>Ga0179593_1340191_pt1 | contig 37948 bp, 34 predicted proteins | sample CZODoug2_1_08_16_FD_185931 | JGI IMG/M metagenome (GOLD analysis project Ga0179593, IMG submission 185931) | Vadose zone soil fungal communities from Angelo Coast Range Reserve, California, USA - CZODoug2_1_08_16fungal (PacBio error correction) | ecosystem: Environmental > Terrestrial > Soil >... | reverse complement strand
CTTCTTTTTTCTTTCCCCTTTTTATCTTGATTTGAGACGCAGAAAACCGTTGAATTGGCCTTGTGTTCTTCCCCCCTGCTTTGTTTCAATAGGGACCCCCCCTCCCCCCAGGAGTTCCTCACCGGCTTATAGTAACACTGGTGTTCGACGGAGGGAAAACTTTTTCTCGAAGGCTCGTTTTCGAGAATTCCCTTCCTCAAAGTCCCCCCCCCCCCGCCGTCACGTATAGCTGACCGGGTTTCAATCATCCAATCCGCATTGGACTCATTTCGTTAGAGCGCCCCATGCAAGGCGTAAGTAACGGCGTTTTAAAAAACTTTTTTCCCCCGATCGCCGTTTTTTTTTTTCCCCCACGCTACGGTCCCCCCATTGACTTGATGTCTGAATACGGTCTTGTTCTTTTTTCCGTTTCCCCGGCACACTCTTCTTCAGTCAACGCGTAAAAAAAAGTGGAAGAATTCAGTACCCGACGGCACGTTTACCCATTTCCACCCAAATCCTCTTCTGAGTTTCAGACTTTTTGACTTCATCGTAGCCAAACCTCTTTCTCCCCAGCAATGTTTCATTGAAACTATGCTTTTTTAGAATCGAGTTTGTTTGCAAAGGGCTTAATTTTACCAACCAACTGCTCTTAGATTTTCTGCCGGTCCAATCTATTTTGTACACATCGGCCATACCACCTTGAGCGAATTGGAGTAGGGAAAAATTGTTTTTTACGCTGACGCGCTATTTCCCCGTCTCCCGTCCATCGGAACTGGACATCCGAAAGTAAAATAAGAACCTAAGAGGCCGCGTACGCTCCTTAGCTTTGTTTCACAAGATTTTCACGTTTTTAGCCCCCGGCCCCACGTACAAATTATAAGATTTCCCACCGGATCCCGTGTCCCCCCTTCTTCTGAAGTCTTTTCCTCTGCGACTTCACTTTTCTACTCCCCCCCTGGTCTTACCGTCCTTGGGAATCACCGCGACTCAACTTGGGGAAGTCCACGGACCCTCTCGTTGCTTTTTCTTCCGCGAGTTTGCAACTGGCAATTAATCCGTCACTTTTCCAGTTTCCCCCCCCTGACTGATGCTTAGCGCCTACAAATCCCGCGCCCTGACCCAGCCAAAAGACTCGCTCACGGTGCACTTTTTCTTTTACTTTGACCTTCAACAGACGTGGCGTCCTCCCTCAGGCTTACTAATTATGAAGTAGCAAAACTCACTATGAAAAGTCTTCCGCCAGTTGGCGTATTTTTTTCCTTTTTCCCATGTGTACGGTACAGTGTGGGCCCTTTTTCTGCCCCCCTTCTTGAGCCCTCCCTTTCACGCGTCATCCGAAGCCAGGGTGTCGTTCTTAAGTCAATGTCTTCGAAAGAACAATTATACGAGGAACTGGCCCCTCCGATCTGCGTCATGCTGTCACTTTATTCCCAGCTTTTCGATTTGACGCCCAACATCTTGGCTAAGAAGAGTGCGAAAGACCAAACATTGCTGCGGTGCTTTGGGCTGCCTATGTTCAATTTTATCTACGTATAGGCTTTTTTTCACGTCCTTTAAAATCCATTTCCCCCCCCCGGCCCTCATCCAATAGGCAAATGATGTAGGAAAACCTATGTCCCCACCAGCGCCATCTCTTGCTGCTTCCTCCCCTCACGATGTTCAATCCTCTTTGGCTTAGGATTGGCTACCTCCGGCAGTCCTGAGTGTTAAAACGCCGCTCAGGCCCATCAAATTCCCCTAAAACTTTGAATTCCAGGCCTTTGAGCACTTTGTCCGAGAGGGTCTCGAAGCGGTCAATGTCGCCATTTAAGTGTTCTACAATGCTTCCCCCCCTTTTCTTTTTCAGTCCCCCCCTCGGTTCTAAGCTAGGTTTGAACGGCCATCTGTGTAACCTGTAGAAATCTTTACTCTTTCTGGCCGCCCTCCCCTTTGTTTTTTTTGTCACATTCGATAATACTGTTGCGGCTTTGAAGAGCGACGTCTGACGTCTCTTTCTTTTGACCACACTACAGCCGAACGTAGACTTTTGAGGCGCGATATTAGATCAGAGATGGTGGCGACTGACGCATTTACGCCGTTCCCCGTTTGCGATGGATTCTGCGGTGAAGTCTTCAATACTGGACAGCCCACCTCACTCCCCCTGTGCTTTGTCAATCTTGTTTTTCCCCCCAACATTTCTTTGCGCTCATAACCAACCGGAGATTTGCGGGGCGACGGCCGGTTCCGCTTCCTGGCTGCCTCAACTACATTGGTTCTTCAGTCCCGACAGTGTCTAATTTCACTACTCCCGCCGTTTTTTCCTTTCGTCCCCCTTTTAAGAAGACCCCCACGAGGCCGGCTATGCGAGAACGTCCAGTAGAGTCCCACCCGTCAACAATGTTTCCCCGTCTTTCCCACGATTCTTTTTTTTCTTTCGGCGATCCTTCCCCACCCCTGTGGAGACCTGCCCTTGTCCACTTTCCCCTTTTTTCAATCCGGGTCCCTGTGCAAATTAGTAGTCACTTCGTAAGTTCGGTGATTCTACACATAACCGTGTCAAATGAGCGGGCCTAGCTATTCCCCCGCTCCACTCAACAGCGATCTTCTGCCCAGCTTTTTCCTTTTCCGATTTCCCGTGCCAGATTCTTTTAATACTCATCGTTGTTGTTGAGCTCTCTATTTCGTTCCTGTTGATCTTTTCCCCCCTCCCCCTGGTGCTCCGCTCTATGGTTCTGTGACTTTTTGTTACTGTAACGAGTCAAGTTACATAGGAGTTTGTCGGGAACCGCAACGTCGAACCCATCGTTTTTTCCCTCCCCCTGCACATTTGCCCTTTCTTTTGTACCCGTTTTTCATGTTTTTCCTATCCTTATGAAATTGTGGTGGTCATAATCGCGACTCGCCCGGATCCTCATCTTTCCAATTGAAGACCCCGTTTAACCCTTTGTACGGTTTGACATGATTTTTCCTTGCCCTCGCATTCATTGACCCCTTGCGGTCCTTTTGGCGTCTGCACGGTGAACTTCACCTTCTCCGTTGCTTGTCGACCTCTTTCCCCTTAACCTCCCACGTGGCGGACTCACACTAATAAGCGCCCTACAGGCAAAAAGATACGGTTTTTGTGTAAGACGCAACGTTTCGACCGTTGTTGCATTTTTCTTTTCAAGCATGGTGTCGTTCATTTTTAAGATTTCCGAACGAGTTTCAGCCTTTCCGCTTTTCCCCTTTTGATTCTCCGGCGGCGTAGAGCGGTCTTCGAAAGAGCCCAGACAGTCGACAATTCCTCTCGTCGAGCAACTCTTACTTTGACGCTTCTTTTTTTTTTAGAAGGATCCTTAGAATTAGACGGCGCTCTGTTTCCTCAATCGCCCTTATCCTTATAAGTCTTGACGAAGTCACCCTGACAACCCGGAGGTCAAACTTCGTTTAAATCTGATGCGATGGACCCTCCAGATCCATTTATCTTTAATCAACCTTGGCCGAACCCCTCCCCCCTCTGGTCGTACTGGATGTAGCACGTGAATGCATTCCCTTCCCCCAGGTAATTTCACGCCTTTCCCGGTCTCCCTTCCGCGGCCTTTTTCTAGTCCCCAGGAATGGTAAGCAGTGTTCACAGTGTTATTTTTTTTTGATGTATTCAGGCGATGTTTAGTTGTACAGCCAGCCTTTTCTTTTCTCCGCTACCAACTATCTATTTTCCATTTTTTTCCTTTTTGCGGTCGACGCAGCGGTATTTCCCTCGTTGGTCATTTTCTTGTTTTTCGCATTGTAAACCTTTAGTGCAGAGGTCGTAATGACGTTTGTTGGAGGTCTTGTTTTTCGCCGTCGTCACTTTCCCCTCCTCCGTGATCTTTTCACCCCTCTGAGGCCCGATTTTCCTTGCCCGCCTTCTCATGTTTTCGTTGTGACCCATAGCAGGATAAAATGCTGGTTTCCGCGTTCCGCACCGACCTCATCCCCTTTCGTTGCACCTATCTTTTTTATCCCAGTTCATAAGTATGGCTTTTGAATTTTTCCTTTCTCCTTGCGTCCAACATGGATTTTGGTGATCGACGGCTTTTGATAGAAACAATGTCCCCCTCACCCTTGCTGAGCGTGTAACCGTCCCCCTTTGTTAGTGGTAATCTCCGTGCTTGTTGAATACAATTTCCAGTGAAGTGTAAATTAGAAGAGAGCCCCAACCCTTGCTTTGAAGTTTTCCCCCTTCAGTAGAAGAGCTTTTCCAACGGGTCTTTTCTCTTTTCTTTCGGTTCCACTGGCTTTTTCGTGCTCTGCTCAGGTTCTTTTCTCATGTACCCATCAGCGTAGAGTCTTTTCGACGTGACGGTGCTATTGGACATATAGCTTACTTTGACCCCCCAAACCCGCGTCGGCCCGTGTTTTTTTTTCGACCCCCTTGATAGTTTACGAGTTGAGCCCGCGTAGAAAAAATGTTGTGCTTCAAACTTCGACGTTTACTTTTCCCCCCCCCTTCACGCTTTTTAGAAGCTTGGGCCTGCCCTCCTTTTGCATCCTCTCTACTGTGGCTATTTTTGAAGCTGCTCCGCCAGCGTTGTTTCATCAGCTCGTAATCCTTGGACGCTTTGAAGTCTCCTTTCATTGCTGATGTAGCCTCTATCCTTTTTTTTTTTTTTTTTGCGATGGCACTGTCAGATGGGATGATACCCCCAGGTGAGAGTAAGGAGACAGGGCTCCTCAAATTTTCTCAGGTTTCTTTTCCTGCTTTTTTTTGACGCCGCCCCCCCCGCTATTCCTCTATCGAATCCAGTTTTTTGGGACCCCTTTTTAGACTCCCCGTCCGGAGCAGAGGTATTCCGCAGTATTCCTGAAAGTGATGGCGCCCTAGTTTTTCCCTCTTCATGATAGACACTGCCTCTTAAACGGCCAATCCCTTGCGTGTCTGTTTGATTTTGTTTGTCGCCCCTTTGTCAGGATTAATTGTGAACACAATGACTTTTGTTGACTTGGCACTCAACGTTGCCCGACCTCTTTAACTCCTCCCCTCCGCTTCTGGCAGGCCGGTCAATTTTTCCGTTCTTGCACCCCAGCCCAGTATCGTTTCCAAGTTTCCTATAAGGACTGACCAACCTTGCCGTGGCATCGCCTTTGCCCCTCCCCCTCACTGCGTTTGTTTTTCTTTCTTTAGCCTCCGTTTTTTTGTTTGGCCTTTCGAAGCCATTCCTGTGTCAGACGAGATAAATGGGTTGCCGCCGGTGTCGCCCCTGCCCCCCCCTTTTGGTTACAGATTTACTCCTTTGCGAAACACCCTTGGTTCTGGTTCCCTTCTCCGTTCCAACGGTTTTGAGATTATAACACTTTTTCACGTTGTGCTGTCGTACCCCTTCATAGATATCTCATCCGAACCCTCCACATTTTCATCCTCTCCTTTTGTTGTTTCATATCTATATAGGGTCTGTCGAATATATGTGAGTGGAGGTGTAGGCATCAACACGTGCCCCTTTGGCCTCTCAGACCCCCAAACTTTTGTGCGTTTGACGTCTTCTTCTGGGAACCGAAACCTGTTTCTCACCCTGGATTATAGTCACCTGGTGTCAATTTAGAAAATTCTTGTTTCCAACCTTTTCTGTCCCCCCTTCCGCGCGTGTCTAGAAGCCCGGCTTCTCCCTCTTTGTACCCCACCACCATGGGTGGGCCTGGTTCCCCCAAACGACTCTATGCTTGACCGGAATCAGCAAAGCAGTCTTTCCGTCCCGATCCACGTGTTCCATGTTTTTAGTTCCGCGTGGTAAAACCACTGTCAACTTGAGATGCAGGGAATTACCACCGCTGCGGCCCCCTTGGTCATTACTTCTCCTCCCTGGGGTTTTTTGACCCCCTTTGTCGTGTGAGGTTATTAGCGGCAAGATTCGTAAGAAAAGTCCCCCCCCCACCCCCTCTTGTTCGTGCACTCCGTCGAATTGACCCCCCCTCGACGTTTTACCCCTTCACTTAAATCCTGACAAGATTGGCGTTTTTTCACTCCGGCTGGCGTTTTCGTTCCCACCCTATTCCCCTCAGCCACTCGGACCCCAGATGCGGGAAGCATAGTCTCGACTGGCGTAGCCAGTTTTGCTGCCTTTTTTCCCCCAACTGCCTTCGTTTCTATCCAGGTCCTCTCTCTCAAGGCCCTTCCCCTTTAGCGAATTTTTGCCGTTTTCCCCATTGGCCCGCTGGATAAGGATTCAGACCTAGGCCGGCCTTGCTTCTCTCTTTAGATCTTTCCCCTCAGCCCTCCGCCAGTGCCCTTTCCTCACCTTTTCTTACTCGTTTTTGATGTCCATCTTCTTTTACAGAGAACTTTTCAGTGAGCCTTATCGCTTCTGCCACGGAGCACTTCCCCACCATATTCTACCTTACGGCATCCCTTGTTTGACTTACCCCTGCGACTTTAACCCCCACAAGGGTGTTTTCCCCTAAGAGGTTAACACCTCGCCGATTCACGGTTCCCCTCCCCCACTGCAGTCCGCTTTTTTTCCTCTCGACTCCCTTTCCCCAATCTCACGTTGTAAGCCAGAAGAACTCGCGTATTGATTTTCCTCTCCCAGATCACTTTCTCCCCAAGCGACGACCACTCCTAGCCCCACCACGACGGAAGGTTGACTAGATGATCGTTAATTTGCCCTTTTCCGATTTCGTTGTCTCCTGTCCATGTACTTTACCTCCGAAGTTAAACACACTCCCCCTGACCTCCCCCTTCCCTTTTTCGCCAATGTTTGCGCTTTCTCTTCTTCCCATTCCGGTTCATTGTGGCCTGCTCTGGAGACAGCTAAATCTTAACACGTCGAATGAATAAGGGGGGAGTCGGCCCCCCGGACGTCCTTGCGCCATCCCTACTTTATCTTCGTACCTGCACCTACACTCTCCTTCAGATTCCCCCCCCGGCTAGGCGGGCGTGTAAACATTGGCTGTGCTTCTTGTGGCTTTCTGAACAAACGACACCACCTCTCTTCTACTAAGTTCTGAGATGGCAAGATTATTTCTTTCGTAGGGTTTACTTTTCCCCCCCGCACCACCACTGGACATAGTAAAGAATATGTTGAAGATGTCCTCCCCTTTCCCGGTCCCTACCGTTTGGGGGGGTTTTTCCGCCAATTTCATATTGAACCGATCTATGTGGTCGGATTCAGGCACTTTCCAGTGTTTTTCACCCCCTTAAACTTTTTCCCTCCTTTCCATCCCCCCAATAAAACGAATGATTCAAATGAGCAAAGCCTCGATCCCGCTAGGTCGCCGAGCGGCCCATGGCTCCTGATATTCCTTCGCGTCCAATTTTTCCCAGCTGAGTCTTTTTTCCCGCTTTTTCTTCCAGGGACCCCCCGATGGAGTTTCCCAGATCGACGATTCCTCGCCGGATTAGCGGAAGAAGAGGTGTTGGGCCGGACATTCCTTCTTTATTCGGATTCTTCCTATGCTCCTCTTAAGCAAGCATACTGGCTCAACCTACAGCCCCCCCATCTAGCTGTTCATATTTTTTACGGTTCTTCGGATTTCCGCTGAAGCGCGGTGTGAGGAGGGCCGTCAATCTCCCTCCTCTGTCGCTGCTTTTTTCTGCGTTGAATTTTTTGCATCTGCGAAGCTACCAACCCCCTTTACCAATGCTTTTTTCTGATCTTCCAAAACCTTTTTTCGACGTTCATGATAATTTCCACCAACCGGTGGTGCTTGAAGGGATTCTATTATTGGCGGCCGTTTTCCCGACTTTTCTCCCCTTTTCAGTGTAGACCCTCAGCTTTCTTCACTTTTTTTTACTCCAACTGCAGTCGGGCTATGAAGTACAATCAACTTCTCCGTAGTTGGGCACCGATCAACAATCCCCCTTCCCCAATTTCCTTCTTCTTTTATCCTCTGCACGGCCTTTGCTTACCCCGCCCCGTTTTCTCAGTGCGATCACCCTATGCCAACGCATTGGGCACATTGTGCTTAAATCGTCCCGTCCCCCTCGATGGTTTCCTGACGTTTTTTCTACACCTACGCGTTGGTCACTGAGCGGTTCAGTCTTACCGTCACCCTTCACAGTGACCCCCCACCTGACGGAAGCAAATGAATTTTGAAGTGGAAGCTCGCCCTTTTGCCCGATCCTCTTTTTTTTTCCCTCCTCCCCTTTTTGGATCTCTTCTTTAACGGTTTGAGGCCATTGTACCTGCCCCCCCCTGATGTTGCTTCCTCTCCTCTCTTGCCTTCCGGTTGAACCGGCAGATTTAGTGAAACGACTCCCGTTCCCGTGCTTGTGTCGTACCATAGAAGCGACCCCAAGCTTTGATCCTGATGAAAATGAAAGCGGCCGCGCCCTGAAGCGTTTCCCTCCTGACTTTTCTAATTTTCTGGCCTAATCTTTACCCCCGTGCATTTTTCTAAGCCCCCCCCCTTTTACCTTGTGACACGGTGAAATTGTTGAGGTTGCACGGAAGGAGACTGTCCTTTGCTCAGCATGCCGTCCGGGGTTCTTCTTCCCCAGTTTACCTCGCCCGTCCGGAGTCTATTCTTCCCACCCCCTCCTCCTCGGTCCTTTGGCCAGCAACTCCCTTTGACTAAAAAGTACGTCAATTTCCGCTCGTTTGGGGCGTTTCTGACCCTCTCCCCTTTGGCATGATTCTCCCCATCCATTTTTTCCTTCCCTTTCCTCTTCCTCCCTAGTTCCCTCCTTACAAGAGAACCCCATTTAGAGTAGAGGAGTCGTCGCCCCCTTGATACTCAGCGCCCCCAGCCTATTCCACATAGGCGTCCGACGCTTTGTTATTGTTTGTGTCCGACTGGATCATTCCTTTTTACTCCTAGTCATAATGCCCAGGTCTAGTCCGAGTTTCTCCCGAAAACCCCCCTTTCGGAGTCCCTACCTCGCTCGGCCGATAGGCGATCGTTACCCCCCTATTTTTCCTGTGTATACCCATAGTTCCCCCTGCGGTGCAGGAAGCAATTTGCTGACGCTAATTACGTAATTTTTTCCCCTTCCCCTGCTCTCCCTGCGGTAGCCTTTCTTCATGTCATGTATCACTTTCCCTTTGTCTTGATTTTTGAGTTAGCCTGAGGCGTTTCTTCCCCGCTCCTCCGTTTCGACGCATGCCCCCCCTCTCTCCTCCCCTCGTGACGTTCCCCCAAGCATCCCATCTCTCTTTAGCGCCCGTTTGGGACCGGGGAGCGCCCTGTTTTTACCATATCTTCCGATCGTAAGATGGTTGAGGGATGGTTAGGAAGTGAGTACCCCTGTCCTACGTAGATTTAAATACCACTTCTCCCTCTTCCCCCTACAGATCGAATGTGTTTTTTTTGCAATCTTGATCCCCTCTTCGCCAATTGACGATGTAGTCAAAGAATTAATCAGTGACGCTGACGCCGATCGTGTCTTTCCCTTTCTTCCAGTATGTCTTACTTTTTATGCCTTCACGCCGTGCCCCTCCCTTGCCCCTGGCTTTTCCTTCACGTTTTTTTGGAGATGCTCCTATAGCCCCACTGGACCTAATTGATGATATTACAATCTTGCACCCGTTCTTCCGCCCGCATTTCCTTTGAGTGTTTTCTACTCGGTCATGACTAGTACCCTTCTCCAGTTTTCATCGCCACTTTCCCGTTCAACTTAGCTCCCCTGATAGGTCCCGAGTTTTTCTTCTTGTAGAAAATTTGTTGTCGTCTTGTTTGATGTGCTGGTTTCTTTTTATCCTAATCCGCTCTTTCGTTTTTCGACAAGTGTAACGTGCTTCCTCTGGCCTTGTCTTCCTCCAACTCCCCTCCAGACGTGTGTCTTCCCAACAAGTTGAGAGTCGGCTGAAGTTAAGTAAGACCAGTGTTTTTTTCACGTCGACACTTTTCCCCCTTCGACTTTATTAATATTTTGGCCCTTTTTCCCATTTCGACGCTTAAGGTGTTTTTCAAACGTTTTCGTGATATGAAGACCGGAGTTTTGCATGAGGGTACTATATGGCACTGGCGTAATTGCTCTTTACATCTACCTGCTCTGTCTATGCAGTCTCGGGCTATCCCCCCCCCCCGGTGATCTAAGATGGCCAGGAGCCCAGAACAACCACGTCACTTATTTCCCCCTCGTTGCTTCCCCGAACAGATTTCTGGCTCTTGACCACTCCCGTTGGTGAAAGGAAGACTTTCTTCAAAGGGTTCCGTCTTAGTGCGTATGGTATTCTGAAAGCTTCATTCCCCCATGACGAGGGAGAAACAGAAGGGTTTTGGGCGATCTTGAACTCGATACCCCACTCCTTCCCCTTGGTCCCCCCACCCCCCCTATGGCTCGATTTTGCATCTGGCCGGTTGACCCCGCTTCTCCCTCCGTTTACCGGGTTTTCCTTATGAGCCACACTGGGTGTTTGTTTGCCCATTTTGCTCCATATTCGCCCCTCGCCCCACCGCATCTCCGCCGTTATTTTAGTCCCTTTCCACGTTTTTCCTTTGCTTGTGGGACCTTCCCCTTCTTGTCTCGGGTCCTTTTTCTCCCCCCTCGTTTCTTGTGAAGGACCCCCACATCTTGAATCGCCATCCGCGCCTTCGTCTTTTACTTCCCCCCTTTTTCCCCAAGACGTCTGCCGTTGGGTGAACGGGAAATCTACTCTTCTCCTTTTTTGACCCTTCGGGCGACAAATGGTTTCCCTACGGGGAATTCCCACAGGTGGGTCTTCTCGACGAAGTCTTCCAACTGTTCTTGTTCCCCGAGTGAAGCAGGAGCGGTTGGTACCGAGTAAGCAACCTTCACTTTGTTGTTTTTCGTCCCCCCCCCGCCCCCAGACTTCTCTTCTAGCATGCCTCCATCCTCTTTTTTTTTTTCCTATCCTCTTGTTGGTTTGTTGTTAGATATTTTTCGGGTTTCTCTGTTTCCAGATATTTCTTTTTTTCTTTTTGGCCTGCCCGCCCCCCCCCCCCCCCTTTTTTTCCTTTTTTAGAACCTCCCCCTTATAACACAAAGAGTGGAAGTTATTTTCCTAGGTTGAACCTACACCCCACGATTTCCTCCCCCTTCTTTCCTAAACCCCCTTTTTTTTTTCATTCTCCCGTTTTCAACCCCCTTTTTCCGTCCCCGAGCGTTCTCTCAAGCGAAGTTTATCTTGGAAAAACAACTGACGCTTCTATGCCTGCCCCTGAATCCCTCCCCCCAGCAAGGACCCCTCTTTTCCGTAGCTCAAAGGGACTTTCTTTCTTCATGTCCAGAGTGCCAAATGTCACCCGATACCCCGCTGACGGGACTTTCCACGCCTGACCCTTCCACATTTTTCCCCTTCTCTCCAACTTAGTAGTATTTGCGTTTGGATCCCTTTCTGCCCCCCGTATTCCCGAACACAAAAATCTTGGTGACTCTCCTCTAATGGTTACGCCAGCGACTTTCCCCTGCCTCACCCCTCAAGGATTTCCTTTTCCTCGGTGGCGATATCTTCGCGCCCAACTATGGCGCCCAGCCTTTAACTTTGAATCCGCTGAGTGGTTTCATAGGAGTATTTACTTTTGAATGCTTTCCCCCCCCCCTTTTTCGAATAGGGCCCCTCTCTCGGATTACCCAACAGCGGCCCCCACCCCGTTCCTCATTTGCTTTAACCCCTTTGATCTCCCTCCCCCGCCACGGATGACCTATCAGCCGCATGGCCTCGACGGAGAGATCTCTACATGCATTAACTTACGCATGCCATCTCACGGCTTCACGCGCTTGAAACCGCTTTCTTAATCGCCCGGCACAAACGTGACGAGCCCTCCCGCCCTGTTCTTCCCGGCAGCACACATCTCGAAGGAAGATTGGGAATTAACACATTTTTGCGACGTTCCCCACTTTTTTTACGGCAAGCGTCCTCACAAGACCTCTCCCCCCCTGGGCTTTTTCCACACTTAAGAAGAGTTGAGTTGTAGTCCATGCAAATGGCCAGTAACTCTTTCTCCAAGACCCTCCTATTTTATTAAAGGCAGCTCCCGATCCCTTTCCCGCATCAGAGACGCCTTGTTTTATCCCCAAGCTCCGCTTTTCCCTTTTTTTCTCTCTGATGCTATGACTTTGACGAACGAGTGGCGGGATGCAGGGTAATATTAAATGGCCGACGTCGCCCCCCCCTCTCCAAATTCGTCCTTGTCCCCGATTTTTTCCCTCTACAGAACTGTCTGTCAGTGTGGCATCTTAGCATAACAGAACTTCTCTAACGAAGCCAGGGGGCGTAGCCCTTACCTGTAGTATAACAGAGACTTCTGCTCTTAATTCCACCTACACGCTTCCCCCCGGAGTCCTCCTTTTCCCTTCTTCGGTGAGTCCCGTCTTAACACATTTCCTTCTTTTTGCTCTTTCCCCCCGCAACACCTTCCGAGGAGAGTGGGCGCCAACTTTATATAAGTTTCTGAGGTTTACCGTCCCTTGATCCCCCATTTTCCCCCCAACCCCAACCTCCTCTTAATTCCACTAGGCACGAACTTGGTACGCTCTCCCCCGATGACCAGCGGGAGATGTTTTCGCCATTCCGCTTTCAATATCTCTTTTTCGTCGGCTTTTAACGATTCCCCCTGCAGTTTGTCAACTACCGCTCATTCTTTCCCCAATCATTAAAAAATTGTTAGTTTCTTCCAGGCTGCGCAAGCCCGCGCGGTTGGGGTTGTGTTTTTTTTTTTTTTTTCTTTTTTTTGGGTGTGTGTTTTTTTTGGGGGGGTTTTTATCCTCTCTGTCGCCTAGACGGAAATGGGCCGATTACGTCTCGGCGGGTACAATGCTGAATTAACTTAGTTGAGTTCGGCCCTTCCGATACAGGTCCTTCTATTTTTTCCCCATTACTTCCTCCCCCCCCTCTTTTTCGCTACGCAGAGGGTTTTTCTTACGGACTTCGTAGAGGACGGCTATTGTATTTTCTCCGTATCCAGTTCTCCCCTACCACACAAATCTTCTTAGAGGGTTCCCCGTTGCCGCTATGAGGATTTCCTCTTACTCGGGGGCTTCGGTCTTTCTTCCCCCAGTCCAGAAGGTCTGTTAGAGGGTAAGTTTGCCTCCTTTTAAGATTACATCAGCATTCTTTTGCCTTCTGTTTACCCCCTTTTTTGAGAGTTGAACCAACTGATCGTCTGCTGTGATTTTCTACTTCCTTTGCTGCTTAACGGACGGATTAATCCAGTTTTTTTTCGAAGATTTACTCCCTGAATTGTTTCTCTCCGTGGAAGTCCTCCCCCCCACTTTTCTTCAGTTGTGACTCCTCCCCCCTTCTCTCTCTTGGTCCAACCCCCTTCCATCCTTTAAGATGTGGGGAAAGCTTAGGAGATTATTTCCTCACGTGCCTACCTGCGATTTTCCCCTCTCCCCCCAAGCTCTTTCCAATAAGGGACCTTCACCTTTTTTTTCTACACCCTGTCCCCCGATTTTTTTCGACGTTCCCTTATACACCTACTTTGAGGGGTTCACATTTAAGAGTTAAATTCCCAAGCAGCCAAAGGGTTTTGAACACAGCCATTTCGCCAGTGTCCTATCCTCTTAAGATTCCCTTTCTCTTTCTTCTCTTGGTTGTTGTCTCTTACCTCCCCTTGAGTCTTAATTCGCACCTTTTTTTTGCTTGCCCTCCCCTCTTTTTGCTTCCTACGTTTCCCGCTGAATTTATCTTTTCTGAGTAGTGTGTACCCTCCTTTTAAAACCATCTCGTTTCCGACGATTTGCACATTTCCCGGTTTTTCCGCCGTCTTCATCGCCCAGGTTGAAATTTGTTTTCTTCCAATTCTCCGAAATGAAAGCCTTATTTCCTGCCTCGGTACCTCCCTCATTGTGATCTGGTGAACATTTTTTGCCCCGGCGGGCGGCGTCAGCAGCAGGTGGGGTTTTAGGCAAAGGTGACAGTTCCTCCTCTGAGGTATTACTTCTGGTACCCATGCTTACTTTCCTACAATTGTTTCCCCCCTGTTGAGGACGCACCTCAGTAGAAGCGTTCCTTCCTCCGCCTACGGTTGGCTTTTGAGCAAAGTCGATGCGGTGTTCCGAGGGGTGGGAGTGGTAAGCTCCGCCTCCGTTCATCATTCCTTCTAATTCTGCCCGTAACTCTTCTTCCTGTTCACCTTTTCCACCCTGCGCTTCAGCTCCCTACGACCCTAAATGTTCCTGAGCGCGTTTAAGGCGGATATACTTCCGGAGATCGTCACCGTTGCCCCGCCCATGGCTCTCTATAGTCTTCCTTTTACAATCTTCCGTTTCCCCTCCTCCCTCGCGGTAAGCTCTGAGCTCCGCTCCCTCTCGGTCCCTTCTCGATAGACCTCCTCGAACCGCGGTGCTACTCTTTCTTGATACTTGTGAGTAAATGACCATGAACGACTGCGGAGAATCTCTTTAGAGCGCGGATCCAGACCTTTCAAGGCCAATAGTCCCTTTTTTCTTCCTTAGGATGGGGTATTTTTTTGACCCAATAGCTCCTCAGGTCGTCTCCGTCCCTTACCCCGCTTCACCCCTTGAATGGATTTCACGCGTCGGGAGACCGGTGGGCCTAGGGTCGAGCAGCGTCCATCATTTTTTTTTTTTTTTTTTTTCCACCTCTCCTGTAGCGCGTGCTTCTTTTGTATTGTAGAATTTTTTGTCTCATCAGGTTGAAAGGCGTGACAAGGGAAGATAACGAGATGTGGGTTTACATCGCGCCCCCCCTCTTCCCCTCCTATTTCTCTCGCAAAGCCCCCTCCTTAACCCTTTAACTTTATCGTTTCTTTTTCCCTCCCCATATGGGTTTTTCCTACTTACCGACGTGTCTTACTCCCCCTGGCTGATTATCTGAAGGTTTCGTTGGCTCGGGAAAGTCACTTTCATAGAGGAAATAGGTCCCCGTGGCTTTCCGAATTCTTTTTCGTCTTTTTCTTTTTTTTCCCTGCTTTGTGTCTTACCTTCACATCGCCGCCAAAGCGGTGCTTTCCCCCCGTCATTTTTTCCTGTAGTGAGAGTAGTGATTTTGCTGGATTTGTGAGCTGACAGGTGCTCGTGTATCTGTCCTTCATAAGCATATTTTTCTCTTTCTCTTTCCACGTGATTTTTTTTTCGTCCCTTCAGTAGAGACTCCCCCCGCCCGTTCTTCCTTTTTTTTATCCTTCTCCCCAGTTTCGGTTATGAAATTCTTCCCTTTTACGACAACGTTGGTGAAGTATCAACGTACGTCCCAATTCTGCCTCCCTTCTTTTCCTTCTCTTTGGCAGACCTCTCTCCTTCTTCAAGTACGTTTGCCCTTTTCTCTGCCCTCTTCAGCGCGTACAGTGAAGATGTACGCGGAATATACCTGTTTTCGCGTCGATGGAACCCATGCCTTGATTGCTGATTTCAATCCTTCTCGTTCATCTCCTCAGGGTTATCCGCACCCCTATCACTTTCTTCTTTTTTGTTCCCCTACGACTATCTTTTCCTTGCTATTCTCATCCTTTTGTTGGAATAAGCACGGAAAAATTAGAGAGAGGCTTTTTCCGCCTCTTCCATTCCTTTTTCCTCCCTCTTTCTAATGAGCCGCCTCCCCTCTGTCCCTTGACCCCCTTCCCCCCTGCGTTCTTTTGATGTAGAATTTCGGGTAAGTTTACGGCGCCCAAAACTGACCGGTGTTGTTGAAGTTTCGGCGAATACTTGCCTTCCCTCTTCACCCCTCCCCCCCAGCGTTACCCTTCATTCGACCTCCTTTTTTCGTCTTGGAAGTCCGCTTGTAGGGATATCGGTAATGAGAACACCTTGTGCATCTACTTGCCCCCCCCCCCCTCCTGCGTCTTTTTTTGCTTCCCCTGTCAATCTTCCGGGGACAGGGTAGAAGAGCCGAGGGTGTTGCTTCTCTCCCCCCTCCTATTACATAAAGGCTTTCCCCTCGGGTTCTAATGTTTCCCCCCCCCCGTTGTTATTCGTATTTTCTTTTCGCAAATCGGGGGTTCGGGTTAAACGGGGTTGCAGGACGGATTGAACCCATGATTACGCCACGTTAACCGTGGTGCTGGCGTCCACCCTTTCCCCTCCTTCCTCTCCCCTGACCGTAAAGATCTTTTCTCCCCTCTCCCCCTTTTTTTTTTTTTTTTTTGGTTTGTTCCCCTACTCTATGGAGTTGGAGGTGGACAGCCCCAGCACCACCCACCCCGCTCGCCCCCTCTTTTCTTGAATCTATCAAAACCCGCTTTCCTTTCTACTTCCTGGGACCACTCACCCCTGCGTTGCCTACCTGTGTCCGTCTACCCGGGCAAGACAAGTGGGCCACCCTTTTCTTTCTCATCTTTCATCCCTCGATTTTCTCGTCACCTGGGCCCCCCCCCCCCCCGGACTATATGCCTCCTAATAAGAAAGAAGCATGGTTTGTTTTCAAGACCCATTTTTTCGTTCAGGGTTACGGGCCATCCCCCTACCGACCTCTTTTTGACTTTACCACTCCTTGACCTTCCACCTTTTCCTCTCCCCCCCCGGAGTAGATGTGCGTTACTCAGTTCCCCCCTTGCAAAGTATCTCCATAAAACGTGCACCCCCTTAATTTTTCCTTCGAATCCCTTCCTCTGGACCCCCGACGTCGTCACCTTAATAACCCCAAGCAAGGATTAAAGTGTCGAGTGCTTTCGACTCTTCTTCTTTAGAACTTCCCCAGTGTCTTGCCTACGCTTGCTTGAAGCCTCTCTTTCGTCTTTTTTGCAGGTTCTGACTTCACCCCCCTTTAGTACCGGTTCCTTTCTATTATTCTCCACATCCAATCAACCCCCCATTTTTCGCTATTTCCTTCTGGTCCCCTTTAGCCGATAGTTTCACCTGATTGGACTAAGAACATCGGTTTGCACCGGACGAGGGAGATTACTAAATCAGCAACTTGTACGCAGTTCATTTCCTGGACTTCCTCTCTACAAGTTCTTCACCAGAGACTTCCCCCCCTTCCCTTGCCTCTTTTCTCTCTTTCAAAGGAGCAAGTTTTTACCCATTCGGGACCTTGGGAAGTAACCCGTTGCGAAGTACCAAAAACCTTGGTCTTATTTTTTCCAAGCTTTCACCCCTTCAGATCCCTGGGCGACTTCCATCCACCCCGTGCCTCCTTGAGTCACTCCCGACGGCATGACTATAAAGTAAATGGCGCCCCATCCTACCTATCTGTGCCCTCCTGCCCCACGTCCTCCCCTTCAAGAGACTTATTGCCAGCACCCCCCCAATCCCGGACATTTCTAAAGTTTGCCGACGCGAATGTGACTTTGACCGGAAAAGACGCTGGCGTGTCCTTTTCTCCTTGACTTCCCTCCCCCCCCCCATGAAGCTTCTTCCCCAACTCCTACTTCAAATTTTCGCCCCGTTTTTTTTTCTATTTCAGTTTTTCCCTTGGTTTCTTGGAGTCCTTCATGAAAAAGTAGGATAAGAAACCGGGGCGTCCCGTCACGGCTTTCCCTTTTTCTTCCTCCCCCACTCCATTCTATTAAGGCTAAAATTCTTAGTCATGGCCTTATTAAATTCTTTTCCCTACTGCTTCCGGTCTGGATCCCCCCGTGGAGAACGATGGAAACAAAACATTACTGGTGGAGGATTCGGGGACTTCTTTCATCTTTTTATTCGCTCTCGGTCCTCCTGAAATCCCCCCCCCACCTGTTCTTTACGACTCTTGCACGTCCTTTTTTTAACTATGCTGAACCCCAGACCACCGCTCAAATAGATCTGATGCTGCCCCCCTTTTCCTCTTTCACCTATCCGTGGTCCTTGCGTTTACCATCCCGGCCTGTTTTTTTCCCCCTCCCTACTACCCCAATAAAAATTTTTCACCTGCTGATCAAGGCATGAGACAAAGACCCTCGAGGTTGCCGAGAGTTCACATTTCCTCATTTTCCTTTTCGGCCTTCTACACCTTCCTGACCTCGTTCTTAGGAAGAGGTTACTAACATTTCCGCATCGTTATTCCTATTTCGCCTAGACTTTTACCCTGGACAGTCCGCTGGGTTGTAGGGAATGACAGTCGCATATATCGGGAGGATTTTTTCTTGAAAGAGAGAGTAGTCAGCGTCTCCTTAGACCACCCCTTCCCTCATCCCTCAACGCCCTTTTTAACGTCGTAGCCCCGCTCCTCTCATGTTGTCTCTCACGTCCTCCCATGTATTTAGAGGGCATTTTTAAGATTCCCTTAAAGTACCCAATGAGTGGGCCTATCTTTGCCCAACCTTTCCCTTCCTTTTTCTCACTGACACCCCCCCCCCTTTCGTCGTATTCCTTCCCTTCGCACGTATTGGAGACGCAAAGACAGGCGTTAACTTCAGCCCATTCGCCTCCTCCTCTCCTGTGCTTGCTTTTTCCATTTCCTTCCCCCCCCTTCCGTTTTTAACTCTTCCTTCTTTTCTCTTTTCCCCCAATTAACTTTTCTTTAAATTACCGCGGAAGGAGATTCCACCCCCCCCAGTAAGAGGCGCTTCCCGTCTACAACTACCTAATCGTGTTGAAATTTTCGCAAATCTCTTTTGTTTCTCCTCTTCCCTTCTCCTACCACCTCTCCTTTTGTTCAACCATTTAGTTTAACGTTAAGAGAAAATTAGCGGATCCCCGCCCCCCCTTTCGACTGCCTTCCGCCGTGCCTTCTCTATTTCTTTCCCCTTTGTTGTGTTGTTGACGATCTTTCCGTCGTTATCTTGCCATTTCTTGCTGACTGCTCGCTTTCTGAGTGATGTGCAGGTTTGTGAACTGTGGCCCCGCTCTGGTTACGGTTTTAGGAAAGAAAAAACGTCTCCCCCTCTCCTTTTTTTTTCTACCTTTTGTCCGTTTTTCCCCTTCTGTTTTGGCATCTCCGTTCTTCCCCTTTGTTTAATACTTTCCCCGCCACGTGAAGAATAGGTAAGTGCAATCACGTTTTATGCATAGAAGGCGATGGCAGGAAGCTGCCTTCCTTTCCTGTTGTCGTCCAGGACACGACAGCCCCGCTTTTTTCGTTCCCCTCCCAGATTCCTTTACCTCCCCACTGTTTCGTTTTCGGCCCTATCCAAGAAGTAAGGTTAACGACCGCTCCGGTTGTGCGTAGCCCAGAAATTTGGGCCTGAGATGCCCCCTTCCTTGGTTCTTTTCATTTACTCCTTCCGCCTCTTTTTACATCATTACGCGAATCCAAGTTTGCCTTCTCGAGCGTACCTTTTCTCCCCCCCTTGAGCTCTCGAACTCCCGTTTTTAAACATTGAAGAAGATTTATTCTTTGTGTGGTCGCAATGCTCTGTAAAGAATCCGCCCCCGGAATATCTACTACTTTCCCTTCCCTTACCCCCCGGCCATTCCCCCCTCGACGTCCGATGGTGACAGATTCTATCGTGACTTCCCCCTCCTGTAATGGAGTTAGAAAGGGCCGAATCAACGCGTAGGTACTGTTAATTGTAATCCTCTCCAAGTACGTCTTTTTCGTCATTTCCTCTTCTGCCCTCGCGTTCCCCTGCTCCTGCATTGTCCTCTCTTCAGTTGTTATTTTCTGTCGGACTGTCTCCCGTTTGACAAAGCTGCCGCACGTCGTCGTAGACCCCAAAATAGTCTAGAACGCGGACAGTTTCTCCTCCAGCCCTGGGGTTTTTTTGTATGTCTCTGTCCCTGTTGTCCCACGTGCTCCTTTTCTCAAATTAGTGACGATAAGGCGGCGTCTTTCTTTTTCTTAGACTTCTCCCTATACGGTATATCTTTCCATTTCTTCTCCAGCTGAAGCAGTGAAAAGCATTGCGTGGAGTTTTTCCATCGGAGCCCACGCGTAAAGAACGATGTTTTTTTTGACGTCGAACCTTCTTACCCGCTGAGCTGACTCCCCTCTTGTAGTTCCTTACTCTCCACTTTTTTCTTCGAAGAAATGTTTAACTCCCCTTCGAAGCCCAGTTTCGTTGACTACGTTTCTTTGTCCTCTTCTCCATCTTTAAAGTAAAATTGATGTTTAAAATTCCCAAACGTGGCGGCCGAATTCGCTGTGATGGTTCTCTTCTTGTTCGATTACTCCTTTTCTCCCTTCTCACACTTCTTTCTTCCCGAGAAGAGTACTTTACCCCCCCCTTCGAGTCCCTGTTGGGTCCCTTCCCTTTTCCTTTCCCTCTGATTCCTTCTCTCCTTATCTCATAGGTAGTGGATGCTCACAGTGACGTGATAAATTCCCCTATGAATCCACCTCCCCGCTTCTTCGTTGTTTTTATTGACCTAGCCCCCCTTGTCGCTTTCTTCCCCCCGCTCCTTCTCCCCCTGTTTCTGCAAACGGTCTTAAAAGGATGTGCCTTCATGGGGCCTTGAGTGGTTTAAGAAGAGATAATGTCTGGCTCCCCTCCCTTTTCCTTTTATCCTGCCCCCCTGTCATCAGCCTACTCAGTGACTTCTGTCACTTTCTCATTGCAATCCTGAGAGTATGCCCAGAGGGCTGATTCAATGCTGAGAGTAGAGTCGCGTCTTCCCGGTTTCCCTACTCCATTCTCTCCAGGTTTATCCTCTGTTTCTGACGTCGATCCCCAAGTCTACTAGCAATCCAGGTTTTTTTCCCAATTCCTTAGCCTTTCTTCCTTTCATTAAAGACGCTCGTGGAGCCATAGTTGGCGCCGAATCGCCGCCAGCCGCTTTCCACTTCACACTTCCTTTTCTCTTTTTGCGTTTTTGAACCTTCGACTTTCTTCTTCCTGGTCCCGGATTTTTTGAAAAAACTGACGGTTTTTGTTTAGCCTGGATCGGTAGACAGAGTCAACCGCCGCTACTCCTTCTTCTTCAAAGTCCTTTTCACGCTTCTTTTTTTACATTCCCTCCATCGTTAGATTTTTGAAATTTTATGCCCCCGGGTTAATTTGACTCCAAACAAAAAACCAATTTGACGTGTGTCACTCCCTTCCCTCTCCTGGTTCAGGTCAGCACCTCCCGCTCTTTGTTTTTCCCGGTTAGTCCTACTGAGGGTTTCACCGAGCTCGCAGCTTTTAGATTCCCCCACGGTGTGATTTCTCTCTCCTGTTTTCGGTAAACTCCCTTTTCAGGGTTATTCTAGTTTTTAAATGTCCCTCTTTTTTTTGGTCCTCTTCGCCCTTTCACGTTTTTTGATTTGGGCTTTCCGACCGATAAAACCTCCCCCCGAAAGCTCTCCTCTCCTCCTCCTTTCCTCTTTGTTTTTTTTCTTATTATTATTTTTTTTTCCCCCCCCCGTCTCTTTCTCGTTTCTTGGGAAGAACTCCCCCACCGACCTTGCCCCCGACCCCGCTTCCCAACCCGCTTTTTTGCCTCCTTTAACACCGACCCCACTATGTTTTTTCCCCCCCTGCGTATCGAACCTGGGTTTTTCCTTAGTCAGGCGGGCAAATTCTTTCTCCCCGCGCTCGATCGCTCTTTCTTCCTTCCCCCTTTCACACGCTCTTCTCGAAGCAGCCCACCAGCGGGCCCCCCTTTTTGATGACAGCGGCACTGTGTTCTGCCTACCCACTAACCCTTCCCACCCCCCTATCCTCTTTCTTTTGCCGACTTGCCGACTTGCCTTCGACGGCTCGGGCGGTTGACTCTTTCTTCCCCCCCCTCGTCTCTCTCCCACGGCCCCCCCCACCCCGTTGCCTCCGGAAGCATGCCCGACGCGCGGTACTGGACTAAAACACGCACGGATTTTCCTTTTCCTCCGTTCTCTCTTTTTTCTCGCCAACCCCTTTTCTTGCCACTCCCTTGCTCCTCTGAGGGAAGAAGATTTTTCTTACTGGTTGATTTGCCCTCAAACACAACTGGCTTCGATAGCCCTTTCCCCTATCTTTTCGTCCACTTCCCTACCACCTTCGTAATGTGAGTCGTTAAACCCTGCCAGCTACCTCCCGTCCCTCCCCCTGATTGTCATCCTCCCCGGCCTTCCCATCTTCCTCGCGTTCAGAATTCCTGCCCCCTTGCCCCCCCTCCCTTTTTCCCTTACTCTGGAAAATTTCCCTGGCGACGCCGTGAAAAAGTGTTCCGTCTCCCCCCCCTCCATTATCGGTCGCCACTTCTCCCTTCTCACTCTTCGAATTTTCTGCAGTCCTTTTCCTCCCCCCTTTTTCTACTTTCACAAAAGGGTAGTCCCGGAGGGCATAACCCTCAGATCAACTTAGGTCTCCTTCACCCCCCTGCCTCCGCGTCTTCGTCAGAGTCCTTTTCAATGCTTTCCACTCTCCCTTCCCTTGCTCCCCCGTGAAAATATTGGAAGGCATTTTTGCCCCGAACGTCCAGAGTGACTTCAAAAGAAAGTGCCCCAGCCCAGCATCCTCTCCCCCTGTTCCCGACTCTCACTTTGTTTCCCTGCCCTCTTGTCTTCTCTTCTCCTCTTACATAAATGCACCAAACACGAAGAAAGTCGGCGCCCCCTTTGGTCCGATTTCCTTTCACTGACCTTGGGTCTTTGAGTCCCCCCCCCAAACGTTCAACAACGCCTCCCCCCTCCTCCCTGGTTTTTTACATGTTTCGCATCAATTATGCGGGAAAACCTACACTGATGATTTCCCGCTTAAACTTCTTCATGAGTTTTGCTAACACACCTTTTTTGGTAGGTCCGCTTGTACTCTTTCACCTCCCCCCACAATTAGCTTTTTTAATAGGTTGCAGATTTTTTTTACAGTCGCTTAGGAGGTCCGGACCAAAATAAAATAAAACAACCCGTCCGAGATACATCCTTGCCCAGTAATATGTTTAAGCCGATCACAAGGACAAATCGAAATTGTAGAAAAAAACATTTTCTGTTCTCTTCCGACAGTTATATGCAAGTCATACTGGGATGACGGCGGCCTGACTGATCCGTTGCTTTCTAGGCCGGAAGATAATCAACTGGCCTTGTGACTCCCTTCCTCTCCCGAAGCGCTACCCTTCTTTTTCTCCTCCGTCGTTCAATGTCCATTAATTTTTTCTGAGGTTACACTGATCTTCCCTCGTTTTGTATTTTTCTACTACTTGAAAGTGCAGGTAGTAGCTCGCATAGTCGTTCCTCTCCGGGGTTTCGGGTTTCCCTTCCCCTATTTACATCCTTCTCCGTAGTCCGCAGTTCTAATTTCTACTCTCCGGGACTCCCCGGCGTTAGAGAACTTTTGAAGGCATGATTTTTTTTTTCCCTCTTTACTTTCCACATGGCTTGCTCCTTCCTAATTACCCCGCCTGCCTTGGCCGATCAGGCTTAACTCGGATCAAACACGTCCCCATGAGTGGGCCGCTCTGCCCCCAACATTGTCGACCTTTCGCCCGCACAACCCTTCGTGGAAGGTTTTTCTCTTCTCTTCTTTTTTCGAGAACTGGGTCTCCTTAAGAAGTCCAAGCACCGGCCGGCGGTTTCCAAGGTTTGGGGGGGGGGGTTGCCCCCCTACTCCCCCCCCTCCTGACTTCCTATTGACTCTCCCCTTTCTGCTTTCGCAACACTGACTCCAAACCCTTTTCCCTCTTCTCCCTTACCCCGATTGTTATGTAGGTAGAGTTACGCAGTAACCGGCGACAGCTGACTCCTCAGGCCCCAACCTACGTTCCCTTTGCCCCCCCCCATTCGTTTCCAAAGTCTATTTTTTCGACTTCTTTATCCTCGCTTAATAGTCGGTCCCTTTCCCTCTTTCCGAAACTCTCGAGAGAAGCACCAGCAGTTAGCTCGTTGGAGATCCGCCCTTCCAGTCTTTCCTTTTCCTCCTTCCTATTTGTTGTTGTTTAGCTTCTCTAAGGTCTTGATCTTTTCCCCCACGTCTCCCATTTGTTATTCCGCTATCCTTCTCGTTGAGGTACCCCGGCGACCTTTCCTTAGTGGGAAAGGAAGTCGTTCACAAAAAGAAGTTTTTGCTTACTCTTTGTACCTTCCTTATTTTCAGCTCCTTTTTCCTTTCTTTCTACAGGTTTGTTTTTCTCACTCTCCTCCCTTTTCCTCCTTATCCAAGTGAAATTTTGATGTAAGGGCCCCTCTCTGGAGGCTTCCCGAACCACCCCCCCCCCCCCCACCCCCCCACCCCCACCCCCCCACCCCCCCCCCCCCCCCCCCCCCCCCCACCACAACACCCAAAAGTCATTCTTTTCCGGGGGGAGTACTCTCCACCGTTCCATCACTCTTCTTCAGGATTTCCTTTCCAGAACCAGTTGTTTCTTTCCCCCCTGCAGTCTCAGCCGGAGAAGATAGTAGGCGTAGCCTTCCCCCCTCGCATGGATCTCTTGAAAAAGATTTCAGTTTTTAATCTCCCAGTCGAGTTTCTACTAGATACCAGAGACTTTTTTTATCTTTTTCCGTCGCACACCTCTCCTTCCTCTCCCTCCTTTCTGTCCCCCCAGTCAAACATTGGGTCTCAGATGAGGTAGTTTTGGTTTGATCGTAGACTTTCTTAGTCACCTTAAGAAAAGGTCTATATCTACACTTATGCCCTACCAACCCTTCGGCTCTCGGATTTTTGTGAAGGAGGCATCCTTTCTGTACTCCCCATATGACTTTCAAATGCTCTAGCCGCAGACCAACCCTTTTTGAAGGAAGAATTGTCTGCCGCCTAAGACTTTAAATTCTTCCTTCACGTTCGGGCGCGTTTCTCCCCTTCTTCTCACCTTTTCGCCTCTCCCCAGGTGTTCTTGATGGCTGTCGAGTGGGCCTGTACGCTTAGTCCCTTGACACACAATATAGTGAAATTTCTGACTTTTTCCCTCCCACCCACTGGTTGCTGTGTCATTTGGCTCTTATCCACAATTTCGTGCAGTTAGCTTTTTTGTGATTGGAGTGTTCCTTCGTCCCCCTCCTCATGTAGTACGAGCTTCCCAAGCAACTTTTGGTCCCCTCTAATGTGGTTGTACCAGTTAGAAGGATAACTGTGTTAGAAGTCGTCCCAAGAATTCATAAGTGAAAGATGAAGCCGCTCGTTCTTTTCAATCTTATCCCAGTATGGTGTTCCTGGACCCCTTTTCTTTTGGTGCGTGATTCCTCCTTTTCCTCGTATCTTCTTCATCTTTACCAACATTTGATGAGCTTTTCACATTGGCGTTTGAATTGGCGTCGGTGAGTGTTAGTCCCTCTTCAGTGAAGAGTAATTCCTCGTCCATTAGCCTCCCCCCTGGCATGCCAATCAAGAGCATTCTACCCCCTTGCTCCTTTCCTTTCTTTGTTCTGGCCCTCGTTGCGTCTCTGATCGAGGTGAGATTTTTTTTGCTCCTCAAGCATAGGTCGGGCTTTTTCCCAAGTTTGAAGTGATAGTGTCCCCCTTTTCACTTTTTTCCCCCCTTCCCCTACCCAGACCTTCCTTTTGGATGCGTCTCCCCCTTTATCTCTTTTTTTTCCCGCCCTTCTGGTGGTACAGTTTTTGACATTCGAAACGGTTACTCACAATGATGACGAATTCGTAATCTTGGGGCCTTCTCATTTTCGCGTTAATGGTTTTTTTTCCGTTAACCAGGTGTTCCTTTCTCTGTATCCTGAGTTGTTCCTAAGTTACAGATCTTTTATTTTTGAATTGCTGTAGTTAGCCCTACCTGACTCTTTAGATGTCCATGCCTATTTTTATCAATCGGGCCCTCAGTTCCTTTTTCTAAATCCACAGTCACATTCTCCATTTTTATTGACTTGTTGTCCCGTAAGAAGTCCTTAAGGTAGAAAGGCCAGGGGTTTGGATCTCCTCGCGTCAATCTCATCTGGCGCTTTCACCGTATATGAATGCTTCTAACTCTTTTGAGAACTACTCTTAAGGCACTACTCTAGACTTTGATTGAGTCCGTTTACTCGGCCGTCGGTAATTTGCCCTTTTTTTTTTACCTTTTTTCCACTTTTCCTCAGTCGAACAAGTTTGTTGTTGCAGTGAGTTACCCCCGCCCCTTTCCCCCCTAACGATTCAACGCAAGAGATTCGTTGACCTGGATTTTTCACTTTTTTCCAAGTCCTCGTGACCCTTCCAGAGAGCTAGGTGTAGTGTTATTGCCCGCTTATGAAGGCACCCTTTCCTGGCATCTGACTTACCTCCTCATTTCTGCCGTTTTCTTACTACTTGCTTTTTTTCCCTTCGAAGAATCTTTTTAGAAAGCGGAATAAGTCTTTAGACGTGTAGAATGCCCATTTTTGACTTCCTCTCCGTCCCGGGTTCTGAATGGGTGTTAACCCTTGAGTGTCCTACTGTAAAAGGTTTCCACAGCTTTTTTTATACCCCCCCTTTTCCGGTGTTGGCGTCCCCGCACTAAGTCTCTCCAACTCCCCCAGAAATCTTTCTTTTTTTCCTCCTATGTTCGAGTTCCTTTAGTTTTTGATACATAGGAGTTGTGTTGTGACGCCTCACCCCACGTTTGAAACTGGTTTTCACCCTGAAAAACCCCCCTCGTGGCCTCTTCAGGTGAAAACCACCAGTCTTTTTGTTTTAGAATCAAAACTGGTCGTCCTTCTACAGGATTTCCCCCCCTATTTGCTCTGTTTTTTTATCTCCGTATTTCCTAACTTTCAAAAACTCTCTGATGAGGAAGCAACACCCTTTTTTTGTGATCTCTTTCACTCCTTCCTTTTCCCCCTTTCCTACAGCTGGACTCACACCCCCCCCTTCAATCCCTGGGCCTTTTTTTTTCCCCCTGCCTCAGGCCCTGGACCTTCTGCTCCTCGTTCGCTGGCGGTTTTCTGTGTCCCTTATTATTCCTCCACCTTCCCCCAAAACCCCGTCCGTTTCACCTGATCCTGCCCCCCGAGGACGACGTTTCATTGAAATCCCTTGCCGGATTGGCAGTGTGCTCGGCGGTCGATTCTTTTTTTTCTTTTTCCATTGTTGTCCCCCATAGTTCGCCAGTTTTCCCTTTACCCGATGAGGGAAGTAACTCTGTTCTTGACAGTTTCCCTGTCCCAACCACCCTTCTGTCCTGATAGCGGGTCCCCATATTTCGTATTCCCCCGAATACGTGTGCGAATTTGTTCCGTCAACAATGGAACAGATCTGCTATCCCCCCCCTTCTTCCTAAGGCCAACCGGCTTTAACTCCTACTGGCTCTTTCTACATCATGAAATTTCATTTTAAGCTCTTACTCCTTCTTTCCAACCTTTCAGTCCGGACCCCCGTTGAAGAACTTATAGAGTACCCAGGACAAGTTACATCTTCGTAGCAATCGGCAGCTTTCCTTAACCGTCAGCGTCATGGTTTCCTTCCCTACTCGAAAAGCCTTTAACACAATGGGGCTACTTCATCCACTTCGCCGGTTCCTTTTTTTTACTCCCAGCGCTGCCCATGGTCCCCTATCACGGCTCACCCCGACCTCCTAAGGAAGATACAAGATGAACCGTCTGCCTTTTCTCTTATTTAAGTTCCCCCTCCCCCAAGGAGAACGTGACAGAGTATATGACTTGAAAGGAAACACTCCGTGGAGGCTCTTCCCTAATGTAATATAACTTTCCTCCGTTACCCCCCTCACCGACTCCCAATTAAAGACCCGTTTCCTTTAAGTGAATCAATGTCTTTCAGTCTTGTCAGATCTGAGAAGCCTCCCCCGTCCCTCTCTCCCCTCACCTGGTTAGTCTTCTCGCCCCTTTGCCCACCTCCCCTTATCCTCTTCATGGGAAAAATAAAAAGACTCCGGCGTCAGGCAGGATTCTTCCTGGTGCGTTCCTTAACCCCCCTTTTTCTTTCAGAGGCGTTTGGAAACAAAATTCTCCTTCCTTCTGCAATTTTGGCGACGTAAGTTTATGGAGTTAAGCGGCAATCCCTCCCCCCCCCCAACGGCCGCTACTTCCCCCCCACTATATTGGTGATTCACACCTTCCACCCTCGAGATTGATTAGAAATTAAATCTGGAAGCTTAGACGGGGGCTACTGAAGGCCCGAAGATGGTTCACCTTCCCTCATCACCTATTTTAATAACAATGTCTTCAGGCCTTTAGCACGCCTCGCTACATCGGTAGGAAGAGTTGGAAATTACGTTTAGGCCTTTTCCCACACCTATTCCCTTAAAAGAGTTTATTCTCCCTTCCTAGTGTTAACCGATCCAGACCCTTTAGGAGTATCTCCAAGTTCCATTTTTTCGCTGGACTCACAGCTTTTCGTGAGTTTAAGACATGGCTTTTCTTTATTTTTAAGGAGAACGTAGAATTCCGATAACGGCGCCCACCAAACAACAGAAGTTTTGCTCTGTTGCATTCTCCCGATAGGATTTAGAGGTAAGCTTAGGTTTTTAGAGATTACGTCCGCTTCCGTTTGAGCTGATCTTTCGGGAATTATGAATGCGGCCTTCCCACTCTCCCCCCTTGTGTTTTCTAACCAACACTTACGACAATGAGCGGCTTGCCGGAATCTTTACTATTTGACCTTAAAGGCGTCCTTCCAGCAGTTAGAAGAATACTTCTACGGCTCTCCGTGCCATACCGCCCCCCGGCCAGGCAGTGCCACGAAGAAGTTTCGCTCGGATTTTCCCCAACCGTTGTACCCCTTTCAAAGTGAAAGAATGCCGGGGGAACTTCCCTTCCCCGTTCTTACAGCCCCCGTGCAGACCGGCCCCTCAGCCCACTTTCCCAATCTTACTTGACATCCGGTCCAGGACCTCGCCCCTATCTGTTTCCCTCCTGTTTAATATAAGAGAAAATGGCCGAGAACCAGCCCTTCCCCCTCTCCAAGTCTCCCCCCCCCCCCGCGAGCTTCCAGTTCCCCTCCTTTCTCTTCCGATCCTTGCAAGTTACTATCTTCCCTCTTTTTCTTGTGAGAGAGATCTTGGGATGGATATCTCACGGGTGAAAATGATGGTGCTCGGCGATGGTGATCGTTTCACTTTCGATTAAGTTGCCCCGTTAAGTTCTCTTTCTTGTCTTTCCCTTTTTTTCCACGTCGTCACCATCTTTGTTGTACTTTATTCCAGGATGGTCTTCAGCGTTCCTCGCGGTCCCTGAATAACGAAAGTGAAGCGATCGAATCGGTCAAGTTTTCCTGATTCCTTGTTATTTTTTTTTTCCCTCGCCCTGGAGACTTTTTCCTTCATCATTCCGTCCTTCGGTGTTTTTAACGGTACTAGCAGAAGGCGTCGTTTCCCCCTTCTTAATTGCTCCAATGTCGTTTCTTGCCGCCCAAAGACTAGACCGCCCCTTCCGGCCCCCTCTTTTTGCGTCAGCCCCTCTTCCCTGTTGGGCAGAGAAAGCATTTGGTCTGGTAAGGAGTAAGAGATCGGGAATCCCTTCCCCCCAACCCTTCCCCTCCCAGCCTGCGGCCTTTCTGAGCTCCCCTTCTCCCTTTTCAGACCCTCTTCGACTAATTCATGCGCGTCCGCTTTGTAGTTGTTTTTAGATTAATTCGAAGGAGACGTCAATCGCCCTTCCTAGATACGATGTCTTGCCCGTCCCAACCCTCTTCTGCGTTTTCCCTGCTCGTAGCCTCTCTGCTCCGTAGATTTTCCGAACTCAACGCGTTTGTGTAATGAACTGCTCAGCCGAAGTTAACTCCATTGGACCGCTTTGCCTCTCGGTTTTTCTCAGTTTTTTTTTTTTTTCCTGAGCAGCGTCAGTATTTTTCGGGTCTTCTTCTTGAGTTCTGTCCCCCCCCGCGCCGCCGTCTTAGAGACACCATAGATATCGGTTGCCCTTCCCATCCCTGCCTGGCGCCGCGGTGGGCATCGTTTGTGCTTCCACCTATAGAGTCGTCCTTTGCCGTTATTTGAGCCCACAGACCTTAATTTTTCCATATGAGCTCTTTTACTCCCTCCTTTGCGTTCGGTCAAGTGACCCGCTTTGACGCTGCACCTCCTTCATCTTGACCTTTCGTTGTTCCACTCGGAAATAAGTTATGCTACAGCGTCCTTTTCTGCCCTGACCCCCTGGTCTGCGTGACGACTTCTTTTTATTGTCCCTTTTTTCCTTGGACTTCACATTTCTGTGGAAAATAGGCAAAATTTCGTCCTAACTGGAGTTTGCTTTTTTTCGAATTTGCGTTAATCTTCCTCCCCTTCGACAGGAGGATCCCCCTTGGCTTAACAGAGAAGGTCGCGTCACCCCCCCGTGATTCTCATCGTTTGTCATGTTTTCTCTGTGCGCATTCCCCTCCCTCCTATGGTCTTGCTTGCAGCCAGCCCCGCCTTTTCCAGAGATTGATAAAAGAAAGAGGGGCGGTGGATGCCCCCCTTCCCTTTCCCACTGAGCGTCGCTTTGGATGACCTGCTTCCGTCTCCCCGTTTTTTCCGTGCACGTTCACTTTTCTAAGACGCCCTCTGCTCAGTTCCGACTCGTAATGGATTGGTGTAAAGATGGAGCAGTGTTTTTTCATCATGGGTTCGTACTCCGTGACGCTGGCCACTGGTTCTTTGATGATCTGACTCCCCTGGGTAGATTTTTGGCCAGTCCGAGTTCAATCGTCGCTTTTATCTGCGCAATGGTTGATTAGCCCTTGTTGCACTAATTCTTTCCTGGCTAATCGTAAAGCCCCCCCTTTTGAGTTTGACCAGCCCGTGCGACGCGTATTTTCGAGGGCTTTCCCGCAGAGTTCATAACTTGGAGAATCCGTTGTTCCTGACGAGATCCCCTCGCTCCCCCCTCCTTGCTTTTCTGTGAGTTCCCCGTCTCGGCTTCGGATGTACAATTGAATGTGTTATGCGTTACTCCCTCCTTTTCCCGATGAGTCAAATCCTTTTCCTCTTACGCCTCTGTTCCAAAGCCCCCGTATTCGGTGGAAATTACCCGCCATAAGTTCAGGGGTATGCACGTAACTCCCCCTCCCCTTGCGCTTCCCATCGACTGGCAACTCTTGATTCGGTCAGCCTAGGAGGGGGCCCCGTTTCGACTGACAGACTGCGCCCTTCTCGACAATGTGGCGACATAAAATCACTTTGTCCTCCTGGTTTCCTCCTGCCAACCCAGGTTTTTATTCGCCTTACCTGTCTTAGTGTTGTTCTTTCCCCCGGAGTTTGAGAGCCTGAGTTGGGATTTTCCGCCATTTTTCCCTTTTTGCTGGCGTCCACCCCCCCCCACTCTCCTATGAGAACAGCCGAAAGATCTCCCTTTTTTTAATCCGTTGTTGGTTTTCCTTCTTTGAATTTAGGGTAATATGTGTGGCTTTGGACGCAGCCCCCCCCTGAACGTGGCGGTTTTTTTACTTTACCCCCCCTCTGGATGATAAGGGAAAAAGAAAACCCGATCCCCCTCCCCCCCCCCCTTCGTCCGAATACCCCCTGTTCCTTCTCTGGTCAACTTTATCCCCCCGGCGTTTCCCCTGCAGAATTATCTAAATTGCCCAACAAACGGGACTGCCGGACACTACCCATCCTGTTCCTCCCCCCCCCCCCGATGCCGCCCCCCCGGCCCCCATTTCTTCAGTACCCTGTCCCATACTTTTCCCAGCGTTGTCTTTCCCAGCCGAAGGAACATTATGTAGAATGCCTGTTTTTTTTCCTGCTTCGGTTGACCCTCGTCGTTTCATATTAGTCATCGTTCACTTCAACCCAACACCGTCAGTGTGTCATCCGCTCCTGACCCCTCCCGTCGGCCCCTTAAACCTGACCTCAACAATCTCAAACTGGCGGTTCACGGCGGTGGCGATTTCGACAACCCGGAGCCTTTTTGCCTTACGCTGCCCTTTCCTCCCTTAGCCTGACTGGCATTTGTGATTTGCTTTTTCCACCACCTTTTTTTCCTGGCCTTAGCGCTATCTTCAACTCTTGAACAAAACTCGCGTCATTTCTTCGGGAACCATGGCAGACTTCCCCTCTTGCCTCGCCTGTCCCAATCCGCCGCGTCAGGGATCTAAACAGCCATTTACGCCTTTCCTTCGTACGTTCTTACGCGATTATTGACACCTCTGGGTAATCTCTGCCACAGCCCAGCTCCTTTTCGTTCTGTCATCCAAGTTCCCATATTAGAATTTCCCTTTTGGAAGTAACCGTTGACGTTTCCCCCCGTGGTCGTTAACCTTAATTTTGAGTCCCACGACGATCACGTGGCGCACCGCGTTCGATGGTTTTCCGCGGACGGGTGGCAAATATAAAGCACTTCCGCCTCCCCGACTATTGCTGATTAATGCAGCGCTACGATCCCCCTATCCCCCTCAAGAACACACCCCCCGCCCCTTTCTGAAGCAACGTTTCCTGACCGCATGATTTCTTTTCCCTTCACCCCCGCCTTGGCGGTCTCCTTCGAATACTCACGTATCCCGTTACCAACACCGCAATTTTTTTTTTTTTCACCGTTGGACGATTCCACCTGTGAAGATTCCGTTTTTCGTCGATTTCTGCGCTCCAAAAGAACTTTGATACGCAGCCAGGGTAGGCCCGCTCTTCTTAGCCTGAATAATTCCCTACCCCTCCGTGCGTCAGCGTCACGTCTGACGGCGGTGCGCGAGTAAACAGCTTTCTGGCTCCTCCTTGTCTCCCCCTATGGCAACGGCCACCACCTCGCGGTTGCGCCTGTCTACGTTCGGTCTGTTCAGTTTCCAACATAACCACGACGCTTCCTCCACCTGCACGAATCTGTGCCGCAGCTGAAACCGTCGCGCCCACGTTATAAGGAAGATTCCCCCCATTCCCTTTTTCTTTTGTTCCCCGACTTTCGTCAGCTGTCCCTAAGAGCCTCATAAACATCCAGATGCTACTAATGTCACCTTTTTTTCCTCGTACTCCGCATCGGTCATTTCCTATTTCCGCTCTTATTAGGCACTTATTTAATGCAGCCTTTTCTCTTTCCCCTTAGACTTATAAGACCGGCCATGGAGTAAGATAGACTCGTTACATGTCGGGAATTTTCTTGAGGAACCTCGTATCTATCCCGTGGCTGTCCTTCTTGACGATTCAGCCTTCGTCTAACTAATTCCCCTAGTTTCTTTTCCTTTTTGAGTCCCATTCCTGACCGGTCCTTGGTGTAGACGCCGCATCTACGCCCCGAGGCGTTTTTAGCGGACTAACCTTTCCCGCTGCTTCCAACTTCACTGCCCATTCTTTTTTGACTCTCTGACCCCCCGTCTGCGTCCTACTACAAGGAGCGGCGGGTGGTTCTTTGCGTGTATGCATAACCAGACATTGGAGTACTTACGCCTTTTTCCTAAGTCAGACGAAGGATTTCCCACGTTCCGACGCCCCCCTCCGTCCTTCTGCTTACGCCGCCCCCCGTTCTCATCGAGGTTCAACCCGAGACACCCCATGTCCGTCCTTTCCCCACGATGGATAGGTGGAAAAGGAGATTATACCCCTTGCAGTCCCTCTCTTTCCACTATGTACAAGCGTTCCCCCCTCTTTCATGTGCCCCGTCGCAAAAGGAGAGTCTTCCCCCCCCGCAGCTTCCACCGATTTGCGGCAACTTTCAGGTACAGTACTATCTAAGAGATCGCTTCCTTCCTAAGTCGTTTCCTCTTCCGCCACAGTTTTGTCAATATCTCTCTCTCCTCAATCTTTCGGGTTTATATTGAGGGAATAGGAAAAGTTTTAATTTTTGTGCTGCCCTCGCTTGTCTTTTGATCGGTACAGGTAACGATTGAAGTGAAAATTCCCCCAAGTTTCTAGGAGTAGGTGTAGTTTTTGTTTCGACCCACCCTCCTTCTCCTTTTTCCTTGTCTTATTTTCCGCGCTTGTCCTCCTGCATCTCCTCAATGTGGTTAATCGAAGACTTTTACAAGTGATCATCATGCGTATTTTCCCCCCGAGGTGACATTTTCGGTGCCCCACATTTTAGACGGGAGGAAATGGCCTGCCGTCTTTTTGCGCTTCCACTTTTCAATCTCCAGCGGTATCGATACCACTTTTTTCGTCTCAAAGTTTAAAATGCTTCAGACAAAGACGTGATAAGTACTTCCGCCCCGTTGATAAGGTTTTACGATCTGCAACGTCTACCTTTTTGGCGAGCCGGACCCTCAGTTATGATTTTACCCGTTCCACGCGAATACGTGATTCTTATAGTAGTCCCCACTGAGAGCCCCTACTCGCCCCTTCAACCTCTTCTGCCATGTGCTGTAGGTGTTGTCGAATTTTCGTTTACTCTCTCCTTTTCCCTGCCCGGCCCGTCCTTCATTAAACAAACTTAGGTTTTTTCCTTGCTAGGGAGAGATAGAATTTCCCTCTTTTGCCTATTCCCCCCTGGATCGTTATACCTCGGTCCGCAATCAACGCGGTGCATTCCCAGATTACGCTAACTGAACAAATTGAACTCTTGCGAGGTCTTTGATCCTCCTGGATTTCTTTCTTTTTCGGCTTTATTTTGTCCCCCGCTCCGCCGTCGTAGCCGACCTACCCACATAGATTATTTCCTCGGCCTTTTCTGCCATCCCTCTCCTGCTCCGAACGAAGGCCCCATTTGTTAGTAAGAGAATTTTTTTTGTCTTGTTATTGCTTTACCCCCTTTCAATTCCGTATATCTTCAATCTTTCCCGTCTTCTCCTCAGCGAATGGCTTGTCGGCTCCGATGATACCCTACCCTTTTTGGGACAGTTCTCCTCGGGTCCTTTGAACCGCTCGTGTTAGTTCCCCACTTCCTTCGTGAATTCCCTTTTTTTTCAATCCATGGACCTTTCCACAATTTTTTCTTTCTCTATTCCTTTTTATCTTCTCAGATTCCCCACTTGACCTTTCCCATTTTAGTCTCCCCCGTGAAAATCTTCGGCCTAAATGGTTGATTTTGGACTCTACTCCTTCCCTAACAGAGAGGAAAACTGGTCCCGGTCCAAAGTCATGAGCAGAGCTTTTTCAACCTGAGTATTTTTTCTTCATTTGTGAGGCCTCTTGAGGAACTGTGATCGTGTATCTGACTTAATATTTCGGGTCTGGCTCCAGTGACGTTATATTGTCCATTTCCGTCTCTGAACTTAAAACGTAAGGTTTAGTCCGTGTGATGAGTAGCCCCCTCGATGAGCTTTTGATGGACATTTAAGGTATACACGTGGTCCCCCACCCCCTTGTCCGTTCAATTCTCCTCCTTTCGACTATTTTTTACCTTTTTGGCGATATTGTGCACCTCCTTTGAAGCTGCTACAGACCCTTCCTTTTTTTTAAACCGTGCGCAATCCTTTCCTGCTTTTGCACTTGCTTTTATTTCCCTTTCTGATGTCTTGATTCCCTGCGTACCCCCCTCCCCTGTGGGCTTCGGGTGCGTTTATTGGTCCTCAGTTTCTCCAGACTTTTTTCCCGGTGTTATTACTCTTACCTACGAATTTCAGGGCTATAGAACTCCTTGTTTTGTGGTTCCCCACGGTCATCGACAGTCGGAGAGAGCTTAACCGAGTATCAATGTACGTGATCTCAAATGTTTCTACCGACGGAGATCGCCGCCCTCTTCCATGGCAACCAGGGTTTGAGTTAACTTTCCGGGTTTCCTGTATTAGACCATGAAGGTTTGCCCCTTTTCTTTCCTCATAAGAAACAGTTCCCCAGCTTCGGTACCTCCGGATTCGACAGGCGGTTCACCCCGTGGTCTCTTCTTGGTCTTCCAGTATGGGTTCCGTATTGCCCTTTTCCAGTCAACCTTGCGCTTGCCTCAGATTAAAGGCGCTGCTTGCTGATTCCGAGTAATCCAGTTCGTGTGTTCTGCCCCCCGTTATAGCCTGTGCTCCCAGACCAACTCTTAAATAAAGGTTGCCCGCAGGTCGAATCCAAAAAGTTGTTATTCTAGAATCTTGAGGCTCGTTGGTCATTTTTCCCCTTAAGCTGTTGGGGGACTACGATTCCGAAAAAAGGTGTTGGCCACAACTCAACGTATCTCCCCCCAGACCCCTGAACTTTCTCTTCTTCTCCATCAGTTGTTTTTTTATCTCTCATCGAGACTTGCGCACGCCGAAACCCATGACCATGTTTCTTCCCCCGATTCCACAATCTTTTCATACACTGGAATGAAACCCCCCCCGGTTTCCCAACTGATTTAAAAATGGTGACCTTCTGACAAGCGGGAAACTCTTTATTTCCGCCAGTCGCTTTCTCGAGAGCTTCCTCCCCCCCGTCTACACCACAATACTTATGACTCCCCCTACTCCACTCCCGCAGTGCTTTAAGTTCGGAAATTTCTCCTAGAGAAGAGGGGAGGGCACATCCATAACCCCCCCCTCCTCTTCGGTAATTTCACATCTTTCCCCCCTGGGAAGGCATGATACTCTTCCTCTTCTTTTTGCTAGTTCTGGAAACTTATTGCGTAATGTCCCCCTTAAAACCCTCCTTTGTTTTCGCATCCTGACTCTGCAGCCACATGGTAACCTTTCACCCACCGAAAGGATTTTCGTGGGACTTTTTTCGGGCTCTCCTCTTCTTCCAACTTATTAAGACCCCCGCAAATTCATACGTCTTTCTTCAGCTCCTCTTGGCTTAAAGGGCGAATGGTCCACACCCCCCACCCTTTCTTCGACGCACCGGGAAATCTATTGTTTTCCCCAGTCGGCATAACACCACCTTTTCGCATTTGCGTCGAAAAATTTTCGAGTCTTCTCTACGTCTAACTGGATTTTTGCTCTCGCTCATAGACGAGCAGGGAGGAGCTGTTAGATCTAATCAGACACTTCCTGACACCCATCGTCACGCATCCTCGCTTCCGCTGCGTCAAGAGACCCTTCCCACCTTCTTTCTCAGCACTTATCGGCGTCTGCCCCGGCTCCCGTGCCGATTCTTTGAATCTTGAAAGAACAAGTATCCCCCCCGGTGGTCGTACCTGATTTTCGGCATTCCCCCCTCCTACGAGAATGTGTGTAGACTTTTTCTTCTCAAAGGTCGACCGATTAGTTCTCCTCTACTTTCCCCATGGCCACTTCCCCTTCACTTTTTCGCCATTGGCCCGTACTCTTTATTGAAGTGCATTCCACGTAATACATCCCCCTCACTCACAGAAAGTTTAAATCCCCAGTCATTTTTTGACGCTCACGGTGAGACGCTGTCTGACTTTCTTCCCCCCAGGGGCTTGTGGGGATAAGCGAAGGACTTTATCCGGCGCCGCAACCCCGAACCCTCAATTAGGCAGGACACGTTGGCCTCATTTTTTCCGAACTAAGCCCCTGTTTTTCTTCAAGGGGGCGAATGAGCGCTACCCCGACCCCCCGTCTCCGAGCCAGGTTGTTCTAGTGCCATATTCGTCAGCCCCGTAGGCGAGGTCCAGCACCTACCTATCCTTCCGTTCATCTTCACGGATGAAGGCTGTTCCGTCCTCCTTCCACCAAAAGCGGCTGGAGCACGTTTAGAGGTCTTTCACAAGACACCACCTCAGGCGGCGGCACGGGCTAAGAGGGCAAGTCTTACTTTCGGAGTACGTCGGATACCAAATCCTCAACCCCCCCCCCCTTCCAGCTAGACATCGCTCTATGTTGGAAGATGAGGTCGTTTTTAATGCCACCAAGGCAAATTAGGAGGCATGCTGCTTTGCCCATTCTCTTCACGTTCTCTTTTTTCGGCTGCCTACGACGATCCCCTGCTGGTCAACCTGATGTTACTAGCCCCCCCAATAAATTTTTTGAAGATGTTCCTCATGAGAAAGACGCTTTACCTCTGTATTTATCAGAAGCCCTCATTTTCATCACTACGCTTCGTGCTAAAATCGTCTTACCTCCTTTCTTTTCGGATCGCTGATATTTGGAGCCTCATCTTCCTCTCCATTCCCTCCGGTAGAGGACTTCGAGGGAGTTTTTAAGGTCCCAGTTGTCATATTCCGTGTCGGATACGAGCGCCGCTAAGATACCTCTCCGGAGACCCACCACACCCCTGACAGTCTCCGATCAGTAAGATTTAGATTCCTCTGCATTTTCGTAGGTTGTGGCCGACTTACTCATTACGCTGGCTTCTGTTTGGAATTCTTCCATTTTGAAAAGCTCCACCCAAATTCCGACCCTGCTTTTGACCTTTCTATTTCCAAAATGTCTACGTTATCTACTCAACACCCTTATCTTCTGGTTAAGGATTTCAACCGTTTGGACTCCAACGCCATTTCTTATTCGGCATTCAGTTCAAGTCCTCAGAAGGCTTTTGACTCGCACCTTTCCCTCCTCCCCCTGACTTCCCGTGCCTCGTCCGCCCTATTTTCACTTCCCACCAAAGTCACAGTCTTTTCATTCCTATGGCTAAGTCATATGGAGTTCCGACCCCTTAGAAAAAGCTTCAGACCGCAGATTCCACTCTGTTGCGATTCAATCCGTTAATGGCAACCTTTTCCGGTCCGGTTGTCTACACTACGCCCGAGGAAACTGAGTTGTTTCCCTCCTCCCCCTGCCCTTCCTCAAACCTTTTTCAGCACGCTAGCTGCAGCCCCCTCATAGATTGTCCGATCCTCCTTGTGCCAAT
>Ga0179593_1621214_pt1 | contig 37998 bp, 57 predicted proteins | sample CZODoug2_1_08_16_FD_185931 | JGI IMG/M metagenome (GOLD analysis project Ga0179593, IMG submission 185931) | Vadose zone soil fungal communities from Angelo Coast Range Reserve, California, USA - CZODoug2_1_08_16fungal (PacBio error correction) | ecosystem: Environmental > Terrestrial > Soil >... | reverse complement strand
CTTGTTTTTGGGGGGCGGCGCTGTCATCTGCTTCCGTTTTTTGGTTGTCCCAATGGTTTTCCCCCTTCCTTAGCTCTCCCCTTGCTGGTACGGGACAAGTTCGCCGGGGCCCCTTCTTGGGACACCCCCTTCTCTTAGACGTTCCGTCTTGGTGGAAGCTTTCTCTTCCGGCGAATAGTGTGGGAAACTTTTTCTTTTACCGTTCCGTCCCCTTTCTTTTTACCCTCAACCGGCACCCCCCTGCATCGGTTGGAAAGCGCCCAGGAAACCCACCTTCATTCCTTAGGGCTCGCGTTATGGGCTGATTCTCGTGATTCTCCTTCGAATTTCCCTTTTTAAGATCCTTCCCTTCTTTTAATAGTTCCCTCTCCTTTGCAGGCGCGACTTTGGCAAAGATTGAGCCCTAGGCGAGTTCCCCCCCCCCCCTCGGTCCTCTCTTTTTGAATCAAAAGTGGACCCCCCCCCCCGGCTTCTTGGTGCCCTTTTTTTGTAGGTATTTCTTTTCGTCTCGCTGGAAGCCCGGAGTTTTTTCCATCAGTGAGAACCCGACTGGCGACGTTTACCCCTTACGAAGGAACAGTTTTGGTAGACCGGTTACAGGCCCCCTTTTCCCCCTTTTTGAAAGCCTCCTTTTTAAGAGGAACTCTACCCCATTTTCCTTTGCTTCTCCGGCTTACCTTTTGAAAAGTGGGGAACGAGGACATGAGTGCCATTGATTTTTCCTATCTCCTTTTCCCCCCCCGAAGGGGGGGGGGGGGGGGGACCCGACCCGCCGGTGGCAACCCGCAGGCTATTGGTCCAAGGTTACCCTTCTTCGCACGCCTTTCATTTTTTCCTTCCCTCTGGTGACTAGAATTTGTGCGGGGGTCCCATTTTTTTCCCCTGGGTTCACGTTACCTCCTGGCATTTTGGTTCCCTCACCGTAGTCTTTTTTTCCCTAACCCAACAAGCTCTAGCTCTTATTCCTTGTCGAACTCTGCGGGGACCCGGACTCCGGGTCGGGGCCCCCCTTTCCCTGACCCTGATCTTTCTGACCTAGGAGCTGAGATTCGGCTTTTCCTTTCGCAATTCAGATTTTCCACGTTAGTAGGAGTCGATGATTTTCCCGCGTTTATTCTCATTGTTTCCCCTTTCTCTTCCGGTACGTGATTGGTTGCTTCCCAGTTGGAAGGGGTGCTTAATGGACCTTATGGGGAGAGTTTTTTCGGGCCAAATTTCCCTCCATTTTCGCTCTTAATTGTAACAAGTTCACCATTTTTTTCCCCCCCCTTTTGTACGCCTCTCACTTCCTTAAAGGTCCAAATATTTTTTTTTCTTCTAACCGTTTTTCTTCGGGCCAAAGACCATTTCTCCCTCCGTTTGTATGGCCGAACCCCCCTGCCCCCGGCCTCTCCACCAATTGGGGGACCTTCTTTTTCGGGTTTTTTCCCCAAAACCCCCTTGCAACCCAACTTTTCTTCCCCGCTTCTATTTTGTTGTTGGTCGCCTACCCCTCGGGCCCCCATCATTGTAGCTCTGCGGGTCCTCCGACGAAATCCGACTTTTCTTTTTTTTGGTCGATTCGTTTTTTTTTTCCCGACAGGGGAAGTTTGACGCGGTGGTTCAGACAGAGGGCCGACTGTTTTTCCTTTTTTCACAGAATCGACGGTCCTTTCACCAAAAACTTTCTGGGTTGGAACCCCCCCTTTTTTTGCACTTTTTTTTTGGTTTTCCGGTCTGGGAGTAAAGCCCCCTCTGCTAACAAAGATTAGCCACACCCTTCCCCAATCAGTCTTTTTTCTTTTCTGCTTCCCGTTCGTACCTCTTTTTCTCTCTTTTGAGCCAGCGGATCTTCCCCTGTTTTTTCAGGATCGCTTTCTTCGCTACCAATTTGCAACATTTCGGCGTTTTTTTTTTTCCACATATTCGATCTGACCGGGCGGCTGTATTCAGTTCTTTTCGAAGCACTATTTCCCCTCCAAGTTTGGGCCGACCGATTGCCCTTCCGTTTGAACGGCGGTTTTTTGGCCAAATGGTTTTCCCTTCCTGGGGTGGGCCAGATTTCCGTATCGGACTTTCTCATGGCCCCATTCGGGCCAATCCCGCCTTTTTTCTCCGATGTTCAGAGAACATCTTTTTTTTTTGGTACGGCCGTTACTTTTCTCTTTCGGCATCGCCTGTATGTCCTGGTTGAATTCTTTTCGACGGGATGTTCCCGTCTTCGATGGCGCAAGTTATTTTTGGCAGACGCTTCTCCCCCTTTAGTGCTCGCATTTCTATTCCCCATGAAGATGTTTGGCCGGCTTGGTGCCCCCCCCTGAGGATTTCTTCTCCCTCCCTTGGTCTCTGGCTCCAGACTTACAACCCTGATTTTTGCTTTGGCCGAGGGAAGCGTCCGGGCGGATACTCCTTTCCTCGTGGAGCGGTTTTCACCTTTTTTGCTTTTTTCAAGCTTCAATACCAGTCCATTTAACGGTTTCAGTCTTTTTTTTTTGACATACTTCTGGTTGGACGTGGGCGCTTTCCCCCCCCCCCCCCCCAAAAAAGATTTCAGAGGCGGGTGGGGTTTGCCCTTTTCCGGTCCGAAATACTTTTTTTTTAATTCTTCGCCGCGGGTTTCCTCCGAACCACCGAGGTTTGCTGTACGGCTGCGTTGCCTGCGGATTAAGGCCGATGGCTTCCTGCCCTTTTCCCCGTCACCCTCCCCCCCCCTCCCCCAGCGGCGTTTACCCTGGGGCGCGCGTCGTTCCCCGCAAACAAGTTCCATTTTCTTTCCTTGTGGTGACCGTTGCAAGGGACTTTTTTCCTTGGCGTCGGATCCATCTTGTTGTTGGCTTGCCAACGACCAATCGCGACTCCCTTCCGTCCTTTTCCTCCCCCCCCACCTCTCTGGGAACCGTTTTCCCCCCCATGTACTGCTTTTTGCCCGTTGGCCGTCCAAAGGGCGCCAATCTCAATTTTTGTCTTTTTCCTCCCTCCCCTCGGAGCATCTTTTTTTCTGCGCCACGGTTCCTTCGACCAAGGAAAAAAAAACACGGTACACCCTGTCAAGTTCTTTCGGTCCCCCCCCCCCCTCGAGAGACTTCCGCCCCACGACCTCACTGACGGGAACCGCAGAGCGTTGTTTGTTTTGTCTTTTTTTTCGCAAGATCTCGGACCAAGTTCTTTTCATTTTTTTTTCTTCCTTCCCGGTCCCCCCGAAGTGGTCTTTTCCGCGTTCCGACGGCTTCGTTTAACTGCAGATCTGTCTTCTTCTCACGGGTTCGCTCTCGATTGCTGCAATCCGCATTTTCTCGCCGACATTGCGTTTCGCCGATCGGGACAGCAGTTGCTGCCCCTGTTTCCCCTGCTGCACCGGTCCTCCCCCTTACGACAAACCCTTTTTTGACGTGTTTAACGTTTTTTTCTTTCTTGGGCTGGCTCTTCCCTTCGGGAGGAGTATCCCGGTTTCCCTATTCATCAACATTTCCCCCCTTTGAAAAACACTTTGCGGGTCTTGCAATCAGATCGGCGGCTTGCGCGCTTGAATGGACGGCCGCCTCCTGAGGCTTTTTTTCCCCCGCGATCCCTTTTTTTTTGGAGGCACCGTTGGCTTCTGCTCGGCCGTTGCACACCTGGTACGCCCTTTTTTTTCCCTCTCGATGTTCCTTTCCCTTTCCCCTCCCCTGTTTTCTGCTTCTATTCCTGAGAAGGCCGTTTTTCGGCGGAGCGCGCCAAAAGTGCGCCGGGTCCCCCTCGAGTGATCGGCTTTCCCCCCCTCTTCTCGGCGGAGGCCTTCATCAGGGCTGGCGCCCGTAGCCGGTGGTCGCAGCTTCTTTCCCAGTCCTCGGGCACGGTGACTTGTACTTTCCCTTGTTCCAATCTCCTTCCTCCTTAGTACAAAGCCTGGGTCTGGCTTTTGTTTGACCTTCGGTTTTTCGCCAAGAGTGGATTTGCCTCAGGGTTTGCGCGTTTTGCAGCACTTTTTTTCCGAGATCTCTTTCTTTTGGCAGGCCGTGATTTCTTCCCGATGCCGCTTCCTTTTGGCAGCATCGCCCGTCCCTTTTTGAGGGGGCTGGCCACAAGCGGCATGACTCAAGCGCTTTCTTTCCCTCCAACTTTTTCTTTTCTTCGTTTCAGAAGTCCTTTCTCCCCCTTGTCGAGCTTTGGACACCGGCAATCTTTTTTCCCGTTCATGGGTGAGTGTACGTTAGTCTTTTTCCTAGTTCGTGGGGCCTCAAGAAATTTTTCCACCGAAGCTTGTTCTACGACGAGGTTGGTCGCGTAGTCGTGGCGCAGCAGTGTGCCTTTTTTTTTTCCCTTCGGATCCTCCCCCTGAGATTGGCAGCTTCGGCCTCGGCAAATTTGAAATGGGTGTTTTGGGACCGGTTCGAGAGGGTTTGTTGGTAAGTCTTGAGGATCGCTTGGTAGTTGGGGAATGTCCCCCTCCCTAAAGCTCCCCTTGGGCCAACTGCACGAGCAGTTACTTGGCCCTTGTACATACTCCCCCCCCCCTGTTTGACGCCTCTTTTTTTTCTCTTCCTCCACGGGACGGGGAAATATTTTCCTCTTGCCTCGTGAATCCTTTTCCTTTCCACGTTAAATAGGCTGACAACGGGGGGGGTTTCGCGGTTTAGTGACCTAGGATTTCCAATGGCGCTCCCCCTTGGGAACTGGACAAAAAGCGTCTTCGGGCATTTGCTTTTGACTTTCTTTAAACAAGCGGCCCATTCCCCTGGCCCAAGCTATCACTGGGATACCTTGGCTGGTATGAAGCGCCGTTTGCGATCCCTCTAACCCCCCAAGAAGGATAATTCCGGCCTCGTCCTCCTTTCCGGCGAACTAATTGTAATGCTTTTTTTTGAGACCCCCCCCTGACCGCCTGGATGTAGCTCTAAGGGTCCGTGCCCCCCCCCAGTCCCTTCCTCTGTCCTCGCATGCTGTGGAGTTGTGGGAAATCCTTTGCTCCTCGTCCAGAGCCAGACGTTCCCTTCCCTTTTTTTTGGACGTCTTTCTCCTTTCCCCACACTCAAGCGCGATGCTCGGGCTTTTTAGCCGTTTCCGAGTTGCTCTGTTGTTTAACCCAATGCCCCTTCTTTTACTCTCCTCTTACAGCCAGATTTTCCCTTTTCGAGGGATTTTTTCTGCGGGGCCCCCGAGGCCGGTTTGTCATCCACATTTGGCAACCCTTGTCTTTTTTCTCTTCCTTGGTCATTTTCCTTTCTTTTTGTGCCCGGCCCTGTTATCCCGTTCTGTAGTTCCTCATCCGCCCGGTCATCTTACATGTGATCGCCAACGCCCGATTTTTTTTCCCCTTTCTGGTAGAGGCCCTCTTTCCTTTGGCGGATCTCTCCTTTCCCCCGTTGATTCTTCCTGGCTCAAAAGCCCCTATCTTCAAATTGTCTCCGCGGGGTTTTTTAAGCCCCCCTATCGATTTTTCTTTCTATAATATTGTAGGCCTATTCTCCTTTCCCTCCCCCGTCTATTCCGTTTTTTTTTTACGCGCAGTGGACATGTGGTTCCGTTCAGATTTATTTGTTATTTTTTCTCGATCTTAAGGCTTTTTTTACCCCCACCTTGACGCCTTCTTGACCACCTCGTCTCCTTTTTTTCCTCGACCAAAACCGTTTGATTCGCTCTTTGTCGGGGCTTGGCGAGCCTCGTCGCAATGATTGTTGCCCCCCCCCTCCGGTGTAGTCCCAAAAACAAACCCCTGCTCTGCCCACAAAAAGAATCTTTGCTCTTTGTTGTCCTTCCGTAGTTTTTTTAAAAGACATTCCCCAAGTTGGGAGGATTTTTTTCTTGGTTTTCGGGCCATAAACGGGTATCAGTCCCGTTTGTTTTCCCCCTCCCTGAGTTCTCCTCTTTCTGAATATTGGCTTTGGTGACCCCCCTTATTTCTGAGGAGGGGGGATTTTCGTGTACATGAGTTTTGAATCGCGCGTTTTCTTGGTTCTTTTTTCTTCTCCGAGCGTCATTCCTTTCCTTTTTTGCCGAATTTTTTTCCCACCGGTACAACGGACGCGTGACCGATGATGCCCTCCGAGAACCAGAACTCTGCACTTCCCTGTGGATCTTTTTTTTTTTTTTCTGTCTCTGGCGAATTCTTCATATGTTAAGTACGGCAGGGTCGTGTCCCCGTTCCCCACTTCCGGCGGACCTTTCAGCCGGATGGGCTTGTCCTCCCTCGTATAGGCCCCTTGTCTAGTGTTTTTTTTGGAAGCCAGCGGCCCGAAATGGCCGTTTTCCCCTGGCCCTGAATTTCGTGGCCCCTTCGAATGTCACACCGTCACGATCTTTGGTGCCGAGCCCATCTATTATTTCACTCTTACGTTTTCCCTTTTTTACTTGCGTGTTCCCTTCCGGGCGCGTTTTTTTACGGCCAAAACTTTCACTCAGGCACCGGGCCACTACATTTTTTCGTTTTCTCCCCCTTTTAAGAGATTCAAGTCCTTCCCGTTGTTTAGGCTTCCCTCCGCGTTCGGATGTTCTTCCCTTTGGTTATGTTCTCTTCCCTACTAGTACTTTTTTTCCCCGTCTCAGTCCCCGTGTCCCGAGCTGACCGTCGCCTCTCTGGCTCCTTTTCACATACAGTTCTTCCCCTTTTTCTTTCCGTACGACAGCCCTGTCTTCTCCCTCTCCGTTTTTTGCGTTCCTTTTTTTGAAGGAAAATCTGATTTCTTTTAGCTTGCAAGGCTAAAGATACTTTCGAATCGTCCCCCGCCGTTCTTGCCGCACCTTCTCTTCTTCCTCCCTCCTGCGGCATCGGACATTTCCGTAAGGTTCAGAATACCTGTTTCTCAGCCAAATTCTTCGCTATCCTAAGGAATTGTCATCTTTGTGGTTCTTTTCCAGGTTTTTTTCAGGCCGATACTTTTTTTTCCCCCCCCTTTTCCTAAACGTGATGGCCATGCTCCCCCTTACGGCGTCAACCCCCCTCTTTCGCCTCCTTCTCTTCCCCGTAAGATTCCACCCCATTCCCAGTATTTTTGTCATACGTGCCTCGCCCTTTCTCAGCCTCAGCATTTTTCCTTTCCCCCCTTTCTGATTTTTCCCCGTTCCCATTGGGACCCTCCCAACAACTTGCTTCAGGTGGCGGGTTTGCGGCCTTTTCTCTCTTTTTTTCTTCTTTTGTGAGAGAGTCGGCCCGGGGTTTTGCTGGCTTCCTATGAGGCCGGTTTGGTGGCGTGTCCCCTTGGAACCCCTTTCCCCTCATCCGCGCACCCACTTGTCTTGGATTTTCGGCATATGACAACCTGTATAGACGTATTTTTTTAAGTGCTTACTTCCTTGCGAAAATTTGGTGTTTTCCCCGTTGTGATCTCCCCCCACCAACGGTTCTTTTTTTTCGAACCCGCAAAATTATAGGTTGTAACTCCCTCCTTTACAGGGTCCCTTCCTCCTTCGGCTAGAGTTTTTTTTCCTCTCGGTGATTCGTCCCCCTTACCGTGACCCTCGATGCCCGCAGGATATTGTCCTTTTGCGGCATTTTTTTTTTCTTGGGCAAGCCATTCTCCACTATCTTGGAGCATCGGATCATAGACTTTTCTTTTCATTGCCCCTTAAGTGGACGGCAAACGTCTTTCTTTGCTGTTATTCGAGGTTCTCCGTGATTTTTTTTGGAGCCGATTTTTTCTCTTTTTTCAGTGCGACTGTGATATTCTTTGGACATTTTAACCTAATGGCGTCTTCCCCCCCCCTCAACTTACCTCTTCCCCCCCCACCGGCTACCCGACAGTTCTAACGCATTTTCAGGATCTTTTTTTCCCAATGGGGCAAACGTGCCTCCCTTTTTACACATGTTGGAGCTTCCTCCTTTGGACGAGGGGACTGAGTTCCCTTCTTTTTGGTGGACGACCCCCCCGTAAGGTTGCACTTTTGGGCACCCACCAAAAGGTGAACGTCTAACTTCTCACTCTTTTTTTTTAGGATGGGCTAGCAGCCCAAATTCCGTGCTTTTCTCCGGGTGTTTTTCCGAATTGTGCATTTTTTCCCCTTCTTTCTGAAAACCGCTGGTTAAACCCCACCACCTTTCTTTTTTCCGAGATTTTTTTCTTCCCCTCGTCGGGAACCCTCTTAGCTGGTACTCTTTGCGGTGCCAATGTTTTACGACGGTTGACTTACCCCCCTGAGCTAGATTCCCCTTCCGGGTTTGCAATAGTGACGGGGCGATTTTCCACGTTCTTCCCAGTCTTTCATTTGCAGTTTTTTGCCATTTCACTTTTTTTTCACCGCGTCGGTGTTTTTGTTTGGCTTTATTGTTTTTTCGCTCTCCTTTTTCCCGACGGGATGCTCCTCGGGGAGAGCGGATGCCGGCGCAAAATCTTTTAACTTCTTTTTTTATGTACAAGTTCCTTCAATTTCAAGCCCGTTTCTTTCTTTTCTTTCACCCTTTGAAGTCAGAAACTTGCTTTGCAAAGGCCCCTGAACTGTTAATTTTCTAAAACCCCCCCCGGCAAAACCCTCCCCCTCCCTGGAATGTCTTTTCCACCACCCAAACACGATTTTTCTCAACCTTTCAGCAAAAGATTTTCTGCTTTTGTGCGTTAATTTTTTGTTTCTACAACTGCCTTTCCCTTGCGGGAAAACAAGCTTTTCGCCGCTTGACGAAATCTCGATCCCCTTCGGTTGGTCGATTTCGCACCGAAGGTGGTTCGGTGGTCCCCTCTTCCGGACTTGCAGTCCCCCCTTTTCCTCCAGCACATCTCTTCGTCACAACTTCACCTTGCCGGCCAAATTGCCCTGGCGTTCTCCTTTCCGGTTCATTTTTTTCTTAAGCACTCTGTCCCCTCCTACAAGGATTAGTGCACCACCCAAAATTTGAATTTTCTGGAGCTTTGCGCTGTTACTTGGTGGTCAGAATTTGAAGCGTGGCGAGTTTGCTTTTTTTCTTTCCCTTGGTTAGGCTTCTTTCCAACGTTCCCCCGTGCTACCAAGGTTCTGGCAACATTCGGGTTGCGAACTTTTTCATTCGGTTTTTCCTTGCTGGTCATTCCCGTCGGGTCCGCCCGAGTAACTCGATTTTCCCCAGAACACAGCGAAATCCCTTTGCTGTTTGCCCACCCTTTTCTCGGGCGCCCTCGGGTTTCTTTCGACGTCTCGCACTTTTTTTCCTTCCTGAGGTACGAGGTCTTTCCATTTTGGTTCAGAGCGAGCGGAATCCCTTCGTGACGTCTTGCTACGCCGTAAGGGGGCTTTTTCGTGCATCCGCCTCTTTCCCCTCTGGTTGAACTTTCCTTCGAGACGGGATGGCCCCTCTTCGAGTGGGAACTAGGATTATTTCTTCCCCCCCTTTTACTTTGGCTCTATCGAGGACCTTTTTCTGGCGGTTGAGCGTCCCCGGCGATTTTCCTCTCCCTCCGGGTTTGCCTGAATCACAATAGTTCCGTCCGATGCTGGCAGAAGGTCGGTTTGAGATTTTCTTTTTCCTTTTTTCTTTTTGAGGCGGGTCTCAGCGCTGGCAAGTTCAATCCCCCCTTTCGGTATCCAGTTCTCTACAGTTTAACTTTTTCCGGTTTCTTTTTTAAAAAAAAACTCCGTGGTGTCTGTCCCCTTGTAGGTAGGCGTTTCTTTCAACGAAAAGTGTCTGAGATTATCGTCCGCGGTCTCCTTTTCCACCTCTTTGTCTTTTTCCTGATTTACGCTGGCTTCCCGGGGTAACCTCGTTCTTTTCTCTCCGTCACAAGACATAACCCCCTGCGGTTGCTGCGCGTGTCCTTAAAGGGCAACCACGCGAAATTTGCTCTTAGTTTTTCCCCCAAATTCTGGTGGCCCTCCTCTGGCTTTGCGGCTCTGGACCAAAACTACCATTTTTGCGATCCGAGCTTTTTCCCCCCAACCCGTTTGGTCCCGTACCCCCCCCCTTTTTTCCTGCCACGCAACTTTCCTCCAAGGGCCCTCTCCCCTGGAGGTTCGCCCTGCAGTTCCGCCCCCCCTCCCTTTCACGCATAAGACCCACCCTTCCTCCTTCGAGTGGTCTGCCCCGGCGTCTGGTCCAGGCGGTTCTCAGGACACGCGCATTGCCACGGACGGGGGGGTCTCCCGCCACTCCGGGTGTGTCTCCCCCCTTTTGCTCGACAATGGCTGTTTGTTGTTGTCATGCTCAAAACCCTCTGCGTTCCCGCCGCTTCCCTCTTGCAGCTATGTTGGAAAGTCACGGGCGTGTTTTGCCCCTTTTTTCTTTTTCGAGCAATTCCGGGCCCCCACCTTCCCTCACTGCCCTTTTCTTTCTAGGGAGGGGAACCAGCACCTGCTTGGCAATCAATGCGGGCACCCGGCTGCCCTTTTTCCTGCCGCAAACCGCCGTCCCGACAGTGTCCCCCTGCGGGGCAAGGTCGAAGGCGTGTTTCTATTTTTTGAGACTATTATTTTTCCCCCCCCCCCCCTCACCGTCACCGTGGGCCCTGCTCTTTTTCGCCGGCTCAGGTGACCGGCTTACGGGCGCGCTGGTATTTGACTTCCCCGTTCTTTTATTCGTGTTTTCCTTGCTCCGCGCTGGGTCTCGTTTTTTTTTTTCCCCCCCGTTGGGTCGTGCTCTTGTCCGTTATGGGACGGCAAACCCCCGTCTTCATCTCCTCTTTTTCCCTCCTCACGTTTTTTTTGTTTGACCTTCTCTCTGAGTTTTTTTTGCGTCCAGGTGTGCCATTCCTTTTTTTTTTTTTCAAGCCAACTTTTTGCTCGGATCGCGGTCCAAACACGATGATCTTATCCGGCGGCCTGCTTTTTTTTTTCCCGTAGCCCGTCTCAGGCGCAAGCGCGGCCCTTTTTTCCTGGGGGGGCACGTGGCGGGGGGGGTTTTTTCCGGTGAACGTGGAAATATTGAACCGTACCCTTCCTCTCCGAGCCCTCCCGCTCGGCGTGCCCACTTCTTTCCCCTTCTTGCCTGGTTGCGGCCAGCCAAGGACGTGCATACTGTTGCCGCAGTGATTGTACAACCCTGTTTTCCTTTTTCCGGCCTTCCCTTGATGGATGTCGTGTCCGGATTGTCGCCGATGGCCGGCATCGCACGGCTTTTTGCTTCCACCTTCCTTTTTTTTGCCGAAGCGGCTTCCCCGCTTCGACTCTTCTTGCGTTCAGAGCTCTTTATCACCTTGTCGGGCAAAGCTGGAGCCCCCCCATCCCCCCCCGCATCTTTCCTTTCAATTCGGCGTCGGTCTCTTTTTTTTGGACCGAGACACGACGCGGGTTTCCACCTTGTTATTCGACCGAGGCAGGGTATTGTTTTGCTATGTCTTTTTCGTCGCGCACCCTTTTTCCCGCCCCCTTTGGCGCCTTGCATTCCTCGGCAAAATTGACTGGTCCCTCCCTTTTGTTCTTAACCGGTCTGCCCGGCTGTTGGGGTGGGCCCCCCACCTGGGATCGCTTGGTCGGTTGTTTCATGCCCCCTTTGACGCACCAAGCCGTCGTTCCCGTTGGTCAAGGTTCTTTTTTTAATTGTTGCCCTTGCCGGGACGACGCTTGCAGGGAAGCCCTGTTTTTTCCTTGCTCTTTCCTTTAAAGAGCAAGCCTTGTCCCCCCCCCGCTGATTTTTTTTGGACGTAAAATCCAGGGATGAAACATCCGCGGTTTCTGTATTTTTTTCCCCTCGGCGCTATGCGCCTCTCCGTTTATGTTTTGCGGCCTCGCATCTGCTTGGTCCAATCTCTTCTTTTTTCTTTTCCCCCCCTGCCCAGTCACCCTGGTTCTCCTTATTACATTTATACGTAATGTTGTATTGAAAGCTGCCGCGCCCCTGTCCTTTTCTAACATCCTCCCCCTCATCGCCGACTTCTGTCCATCGGGCGCTTTGGTAATGCGTCCGCCAGACCTGACTTTGAGTTCTCTTTTTCGGTGGACTCCCCCCCCCTACACCCTGCCAAGCCTTCGAATTTTTCCCGAGCCCCGTAAACCGGTGACTAGTCTGCCATTTTCTTCTTCCTACGTTGACCATCCTTCAGACGACTATCCCCGTCGAACCCTCCTTTTGCCCTACGTTTAGCACGTTCCGTTCAACTATTTCTTTGCCCCCCCGGCCGAGCTCTTTTTCAAGAGATTCCGGCACTGGGAAGATTTTCCCCGTAGATCGGATATGGGGGCGAGACGGCAGGTCTCCATTCCCCCTGTTCACGGTCTTTTTTTTCTGGCCCGCAGGCGATTTTCCTCCTTTTTCGCTCCCCAGCAGCCCCGGTCCTATATGGATTCGACCCTTTTGCTTATGTAGCGAACGTTTTTAATGCCAGTTTTTTTTCCCGGACCAGTTTTTTCAAGATGCGGCGGTTCAAGCCACACTACCTTCTGACTCCCTTTCGACTCAATATCGATTTTTTTCGTTCCTCTTTTGGCACTTAATCTCTCCCGGCTATTCCCCTTTTTTAGCGGCCCAAAGCACCATGGGCGGTCAAGTGGTTTTTTTTTTTTTTTGTTTGTCCTTTTTTTGTAGATTTTTTCGGAATGTTCTGCAAACCTCCGTCGGCCGCGGCGGGGTCTGACCCCACATCGGTTTTCCCCTTCTGCGAAATTCTCCACTTTAATGATTCGCTCTTTTTTTCCGTCCGGGGCTCCCATCTGTCGCACCTTCTTTTTGTCCCGCCGGTGTAGGGGCCAAACACCTTGAGGCGCTGAATATTTCCTCGTCCCTTTTTTTTTCCTTTAGTTTGGGTGGCTTGTTCCTTTTTCAAAAGCTGGGGAGTTCGTCTTTTGCCGCCGGTTTGGTTTACGTTGACATACCTTCTTGCAGTCCACTTTTCTTTTTTTGCGTTCTATGGACTCCCCCCCCCTCACTTCTTTGAAGTTTTTTTTTGACTTGATTTTCGCCTACATGAGATCGAACAAGCGGGATGCCGGTCTTTGTGTTCTTTCTACCCCTCTTTGTACGCCGGCTTCCGTTCCCTTTTTTTTTCTCAGCGAACACCCAACGGGACACCCCCCGCGGACAGCTTGTTGGGTTCGTCCCGAGGACTCCTGTATCTTTTAATGCCCCTTGCTCCTGGGCAGCCCTTAGCTCATATGTTACTTCCAGGCGTTTTCGAAGTGTTCCTCCCGTCGTAACGGTCCCCTTCCCTCTTTCCGTTCGACCCCCCTTCCTTTTCCCCGTTCTTAGCTGTTGGTTTCTCTCCAGCGGTTCCACAGAAGGCAGGTTCTCCCAATTTTTGCAAACCCCCGTCTCTTGCACCCTTCCCATCTAGATTCCCAGCGTTCTCTCTGTCAATGGTGCCCGCCGGGCGTTGATGAGGGGTTTTCTCTTTCCCAACTCGATTCCTTTCCCTAGTTTTAGGCACATTTTCAGGCTCACCCAAAGGTGGTGTTTAAACAGGCTCCCGTCAGTTTTTTTTCTCCGTCCGGCGTCCCCCTTCCATTAGTTGGGTGCCGGTCTTGTTATGTATTTTTTGGTCCCGGTTTTTTTTTTTTTTCCTTACCTGTTCCACGATTCCGTTTCGCACTTTGTTTCGGCTCCTGCGGGGATTTCCCCCTTCACCGGGTCTTCTTTCCCCTCAAGTTTAAGCCCATTTCGCGCTCCTGTTTTTGTTCCACTTGAGTTTCTTTTTTGAATCTGATCCGATGTAGCTTACGCTCCAACGATGAATTTGAAAGTGTTTTTGCATGGCCCCACTTAGGCGGATTTTTTCTTTTTCTCAATACACTCCTCTCGACTCGGGTCCAGGTTTTTAACTTTCATGAGCATTACCTTTTTAGGCCGAGCATTCCAGAAGAGAGCATTAATTTGATCGCTTTTCGTTTTTTTCCAAAGGGTTCCTTCCCATAATTTTTGCGGGTTTTCTACAATCCGTTTTTTCACCCCCGCTTTTTTTCCTGAGTCCCACCCTCTCGTCGGCCTTTTGGCCCGTACTTTCCCCCAGGGTTTCAATACGCATCTTGCAGGGTTTCTCGAAAACTGTCCCTTTTTTTCCATGCAGAAAGTTCTTGTGGCGAGGATGAATGGCCAGTTCCCCATTTTTTCCCCACCCTCCCCCCCCTTTTTGGTCGCTGCGCAGCGCTCCTTTCCTCTCTCTTTTCACCTTGTTGAGCTTGAAGAAGTTTTTTATGCGTGTTGCGAACTGAGCCTTTTTTTGGGGCAATGGTGTAACGGGCCCAATTCAGTTCCGATCATTCCCCTCCCTTTGCTGCCTTGCCCCTTTTTTTTTGCTGCTAGACGTATTGCCTTTTTGGAAGCTTACGGGAGCTATGGTTCCTTTCCTTTTTTTTTTTTCTCCCCCCCCGTTTGTGATCTTTTTCCCCCCCTTGCCGTCTTGACGAAACGACCCGTCCCCCAACCTTTCTCTCTTCCAGGCGGAAACTTTGGAACCTCCCCCCTCTCAACATTCCCCTGCTGATCATCGGCTTACGGTGTTTTCTATTAGCAACAAATTACTTGAAACGTTGACCTGCTAGTTTCCCCCGGCTTAGTGGAGGCATTTCTTTTCGGTCCGCTGGGCATGTGAGTTTGAGCTTGGCAAAGCCTACATTCTCCCCCAACCACCCCCCCCCCCCCCCCCCCCCCCACCCCCCCCACCCCACCCCCCCCCCCCCCTTTCGTCATTGCATCAGTGGCCCCCCAACGGATTTTTTTTCCGGGATGTCGTACGGGTCGGTTCCGTGGCTCTGGATGTATCCGTGGAGCCGAGCCTTGTCTTTTAGGGCCTTTTTTTCCAACTTCCGACGAAAATCACTTCCCCCATTTCCCCCAGGCGGACCCTTCCTCCTACCTTGAAAGCCCTTAACGGTGCGGAACCTCTACAAATCACGTTTTTTCCCCACATTTGTTTATTGAATGCGACTCGATCCTCCGAGTTTGGGCTGGTTTGGAGGCGTCCCCCTCACGGACCTCTTGAAAAGTGGAACCCTTTTTCCCGTTTTTGTTCCCCAGCGTAGGGTACTATTACGCCTGGTCCTTAGATGTTCTTTTCCAAAATTGTTTCCATTTCTTTTTTCCGTACGGTCTTTCTTGGCTAATTGGTTTGCTTTCTGACCCCGTGGATTCACCCCCAACCGGCCCCCTTCCTCAAGCGTTGATTGCTTACTCCTTTTCCTTTCCCTGCCCGGTGCTGGCGGACACTTCCGACGACGCTTGCCGTACGTACCATCTACCCTTCCTGCGCATTGTCTCAGGATGCCTCCTTTTCTGGCTATTTCCCCTTTTCTCTGATTTTTCGGTTTCTCCCCCTGTCCAAACAGAGTCGGTTTTTTTTCGGTGGAACTTTCTTTTTTTTTTCGCTTGAGGTACTGGACCTAGGGGAGATTTTACGGATCCTTGTGCCCCTCCCTTCCCTCCGTCCCTATCTCATGTTACAAGGCGACCCCCCCCTCCCCGTCAGGTCCTGATGGTCTTTGGGAGTCAGGACCTCACGGGCAAAGTTCCCCTTGGTTCTTGCTCTTTTGCCCGCCCCCCTCCTGGGCGGGCCAACCCTGGCTCTCCCCCTCCCCACCTTCTTTCTTTAATTTTGGTGGTTGCCAAAAACACACCCAATCTTGATTGTCACCCCTGCAAAGCTTTCCTCTTTTTTCTTTTCGCTAATTTTCTCCCCCACCGGCTGCCCCCCCCCCCTTGCGGGGACAAGACGGGTTGTCCCTCCTTTAAAAATCTCTGTCTCAATCCCTTTCGCAACCGAACCTTTTCCGACGAGGTGGGTTCAGTCCCGCGCAGTGTCCTTTCCTCGGGGGTCTGGACCATTCATCCCCCCTCCTTAAAAGATTTTTTCGTCCAAAAAAAACTTCAAACAAAACTTTCCCCGGGTTTCTTTCCTCCTTCCCGATCCCGGTTTTTTTTCTCTTTGAGTAATCCCCTTTTTCCCAAGATTAGCACAAAGAGCGGAACGCGGATTACGGGTTCGGTCTTTAGCCTTTTTAGCTAGTTGGGCTTTTGCCTCCGGTTTCTCCCCTGGTCGGATTCTTTCCCGCCAAAACGGGCTGCTAGCGCTCCACTTGTGTTTTCTTATCTCTTTCGGTTGAGAATAACATTTCGATGCGGATGGTCTCGGTACTCTTCGTATTCTGCTGCGGGGCCCTCCTCTTCCTAGGGCCTTTCCTTTTTTGTCCAAAGGGATGACACGGACGGCGTCCTTTTTTTTTCCACGCTCTTTTTTTTTTCTCGGCATCGGTGCCCCCCTTCCTCTCTTAGGGACCCCATTTGGTTCATCTCCAATCGGTTTTGATTGAAAAACCAGCCGTTTCTTTTTTCGCGGCCCCTTTTCGCTTGGTTGAAGCCTTTTTCCTCTCTCCCGGGATTTTTTCGATGACGAAGGCTTTCAAGACGATGTCCCCCGTTACCTTTGCTTTATGGGTTTTTTTCCCCCCTCTTCCATATATTCCTTGGCTTTTTGACCCAGGGGGATCTAATCCACCCACGGTTTCAGGTCTATGTCCCCCTCCTTCCAAATTAGTTTTTTTACTTCTTGGGCCGACTCTTTTTCCTCTGTCAGGCGTCTCATTGATGTCTTCTTTTTGGGGAGCTTTTTTTTTCGCCTTTCTTCTTCCATTTAAGGGTATCCAGTTCTTCTTACTCAGGCAATGTGGGGCTGGCTTTTGCGCTTGTTTTGTGTTTTTTCAAAAAAGCACCCATGCTCCTGCTTCCCCCTGCTTTTCGGATTCCCCCTCAGAACGATTTAACATGCCGATCGCTGGCTCCTTCTTCGGTACGCAAATCGATCCCCGCCTTTCTTTTTTTTTTCCCTGCCCCCCTGATTTCTCCTGGGGCGTTCTAGGGGGTTTCAAGATTTCCCCCGTCCCTTCTTCGGGGACCAGCGTTCTAGAGCTAAGTTCCCACAGGGAAAATGTCTTTGTTTTTTGCCCTTTTCCGAGGTGGCACGGACTTCTTTTGCGCGGCGTGTGGGCCGCCAACTTACTGATCCTCTTCTTTGCTCACCCACCCCCTCTTTTTGGCGACTGTCACGTCACCTTGGTCCTGGACACGCAACTTTTTACGGGCGTTCTTTTCCCTGTCTCCGCCGCGCGGATCCTCCCCCCCCCTCCTGCGGCCCCCCAGCGTGACCCCCATTCTGTGTCTCTTAGAGCAAAACCAGGCCTCTGTCGTCCCTTCTTTTTTCCCCCAGAGACATCTTTTTTCCCCCTCCCGTCGCATTTACACGCACCTGGACTCTCTTTACCGATGCGGGGTTGTCGTTCTGCTCGCACAATCTGAAAACTTTTTTCTTCTGAAGCTTTTGGGGCGGCCCCTTCCGCCCGCTTACGCCCGGCAAGTATTGCTTTAACGTCCCGCGTCTTTTGCTTTCCTTCTCTTTGCGCCTAACGCATGCCCTTTTTTTCAACCGAAAGCCTGGCGAGCCGCAGGGTTTTCGCGCACCCTTTGCCCTTTTTTTGCCGCAAACCTTTTTCTTTTCCCCCTTGAATGAGGCAGACGCAGGCTTATTTCTCGAACCGCGTCGGGGAGGGATTTAAACTCTTTCCCCGTCACCCCCTTTCCCGATTTGGGCAGACACGCCCCTTCCATCAGATCCGGACGCTACTAGGCGAGTTTTGTGTCCTTCTCTGGCTCTCTCGTTTTACCCTGCGATCCGCGGCTGGGGGTCGGCGGCCCGTTGGCGTTTCCTGCCAACCCCTTTTTTCAAACGGCATAGTATTTTTCCTTTTTTCCTTCTTTTTTTCTTTTCCTCCTCTTCCGCTGAGACGAGAAGCTTGCGTTCCCTGTGCGTACTGGCGAGAACGCCAACCGGTTTCAGCTGGTTTTTGGCTCTTTCTTTCGATGATTCGCCTCGGCGGCTTTCATTCCCTTCGCAGGTAGCTTGGCCGGCGTCCCCGCCTCCTTTTTGCCCCCGCCTGTTCCTGGTGGAAAACCTTTTACTTGGTGATTCCCTTTCCACCGGTTAATATCTCCCCTTTTGTTGCGAGCAAAGGTCCTTTTTTCTTTCTTCTGTGTTCTTTTTTGCGGTTGCGGGCAAGAGTAGGGACTCCCGCGTTTTTTTTGTCTTTTCCGCCACCTTTTGTCCGCCGAGCGCTTCGGTTTTTTCTTTCTTTTTCTGTCGGGGCGTCCGAAGATGCCCCTTTTTGTTTTCCCGCCGTTTGCTGCTGTCCTCACATAGCTGCCTGGTCTTCTCGAGTTTTTCCGCCAATTCGGTTTGCGTCAGAAAAGCCAGCGCTCATAAACCATGTTCTCTTTTTTTCTTCCTTGGCTCCACACCAGAATTCTTTCTTTGCGTGGTCTTCCGATATTTCCCGTTTTCGCGTGGAACGGCTGGAACGTGTCTTTTTTCCCCTTGTTCTTCTCAGCTGGTTTTCCTTTCTCTTCCGTGCGTAGGAGTTTTTTTTCTTCGTCGCCTCTGGGCGAACGCCAGGTCTGTGTAATTTTTTTTCATTCCTCAAAGGTGTTTTTCGGTGACATTGGTGATGTACTGTTCGCCAAGTCGGTTGGGTTCAGAGTTTTTTTTTGCTTCTCTTTCTTTGGCCCCCCCGCAAGGCATTTTTCGTGCCCAACCGTTGGGCACCCTTGGCAACGTCAGTAGCTTTTTTTTGGCCTCACCTGCGCTTTCTCGCTGGTCTTGTCCCCTTGTTCCCTTTTTTCCGGGTCCCATCGGATGATTCCCGGTTGGCTCAGCATTGTAAATCCAGCCTTCTTCGCGGTGCTCTTCCTTCTTTTCACGCGGCTTCCCTCGTACCGCGCCTTTTTTTTTTTTTTGGGACCCCGTTGTCTGCGGCAGCAGCTTTGTTTTTGTTTCAAGCTTTTCTCTTTAAAACCTTCCCTTTTTCCAAGCGATTTACGGTCTCCTTTTTTTTCTCCCCGTCAATGGCTGGTTCGCCGCGTTCTCCCGAAAACAGCACCATCTTCCTCCGGCCCTCCTATCCTCCCTATTGTAAATTCCCGGCCCTGATTTTTCGAAAATTTCCCCTTTTGGTCGTTTGCCGCCAAATTCGGCCCGTTCTCTCTCATTTCCCTTTTTTTCACGTACGTTTTTTCTGCTCCTTTTTCAAAGGGGGACCCCTCCGGTCGATGCCCGACGATCCTTTATTTTTTTTCTTTAGGCGATTGCTGCGGCCCCCCTACTTTCCCTGCCGGTTATTTTCTCTGAAAACCCCTGGGTCGAGCTAGTCTCAGCGCTCATGACTTTGATTGCCGCTCCTTTTTGAGACCTCTTTTTCTCGCCCATTTGGCAACCGCCCTTTTTGCTATTTTCATTCTGGTGTAACGGGAGGTGGTAGCAGCGATGAGACAACGAAGTTCCCGTTAGAGAAAGGGAGTCCTATAACCGCTTTTTCTTTTAGTTACCCTTCTCCCTCTGATGCTTTCTTTTCATGTTATGTGATTTTCTCTCGATTGTGAGAGGACTTGTTATGCCTTCCCCGCTTTTTTTTCGGATACTCCCAACGTTGATACCCTCGCTGTGCTCACAGCAAACTAGCTTATTTGATCTTTTTTTTTTTGCGCTCAATCCCTCTTTTTTCGCTCTTTGTGGCATTCTTTCCCTCCTGGGCTTTCCGCTATCCCCGTCTCTGGCCACGCCTGGCAGGGCCCTGTTTTCCAGAGGTTTGTCTTTTTTTTTCGATTTAAGGAGTTCTCCCAAGCCCGTCGGGCGCTTTTGGCCGGTTTTAACAACCTCGTCACCTGTTCTTCCAGACCCGTTATTTTTTTTTTACTGAGTCTTTGTTCTTCCTCTTGGCGTGGCGCCGCACTTCCCCTTTCTGGGTTTCCTCTCTATTTCCGCCCAACAATTGTGCCAAAAATCGAAATCTTTGACTGCCTCGTAGTTTTTTTGTTTTTAACACCTTTCCCCGGACAGTTCTTGTATTTGCGCCCCCCTTTTGTCCCTTACAACGGGGGTTTCTGCCTTCCAAGGGGGCTTTGACCGCCTGCTTTTCTTACTTCCTCTTTAAGAGTGGTCTTTCGGGCTGATTTTAGCCCCTTGTACATTTCGGCCCCTTTTGATGGGTTTTTCGGAATCCTGCTCTTCTTTTCATTGTGCCGAGTCGCCATCACCGTTCCCACGGGAAAGTCCAAAGCTTTTCTTTTCCTTTCTTAACCCGCGTCCCCAGCTCTGACTACGTTTCTTCCCCGTTCATCTCCCATCTGTTTCTTTTTCTCGCCATCTTTCCCGGCAAGGGCAGTCGTAGTTTGCTTTTTTCCCCCTCCAGCCTTGTAAGTTCACAGAGGACCAGGCTTCCGGTTTTTTTCTTCCGGTCTAGCTGTTGGGGGTGCCTTTTTCCCCAATTCTCTCAGGTCCCCTTTTTTGATTCGTGAACCCCTTCGAAAGTTGTTTTTGTTTGCTCTTTTTCCTCGGATCCAGGCGGTGAGTCTTCTTCCCCCTTTTTGCACCTTCTCCCCGGAGTCGTAGTGGTGTTGCTTCGCCAAACTCGTTCATGCAACTAAGTCGGTATTCTTTTCCTTAGCTCCCCCATTTTCGATTAAGCAACGTTCCAGTGTCCTCCTTCCTCGTTCCCGGTAGGCTGGTCTGTTTTTTTTCCTTTTTTTCCATAGTAAGTTTTCGGTCCTTTATGTCCCCCCTCTGAAGTCTCCCTGTCTTCTTCTTCCAGCGGAGACCTCTCCCCCCTTCCTAGCCGTAGTAAGCCGATCTTTTTCCTGATTGCCATTGTTTGAAGGAAGAAACCCGTTTCTCCAGGCTACCTCTATTGTCCCCAGGCGTCGGTTGCCTTTTCCGCTGGATTTCTGAATCGGAAGGGTTACCTCGTTGCTAATACGACTTTCTTTTCTTTCTTTGGCGGTCCTTTCCCCGTCGATCCTCCTGCTTTTTTTTAGATCGTGGGTTCCTGTTCCCTTTCCTTTTTTCCACTTTTTTTTTAATTTTGCGTTTTTTCCTTTCAACCGTGTGGCATTCACAACTTTTGTACGATCCCTCTTTCTCTTCCTTCCCTTCTTCCCCGTAAGCCCTTCCCCCGTCCCTAATCTATGGCCGCGGAACCTTCCAAGCCTCAGCAGTCGTTGTTAGGTTTTTTTGTGGCCCCTTTTTCTTTTGACAAACTCCCACCCCCCTTCATCATTTTTTTTTGCAGCGCCTCGTCTGCATCCTCTCATTTCCTCCCTCACTCGTTTGTTGTTTTTTTTTTGGATCCCTTTCCTTTCCGGAGCTGCCGTCGTCGGGCAAAATGAGGCCTGTGTTTTTTTCTGTTTTTTTTTTTCCCCACTTTTTTTTAACGGGGCCACTTCCTCTGCAAACCCCATGATGGCTTACGGACAACGTTTTTTGGATCCTGCTCGTGTCCGTACCTGGGGTGGAAGCTGTACTTTTTTCTCTCTTTCATGCCTCTGGGGGGACACGTCTTGTTGTGTCTTTCCCTTTCCGGGTTTTTTCTTTTCCAACACCGCACCCAAACTTTCACAATTCTCGGGCTTTTTTGGAATGCAACCTCCTGTTCACCTCTACATTCCTTAGCGTCTTCCTCTTTTTTTCGGCGACGTCGATTATTCGCCACTTAACCTGTGACCCTTCCCCTTTGCCGCAGTTTCCGGAATTCCGCTCTGTTTTTTTTCTTCAGCCCCCCCCTCCTGGACGTTTTAGGAGCACCTAGTCTTTTTGGTTTTGCCAAAGTCTACATCGGAGCCCTCTATCTTTTCATTCCCCAAGTCGTCCCCCCGGATCGGCTAACTACGGTTTTTTCATCCGAGGTCTCTTCTTGGATTTTCTGCTGCCCTCGAATAGTTGCGACTGTGTAATCTCGGTAAACTTTTTCCCCTACTTTGGCTTCCTCAACTTACGAGGGCCTCTTTTCCCTTCTTACTTTCCTGAAAGCATCGGACCCTTTTACCTTTCTACAACTGGGTTTACGTGTTTTCCACATTGTTTTCTCTTCTGGCGAAAGTGGACCCTTCTTCTCGTTGTCTTTTGGCGAGCGTCTCACCCCGAAGGACTTCCGGAGAGTGGGCCAACGCACGTTTCTGGCAAAAATTTTTTCCCTCCCTTCCCTCCTTCCTCTCGATGGGGCTCTTTTCCCAAATCGTTGCGGGTTCCTTTCGATTCGATGTTTCACCGAATCTCTTTCTTGGGACCTCCGCTGTCCCGAGTTTTCACAACTGTCACGAAACAAGTCTTTATTACGCTCACGCCTTGTTCGTCCCCCTGGCAGTTTTTCTTGTGTCCCTTTACACTTGTTTGACGGGACCCTTCCCTCGTACTTTTTTCTTTTTTCACTCTAGATTCGTCCCCGGATCCAGTAGTGACGTTTTGCTATTCCACACGTTAGTCCTTGGAGTCTCCTCTTTTCGTTGTCACCCCTCGTGTACCTTTTTTCCTTTGGTTGGAGTGTGTTTCGTCACCTTCCTTGAGCTAATTGACCTCGGGTTTTTTTTTCCCGGATTTCCCGCGTGTTTTCCTTCATCAGCTTTTCGAATTCCAGTTTTGATTTCTCTGCGAAAATCAAGTCCCCCCTTCCTTCCTTCGAATAGTCAACGCCTTCGTTTTTTTTTTTTCTCCACGCTTATATGTTCACCCCCAGCCCCCTTGGAACTGCTACCGGTTGTGGTCCCGCACCACCAGTCGGGGAACACCCCTTCCTCTCCTCCCACCCTTTTTTTTCTTAATCGTTGTCCCACACACAACCCCTAAGATTGTCAACCTTTTTTTAATCCAAAGCATTTTTTTGTGCGCTTCATTGTTTTTCGCCCTTTGGCACCCACTCCCTTTCTCCCGTCATGCGGGTGCCGTCGTCCCTTTTTTTTTTTTCGCGATTTCCATGTGATGTTTCCTTCTGATTGTCGCACCCTTCCCCCTTTTTTGATGGTGTGGTTCCCATCTACCTCCTTCCCCCCTCTCCCCTTTTTTTTTTTTTTCACTCTTCCGATAGACGTCAACCCTCACAAACTCTGCCGGGACCACATGGGTCTTTCGGGCCTCTCCCACGGTGATAGCGGGGGAGTCTTCCTTTATTCTTTCCCTTTTACAAGATTCTATCCCCCAGACACTCTATTCTTTAGCTTCTTACCCCCCGCGGAGTCAGTATTTCTTCCTCGAGTTTCGCCCAGACGTGTGCTCTTTTTTTCCCTGGGTCCGGTTTCGATCCTTCAAAGTTTTTCTTTTCGCCTCCCTTCCTCGCAAAATTTGTTTGCGAGCCTATTCGTGATGACCCGTTTTGTCTGCTATTTCCGCGTTCATTTTTTCCCCAGCCGGTTATGTAAACCATCGATTGGGCGCCCAGATGTCCTCTCACTTTGAAAAAACCGTGGTTTGTCCACCTCTTTCCCTTTTTGAGCTTCTTGTCCCGGATAGGGTTTCGTTCTCGGCATTTTTTCGGGCTTAGGATTGTGCTGTCATATCGCTCGGCCATTCCCTGTTCATTCAAAATGTATTTGGAACCGTAATGTAGTTGTTTCTCGGCCTCTCCTCTTTCTTCGCGTTTCGCTATTTCCTTCTGTCCTAGAACGGTCCGGTTCCCGTTTCTTCAGTTGATCTTTTGATGTCACCGTTACATCGGATAGGCATTCTCGAGGGGATTTATTCTTGGCCGTGACCCTTTTTCCCATACAGGGAGTCTCAGTTTATGTTTTTTCTACAATCGGGTAGTCTTTCTGATGCTGGGACGCGGGTGTGTTCCTTTTTCTTTTCCAGATATCTGCTCTTTTTCTCGGCACCCGTCGTCCTTTTAGGCAGGCTTCAATACCCTCCCCCTTCTACTCTGGCCTGGCTTCTCTTTTTTTAACCAAAAAACGTCTCGAAAGCATATGTCGTGGGCTTCTCCCGGCAGACGTTCTTTTTTTTTCCAAGCCGGAGCTTTGGGCATCTCTCGGCCGCCAATGGCTGTTTCCGTCTCCGGCGGAGGATTTTTTTATACATCCCTCGGAAGCTGCTTTCTTTCTTTCCCCCGCACCATGGGACAAGGACCACCCCTAGACGGCGCGTTCTGGGCAATTTTTAAAAATTCCCCTTGCCGTGTCCCGGAGGGCACGACGGCTTTTGAGTGATCTGCCCAACTGCTGATCCGGGCGTTTTTTCCCAACCGGTTACTCTCAAGTCACCACCTTTCCCCCCTGAACAAGCAACTGACACCATTTCGTCCTCAAGGGGCTTTTCCTTTCAACTGGATGTGTTTTCTCCGTCGCGATAGGCACGGCAATTTTCCGCCCCCAGGTTTTTGTTTTTCTCCCCCATTCTGCGTCGTCCCACTTTCCTTCGTCCCACGAGGACTCCACGAATTATTACAAACCACCTTTTTCCTCGATGGCGGTTCTTTTTTTCCCAAATTTTTTCATTTTTAGCTGAGTTTTCGGCTTTTTGGGTTTCTCGAGGTGGCGGGACTACGCCGTTCACAGGACGCTCTTCGCAGGCTTGGAAGATAACTGCTTTTTTTCCCAAATTCGGGAAATCTTTGTTTTCGCCGACATCAATCTTCTGACCGAAGAGCTTCGTTTTTTTTTTTTTTTCTGTGCAATTCTTTTTTTTTTTCTTGCTTGCAAGGTCTTTCCCTCGCAAACCGCGCCTGCACGGCTCTGAGCAGAATCCTTGCTCTCGAACAGCGTCTTTTACTTTCTCTTATTACCGGTCAGTTCACCGTCCAACCTTTCTTTGGTGACAAACTGCGGGGCCCGCGCTGCTCATTCTCCGGGCGTTCTTTTTCCTTCCGCCGCCGAGGAGCTCCCGCGAAGTCCCCCTTACCTTTAGGGGCGCACCGTTTTCTTGATTTTTCGGTACTGCCCCACCTTTCGATTTTCTTCATCTTCTCCTTTTCTGTTTTGGTTTTTTGAGCATCTCTTTCTGTCAGGTGGCAGTCCTTTCTTCCCTTCCCTTTGCCCGGACGACACGCCACGATGACTTACTGTGCTTTTTCTCAGGCCGGCGGCCGTAGTTCCTTTTTCCTTTTCCCCCCGCAGTTCTCGGGCCACCTGGTGACGTTTTTACCTAGGAAACCCGGTGTAATATCTCCTCCTCTGTTTTTTTTGTCCGGGCGTTGCCCCTTCGTTTTTTTTCGTCCTTTTTTTGGCGGCAAGTCTTTTTTTTTTTCATGCCAGGGTTTCCAGCACCAATTTTTTTTTTTTCTCTCTGGGCGCTTTGTCCGGGGCTGATTTTCAATGGGCGCGACTATTCTTGCAGCATCGCCGCGTTTTTCCCCCATAGCTTCCTTCCCTCAAACCTGACTGTCCTTTTTTTTCTTCCTGTCGTCAGACGCGCTTTTTCTTTGGTCTTGCGCACCTTTTTTTTTCTCCCGCAATAGGTTGTAAGTTTTTTTTTTCCCTCTGTTTCTTTCTTTTCCGTGGGCCGGTCGCCTTGACGACGCGGGGTGTCGACTGTTTGTCCGATTATTGGGCAGAGTGTGCGTTTTTTTTCTGCGTTTTTCTTCTTTCTGATTGGCCGCCTTGGACACTTCTGCCCAAGGTGCGTTTCAGGACTTGTTTGCCCAAGCGTCTTTTGACTTTTTTTTTCCAGCGCGGATCGCGGATTTTCCTGTCCCGCAAGCAAAATTTTCTCCTTTTGTGTCAACCTGTTGTGCACGGGCCCCTTGTTGCCCTTCGTTCCTTCGCAGGACGGCCGTTTTTTCTTTTTTCCTTTTCTCTCCTTTTGAAGGGGCTCCCCCCTTCGCATCGCTGCTCCCGCTGCACCCCTGCATTCTTCCCACCTAGCCGCTTTTCGATTTGCGGTACTTAGACTTTCCGTTCGGCCCTGGGTTTTTTTTTTTCGGAATTCCTTTCAGCTTCGGCTTGGTCCTTTTCCTCTTTCACAGCGCCCAGGTCCAGTGCCCTCTTCTTTTTCTCTTCCCTGGATAACTTCTTTGTATTGAAGGATCCCTTTGCGGCTTCCGCTCCCAACATCTGTTGCAGCTGGGACCCTTTAGCAGGCTCCGGAGACTTTCCTTCTTTTTTTCTGAGGGTGTCCCTCTTCAGATTATCATGGGTTCTTGGTCCCCTCCCCCTCCAGCTTAATGTTTTTCCTCGATTCCTCAGATTGCACCCTTTGCTCCCTCGTCTCCTTCTTTGTCCCCCTTCCCGTCTCTTTTTTCCTTTCTGTTTCCCAACCAGCTTTCCCCCCTCCTGATTTCTCGTCCGGCCTTTCGAAGTTCCGTTCTTTTTTCTCTTCTTGAGCTCGTACTCCTTCCCTGCCAGGGCCTTTCTGCAGAGCCAGTCCGTAGGCATCCTTGGTTGGCCGGGGCGGCAGTAATTTTGCCCCCCCTTTTTTTCCCCGGCTTTGCCCGCAGCGATTTATGGCTCGTACCGGCTGCCCAGTCGAACTTTTCGCAAACGCCGATAGTTTTCCCCTTTTTAGCCGATTTTTTCTTTTTTCGGGATCGATTCATTCACCCTTGCTAAGACTCCGGGCTGTCCCTCAGCTTCCCTTTCTGACTCTTTTTTTTCATGCCTCAATCTCTTTTTTGGCACTAATCTTGTTCTCTCACGTGGTGCCTTCCTCCCGCTTATCCGGGCGGCGCCCGTTCCCTGTGGCGCCGTTCTTCGTTTTTGTGACGTCCTTTTGCTTTTCTGAACCCCCTTTGAATGCAAAGTTCGTTGTCTCTGAAACCCCCCCCCTGTCATCGGTGCGCCCCCCAACCGTTCATTGATCGTGACGTTGTCCTGCGCCCTTTATCTGTTCGCCCTTCCTTTTGTGCCTCTTTAGGCGACCCCACCCTTAGCGCCCAACAAGCCCGACTTCTAATTTGCAATCGGTATTTGTTTTTCAAACCCTTCAAGTTGGGAGGTTCTATTCTTTTTTCCGACGATTTTTTCGTCCACGCCTTTAGCATTTTCCGATAGCGTTCTTCTTCCCAGCACCTAATGCTTGAAGCTCTCAGGAGTTTTGCTTGATTTTTTCTTTTGCGGATTCGTCCTGCGGCTTGAATGCTTTGCTCATTGTGAAATCTGGGGCCCTCGGGGCCCCTTTCCTTGTGGCCGTAAGGCGCACTAACGTTTCTGAAGCGTGAACAGTTTTTTCCAGACCCGCTTTTTTCCCCGATCCTTCCGGTCTTTCCATAGACACCCAGTTTCCAACTCTTGAAGTACGGCTTTAAAATTCTACTCGTTACGTCGGCCTTTTCTTCGTGTTTTTTTTCTGACAGGGTCCTTCGTACGGTCCGCTGGTTTTTTTCGTATAGGCTAATCTTCCTTTTCTAAGTTTGGGGTTGAAGCCTTCCCCTTCTCCCACGGACGTCCTTTTACCTTTGAAGTGAACCCACGTCTCATTCCCTCCCTCTTTTTGTTGATAGGCCATTAGAATTCCCCTCGTTTACGGCCTTGTCACTATTTTGCCCCCCCCCATTTCTGGCGTGCTTCTCGGTCTTTTTTTTTTATCGCCAACTGTGATTCTCATTCCTCGTCCCCTAGCAGTACTTAGGCTCCTGTTTTCCCACCTTTCCCGTGTTTTGAATCCTTAATGCTTCAGGTAGCTGGTCTGTTTTTTTTTTTTGTTTTCGTCGTTTTATCCCGGCCATCGTAACACCCTTTCGCTTACAGTTCGCCCCACGATTCTCTTGTTCCAGAGGCTCTCAGTCTTCGGACCAAGCCGTCTTATCCTCTTCTTTGCGTTCACTTGAGGCAATGGGGACTTTTTTTTTCTCTTGTAGCTTTTTTTCTTTTGTGCATCTTGGGCCAGCGTCTCTTGCCGCCCATTGGATTTACTTATTCCCTCCAGGGTCCACGGAGCAACCTTTTTTCCACGGGGACGTAGCCGAGACTTTTTTGAGGCATCTTCTCTTTTTGGTTCCTGTTCAACGGTTTTTCCCCACTCTTAATTTTTTGTGCTTGTCGTCTCCCCCCGTTCCTCCTCAACGGGTAGCTTTCCCCCTTCGCGGAATCAATAGGCTTTTTTTTTCCCCGGCTTTTTCAGGGGGTTTTTTTTCTTCCCCTTCACCTTTCCGTGGGCTAGTGGCTAGGCTTTTTGGGCCCGTTCCCTTTTCTCAACCCACCCTTTTCTCCGACGCGCCGCCTCCCCTTTTTTTTTTTTTCATCTCCTTCCGGTTGTGCTTTTGAGACTCTCTCTGGTGCGGAGGTTTTTGCCTTTTCCCCTGCCGAAGTCGAAACTTTCTTCCCCCTTTTGTGGGGCGTTGCCAACTTCTTCATCCGCGCCCACCCCCCTCCTGCTGAGGGCTTGAAAGGCGCCCGGGTTACGCTTCTTATTCACAACCATGCCTCGTTTCTTGGTTTAGCTTAACGTTGGAGGTTTTCTCCCTTTTTTTCTTTGGTGGGGACGCTTCTTTTTTGCTTTGCCAGCAGTTTTTGGGGACGAGTCGCGCAAAAACTTTCTTGGAAGAGAAATTTTTTCCTTTACCCCACTTTCCCCCTCCCTTAGGGCTCGTCGTCTGTTTCTTTCTTTCACTCGTATTTCGCCACTTTCAGGTCTGGCCCTTTGTCGGTATTCGTACTTTTTTTTGGGCATTTTCCGCTTTGGCAAAGATGCTCCTCCTTTTCTTGCAAAAGCTCCAATCGGAGCACTATTTTCTTCCTTTTGGGCCCCGGTACACCGTCGGGGTACTACGGGCTTTTCTTTCCCGGCTCCTTTCTTCTTTTTTGGAGCCGCGCCTTCCTTTCTCCTTTTCTTTTTCTTGTGACATTTTTAAAAAACTTTTTCTGACCTGAACCCCCCCTTCGAGGCGATTTGGAGCTTTTTCCCCAGCTACCTGACTCTCCTTCACCGCGGGACACTTCTCCACTGTTGCTTTTCGAAATGCTTTTCCCCCCCTCCTGCTGCGTTGTGGCCCGATGTCCTGCTTTCCTCGAGTGTTTTAGACACCCCACCGACGGACTTCTCCTCCTTTGTTTGCACACCTTTCCCAAAAAGGTTTGACCAGCGTACTCTCCTTTTGATCTTTCCCGCCACAAATCTGTTGTTCCTCCATTTAGGGATTTCACGTTTTCCTTCAGCTTTCTTTGAAAACTCCCCACCAACCCAAAGCTTCTACGTTCCAACGCTTTTCTATTACTTCCCTGTTCCCCTCTTTGGGCCGGGGCTGTTTTCCCTCCCTCTTGTGTTTTTTCTTCCCCCCCCCCTTAGAAGACGGGCTGCCTCCCTCTTGAGCTCGTCATACGGCGCATAGAAGTCTCCACGGTAGTCAGGAGTTTTCTTTTTCTCCGCGGGGTTTTCTTTTTTTTTTTTTCCCAAGGATTGTCCCACAGCGTTTTTTTGTTTCTGGTCACGTGATGTTTCTCTTTTCCCTCACCACAGGACGGAACTGAAGGGGGGATGGATTTTTCCCCAGCTGGCACGCCATTTTTTTTCGATCTCATTCCCCCCCCCTTTAGTCCAATCCTGACAGTTCCGCTCGTTTTTTTTCCTCACCCCCTCCAATATTTCTTGCTTAACTGATTAGAGGGGCCCCCCCTTGGACCCTGTCGACGGGCTACTTGCCCCCTGTGAAACCCATCTCCAAAGACCCTTTTCCAACTCGGAACTTTTTTTCCGGTGTTTTCCCCCCCCAAAAGAAGATTGTCCCCAATCCCATGTATCTCCCTTTCTCCGACTTTTGTTTTCTTTTGGTCAGTCTCTTCGTTCCCCCATCTTCACTCTCTTGGCCGCCTCTTCCCTCCCCCTAAAAATTTTTCCTTTGAAAGGTTGTTTTCGCTTTCCAACCGCTTTGACCCGACTGGTTGGTGGTGTTCCTTCACAGTTCGGAAACTTGCGGTTTCTGAACCTTTCCGAAGTCCCCCCCCCCACAAACTTCACACAACTGAACCCCCTGTCGCTTTTGTTTCCCGTTTCCTCCTTCGTTGAGTTAAGCCCTTTTGATAACAACCCACCCGAGAGGAAATATACTTTTTTCCCCACACGTTTTCTGTTAGTTTTTTCCTTTTTCAGCTCGTTTGGTTGATCCCCTTGATCAACTTGTCTTATTCCTCACGGGCTTTTTCCCCCAAAGGTCTCCGTCAAATTCTCGTGGTTGGCGAATCACACATATCCTTGCGTGTGTTGGTACGAAGCCCGTTCCACTTTGTTTTAGATGCAAAAATTCCCTTTCGTGTTTGCCAAAATGTTGACTTTCTTCTCGGGCAGCCACTACTTCCGTTCTCTTTTTTTTTCTTCCTTTTTCGGCATTAGCGGAGTCCGAGTCTTCGGCCATGTACAGAATCAAAATCGTTGTTGAAGGAATTCCCTTAGCTTTTCTAAGATTCCCATCGGCCCATGCTCTCTTATGATTATGAATTCCCTAAGGTCTCCCCTTGGAAGGATTTAATCATGTGAGGTTTCACAGTTTTATGCCCGGAGTGGACATTTAAACTTTCTCTTTCTTTTTTACCTCAGGGAGGCTTTTCCCCCGGCCGTCGCTCCTCTGGCATTACACCTTTTTCCGCGGACTTTTTGGCCCCTCTTTTTAGGAGGTTTCCTTTCACTTGGCTGGATGGTTTTCTGGGTAACCGTCGCGGGCTCTTACCTTTTTATTTCTCCTTTTTCTCCTGAATAACGGGGGGTGGATCTGTTTTTACCCCCCCCTTTACCCTTTTCCCAAGCAGAGGTTTTTTTCTCTTTCACAACTGCGTTTTTTTTCGCGGGAGCATTCTTTTTGCTCATCCGATTACCACCGGAGGCTGTTTTCACTGCCTTTCCTTTGATCAAGCGCTTTTTTGATCCCGACCATTAGACCACCACCCCTCTTCTCCTGCAGGTTTTGGCTCCCCGGAAACCGTTGCCTTTTTTCCCAACGCTCCTACGGTTTTTTTTTTTCTTCTGTTGGGCAAGGCCAATTGATTTCCCCCCCCGCTGCTCTTCCCCCTCTCTTGTGCCGAAACCGGTCATAACCTTCCCCCGCACCTTTGTTCTCTCCGTCCCTCCCCTTTTTTTTCCCTCTCCTTGTCTTTTTCGCCGAGCGACCTCCTCCTTTGCAACGCCCCACTGTACCCCTCTACCAAGGTCGACACCCTTCCAGGCTGTTTCTCGGCCCATTTCTCTTCTCCTTTGACGATTTACACGCCCACCTTCCCCCCTCTGCGGGTTTTGTTTTCCCGGCCAAATTTTTCCTTCAGGTGGCTGAGCGGCTCTGACGTTCCCTTGGGGCCTCCTCCTGTTGCATTTTTTTCTTGCCTTTTTCTGCGAGGGAGATTGTTTCTTTTTTTTTCGTTTGAGCACATCTCGTTCTCTCCCCGAAGCGGTCTCTTCTTCCAGCAGTGTTGAGTGTCCCCCTTCCTGTATTCCACTCTTTGACCGCAACATTTCCCCTAGTGTCAGGCCCCGTTTTGGATCGTCCCCTTCTTAGATATTACCCCCTTTTTTCCGCCCCCCCCTCCTTGGAAATCTGTCTCCTTTTTCCTCCGGCATCAGCTCGACGGCTGGTCTCTTCCCGCCGCCGCTTTTTTTCATCTTGTGGGGCACCCCTTTTGGTTCGGTTTCCTTTTAGTGATCGCGTGACTGAAACCTGGCCTGCAAAGGATTTCTTCACTCTTCTTTTACCCCTTCCTCTCTGAAGGGACGAGCTTTTCTTCCCCCCTTCTCGGCGAGCACGCCAACGTGTTTTTGTCCTCTTCCTACACGATGATAGACTCGGGCTGCTTTTCCCTTTTGTCTGGCGTATCCGTCGATCTGATGCTTTTGCCCGCCTTTTGCACCCTTTTCCTTTGGTAAATAGGGAACGGTTTCCTCTTTTTCTCTCCCCAAGATTTGGCGTGACACTTAGGGGCAATGCTGTTTTTCCCTTTGCAAGAGTTTTTGGAACCGTTCTTTGTTCCTTGGATTGCAGCCACCATTCCCTCCCCCCCTGAGGATTTTTTTTTTTCTTTTTGATGTCGGCGCTTTTTTTCTTTTTTTCGATGGTAATAGTTTTTCCCACATAGCTTTCCTTCTCCCCCCCGGCGGACACGCGTCGGTTTTTTTTTTTTTTTTCATTCCCGCTATACAAAAATTTTTTTTTCTTTGGCGCAAGGACACCCTCATTCTGGTTTCCTTTTCCCCCCATCGTCGTATTGGTCCTTTCTTCGTGTGGCCCCTTCTTTTTTTCCGGATGTTCTAAATTGTTATCGAAAATTTTTTTGCGCGTCTGCGTGGGCATGTCTGGATCGGAGCGTTCTTGGATCTTTTTCCCTTTGGGAAACGTCCCCTTTTGGCCGGGTCCCAGATTTTGGGGTTCCGGGGTTTTTTTCCCGCCCAGCGGTTGGGGAAGCTTTTTTTTTCTAGCCCCTCCTTTCTTTTTTAAATTACGCCGCAAGTTCCTTTTCCCCTCGTTGGGCCAGGCACGTCTTTCCGGTTTCTCCGCGTCTTTCACGCCGCTGGTACTCTCTTCCCGGGTCTTTTTTGCAGGGGGCCTTTCCGGTCAGGCCGCCGGCCTATCAGTCCTCCTCTTGGTATCCTTTTCGGATCTTCAGAGACCCCCTCCCCCCCCTTTTCGGCATGGGGCCCACCTTTTTCTCCGCCTTGCTTTTTGCAGCCTCTTTTTTAAAAACCTTCCCCGGCCCCTCTCTTTTTTTAGAAGAAATGGATCTCTTTTTTATTTACGCTGTCCGCGCTTTTCCCCGATACCCACTTTCCCATGCCGTCTCTGTGACCTCTTCTACGTCCTTTTTTCCTGGCCCCCCACCTATGTAATGATTCTTCCTCTTGTTTGACCATGACCGGCCTAGTTTTCCCCTGGGTCGTTGGCCTCCCCTTGTCCCCCCCAGCTCATGGCCTGAAGCCCTTCCGGTGGCACAGGTATGTTCCCTTTCTCGTCAACGTGTTCTAGATGGCCTTTCGCATTCCCCAGCTCCTTTCCCTGCGGTCCCGTAAAGGGGGGCCTTTTTCCCGTTACGTTCACTGAACCAAATTGCCTCCCTCCTACAGCTCCTGACTTCCACGAGACTTTTTTCCTCGACCTGATTTATGGTGACCTGTATATTCCATTTGGGCCCCGACGTTCACTGTTTGACCCTCCTTTTTTTACTCGGATTTAGTACCCTTTCTCTTCCCCCCTCCACGAAAGGTCCCCTTTACCGGCCGACTTCCCCCTTTGTTTCTCCCTCTTTTGGAAGCAGTTTGCGTTTTCTTCCCTTTCCCAGTTGATTTTCAATCTTTTTTCCTTCAAGCCCACCTTCCCCCCACTTTTCGGATCCGTTTCTCCCATCTTTGCAATTCACCCCTCTTCTCCTCTTTGTGGCCACTCCCCCCTAAGTTTGCTTAGACCCCTGCTATCCCCGGGAGCGTTCCGTTCTTGACCATTAGGGAGATTTTCTTTCCATTTTTGGACGTCGGTTTTTTCTGAATCACACTAATAGTTATCGTCTTTATGAAAACCCTTTCTTCCATTTTTTATGCTGAATATCGTCCCCCCACGTCCGGAATATTTTGGCCTTTTTTGTACGAGGAGGAGCCGGTCTTGGCGGCAATTTTTGTTTTCCTGCCGGGGGAGGCGCCCACTGTCGTCGGCCCCAACTCCTCCTGCTTTTAACGTTATGTTTTTCAGTTTGGGGTTTGGTGTGTTCCCACCTCTTAAAAGCACTCTTTCTCTGTGGCTAGTCTTTGAGTTTTTTTTTCCTTCCGTCTTCAGGTGTTTCTGGTCCAACGGACCCGACTTGGTTCATGGTGTTCGCCCTGTGTCCCGATAGCGTTTCCTTTCCCTAAATTAACATCCTGTTTGAACGTCCTTCCGGTTTCCCTTTTCCCCGAAAAGCGGTTTGGGCATTGCTTTGTCCTTTTTCCCTCCGGCTCTCCCCTAGGTCTCCGTCCTTTCTTCTTTTAGAGAAACAAGATCTTCAACACCAGCGAACGCAAGTTTCCGGCCTTGGCACAAGAACCCGAAAATCAACACTTCCGTGTGTGGAATCGCCCCCCTATTTTCTGGATCATGCGGCCGCCCATCCCTTTTGTTTAAGTACGGCAGGTGCGTTTTCTTTTCCGCCCCGTCGTACACGGTCCTCTTTGGTTTTTTTTTCGACAGGGGTCTTTTTTTTTCTCCTTTATGTGTGGTTGAAGCCAGGGTACCTCCCTCTCCGGTCCCAATGGCCACTTTCTTTTTCTTGACCCCCCCCTGGGGTCTCAAACATTTTCCACGCATCTAGGTTCCTTCGCCCCTTTTTTTTTCCCCTGGGGTAGCGACAACTCTTTTTTTCCCCTTTTGACCAAGGCTGTGCTATCTGGCCTCGTCGTGTCACCGTGTTGTAGTTTTTCTTTTTTCGCGCTGCTAAAGGAGGTCTTTCACTCAGGGTTTTTTCGCATTGAAATTACCTTTCCGCGATCAACCTCAGTTTGTAGACTTTCTGCTTCGTTTCTTTTGTAGCCGGTTCCTCTCAGTTTTGATTTTCCGCGTTTTTTAAATTTTTCCCCGAGAACTAACTGATTCTCGTGCATCGGGAGACATCCCTCCTTTTTCATGCATCCGTACGTGCATCTTTTTCCCCGTTTTGCTGTCACCCTCTTTTTTGTACTGAACCCTCGATGAATTCGCTGTTTGCAAGCTCTCTTTTTTATCTTGCCTGGTTCTCCCTCTCTAGAGGCACACGCTGCAAAGAGGTCGAGAGAAACCGTTGTCATACCTCTGCGGCCGTCCGTCTCCCCGTAAGCGAAGAATCTTCCTTGATGCCTTAAGTCTTTGTCCATCTTTCCTGTTCCAAAATGGTTCTTCCCAATCCGATCCTTCGCTAAACCTGCAGGCTCCCCCTGTTTGTCGCGTCCCACCCTTTGCCCGTTTTTTCTTTTTGTTTAGATTCCCACCCTTTATTTTACGTCTTTCCGCGAAACTTGTCTTTTCCCGCCTCAGGCAGTCTTTCTTTTACTGCAAGTTGGGCCCTTAATTGCCCAACTGCCTTCAGTTTCCTGCTGCAGCGCCTGTTCTCTCTTCATCCTCCGTTGTTGTTTTCCCCGAGAGCCTTGGCGTGGTTCTTTCGAACTTGAGGCAGTTGGTGGATCCCCCCAACTTTTTTTTTGGGAACCTTCCCCCTCTCCCGGTCGTGGCCCTTCTCATGTGAGGGCTTCTTCTGACAAGGGTTCGCATTGCATTTCACCCCCTGCTAGGACGTTGCTGGGTCTTGGCAAGCTAATTGATTTTCCCCCAATTCGTTTTTTTTCACGTTACTTTGAATCGGCCATTTTTCGGATCACTGAAACGGAAAACTTTTCTCTGCTTGGAATTCCCCCTTGCCCCCTTTTTTAACCCCGATTACTAGGGCTCGCTTTTTCTTCGGCATACGTCGTTTTCTTCCCTTGTACCCCTTCGCTTTTGACAAGGTGGTCTTCTTAAACCCCTTTGCCGGGGCAGGCCCCTTCTTTCGGGCAAGACGATGGCGCAACTTTCCTTCAAATTGATCCTCGATTCAGTTCATTGCCCTTTTTTTGCACGAACACCCCCCCGGATCGCTACCCGGGCTGTCGGGCATATTTTTTTTTTCCCTTTGAGGTTTGCTTTTTTTTTTTACTTTAAAGTCGAATCCAGCGCCTTCTTTTTTCAATATTGAACGATTTTTTTCCCCTCCCACTCTTACGAGAACAAGTCCTCGTCTACCTCTACCTGAATCCTGAGGACTTTTCTTAATTCTACAAACTTGTTTCCCCCCTTGATTGAATTTTTACCATTGTTGGGAGGCTCCTATGCGAAGGGATCCTTGCCTTGAGTTTGGTTGCAGAGGACCACCGCCGCCCGGAATGAACACCTTCTTGGGCAAAAGCAATGACAGCTCGTTTTTTTTGATTTCTAGATGTGCTAGTCTCCCCCTAGGGCGGGGTCCCCTCCTTTTTTTTCTTTTCCTTCCATTGGGGACCCTTAGCTTTCTTTTTTTGGCTTCAACAACCCCCTTTCTCTATCCTTCCCTTCCGAGCCGTTCTTTTCGCCAGAGAATTACCTTAGAGCCTTCTGCCTCTCCCCCCTTTTTTTTCTGGACGTTACGAAGGTTGTGTCCACTTCGACGACCCCCCGCGCTTGCCGTACGTCCCTTTCCCTCTTTTGGCGCCGAATGCTTTTCTGTGTTCGCTTCCACGTTTTTTTTTTGTCCGCGTTATGGCCCCCCAAGCTTTCATTTTTACCGTTTACTTTTCGATTCTTTGCCCCCAAGAAGGTCTTGTCCAACCTTCGGGTTTGCGGGGCGCAAAAGGTTCTTTCATTTCCGCTTTTCCCCCCCCCCGGCTAAAATCACGTCCCTCCCTCTCCTCTTCACCCCTTTGAAGTCTGGCTTTAGTTTCACAGCCCCCCCTTTTTACTTCTACAACAAATCGGCTTGGCCCCCCCAGACTATCATCCACTTTTTTTTTTTAAAGGTTTTACACCCCCCCCCCCCCGATTTGCAACCCCCCTAAAAAGATTGCTTTTTTTTTCTGCTCATTGTTGGCTCCTCTTTGGGCCCCCCCTTATATGCGGCTTTCCTTTCCGAACTCTCTCTCCTTTGGTTGGTTTTCTTCCCCCCGATGGTCCGTGACGGCTGTGTTTCCTTCCAGGCGCCGACTTTTTTTTAACATCCTTCCTACGTCACCCCAAACTCTGTTTGCCGATACACCATTTTTCTTCGATTGGGGTTTTTCTCTAGAGGGTATGCACCTTTTGAAGGCGATTAGGCCAAATGCGTTTTTTTTCCCCGATTATTGACTTCCCCCCCTTAGTCCTCGATGAGTTGCTTTGCCAGCCGGATCTTCTTTCAAGATTATTTCTCCCCCCCCTGTTCCCCCAAGGTCTCCTTTTTTTCTCTCCTTCGTTGCGTCCCATATTCGTAACTGTGCGGCTTTCTCAGCCTGGGCTGTGAATAGTAACATCGGGCCACCTTATGCAAATAGCTCCTTTGGTTTTTGGTGGGAAAGGACTTTTCGGCGCATGATTACGGGTTTTCTAGCGGCCCTTCTGTCATGTCCCCCTTTTTTTTTTTCATCGCCTGCCCCTTTGGCTTGTTAAGAGGACCAATTTGGACCCCGGGGACTTCAGCCTTCGGTGCCGTCTTCTTTCCCCCTTTCTGTGGCCTTTTGTGAAGCTCTTCTGTTATTTAAGCTTTCTGACTCTTCTTAACGATGTCAAACGTTACGTTTCTTCGAGGTCTTCCTTCTCTTTGGATTTCACGGACCCCTCCAATTTCCGTCTCTGTCTCTCAAATAGGTCGACCTTTTCTTGCTTCTTTTTTTCCCGAGGTTAAGGCGACTCTTTTTTATTTAGTGCCCGGTCCTCTTTTATTACACTTTTTCCCCGGGACATTACGGTTTCACTTTTTTTTGGGGCATGGAAATTGTGGTGCTTTTTTTTTTTTTTTTTTTTTACCCACCAACCAGATCCTTCCAGAGGGAGGCGCTTTTTTCCCTGGAAGCCTGCTCCTTCTTATAGAAGAGGTTCCTCTATTTTCCACAGCCCTTTTTCCTTTTCTGGGCGTTTATTTCTTATGAGGGCCTTTTTTTTTCCCAACTTTTAAAGAGGAGTCTTCCTCCTTTGTCGTTTGGCACCCCTAAAAGAGTGGGCCTTCTCCCCGAGGTGACTTGTTGATGTTTTTCCTTTTTAAAGACCATAGGCCCGCTGTGCTGGCTCTTTGTCTCCCCCGTTCCTTGTTTCCCCCCCCCACCGACCGCACCTTTGCCGAGTTTTTTCCCCATGAGCGTCCCCCTTCTTTGGTTCTTCCCTTCCATTCTTGCCCACGTCCTCACCCCAGGCTCTCTTCGAGACCCAAAGGTCTTCCCCCACTTCCAGGCGTTTCTAGGTCGGTCTTTTCCGACCTCTTTTAACACGCCATTTTCTTCCGATGCGGTTGTTTTTTCCTGATGCTCGACAAGGTGCCTTTTTTCAAGACCTGGTTTTGCGTTTTCCCCCGCTTCTGCAGCTTTTTTTTTTGTGGCAGCTCACGTTTCTGTGAAATCTTTTCTCCCTTGGCCCGATCCCATTCCTCTGAGTGTGGACAGCCTTCTTCCTCATGCGGCAACCGTTTTTCCACTTTCTTCTCTCTCCAGAGAATGCACGACTTTTTGTTTGCAGACGGGCTTTTTTGGTCTTTCCGGTCACTATTTCCCCCCCAACGTCCCCGTCCGAGGACCTTTTTTCTCCTGCATTTCTCTTTTTTTTTTTGACGGGGCGCGCTGATGAACTTTTTTTTTTTTTTTAGCGAAGCAATCGTGGTTGTTCGTGTTTTTTTTGATGCCACTTGGGCTTTTTCGCCGTACTGCACAACCTTTTTTTTTCTTTCTCTTTTCCTTTTTTGATTGTTGTTGTGAGTCTCCTCTCAGGTGTTCTCCCTCCTTTCCTTTGTCCCAATTGGCGTTCATCGCGGGCCAACACTGATGCTTTTTTTTTATTCCTAAAGCGTTTTTGCAGGAGCGGTGCCCGCTTTGGGTTGAC
>Ga0179593_1260897_pt1 | contig 38002 bp, 37 predicted proteins | sample CZODoug2_1_08_16_FD_185931 | JGI IMG/M metagenome (GOLD analysis project Ga0179593, IMG submission 185931) | Vadose zone soil fungal communities from Angelo Coast Range Reserve, California, USA - CZODoug2_1_08_16fungal (PacBio error correction) | ecosystem: Environmental > Terrestrial > Soil >... | reverse complement strand
AGCTTTTTGGCGCTTCAAGGTCAGGCTTTTTTTTTTTCTTCTTTTCCTCGACTCGCGCGGATCCGTCTTGACTTGAGTATTCTCATGCGCTCACGGCGTGGCCTAATCTCCATCTCGCCGCATCCCTTCATGGACTTCCCCCCCCCTCGCTGGCCTTTCTGCTCCCCGTACCTTCTCTGCCTCGCTCTAGGTTTGGACTTAACCCGGCTAGAGAGCACAACCTGTTTTCGCTCCCCTCTTTTTTTTAATGCATTCAATCTCCACCATCGCGAGAGACCCCCCCCGAAGATTCAATCCGCCTTTCCTCCTCCGAGTTCAGATTCAGAGAAGTGAGATCCGTTTTTATCAACCTTATAGTTTGCCGTCCCTTCTTTTTTCCGTTGAAGGAAGATGCGCGCCCAACGGATGCTTCCTTTGCTTACGATACTCGACCGGATTTCCGGTGGACTTTCCCTCTGACTTGTCCCGCCCGTTAGTCTCCCCCTGGCCCACAGTTTCCTGGCTCTTCTTTTTTTTAATCGACCTTTTCTTCTCTCAGAAATACCTCAATTTTTCTCCTCCTGGACTGTGCTTTCCTCAAAATTGTTATTGGAGAAAAAACTCCTCCACTCAATCGGCGCGCTTTTTCCGATTTCCTTCTCCTTTTTCCTCTGTACAAATAGCGCTCTCGTTAGTCAGTTCCAGCCGTACAGGAACACTTTTTTTTCCCATTCGAGAATAGTGACGTTTCTCTTTTTCTCCCACTTTAACGAGATGGATGTTAGAACACACCGGGGACCGCTCTAAGCCGTTTTGCCCCCCAGCTTCCAGTAATTGTGGTTGTTTTTTGTGTGGGGTTTGTTTGTTGTGGGAGTCAGTCCCCCGATCTGAAATTTGCCTTGCCCACCTCTCCTTTTTGACCTTTTTTTTTTTTGTTTCATTTTCTATAATTGCTCATCAGGTTTCCTTTCTGTTCCTCTCTTACCAGGAGGTTCCTCCGTGCGTGTATTTACCCGTTGTCCAAGGGATTTCTTTTTAGACACTCAGCATGTTCACCTTTCAGGGTACTCGTTCCTTGCCCCCCTTGGCAGCCACGCGCGAGTCCGCGTGCCAGGCACGACCGGGTGACCACCCCTCTCCTCCTTCCGACCCTAACTGGCTTTGCCTCGAAGTTCCTTTGTTCAGGTAGGAACCTGCGTTTTTCTTTTTTGTTCGTCAACGGATGTCTTGTCTAGAGAAGGGAGACTTTTTTTTTCCCCTGAGACCCGCGGCTCCTGCGAACTTCCTTGTAATGGTTCTTGAAGTCACTCTATGCTCGGTTTTGACCCTCTCCCATTTTTCTTTATGGGAGGTCGTCGCCTCACACCGGAAAGTTTCTCTTTCAGAGATTCCCGTGCTCCTTATCCTCGGAATCTAATCGCCTTTTTGACGGCGCACATCGCCCCTTTGAGGCTTTTTCCTCCCCCCGGCCCAAGAAACCTTTCTTCCTCATTTCCCGATTTCCTTTTCCCTCCACTGCTGATTTTCTCTTGAAGTTTTTCTTTAGGTCCGTCATCGTTACTGCCAGAGGCGAAAGCGAGCTTCTTTTCTCCTCTCCGACGGTCGGACTCAATGACCCCGATTTTTAAAAGGAGCTGGTGTGCGTCTGGCCCTGTCTTTTTTTCTTGATTTTGACGAAGTCAAGGAGCTGGCCTCTCTTATATGTATTGACCTTCCCCTTCGGTTGATGGAAACCCCTCTTCCTTTTTCTTCCCTTAAAGAATGATCCCGGCATTCCGAGACTGCGAATTATGGAGCACGCAGTCTTCTCAATACTTGCCGACGCGTGCGCACCTTCACTTCTTCCAGAAACTGATATCTCTCCCCAACACCCACGATCAGCAATCTTTTCCTTCCCTCGTTTTTGATCGCTCGGTGGAAGAGAGTTTCAGTGTCCCCGCCTTCTGCCCCGTAATGGTCTTCGTCCCCCGTCGTTTACTCCGAGTTCCTGCATCCAGGGCCTTTCACTTGGACAGAAGTGATATCCTCTTCCGAGTAGGGAAGTTCCCCGGGCCACCTGACTTCCTCTCTTTTCTGAGTCCCCCATGAGATCCCTCTTGGTTTTTTCCTACTGATTCCTGGTTCTTTTCCACTGTTTATTGATCACGACCACGCGTCCCACGAACGCTTTACGTACTCGCAGGCATAGTTCTTTTTTTCAGGATGATTTCAACCCTCTTTTACTCCCATTCATCAGTGTTTTGTTGGCTTGATGTTGTCACCAGAGAATCCGGAACCCTCCTAGGACAATCTTTCTAGTAGATTTCGACGGCTTAGTTTCCTGCTTTTCATCAGCGACACCCCCCCCGAAACGCAACCAATTGTTGAAACAGCGCTGACGCGCGACGGCGAAGTCTTTTTTTCCCGTGGTAGTTCGTGGCACTGGTCCTTTTTTCCGAAGATTTTTGCTTACGGCGTCGATACACGTCTTTCCCGCGGACCGGCCCGTGGCTTAACGTAGTAACCTTTGCTTTTCTCTTTTCTTATCCCCCCCTACTAGTCATTGTCTCATTGCCGGAGCCCCTTTGTTTTAAGCTAGCGGATCTTGGGTGTGGGCTGTGTATTCTCCTTCTTTATGTATGCCACGAAATTCGGTTAATTCCCCCCCCAGTCTACCCCGTAGTAGAGTTTTCACTAGGGACGACAATAATGATCTCTTCGCTGTGGTCCTAAGGAGCTCTTTTTCCTTCCCCCCTCCCGTCGATCATGAGTTTACTCCTCCAGTAAGAGAGGTGCCTTCATTGTAGCGCCTTTTCTTTCTCCATCAGTTCATTCAGTGAAAGAATATTTTAAGCAGCTGTACTGAACCATCTTTCCTTTTCCCTGTCAGAATTTTTGATAGCGCTTCTCCATTTCTCGGAACATGCTGATACATCTACCCAGGTACTCCAGCAGACCCTCAAAGAGTGCCAGGGAAACCCCCCCTACCTGTTCTCTTTGTCGACTGGGTAAGGTTTATTTTCCTATGGCGAAACGTAACTTTTCTCTTCCTCTGGTCTTTCTTTGAGATAGTGATGACGTCTCTTCCTATGCACGGTTCTTCTCTGCCGGCGCTACCGGTTTAGGGTGTCGGCGAGACGACCTCCCCAGCCACCCTTTTTCCACCGGGATGTAGATACGAGCAGATCTCTGACTTGAGTGACTCAGGCCGCGCAGTTACGCAGCCTGTCTTAAGAGGCTTCATTCTCCGAACATCCTCCACCCTGAACACGCGACTCTCCCTCTGCAGTAGTGCTTCTTTTTCCGTGGTGTACCTAAGACTTTGTATTTACCCGTGTTCGATGTCGTTCTTTTTCGGCCTTTTTTTTGTTAGATGTCTCGGCTTCTGTTTCTTGACATCTCTTTTCCGTCCGCGAGTCTCCGGACTTGGTAAGCTGGCTTTTTTTTGACTGAAGACTCTTTACCACTGTACTTTCTCCTGACTGCCCCCCTTTTTTCATGTACAGGAACGCTACCTTTTCTTTTTCCCTCGCCTATTTCAAGTCCTTTTGCCGCAACCTGAGCGCGTTTGGTCGCCCCCCCCTGTCCCTTCTGAAGTAGTTGCGAGCGGCTCTACTCCTTTTCAGCCTTTGGAACCGGCCCCCCTTCCTTCCGGCTGGTTCGTCGCACTCATCCCTGGGTTAGAATTAGTTTCCCCATTGATCCTGTTTTGATAAAAGTTTGCTTTCTCCGATGTTAGGGCACACCGTCGTCAGTTATGTCCTCCTTGTCGGATGTCGCCTTTCGTTTCCCCCAGTACTCTCACCGACGTCCCTTTTTCCTTTTGATTGGGCCCAATACGTTTTTCCCCTTTTTCGTCTTGATTTGTGTGAAAATACTTCGATTCAGAGTTCTTCTTCTGACAAGTCTCCTTCAGACATGTGACCCCACGCCTGATCACATCAAATTTAAGCCGTTTGAACCCATTGTCCATGACGGTGCTTTCCACCTTTAACTCCCCAAGATCCCTCCCGTGATATAAGGGAGAATTCCCGATTCTTAACTTACAGACCTTCTTTCATTTTTGAGGAAGTTTATCTTCGGCGTACCGGCGCTAAGGTAGTTCCCTTAGTATCTTTTTCTCCGGTTTCTCTTCTGAGGAGACGTCTCGTTTCCTTTGACCGAGCTGACTCTAGACGTGTGTGTTTTTTTCCCTCTCTCGATGGGGAGCGTCCAATGATATTAGCTTTCTTTTCGAAGTTTTTCCTTCGCCCCGGTGCCGTCCACTTTTTTGGTTGAGATATTGATGGAAGTCATCCTCGTTCTTCCCTGTTTTTCTCCCCTCTTTTTCTGAGTCGCTTTTTCATCCCTCCCCCGCGCGGTAGGATTCTTTTTTCCCCCCTGCGTCCACCTCTTAAGCGGTCCTACGTTGGTCCCTGCCCCTCTCCCGACCTTTAGTGAGGAAGATTCTAATTTAGCCCATTCATTGTTTCTTCTCGGTTCCTCCCTCTCCTCTCTGTCTGAAGACACCGTTTTTGATTCCTTTTTCTTTTAGAGTGTTGGGAGAGATTTTTCAATTTTTCCCTTGGGCGATATGATCGTCATGATTTGGTGTCGCCCTGCTTCACCCCGTGTTTTCCCTCCTTTTCTCCCTTGCCCTTCCCACGTTTGGTTGAAGGATTTCTTCTCATGCCGGAGAGAAACATATCTGACCCCGGACTTCCTCGAAGACTCCGGTGACCGCGCCCCGCGGAAAGCCTCCTTTCTTCTGAAGGTTCACATTTATCTTTTTCCCCCAGTCCTAGATCTGGTGCCACAGTCGACCTCCCCGGGAGTTTCCCCTCTTTTAGTGAGTCTTCGAGGCTAGATTCGTTTTCTTCTCATTTTCCGGCGACGGCATGTAGGAAGTGAGCCCTTCTTGTCCCTGGAGTCGACGTCTAGGGATGGCGCAACGAAACACTCCCTTAAGACCCTTTCCCAGTTAGTGTTCTAGTCGCAGAAATCTAAGAAACGATCCGCACCTCTTTTTCTCCCTCCCCTCATGGTCTCATCTTTCGACGGTAGAGTAACCTTCTTTTTTTTCCCTATCTCTGACTTCGAGCTCTTTTAACCTTTCGGCCATTCTAGTTTCTTTATGTCGTGCGCTCACCGCGGCTCAACGAGGTGACTATGTTCTGAGAAGGACGCCCCGCCGGTCATGGTTGGTCTCTCCCCGCTCGAACTCGACGTGAGAGAGCTTCCCTTTGTAAAAAAGGCTTCTGAGATTTGCTTGTCCCTTCCCCCCCTTTTCTGCGTACCCTTCGTCCAGAGGGAGAAGAAGAAAACTTCCCTTTTCACAATATAGACACCCCGCCACTCGAAAGACTCCCTTTTCTTGGGGTTGGTTCGCTTTTTCCAGGATATCCGCGTAGTCTATACTGCCCCAGGACTATACTATCGTCATTACATCTCTCCTTGTAAGGCCCCATTTTCCCTCTCTTCCTCTCCCCCCCACAGGTAGCCTCTCGAAGCGCCCTCCTTCATTTGTTTCTGCGAGATTTCTTGAGGTTCCTTCCAATTGGTCGTCTTTTATTTTTACATGTTGCTCGGGTGGTCCTTCATTTCAGACCTCTCCCCCCCTCCCGAAATAAATTCACATGACTCTATCTATGTCCCTGGTCAGCGCTTCCGCAGCCCCCCTCCCCCACCTTCCCTTCCCCCCCCTAGAGAGCGGAGTTCCGGATGCCTAGATGTGCAGCGATCCCCCCCCCTTCTTCCTCGTAGCCTCCTCCTTCCCGGCCATGCCCTTTTAAATCGATCTGACTCCCTAGCAGTCGGCTTCCCTAGATGACTGATTTCCGTCCTCCCCCCCTCCTTTGACCCTTTCTCTCACTCCCTTTCCAGATGACGTAGTAAGAGCCCTTCCTGCCGCGTTCCCCCTTTTTCTCAGCGTTTCTCCTTTTGAGACCTTTTTTAAGAAAGAAGATAATGTCGATGTTGATTTTGCTTTCGCTTCCCTTCTCCCTAAGAACATGAACTTTCTAGCTCCTTCCGGTGGTAAACGGGATGTTCTTTTACTCAGAACCCTTTTCCTTTTTCCCCTCCGGTACCCTAAAATTAGATTCGACCCCGTTCGAGGTAGCGCTGCGCTCGTAGTACATTCTAGGCCTAACCAGAACTCCCCGAACGAATATTTTTTTTTCCCCCCGAGACGAATTTCAGTGGACCCCCCCTTGATTTTAGGTCTGGTTTTTTTACCCCCGCGGTCGATCTCTTCCTTTTGAGCTGCTGGGCTGGCCGGCACTCCTCCCATCCTGTCAGCAGTATCCCTTCTGAGGTTTTAGTCGAATCTTCTGCCATTTCTCTTCCGGCGCCTCTTGTGGTGTAATTTTATTTCTTCGATCACCCGGCCACCGACCTGTTCTCTTCGGAAGCGGAATCCCCCCCCCCCCCCCTGAAGTGCCCCTTTCTGTCTCTCGTGCCGCATCCCGATGAAGCCTTACCTGCCGACATCTTTGAGTAGTGGGTCTCCCCAGTTTTGCGGAAGACATTTTTTCGACACGTGCTGACCGAGGAGTCTTTTCCCCGAAACGTGATTTTGAGATGGACCATGTGTCTAGAAACCGCCAGTCAGCGAGATCCTGGAGGATCTTTCCCCGACGGGTTCCTTAAATCTGCCTCTCCCCCCCCCAAGTTTTAGAGGGGCGGAGGCCGATGGTCCCGGACGAGGAGTGCCTTTCTCCAACTGATCCTCGCTACATTTAGCCTCCGGAGGGCATGATACCAACGAGTACTTTCGTCCACTTTTTAGTTCCCATTCCCAGAAGTCCCTCCCCATCGAAAACCCCCACCCAGTCCCTTGCGCTGATGGATTTAGACCCTATTCCTTCTAATTTTCTTCAGACCCGACGAGGGCTGCACTATGGGGAGTTCTCTAATTACGAGCCCATGTCGCCTCCCCCCCCACCCCCCCGATCCTCTCCTCGGATCTCGTCCGGCTGGACGTCCTGTCGGAGTTTCAGAAGTACTACTTTTCCCCCACCTTTCTCTCCGCGTTTTTTTTTTTTTTTTTTCTACGAGTTCCTCCCCCTTATGAATGTCACCGTGGACGACGTTGTTACGTTCCCTCCCTGTCGGTGTGAAGTCACCCTTTTTTTCCCTTCAAGGACAGCGCCAGGCTCGAATGCGACTTCCTCCTTTTCTGAGGTTAATTTCGGGTGTAATGGTAAGGGCCTTGACTCCCGACAAATCTTCCCTCTAACCGGAGAAATGCCACGTCCTGGGCCGGGCCTAGTTCCGGTTACGTTTGATTTTTTCTTTCCCCCTTTTTACGAATAATACTTGTTTTGAGAGGATGGATCAAGATCCTTTTAACCTCAACTAGGAAAAGGATCGATCTCCTTTCTCTGGAGCCTGCTGGCGTTTGGTAGTGCCCCTTCCTACCACGAACATCAAGCCGCCGACTTTCGCTTCCCCTCCTTCGATTTTTTACCTGCGTCTGGGCCCCTCCTTGCGCTTCCACCCTCCTATTTTAATGGAAGTGTCGAGCCGTTGGTCCCCCTTCTTTTTCTTCCCATCGTCTTCCACCCCTCGGTACGTCTGCAGTGTACTCTGAGGACGCTTCCCCCCCCTCCTCGGCGGATCGTCCTTCACGTTTGATCATCAGCCCTGTCGGTCTGGTGTTTTTTAGATTCTCGGTTTCGAGCCGCCCTTTCATTCTGATTTTTTCGTGCGTTCACTCCACACGTAGTAGATGGTTCTTTTTTCTGTCCACTTCCCTCAAGGATGGGCCCCTTCCCCCTTGGGAGCTCTTTTGCCGTGCACGTACTCTTGGTCATCATTGTTTTTATCTTTTCATAGCTATATGCCTTTTCTCTCTTTGTATCAATAAGGGCTGCGTCAGAACGCATCCCCTTTTGAGCGCGGTTCAGGATGTCCGACCCCAATCGTGTTCCTCTCCCTCCATTCTCTCAGCTGGATCAGCTTCTCCATTTGCTCTATTCCTTACCTGGTCCTCCATCCCCCCCCCCATCCAGCGTTGTTTCGCAGAACCTCCTAGTTCCCCCATGCGTTCCTCCCTTCAGCTTTATTCAGCTCCTTGGGCCCCGCCTCCTCACGAATTCCCTTTCGTCCTTTTGCAAGATTGCTTACGGCTGCGCCCCCCGAGTTTCTGTCCCAGGCGCACTCCTCGTCGTGACGTCCTCCTTCGTTGCAGGCTTTTCTAGACCTATCCTTAAGGAAAACCGAAATGTTGCCTCCCTCTCCCCGAGGGCCGCGACTTTGCGTCGCCTCCAGGCGAGAAGGTGACTTTCTTTCTTTTTTTCGATCAAGCTCCAATTCTCCCTATATTCTCCCCCCTGACTTTCTAAGAGAACCTCTCCTTCCCTTCTGTCCCTCCTGCTAATCGGGCACTAGGCTCAGTTCGCCCCCGTTTAGATTTAGCTCTTTCTTCCATAGAGCTCCCTAGCGAGTGGGCGCCAGTTGAGGGCATGGCCAAGGATTTCTGCGGGATTCTTGATCTTTGACCACCTTTTATTCCTTTTTTTAAGCAGTTTTGCCAGGTAAAGGACCGCGCACTGCTCTCTCCGTCGCCCTAGAACTGTACGGAAAAGTGCCCCCGTTTATACTTTTTTTTTCTCGCGCCCAGTTCACGTCGGTCGATGCGGCTAAAATTAATAGTTGTTTTCCCTCGGAGCTCCGGAGGTGTTAGCTCATTCTCCTCATATCTGAGCCCACTCTTATGTGCGATCTCCTCTTCACATTTTTTCTTTTCTATATCTGTTTAACGGTGTCAAATTCGGCATGCCGTGCTGAGCCTGGACTAATCCTCTTTTTTTTCCCTATTTGATGTGGATACAGAGCAGTTTTTTTTTTTTCTGTCACCGCTCGATCTCATAGCAATTGGTGGTTGACTTCGAGGGTTTTTCCGATAATGTTTTTTAGTCTCGATTCCTTTCCCCCCTATTTCCATAGCTTAGGTCTTTTTTACTGTTTTCCCATTAAGTACACTAATAAGGTCAGAAATGTCTGGACCCCCCCCTCGCTCCTTCCCCATGGGAAGCATGCGCCCCCCCTGGGACCTGATGTTGCTGTATATTTCTAAAAGCTGTTCCCCTTTTTCTTCGAGGCCTCGTCTTGAACAACCTTTCCCCCTCGTAAGGTGGGCGCCTCCTTTATCTCAGGCAGTCCCCCTGGCGTCCAAGTTCCTTTTTTTGCATAGTGATAACCAGCCGTTTCGCAGGATAACGTCAGGTTCCATCTCCCCTTCTTCCCCTCTACAGTAGTGAATATCTTGCCGTTTTCGGGGTGTGATCCTCCTCCGATTTGATTCGTTGAATAGTATTTCCCCTTGATCGTCACCTGGTTCCCCACGTTCTGCATTTTACGTCCCTCCGTTGCTCGCCGATTCCGGTGGTGATAAGACCTTTCTCCGTCGACTTTTCGAAGAAATTTACTATGAAAGAGGGTCTCCCTCTCGCGGCTTGTCTTATCGACCCCCCTCTAACCAGTAGCCGCTTCTCAGTTCTCTGGACAGGAAATTGATTTTTCTCTACAGTCCTACCTTAGTTTCTTCCGATAATGTGGTCTGACCAGTGAAGCGAAATACCTGGCAGAACGCTCTCCGAGTTGAGGTTGACCTCGGTTTTCGGGCGTAGATGCGGGTAACTTCCCAGCGTCTTTTATGGGCGATTTTTCTCTTCCATGATTGCGGTTTACCCTGACGACGGCCTCTTTTCCCAGGTCTTCTCGTCGGTCGGCTCTCGTCGCCGATTCAGCTGCCCTTCTTGGCTTTCTCTCGACCCTTCCACTGCGGACCCGAGAAGGGGTTCCTCTCTCTGGTCAAACTCTCTCCTTCCCCCTACCTTTCGAGAAGATTTCCCCTTTCTCTCCCTCCACTTGAGTCCGCGGTTAGCGTCCCGTTTCTTTCCTCTTAGTCCTGAGCTTCGGGGCAGCTTCATTTCGGCTCTTTCTTTTTTCGTTTTCGACCTGCTCCTCTATGGATTTCCGATGCTTCTGTGTCCCCTTCCTTTCTTGCGAAAAAATCACCCATGCAGATCGCCCCTTACCTTTCCCTTTTCCCCCTTTTTTACGATAACGGGGCAACCTCCGCCCGAGAGTCGAAAGTGTCTTTATGTCCCCTGACGGTCGCGGGTTGAATCAAAAAGGCTGGATATTATTCCCCGCTTCTCTCAGTCCTTCCAAGGTAGTCTTCACAGAGACTGCTCGACGTTGCTACGGGTTGCTTGGTTTTGAAGAAGTATCCGCCCCCTAGGTTCACCTTCTTTGAGACAGCTAGGAGTCATACATGCGCGGGTCGGCGTTTTTCCCCCGAGTCTTTCCTTGCCACCCGGCTCGTCTCGCAGCTGTGGCGTCCTTCTCTTTGACAGGACAATTGTCTCTTGCTACAGTGATTGGTTCCTTCCTGAAATCAATTAACTTTCCTCGCGGTCCCCCCCCCCCTCCTCGCGATTCCAATGCTTTTTTGGAATCGACGCTCTCCTTCCTCCCGTTCCGCGGGAGACTCTCGTCACCCGTACAAGTGAGATGTACGGCTACCGGCCGCTCCCCCTTTCCGTCTGGTCCTTTTCCCGAATTCCGTCTCGAAGATCGCCCCTGTGTTGGAATTGACTCGTCCTCCCTTTTCCGCACACCGGTTAATTTTTACGTCCCAATTGTGGTTCCCATTTTTTTCCCATTATTATTTAACTTAAGGCAAACCTTCACCCACTGCAATGAATCTAATCAGATTGCTCATTTCAGCCTCCACCTCCCCCCAGTTATGACCCGCCCAATCATCCCCCCGAGTTAGTCCTGCCTTTTGCTACTACTTTGCTTTACTAAATCTCCCGATAATCGTTAGGACCTTGTGCTTTACCCAGGCCCGAAAGGAACAATTCCCTTTCTTCAAAGGGGAAGGCTTAGTTTAAATAAGGAGTTCCCCCGAGATTTTGCTTTCGTACACCAGCTGTTGCTTTAGCTCTGTTTCCCCCACCTTTCTTCGAGTAAGGTTACGTCCCTCTTTTGCCCCTGAGTTTCCCCCCTTTCCTTTGGGGAGAAGTTCTCCAGATGATAATGGAGTCCTTAGCCGTGAGGTGCTCCCCGGCACGGACTGGCCCTTCCCTTCTCTCCCCCCTTTTTTAATCAATTTGGTACCGGGATTTTTTTTTATAAAGTCAAGTACTGACATTAAGTGGTTACGGTCTCAATTGATCTTCCCTTCAGCGATTTCGAGTGCGCAGCACGCTCTCTTACATTCGATTCCCTGAAGACCTCCACGAATATGGCTGGCATTTTCTCTTCCGCCAAGTAGGTCTTGGACCCAGACTCCCTGTGTCCCCTTAATTTCTTCCATTCCCCCCCCCGACCTGCAGTTTTCGATAGCGCGGGCGGGCTTTTTTTGTGCCCGGGCATTTTTCCCTCATTTCCATTGAGTTCCGCCTTCCGCCAAGTCGTGTTGTGATAGTCTTCTAGCCCGCGCATGCTGTGCTGGTGTCGGGCGATTTCTCTCCCCCACCGGCCCAGACGATAGGATGGTGCTCGAACTTTTTTACTTTCTTCGGGCTGACATCCACATTTTCCCTCGACATAGCGACATTCTTAGCTGGTCTAAAAGGATCTTAAGGACCTCTTTCCTCACACTCTTGAACTCATGCGGTGGCGTTTCCCCGCCTGGATGAGAGGAGGTCTTTTCCCCGTAACTTTCGGCGCACCTCTGAAGACTAACCCCTACCTTTGGCTGTCACAGAAGGCCTTTCTTGGTATACGGAGCTGGTTCCTGTCTCGCTTTTGCTCTTGATACGGTTGATTTTCCTCTACAGTGCTCGCGTACGAGTTTTCTGACCACTTCCATTTCTTTGACCACCGAGTACGTTCCTTCCAGTTCCTCGCCGAAGTGCATTTTTTCTAGCTGTACTTGCCTACCGTCTAGGGTTGAGACGCCGAGTCCCCCTCTCTTTTTTAATTAGCGACCTGATCTCCCCCTCCAACACCCCCAGCTCTTTTTCTGATAGTTAAGTGCTGGTTTTTTTGTGTTCCGAAGCGCAGAGGAGTTGTTTTTTAATCCTCAAAGTAATTTCTCTTCCCGCTGTCTTTCTCCATTTCCCTTTCCCCTCGCGTGCTCGAAGCGTCCTTTTCTTCTTGTTGCCCAGTTCCTTGCAAAGGGAAAAGCTCCTTTCTTTTCCAGGTCCTTTGCTTCAGGACGGACATGTACTCTTCGTTTGATGGGTAATTTGCTGTCTACTCGGCAAAGACCTTCAGGCGAAATACTCCACTCTTTTACTGCCGAGTTCGGTCCGGAACCTCTCCCTATTTTCCCTCCGTTGTGTGCTGGATCATGCCCTGAGCCTCCGGAACCCTCCACTCTTCAACGGCTTGCGCTTCTTTTTATGGCGACGTCCCCTCTTTTTGTTCTTTTTAATTCAAGGGCCCCCCATACCGCCCCCCCCTTGGACCCCCTCCGCCGGAAGCGGCGAAGGTCTGTCTCCTTTGGAACCCCGAGTCCTTTTTTTTTTCTTTGCTCTTTCCTGGAATCGGTTCCTTTCTTTTTAGACCCCAGTCTTCTTCCACTGTTTTTTTTTGATGGAAAGTTTCGTCGCGGGGACGGCGTCAGCATTTGTACTTTGTCTCTCTTCCGGAGTCAACTCCTCGTCTGATCCTTCCATTTTTCTTCGACGTTCCTCAGCAGTCCTCGGAATCGGGTGTTTGTTTCCGGAGATGATAAAGCGCCGGAGCTTCCTCAGCAGGCTCCTCTTTTTGAGTCTGGTCTCTCCATTACCCCCTTCTGATGGAAGGATCCATCCAGGCGGCTAGTAGAGACGTCCGGTCAGGTCTTGTCCGGGACAGAATATGTGTTCTCAGCCGGCGTTCTAATCTTTCGAGTAGCCTTGCTCCTGGACGCGCGACCAGTCCTTCTTCCATCTTTTTATCATTGAGATACGACGAATTGGGACGTCTATCCTTCCCTTTTCGGTCCTACAACTCTTTAGGGATTCATCCCCCGTACTCTTTGGCAGCTAATTAAATGTGATCTTTTCCGCCTAGACTGTTACCCCCCCTCCCTTCTCTCCTTCTTTTCTTCTTCCCTAATCGCCTTTAGTGTAGAATTAAGGTACCCTCCCTTCTAAGAAGCTGTATTTCTTCTTGGGGAATCTTTGTTTTTTCGGTTTATGCCAGGTCCCTCCACGATTTCTTCTAGTTTCCGCTCCAGTCTTTCCTGTGTAGTGGAGCGAAGACCTAAACTTCCCCCCCCTTTTTTTCACAATGTGTTCGCTCCGTTTTTATGTCCTTCTAATTTGGACTCCCCAACCTTGCCGAAGACGGCGCATTCTGAAGCTTATTGACGATGGATCCTCCGCGCATGCAAGAGATCTCATTGCATTTTAGTTTTTACGCTCAACGGTTGTTCGGTTCCTGACCCCCGCTCTCGAAGTAGCTTTAAACGGACGTTCAGGGTCGGCATCTTTTTCCGATGTCCTCGAGCGTGTGTCCAGCCCCTTGGCGGAAGCGTCTTTTCTCTTAAAACTCCTTGCTCTCTTTCTTAGGTTATGCCCCTTTCCTCCGGCAACGGGTTACCCTGTAAGAGAAGTTCCGGTCGACTTGTCCGCGATGCCTCCTCCGCTAACTGAGACAGCTCGGTCAGACAATTCCCCGTGTATAAACGGTGTCGGGGCTAGGCACCAGGGAAACTTAGTCCCCCCTTACTTTTCAGTCTTTCCAACGAGTTTAGAGCAGGTCCTTGTGGGTTCTGTAATCCTCCTCTCTTTTCCCTTCCTGTATAATCTTCTCCTTAACCTTGTCCCCCTCTTTTAAGGGAAATCTGTTAGCGCCGCGGCCTAACTGTCTGAGCGCCCTTTTCCTTTCCCTCTAGCACCCCGCTCGGACGCCGCCTCCGACTGGGTTGCATTTGAGGGGGTGGTTCCTCCCCCCAAAACCTTGGTTCTTTCTTTCAGCAAATATGAGTTCTAGCGGATGGTTCCCCCCTTGAAGTATTTGCCTACTTACAAGAAAGCCTGGAAATGCCGGACCCACGCCGTCCCCCGGAAAAATGGGAAGCACTGTTCCCGGGGACAGCGTGTGCTATTCCCCTTCAAAGATATCACTCACGTCCGAGCCCCTCTTGAGTCCGCATTCAATACTTTTTTATCCCGGTGGGCGCGGCTCCGTTCTAGTTCTTCGTTTTTTTTTGGTAAGGGCAGTCCTTCTTTGTCGAAGGATCTCCGTTAGAGTGATAGAATTTGCCGATTCCCCCCCATCGTCTCATATCATTCATTTTTTGTGTTGTTTGACTTATTCTTTTTTCTCTTTCCTTCCTTGATCTGCCATTTTATCGACCTTGAACAGTTTTCATATTAGTCGACCCCCGACTTCACTTTCATCGATGCCGGTGGTGCTTCCCAAGGACATATAGTAGAGTCGACGCATTCTGCCTCGCTGGCTTCCAAGAAATCCCTCAGGAAGCTTTGCGTCTACATTTTCGCTTTCTATGTACGGGACAGGAAATAGCCGCCCTTGCCCCCTCCGCGATGAAGCTCTCCCTTCCAGTCAATCTTTTTTTTGACTTTAGCACTGAGCATAGAAACTTTTTCAGACCCTCCCTAACCTAGCTTGCGGTATACCCTCGTTTCTTGCTAGTTTTATTGTCCGGACGTACCTGTCCAGTTATGCACTCATCGTGGCAGATATGAGCGGCCTTCGTGAGGTTGCCTCGGCGCCGCCGAAGTCGGCCATCTCTTGAGAGAAGTTCGGCCTCATGTGTTCCCTCGCCCATTTAACTCTCCCCCCTCAGTCTCGAAGACGCCCCGGACGGCTGTCCCCCCCTTTCTTTAACTCTCGGGGTCTTTTGTCTCTCTTCTCCTCTCTTTTCCTCATAATAAGTTGTTCTATCTCATGTGAAAATAGTCAGTACCATACCCCCTTACGTCCTTTTCTCTTTCGTTTCTTTGAGCATCTATTTTTTCCCCCTACGCAGGCATGGGCTTCCCTAGAGGGGCCGAGGAGCCGTTTGACGCCTTCTTCAGTGCTTTTCTTGCTCCCCTTTTCCCAAAGCATGGGAACTTAATCTTAATTGTCCAAGGTATCTCCCCTCCCTCCACAGATTTCCCCGTCGATCTTTTCGCGTTATTCCCTCCGTTTGGGGGATCCCGTCCGGCCACCTCTCTATTTGACTTTCGGAAATCTCCCTTTCCCTGCGGCGAAGGAGGTCCTGTCCACTCTAACTGATCGACCGTTCTGACGATGTTTAGATTCTGAATTTCCCTCCCTCCTCCGGAATGGATGGAGGCACAGCTATTTCATCTTCTCCTCGCGACGGAGAGATTCCTTCGTCCAAAAAAGGACATTAGAGAGAATCCGATCTGTCGTCACCTTCTAATTTGGTACAACCTTTCGAGAATAAACTTTCGCCTCTCAATAAGTCCCCCCACCTGAGAGATCCCCACCGCCTCTTCAGTCTCCCGCGGGCATTTTACGATTCCTTCCCGACGGAGATCCTGCCCCGTTCTCTGAGCGTAAACTACCTCTTTCTTTTTTACGGACGACGAGCGGTTCCGAGGAAGTTTTCGAGTCCATGAAGCTCTCGGGTACTCATGCTGTGGACTTGATCTGTATATCTTAACGGGCAGGTTCCCTTTTTTCTTCTGCTTCAAATTTTTAATGTTTGATCTTCGTGAGTTTTCCTACATATTCGAACTTAGTAGTGTCCTGAAAAGAAAATACATTTCCCTCTTCTATGGCACTCATCTTCCTTTCCGCGCAACGTCTTGGGAACGCCGATTGTATCTTTTTGCCCTACCACCCAACCTTCTCTTTTGTTTGCGGGGAATTTTTTTTTCCTCCAATCGCTTCCCTCTTTAGGGACATGTTCCCTGAAAAAAGACGTCCGGTAAACCCAATGGCTCTAAGGATTCGCCTCCTAGTCGCGAGTATGGCTAGTTTTTCTACACAATCCGTGGCTTTTCCCCTTAGCCTGCCCCCTCTGTCCGGATACCTGTATCCGCTTTATCCTCCCTTTCCTCCTCCCCCCGTTCCTTTTTAGACTCTTCCTGAAATAGATCCTTTCTTTAGGATAGACGTGCTTGCGCTCCGGCAAGAGAGAGGTTACCCTTCCCTGGTCAAAGTACTTGTTTCCAAGGGCTGGTTCTTAGACTCAAGCATCACCCCCGTTCCGTCTTCCGCACCTTCTCTTAGCAACGCGCGAGTCTTTCTAGAAAGAGATCTCCCCTTTCTGCGAAGCCTCTACATAGGGCTGTTACCAGTCTAGAAAATCCTTCTTTCAACCCTTTCTCTTTTTTCGTCCAAGACCTGCAAGTTTCTAGATTTGCTTTTTTCTCTTTCTTCTCCTGTCGATTACCCCGTATTAAGCGGAAATTCTTCTCTTGCATTTTTCTCTCCCCTTTTTCGCCTTGAGGCCGCGACATGCCCCTTTAGGTTCCTTTTAGGTCGGTCGTCTTACTCCCCCTTTCCCCCCGAAATGGCTCCGGTCATACCGCCTCAGTGAGACCTTCGCTAGGGAAGGCCATATCCTTGATGTACCCGGTTCCCACCCGAATCTTGGAGGGAGGGTCTCACCTTTTCTTAAGACAGTACTCCACCTTTTTCTTTCTTGCGGGAGCACTTGATTAGAGGGAGCTGAGGGCCTTCAAGTAATAGCACCGTGCTCTTTTTTCTTTTTCCCAATGGAGGAATTCCTCCAGTCCTGTGGAGGACCCTTCCTTCGAGTAACCCAGGTGGGCGGTTCTTCTGCTCAGTATGGTCTCTTCGACCTGCGGAGTCAGGCCGCTTTCCTTATACGAGGAGGACATTCCTTCCCTTTTCTTCCCTGAGTACTGGAAGTAAAATTTTTCTCCCTTGAAGCACAAGAATTTGATCGAGTCTGAGTCTTTGCTGTTAAACGCCGTATTCCCCTCTTATTTGTTTTGACCGAAGACGAGTTTTTTTGCCATCCCAGGGCGATGCTAGTCCCTTATTCCTTAACTCGCGCCAAAAAACCCGATAAGATGTATTTCACCTTCCGTACGTGATCCTCCTCCTGCTGGGAAGCCATCATTTTGGGCCGCGCCTACTTAAAAAAATTTTACTAGTCCCCTTTTTTACTACTTTGTTTAAGATATCATTTCCCACTTTAGAATTGATATACTCAATTTTCAGAGTGCAGGCCCAGCTTCCCCCCTTGTCAATCCTCCAGACGGTGAAAGTTTCCCTCATCCTTCTCAAGCCTCCTGGCTTCCCCCAATGAGTGGTGATGGGTCCTGGCTGTCATAAAAAGAACCGTCCGTACGCCGGTTCCAAGACCAGTAATCAGGAAGGGGAAGGGTCAGGTTCTACTTCTTTCTGGAAATCCTAGCCTTTTTTTTCATAATAATAAGTATTGTTTTTTTTGTGAAGATATGGATCCAGTGATCCATCCTTCCCCTCCTCGTACCCGGCTGATAGTAAGTGGCCGATTTTTCGGGTGCGTTTGTTTTAGTGATCCTTATGAGACCAATAGCCCATCTGACGAAGAGGACTCGGCGAAGGCGCAGTGGATTTTTCCCTCTCTGTATTTCTTTTTTTCATTTTGCAGATATTTACGGACCCCCTTGAGTAACCAGTCCCGTACCCTTCTGATTCGTCAATCCGTCCACCGTCCTTGGTTCAGGACGAGAATGTTTCTGATTGAAGGAGGGGACCCCCCCACTCCCTCGAGCTGTCCAAAAGGTACGGGATATTGCGGACCTTCAGCTCCTAGGGTGTTTTCGGGTCGATGATCAGGTAGGTTCTTTCTTTAAGAATTTGTTTTCTTATTGTCGGGCCCCGAAAGTGCTGATTTTGCCTTTTCTCATCCGTCAGCATATTTTATTTTTATACGGCCGTTGCCCTTTTTTGCGGTAAGTTCGGACCTGAAAACGTATCCGTTCATCCTTTGCATCCTTTGTCCGAACCCTCAAAATAAGCTCCCTATTGACGTAGTTCGATTTTGCCCTCGAGTCTCCATCAGGATTCCTCTGCCTTTTTTAATATTTTTTTTTCTCTCCCCCCCTTTAATGAAGAGGGACGACACCGGGACCAGGCATCTTTCGTCTCTGGCCGGCTTTTTTCATGAAGGGAGTTCCTTTCCTACTATAATAAAGAGTGTTCGGCAAGAACAATATGTAGTTTCGTTCCCCGCTTCCCTTTTTCGCCCATTCCCTCCGATTTCGGCGATGTCGACGTTGTTTTATTATATTCGTCTGACCCCTGAAGTTTTTTGAGAAGCTTTTTCAGGAAAGTAGGTTAAGGTTTTTTCGCTCCGAATCCGGACAACCCAGCCCCACCGGTAAGGGTCTGCGTAATAGCAGGCGGGCCCGCTTTTTTCATGGTTTTCCCGCCTTCCCTTGAGATTCCTCTAAGATTGGGAGTGCTCCTCATCAGTCCCGACCTATTCGACATCGATTTTACGGTTGACGCGCAAGCGCCGTTCCGTCCTGTTTTTACCCTAAACCTTTCCTTAAGGAAAGTATTTTGCTATTTAGTAGCGTTACTGTTGTTCTCGTCTTCTTGTTTGCGCATCTCGAAATCCGCTCTTGGATGACAGCCTGTTTCGGTACTGACCTTCCCATTTTCACTTGATTTAGGGAGCAGCAACTCCTTGAACACGGTTCGACCTTCAGTAATCCGGACCGCTCTTTCTTTAATTTTCTCTGAAGCCTTCCCCTTCTCCGTATATCGGTCCTACACAAACATACCACGCTCTCTCACCTGGCCCAGGGCGAGCGCTCCTCCTTCTTTAAGATTTTTGACCTGATTTCTTTTCCCCCTTTAGGATGGTTTTAGCCTCATTTTTCCCGACTTATGTCGGCTCCAGCTAACGGTTGGCTCTATATGTTTTGGTCTCCTTGTCGCTTTCCTAGTTTTTGGACTCGCGGCCAGTTAGCACCTATCGTTTTTCTGACTTTTTTTTACAGGAGAGGGGGTCTCCGTTTTTTCTTATGCTTGAAGCAAATCGATTTTTCGAGAGGTCATTGCGGCGGTTGCCTTCCATTACCTCAGAATTCGTGCCAAGGACCCCACGCGCTTTCAACAAACCTTGGGCCCTTTTTTACTCCCTTCTGTTCGGGACAAAGAACCCAAAGCTGTTAACCCCTCCTTCCCTTGCGCTCTTCCGAGGACTCTCCGGCAAGAAAGGAAGCTCTTTTCTTCTTCGTTACAGCCCCGGCCTCCGGTTCCTTTCGGTGAAGATCGTATACCGGCCTTGAGCAGATCTAGTGTGATATTATCATCTTCGATACAAGTTCTTTGAACATATCGAGTTTCCTGGTCCAGACCGACTGTTGATATTTCCTCCGTTGAGTGACTTCTCCATCTGTCTTCTCGACCCCATTTTTAATTGTCTTAGCCCTCCTGCCAGCTCTCCTTATCGATAGTCTCAGGTGTTGCTCTGCCAGTCCAATCTCGTCGCCTGGTAGCGCTCATGTGACGATTGCTCCGCTTCTCCCCAGAGGTTTTTTCCCGAGTAACATCGTCCGCCCCGTCTGCTCCCCCCTCAGGTCGCTGGACAGTGAATAGCCTCCTTCCGCCGCCGATGATTCTTTTTCTCAGGATCATGTTTTCTTTCTGTAGCCCTTCCCTCTTAACGTCGGGTATTCTCAACACGTTCCTGCTTTTCTACCTCGCGGAGTCGCTAGCTGCGATTCCCCCTACGACTTGTAACGTTGACGCCCCCTTTCTGTTCTGTGCTCCATGGTTTTTCCATGAGTTTCCTTTTGAGAAGAAGCCTTCGGCTACTGTAGGCCCACTCGGTTCCGATCCTCCCCTCTTTTTCCCTGTACCAGGCTCTCCCCAGCTTCTCCTCGAAGACCGCTTGTTCCGAGGGAGGAAAGTCTCTGGTTTCTTTGTTCTTGTAAACTCCTCCCTTTTGTTGAGAGGATGGGACCACTCAAAGACCCCGCGGATTTTACCTTTAGTTTTTTCCTTCTTCTTGCTCTCGTTTTCCATTCATTGTTACTGCCCTTCAGGCCTACCTCCTGCACGACACCTTCCCTTCCTCGTTGCCGATTGATAGTAAGTTCCTTTTCAGAAAACGCAACATCATTTCTCGCAGATAGCCCAAGTTAAAAGGTTTTTCCCGGGTCCATCTACCTGACCTATCCGCACCGTGTACCGCAAGCTCGGGCCCCTTCTTTGTTTTCCTTTTCACTCTCGGTCGAGGGAGAGGCCCGTTTATACAAATTATCCGAAGGACTTAGGCCATCCGCGATTAATCGGCTTGCGGCCCGGTCGGCTATTTCCTTCCCTCTCCCTCTCTACTGCGGCGACTCTTTTCTTGGAGAGATTTTTTCTCCTTTTTTCCCTCGACTTTTATGGCTGGCTCAATCTAGAGCTCCTACTTCTCTGTTCTTTCTTAGATTGCTTTGAGCACCACCCTTGCCATGTTCTAAGACTTGGTGTTTTCGCCGTTTTCCTCGATACCCCTTTATTGTCGAAGAAGACACTTAAGATCCTTTTCCCCCACCCTAAATTAGAGATATCATAGGTGCGCATCGACGAGGCTCTACCCTGTGTACGTGATAAATGACCCATATAAGAGTCACAGGACCTTTTTTTTCCGAAGCAGAAAAGGACGCTCCACAGACGATTTCCTTTTTTATTCTTCGATTTCTTCCTACTATCTGGCGTCAGATATTGGATCGTTCCAAGAACCCCTTGAGGTTAAAATTTTCTCCCTTTTTTCGATCTTTTGTTCATAATTTAGACCCCGATTGTTAATTAAGACATCCCATCTTTTCCTCTCTTATATAATAAGATTGCGTCAAGTGCCTATCGTAGTGTTCGACCCCCAACTCCTCCAATTACAAACCCCATTCTTCCCCCCGAGTCCCTTCTTTCTCTTTTGCTAGCTTTTGAGCCCACCCCCCAAATACTCTTAATCGTTAGGAAAGCTCTCCACAGGAAATTGGGACCGCCTCACTTTTTCTCTCCTTCTCCTCCGTCAATTCTTCTCACATGTTTTTTCTCGAACCCCCTTAGGTCCCTTTCTATAAGTCCCCTCTGGCCCCTTACCGAGTAAGTTGATCCGCGGCACCCAGTGCACCTGTGAAGAGACCCAAACTTTTGTTCTCCTTGTGCTTGTTCTTGCCCCCTCTCCTTTCCTCCTACTTTTCTCCTACGTTGCTTAGCTTGACCGTCGACTTTCTGGTACCTTGAATGCTGGTTTTTTCGTACAGGTGTGTCACCGTTTCTTATTTCTCCTAAAGAAGAAGCCAGTTAGTCCGGGTCGCTTTCTCCCTCGCGTCCCCCCTCGCTCGGAGCGCTTGCGTCCCTCAAGGGTAAATCCCCCTTGAGTCTTTCCGGCCGACCCCGCAATAATGGCTATGAAAGTACTCGCACCTTGCCGGTCTTCCACTACTGCCTTTTGAGCGTGGTGCGATTCCATCCCACTAAGATGCGTCTTTATTCTGGCATTCTGGTCTCCCGGGCATGACTTAATCATGAGCTCTGCTGTTTTTTCTCACGTCTGCCCATTTCGCGAGCAGATGATTGATGTTCTTTTTTAGGTGTCCCGGTCAACCAAAGGCAGGGTCCGGGAACGGCTTGGCAAGCTCAGCCCGTGCGCCTTTGATGATCTTTGCGCCGAACCCCATTGCTGACTCAAGACATAGGGTCGGGTCCCAAGGCCCTCATCCCCTTCTGACACGGCTTACGAGGATTTTCGACCAGCCTGGATGAGCTTTTTTTTGAGGAAGGTCTCTTTCTAGAAAATGAGTAGCGGCATTAGATATGTTTGTTCCCCGTCCCTTTTTTGGACATTGTCTATTTCCACCCCCCCCCCAACAACCAACCAACCCCCCCCCACATGGGGCTTTTTTTTTTTGCTCGCCTTGTGACCCCGGAGGGAGAGCGACGTAATTTCGGCTCTTTACTAGAGTTTCCCAATGTGTTTTTAGGCTCTGATGACCCCTCTCCTGGAATCCACAGCTCATTCATCCTCCCTTCTTTGCCTTATGGGACGAACGCCGACTTTCCCCCCCCTTCTTAAAGGGTTAGTGAACGCCACGAAAATGAATTTTGTTTTTTCTCTACTTATCATCGTAGCCCCAACACCGTATCCGCTGAGACTCCGCGCGTCCCTAGTGGCTTGGAACTTCATTTTCCTTAGGGACGTCCTTCCTTCCACTACCCCCCAAATGAATAGACGGCCGAGGTGTTTTGACGAGTTTTTTTAACGAAATCCGCCTTACCTACTGTGCGAGCCGAAGTAATGACCCTCTGACTAAAGACTTACAACTTTGCCCCCAAGATTACATCGAGGTTTTTCCCTTCTCCCCTCGGATAGAACTTCTTCATTTCCTTCTGGTAATAATGATGGAGTTGTGGGTTGTAATTAACAACTCCTTCACCCTTGACGCTTCACGCCATTCCAAGTTTTACTCGCAGCCTTTGTCTGAGTTATGTTTTTACTTCTTTTCTGGATCCCCCTCCTCCTTCAATTCCTAATAACGTTGTTTTTTGTGAGAGTCAGATTTTTTCTTAACCCTTCCCGGACCCGGCATTCCGAAAGTTTGACGATTGAGAAGGTGAGCTTGTTTTGGTAGTTTGATATTTCCCCCGGGTCCCAAGCACCGCAGGTGAGAGCCGTTCCCTTCTCTTTTAGGATTCATGATCTTGTCACATATCTGTGAGTGGACGTTAAGTCGTGCTCTTAACTTCCCTTCCCTTCCGGTCGCCGAGAAAGCTTTCACTGGTTACCAGTCTTTTAATAGTTTCCAACCTTTGTAGGAAGCGGTTGCTTTTATTCCGGAAGGCTCCCCCTCAGGCTCTTTCGACAGAATCATCTGCTATTCACGTCTCTCTTAATAAAGCGAGCAGTTGTTTGGGCGGGGATCCCTTGATAAGGCCGCTTTCCTTTCAAGGAGGAGCCCTTCCGTGCTACCGAGTCTCCCGTTAGTAGTCATGTTCCTCTGTTGCGGTGATCCATCCTTCGTAGGGAATTCTTCCCCTTGGTCAGGCCGTCTGGTTAAGGCCCTCTCCTTTTTTCCCTTCCTTCCTCGGAGTGGTTCTCCTCGTAATCTCCTAGATATCCCTGACCCTGAATCCTCCTTTTCCATATCCGCCCCTTGGAATATAGGTCATGATGTCTCCAAACTTCTTTCGTGGCGTTATGAGATAAAAGTTAATACCTGCAGTCTTCGTCCCTGCTCGATGCATGAGAATGTAGCATACGCCCCCACCTTCTCTCAAGGAGTTTCTGGAAGGAAAATACTACTTGATCGGTCAGAATTCCCGCGTTTTTTTCCAAGCCAAAAAGTTTTTTTCTTTCTGTGGTTCACTTAAGCAGAGGCCCAGTATGAAGGTCTCCATTTGATTTTTACCTTACTCTCCAGGTAAGCTAGACTGCCTTTCTTTGGGGGGGATCTTCTTCCTTCCTGACCCAGAAAGGAACCCCCAAGCCCCAAATTTCGCTTGAAGGAATGGTGAATTTCTCCTGTCTCCTAAAGTTCTCCGGCCCCCCCTTTTCACTGAAGCGGGATTTTCTTCTCGTCTCCCATGCTCCACTAGACAAGTCCTTTTTCGTTGCGAGTCCATCTCCTTCCAGTACGGTTCCAAAGATGATTTTCTTCACCGTAGACATCCATATGCCCCCCTTTAGTTTCTGCTTTTTGTCGACCCCCCCCTTTTTCCTCAGCTAGTGATGAGAAGCTCGCACTTCTCTCTCTCTTCGTGCGAAGGGTACCATTTCTTGTCTTTCCCACTCAATGGTCCGCTGGAGGGCCCCTTATCAAGTGCCAAGCCGGTGACCACGTTTTGCTTGGAAGACCGGTCTTCCCTGACCTCCGCTTTCTGAAGATCCGCACGTCTTTCACCTTCTCCCTGACTCTTCAACGGATAAACGGATCGTTTCTCACTTTAGTCGTGGGATTCAACTTCTCTTGCAGCTTTTTCCCACAAGAGTATTCGATCACGGTTTTTTTTTTACGTTACCATCTCGTTTTTCTAATTATGTCGCGAGCCCCCCCTGATCATTGTTCCCTTCCTTCCATGTCCTGTTTTCCGCGCTGGAGCCTGGGAGTTTTTGCTACGTATTTTGTTCCTTTTTAAAGTATAGTCCCCCTCTAGTCCTCCGCCTTTTTGTGGGTTTTTATTGGAGGGAGACCATAGGTGTTTTGCGGCGCCCCATTTATTTCCCTATAGATATTTCATTGCAGTGTCAGGGTATTGCCTTCATTCTCACGAAGCCCCAATCCCTTACCCGTCGAAAAATGAACGAATCCCTTGACTTTTCCCTTTTTTTTGGGACACACTCCAAAGACGGCAACCCAGAATGATCAAAAATTTGGTTCAGGAATGACTCTTCCCATTTCCCTCTCTTTCTTTGTTTTTGCGAGGAATTCGTTTAGAAAATTCGTCAGGCTTATTCGTCTCCCTGCGTCTGATATCGGGGCGTAGACCCTCCCTTCCCCTGATGCCGAGTAGTTACCCCTCTTCGTAGCGCTTGAACAGAGAGACGAATGGTCCCGAGATTGGAAGTTTAGTGCTTCTGTCATGGATGCCGCGCCATTATGCGTCTCCGTGACTTCCCCCCATAGAGTTACCCCTTCTCCCTCTATCTTGACGAACTGTATCTGATAAGACCTCCCCCCATTTCCCCGACGTAGCAGTCATCTTACGATTGATGCCGTTTTATCAAGACAGAGTCTGGACCCTAGTACTTCCTCTCATCACTCTCCCTTTCTTTCGTAGAGTTCCCTCTCCTGTCGAGGCCAAATAGCAGACTGCGATGATATAGCGTACCTTTGACTCCAGCCCTAGATAATGTTTCCTGACGGTAGCCGATCCGAGTCCACCCATTCAAAACACGGTTTCAACCCAGAGCTGTCTAGTACTTTCCGACTTTTTTTCCCCTTCTATTTGGGAGACTGTTGTCCCTTTAAAGCTTAGGAGTCTGATCCCATTGTTTAGTTTGTATCCTACTGCTTTCACCTTCCCTACGAAGACTTTTTGCTCCTGAGACCCCTTGCGCGGAGCATTTTCCCCTCCCCCCCTCAGGAGTTAAGAACATTGGAAGATGACCCCCGCTTCGCCGACTCCACGGGCTTCCCCGGCGGAACGCGAAGGTGTCCCTTTCCCCCCGGACGGATGTCCCATCTCTTTCCCGTGTCTCTTTTTTTTTGTCTCTCTTTCCCCCTAGTCCCCTCCATTCCCCCGGATCGTTCAGCCGGTTGAGTACTTGATTCTCTTCTTTTGAAGATGCTTGTCTCGAGGAGTGAGTCCTCCTCCCTTCTATGGTGCAGAGCGTTTGCCTTTTCTTCCCTTTTTTATCCGTTCTAGTCCCCTCCACAGCCACCTTTTCCCCCCCCTCGCGATTCTCCCAGACCTTCTTTGGACACTTTTCAGCCATCTCCGCCCAACGAGGTCTACCGACCTATAGCTCAGCTTTTCTCCGAGATTTTTTCTACTCCGCCCCATCTGGTAACAGAGGACCCCTAGACACCAGCAGAGACGCCAGACCATCTCTCCTCGCCCCTCCCCCCCCCTTTCCGGCACTCTCCCACTAATCGTTGTCAGCCGACATGGATCACAGCTTTTTTCTGAACTGAAATTTAAGTCTTCTTTCCTTTATGGTCAGATAACTGGGCGCAAGAAGGACGGCCACTCGACCGCTCATAGTCTTTAGGGTGGAGAAGTATTAAGCGAGCAGGCTCTCCTCTTCTTCTCGTCACCAAGCTCTTACCGACCCGCAATAAAGAAAGTGCATCGAAGGGCGAGACCCCCACCCCCCCCCGTGTCCCCGGTAGTCCAGCAAGCAAGTTGAGCCAAAGAGCCCGGGACTGATCGACGCCCTCTGTCCCCCCCGAATTCCGCTCCCTCTCCCCCCCTTCCAGCAAGGGCGAGTAAAGGAGAGTAATGGACGGAAGGAGGTAGATGTTTCCCGGTGTCACAAAAGTGAAGCCGGAGAGGATATTAAGTCTTCATTAAAACCTTTTCCTCTCCCCGATGGAGAGAAGAATTTTCAACCCCGCTTTCCCCTTTTCTTCTTCCCCACGCCACTTATATTCAAGTTCTCTGGGCTTCGTCTATTACTGACTCAATTTTTTTCGATTTTTTGAGTACAACTCATGAGAGCAGGCTGTATATTTTTTCGAACCCTCCCTCTCACCGGTCGAGACGGTATTTCCTTACTCGTCACTATCTCCCAGGCCCTTCTTTGCTTGAAGATTTTTAGATCGTTTTTCCCCCGTTTCCCGGTCAACGTTAGCCTTTTCCTTACTGGTGATCGTTTGGTCACTTAAGACAGTATCTACTTAATCCTCCCACTGCAAGCTTATGGCTCATATTTTCGTCAGATAGCTCACCGATTCGAGTCCACCTCTGGAGAGGAGGGTCAGGAGCGGTGATATTTTTCCGCCCTTTTCAAATAGCGATCCTCTTTTCGTCATTCCGCGCGGAAACACATTTTCCGACCCTTCTCTCGACTCCCCCCCCCACTGTTAGTCTCGTTCGCCGAATATTCTAGTGCTCTTTCTTAGTGCCTCCTAACTTTTCCAACCTTGTCATTGTGCCAAAGTTTCCTCTTTCGTTGTTCCGATCTATTTACGTGCCCCCGTGCCCTCCCCCGTATTTGGGGACCGGTTTCTTTTATGACACGACTCTGGTTCAAGATGGTGATCTCTTTTGAGGTGAGAAGGCCAGGCGAGAGCCTGACCCTTCCAGACTCCCTTTTTCCCACTGGATGTAGTCTACCGACGCCTTTTGACCACTTTCTCGCCCTTTCTCCCCCCTTTTTCTCTTTGAAAACGCGCCCCCTGTCGCTTTTTTCTCCGTCACGCTCCCTGAGGTCCCCTTTTAAAACACGTCCTTCTGGATGAAAAGAGAAGTACTCTCCCCCAAGAAGGGTTTTAAACTTTTCTTTTTTCTTTGCGAGTACCCCCTGGTCGATATCTCTGCTTGAATTTCTGTTAGGACTCCTACTATTAAGCTTACCCTAGTCCTTACGGTGGATGGCAACGTAGATGGACTTCCCAAGTATCTTTTTCCCCTTCCCATTTGATGGTGTCCCTTTTAGGTTTCCGTCCTCTCCCCCTCCAACAACACTGCAAGACATATCTTCCGGTCACTCTCCCCTACCAGTGCCTTTCCCTTCTTTCCGCCAGATAAAAAGATTGCCCGCCTCATCTTTCTTCTTCTCTTTCTCAATATTCAGACCGTCTTCCCATGCCAGAGTGGAGGGATTGGTGTTCTGGTTCTATGAGAAGGTATTCATCGAGAACTTTCCTCCCGAGCGGGCCGCTGTTTCTGGAGGAGTGCCTCACCTTCCCCTTCGTGGCTTACTTCATTACCCCTATAATTTCCCCATTCTTAGCGCTCATTTTTCTCGTTCCTGAGAGGAGCCCCCCCCAGTCATTGCTCTAGCTTTCTCCTTTTTCCCTTCGGCTCCTGATGAAAAGTTTTTCCTTAAAAGCTAGCCCTTTCCTCAGTGAATCCCGACTCGTTCGAGGCTTGGAGCCGACCTCCCTCTTCCCTATACAAGTCGTGACGAACCTCTTCTCCCTGAGGGCGTGCTCTCCTTACGTCCCTTCCCTCGCCCCGCCAAACCACAAGCATCCAGATAGTATTCGTAACGTTATCCCGTTTTTGACTCCCAAGGAGAGGGGGTTTCCTACTCAGACTGTAAATTTTCCTCCGTCCCCGCGGTACATACTAGTTCCTATAAAGGGAATTTCCCCTTTTTTCTCCTAAGAAGCTGCCCGAGGTATTTCCGAGTAAGTGCAAGGGCCAAGTCCTGAGAAGCGCTGACCCTTTTTCCTTTCCCTCTTCTCATCCTCTTGCTGGGTCCGGGACCGCTACCTCCCAAGACGCAGGCTCCATCGCTTTTTCAGAAAGAGTTCGGGTCCTTTCTACCCTTCTCATTTTACATATCCCCCCGACGTTTTTGTTTGCTATGATGGACAGTACATCCCAGGGACCCCTCCTCTGCCCGCCTAGATACGTTTGGAACGATTTTCAGGTTCTTTACGTTGCCCGTTTTCGATCAGGAAGCCCCAACTCCCCCTTCCTTTTCTTTAACTCTCAAGCGGCGACTGCTTGCGCTCTTTTTTCCAGCTTTTAATCTTTCATGGGTCTTCTTTCACTGACTATTCAGTTTCCCCTGCTCGAGCACGTTACGGTGACTTCATTCTTCTTCCGGTCCTCGTCGTACTCGGTGACTGAGTATCAGGTTTATTTTTCGGAAGGATCTCGATGTAGCACAGCGGGACCCGTCCTCCCCTTAGCTTATCATAAGAGGGCCTTTTTGGTGAGTGTTGGTCTTTTTTCCTCCTTCAGTCTGCATTCACTCGCTTCTGTTCCCGAACCCTCTGTATTTTTTATTCCCTTAAGGTCGGCTACCCCGCTATGTCTTTTTTTTTCTTCTCTAGGGGAAGGAATGTTTCATCAGGTTGGCCCGTGAATGCCCTTCTTCCTTCTCTCTCTTGACGTGCGCGCTAGTCTCCCCATTCTTCTGTCTGAATGCCCTGACTTTTAGGTAAGTAGTTTTTAGGCCTTTTTTCGGGTCCGTGTTTTTTGGGTTTGCTTTTTTCTTTGTTTTTTTTTGGAACTCAGTCTCCCTCTTCGCTCTTTCGCTGACTTGTTCCTCCCCGATACATATCCAAAGTTTCTGCCCCACCTCCCCAGATGTCAGAAGCCTTCCTACTTTTCCGCAAAGCTACTAAACCATGTCTTCTATTTGTCTTGGTTTCCCTGAGATGACGGCTTCCCACGGATGAGACGTGCAGCATATCGTACTCCCCCCCTTCCTACATCGTTGCCGGTGGGGTTTCGAATCCCTCCAAGTACCTTTTTCACAAGGTATCGGCCGTCTTCTGCCAGTGCGACTTTTCTCAGAAATCATAGAAGTTCAGTGAGGCCTCCTGTGGAGACAAAGCATATCCTTCCCTCCCGCTCTGACAAGCTGGTGTACGCGCCCACTCTAATTTTTTTACCCTCCTGCCTTTCTTTTCGCGGTCCGATCCTTCCTTTGTTGAATGGGTAGCTCGTCCTCGCGAGTTCCGTGCCCTTTTTTCTGTCGTCCGCGAAGGTGGGACGAAAACTTACTTTTTTGTGTTTTAGGCTGATGGTATTCCCGCACCCGGGTCCTTTTTTAAGTAAATTCCGGTCCGGACCGCGGGTCCCCTTTCCGCTTTCCTCCCTTCCCCCTTCTTTGCCAGTATTTTCATTGCCCCCCTCAACCGGTTCCTCCATTTTTCCTCGAGTTGTTCGCCCCTTCAAGCGCTTCTTCCGGATATTATCCGTTAAGCTTGTCGCGGCTAGAGCCCGTCCCGTGTGGGTTTCCCTCCACCTCACAAGACCCTTATGTGAAGCCGTTCTTTCCCGTTCCCCTTTCTTCTCCTGTCCGGGCCATTGCCGGTGTCTCTTGACTAACTTTTTCGTTCTTCTTTGGTAGCGCCCTTCTATCTCTCCGGACGCTCAATCGTCAAATTTTGTTTTCTTTTTTTCTTGGTGTCGATACAATACGGGTTCGTTTCTGCGCTGAATGCAATCTGTCTTCCTCGAGATGTCATGCAGTTTGTTCTTTCCCTCTTCCTCAAGAGTTTCCTAAGTCCCCCTGCCGTATCACCATTTAAAACTTTTTTAACGTCGTACCTTTTTTACTCCCCTTTTTTTTTTCCCTCCTACAAGTCGGTCCCCCTCCTCTCCGGGCCTATTTTCTGTTAACGAAGGTCAAGCACGGACTTCTGGTTTGCGGTTTCTTTTCCTCCGATCCGGGCCGTTGTACGCTGTCCAAGCTTTTTCCTGATCTCACTTGAGGATATCCGCTTTCTCTTTCCCGGTCTTGAATATCTCCCATTTCTTTTTTTTCGAGATCCTGATTTTGAGCGGGGTTGATGGTTTCCATTTTTCTGCGACCTGTTGGAACGCCCGCCCCCCGTTTCCGGACAGCCCCTTAGCCGAGAATTGTGCTATATATTTACGCCTTTAGACGCATGACGATTGCTGCCGTCTTTCTCCCCCTTCCCGAGTTTTCCTTTTCCTTCTCTAAACATTTCACCTTCTGTTGATTTTCTCTGAGGTAAGACGACCTTCCCCCTTGATGATGATAGCGTACATGGCTTTCTATCATGTCTCCTCTCCCCCTCTCTCGGATTAGGGCAGAAACCCTAGCCCGAGCTGTGATTTATGCACGGTCCCTTTGGTATTCTGCTCACCTTGTAATGTTTTCCCTCCTTTTTTTCTTATGAGGCAATTTTGCGGTTGTCTTAGTTCACGTCTTCCTCCTTCTCCTGTGCCCCGGCCCTATTTCTTCCTCCCTTGACATTCCCCCACCCTCTTCCCAGTGACGTTTTTCTCCTTAGAAATCGTCTTAGTTTTTTCGACTATGGGTAAAGATCTCTTTCCACTCCTAAGTTGTTTTTTTCTAGCATTTTCCTTTTCCCACGAACCCCGGCTCTGTTGCCGGTGCCTTCCTTTTCTTGATCTAGGCTTATTAGTTGGAAGATTAATGTAGGAGACCCCCCCTTCATGTCCCTTAGGAAGCTCTGTCGATTCTTGCTATTAGTAGACGTGTTCTAGTCCCCCTCATAATTAACGATCCCTCCCTCCCCGAACGTTCCGGGGAAAGGGTCTTTCGCCCCGATATACTCCCCTATTCCTCACTTTCTTGGTTAGTTGCTTATTTTTTCTCCTAGATTTTTCTCTTTTCCGTCCTAACATGATCGAGGACGGCCATGTACGACCCTTCATCGGCGCGGCCTTCTTCTTCTTCCTGTCACGCTCGCTCGACCGCTTCGAAGCGGTGAATTTTGGCCTAGTTCCTCCCCAGAGGAATGTTTTTCTGTCTTTTTCAGCAAGTAATGAGCGTTGACGGCGATCGATTTTTCATTTTCTCCCCCCCCCCCCTGCCGAGAGAGAAGACGTCTTACTTAAACCGGGACTCCTAGTCCAACCCTTCTTCCCCCTTCCTATGGGCACTCCTTTTCTTTTCCTTTTCCCCCCGAACCATCAGAGCCCTCAACAAACGTAACACCTTCTCTTCCCCCCGCGCTGGATGAACCCTCTTCCCTGACGACCGGCTACTCCCCGCTCTGGAGACTCCCAAGTTGCTCTGCGGGAAGCCTGAATCTCCCACGCGCAACCACTTGAGCCCCTATTCAAAGGAATTGACGATCCCGTATCAGGGAGTGGACTTTACGTATTTGTTGTTCCAAACTTTTCAGTCCCTTTCTCCCTTGCTACCATTTTTAATTTTTTCGGCGTGTTTTAATTAATTGAGTAACTTTTTTCTTGTATCCTGAAATTACCCTCCCCTTCATCTCTATTATTTTTTTATGATTCCTAAGTTTCAGCTTCCCTTTTTCCCCTCTTCTTGTTATTCTCACACCTCACTCCACCCCCCCTTCGGAGAGGAGGTTACCTTCTCCCTTTTTTTCCAATTTTCAAGTCCCCAAAGCCTCTCCTCGTTACCCTTTCCAGATTTTTGGCCACAGGCCATTGCCTTTCCCCCCGCTGAAGACAACGGGTAGAGAATCTCACGACATAACTTTTTCCGCTGATTTTCCCCCCCTCTGCGCGTCACAAACAAGGGTTTCCCGTGTCCTATAAGCAGAGCTTTTTTTGAACCAAAGTCCTTCCAGGGGAAGCCTTTCCAGGTGTCGATTCCCCCAGCGTTCTCCCCTTTGATGAAGGGTTGCTGTCCTTGCACTTGGGCGAAGAGGTGACTGGCTCTGGACTTCCTCCCCACCCTTCCTTCCCACCGTGCTCTTTGCCTCCCCTTTTTCACTTTGCATGGTCGTATCCAAGCTCTCCGACCATTATTGCAAGGTACTACCCCCTCTCGACGCCAAAGCGGGGTCGCGAAAGAACATTTCCTCTTTTCCCCCCCCCTCGCGAAAAAGGAGACAGACTCCCATTCTTGGATGGCGTTCCCTTCCCTCAGACACGGTCCTTTCTTACAGGACTTAGTGGTTTCCTCCTTTTTCACCTCTCAGCTTAGAGGAGCGCTGAGTTTGAATGATTTGTTCCGGATTCCATTTCCCCCCACTTCTTTCCGTGCATCATGCGCCGTCTCGGCTTTAGGTTCTGTTTTCCCCCCTCCCTATCCGCTTTGGAACTGCCCCCTTTGATGGGTAAGGGGAGGTCGCCCCCTCCACCTTGGAATTCTCTGTTTCAGCGACGACGCCGTTCTTGTTTCCATTCATAGACGGTCGAGCCTCCAAGCTGCACCCGTCCGACATCCTCCCTTTCGGAGATGGGCAAGGAGCGGCCTCCTCCGACCACGTGTTTGAACGAGGAGGTGGAGGCGATTGGTTTGTGGAGTTCCCTTCTCCCGTTTTAGAGCCCTGGCCTCCTATCTTGACCCTTCTGTCGGATGATTCCGTCAGAGGTTTTCGTAAATCCTTAGAACCCCCTTCCTTTTCTTTGAGGCCCTCCTGCTTTGCTAATGACTCTCGCTATATATGCTCGCTTTCCTTGGACGCGGTCAATTTGCATGACACCGAGTCCTGGCCTCCAGCGAGACGACGCATTCTCCTTCTCTCTTCTACGATGTCCAGTAACTCCTTCCCTCTTTTACAAGTGTTTTTTTTTTCCCCTCCTATATCCAAGAAGTTGTTTCTCCTTACGCTCGCTCCCTCCAAGAACCCCCCCCCCTCTCATTTTTCGATAAGGAAGTGATAGACTCGGTCTGACAGCGAGGAGGTTTCTATTCTTCTTCCCTTCCCCTTGCTCCAGTCCCGGGTCTCACTTTTAAGAATACCAAGTTCTGAACCTTTCCTCATTGATTCCTCCGTCGAGTCGTTAAGAGCCGTCTTTTTCCCCGGGTAACGAAATGGAACTCGGACGATCCACTTTTCCCCCCCCCCCACTGTTTTTTTGTTCAGTAAGGAGTCTGTTCAATATTTCCTGTATGGGTTTATCCGACACCTCTTCCCAACCGCCTCTGCCATCCATTCCACTCGAATTGGCGGCTTCGTTCTTCCTTCTCCTCTTGACATCTTCTCTCCTCCTCCTAAAGTGTTTTTTGCTTATCTTGATTATCGAGCATCCTTACCCCTGACCCCTTTCCCCCTTTTCTCCGTTGGATGGCTCCTTTCGTTGTGAAGGCGTTTTTTCCTTCCGGAAGTTCCACTTACACCCCTCCCCCCCCCACGATGATCCCGTCATTTCTCCGTTTGCAGTTCTTATCTGGCCCCCAAGCGCTTACTTTTTTTTCCCCCCCCCCCCTGTCAATACGGGTCCTTCCTGAGTCAGCTTCCCCGTAGTAACGGTCCTTGATGAGGACCAAACTCGTCGTACCCGGGGCGGAGAGAAGGTATTTTTCTTTTTTTCTTCGTCCCTAGCTTCGTACCTTACCTCTCCTCATGTTTTGATAATACTAGATAGGCCTTTCGGGGCCGATGATCAGGTCTCTTCTGATAACGCCCTCCTGTGCTCCTCCCCCTGTCTTCCTAAGTAATTTTTTTCTATCCCTTTGGCTACTGCGCCGATAGGTCATAGCCAATGATTGTCGTTCAGGATTCCCGTACTGGGTAATCGCGCCGGCTGCCAAACTCACGTCTCCTTCCTTTAGTTCGCGAGCCTTCCGTATACCGCTGAGCATTCTTCAGCTTGGTTTACTCTCCTTCTGATTAAGAAAATCGTGTTTTCGTAATCTACGTCTATATACGCTTTTCGTCGTCCATTTTGCTCGTTCCATTTGGCACTAAATGATCCCCATACCTCGTGTAGGCTCCCACCTCGGCACTTGTGTGATCTTTCTTCCTCCCCCTCCCCCTTTCGCCAAGATAAACTTGTCTTCGATTTAGCTTCTTGGCGAGCCCGAGCCTGCAGGCTCCCGTGTCGTAGCTGCACCCCCGTCACAACCACCCCCCCACCCCCCCCCCCCCCCCCCCCCCCCCCCCCCCCCCTTTTGTGAGGGTTTCTGGGAGCTGTCACCCTCCCCCAGGAAACCAGCCTGGGCATTTCTCCTTCCTGAGAAGGGCGGGACAGTCCCGATTGTTCTCGCCCTCCATTTCTTCCGGAGAAGGAGACGTTCTTTCCCGAGTAGTAGGAGGACTGCATCGGTTTTTCTTTTTGGTCCCCGCTTCAGGTTTTGACGCCATCTTTTTTCTAATCTGTTCCCCACGACGATTTGGACTTCTTGCCCAAAGATTTCTCCGGTCTTTTTTCTTTTGTTAGTCTCGATTTCCTCGCGGATGAGAAGCACGCTTATGCGTTCCTTCTCTCCTTCTGGGTCCACGCATGTTTCTGATTTTTAGCTTCGGTCTACTCCCCTAGGTGAAAACCTGCGTCCGGCTATGCTCTCCCGAGTAAGTTCTGACCCCTTTCAGTTGTCCGGCTTCCCCTCCGTTCGACCCTTATATTTCCTTCCCGCACACGGTCTACTTGCGCGTGTTTCTTCCTGAACCTGTTCCTGCTTCTCTCACAATTACTCTCAGCCCCGCCTGGTTATCTCTTTTTTCCTTGGGGCGTTTAGACCAATCATCTCGGGGACTTCTGCTGGCCCTAAAGACTTCCTACCCTTTTTTCTTATAGTATTTTTTCCCTAATTCTTTTTCTCTTTTCGCCTGGCCCCCCGCTTTCCTCTTTTTTTCCTTTGATCAAGCTTTTCTCCCCCTACCTTTCGCAGCCTCGCCGACTGGTTGAATTGGAGGTTGTGGCCTCAAATTGATGGTTCCTTTTGCTCCTGACGCCCCCTTTCTTTTGCTTGCAAACTTCTTAGATTTTAAGGTCTTTCCCTTCTTAATTTCCAATCCGGTCATATGATGAAACCCCTCCCCCTTCTTCCAGTACGCCCGACCCAGGGGACCCATGTAGTTTTCAAACCCTCAATTTCCCCATCTCGTTTTGCAAGTCCCCCGGCTTCCCTTGTCGATTTACGAAGGGCTCCTCAGGCCAACGACCCACTTGGCCGTGGACGGCGTTTCTCGTTCGTACCTTTTGGCTATAAGGCATGTGACGCTCTGTTCCATTTCAGACATTTCGCGGTCTCTCTTATTACCCTCTTCGGAATATCCTGACGTTGTGCGGTTGCTGCTTTCCCCTCCGATTAGCTTAGTTTAATTCCTCGCAATATGTAGAAAAGTTTTTCGGTTAGCTGTTCCTTGCCAGCCTTTTCCCGTGCTGCTCCCCCCCCCCCCCCCTCCCCCGGTTTTTTGCTCTGCGGACCTCCCCAGCTTTATCGCATTACCCTCTTATTGCCTCTCTGGCTCTACAAACATTGCGGCTCTTCTCTCCCGCTTCATCAGTAGCCGCCCTTTTCGTGCATTTAGTGCATGAACTTTCTCTACCTTCGCCTCCCCCTTCGTACATTTCCCCTTCGATCATGTGGCGGACGTTCCTCGCCCCTCCCGTTGTGAAGACCCTTTTCCCTCTGCTTTCCCCGGTAGGACCTGTTCTTCTTGGTTCGTCTGATGAGGTAACGACCTTTCAGTTTTTTTTTCTTCCTGTTTTCTGGGCTTGCTTTTGGTTGTCTCCCTGGTCACGGAGATAAGAAGCAGGCCTACTCGCGGCGCGGGAAGGTGCCTTCCCCCCCTCCTCTTTTAAGACCATGGATTCGGAATCTTTTTCCCTCCTGATTCCCCTTTTTTTTAGAGAAAACCGGTTCACCCGCGCTCCTCCTGATTTCTTCCCCCTCCTTCTTTCATAAAAGTTGTTGTTTTTTGAGAGATTGACCACGGAAACCCTCCCCTTTTTTTGGTTCGCGTCCCCGGGAGTTCGAGTTTGAGAGATAGGGGTAAGTCCTGTTCTCCCTTACTGTATGCCGTTAATGCGCCGAGAAGACGGGAGGCGACTTGCTTTCGTGCTTTCTTTCCTCCCCCCTTTTTCCAACCCAATAAGGACCGAATGCCCCCAGCAGTCTTCAAAAGGGCCAAGTTTTCGTCGCCCCCGAATCTCCCTACCCCTCTTTTTAATCACTCCTCTGTTAGCGTTATGCACGACTTCTCGGCGCTTGCACGTCTCCCCCCTTCGGATGAGATGTACGGTCACTTCTCTGAACGTTGTACTTACCAGCGGCCGTATTGAAAGAGGTGGTGCTCTTGGTTCTAGAATGAAGCCGAACGCGACTTCTGGTTGAGACCGCTTTTTACAATCGTAATGCCCTTCGACGGCGCCCTTATGCTCTTCTCCCCCGGTTCCCCGGGTGAATCGATCCTCCGTTCAGAGGTGCTGGCCTTCGCATCCGACGATCCATCCAGATGGCGTAATACTCCCTCCCGTCAGATCAAATTTCGCGTACAACCCGCCAAATCTTACTCCCTTTTTTGGCTAGACGAGGCGATCCGGTCTCTAATGATACCCCCCCAAACGGAGGATTAAAACGGACTGAGCGTAACCCCTGCCTCCGAGAAGGAGAGAAACGGATCTGCTTCTTTTGACTTCCTCTCCCTAGCTTCTTCCCATATTAGTCCTTTGCGAATTTGCGGATATGTTGAAGTTGTACCAGCACACCTGGCTTCTGCGGCTTTTTTACCCCTTCTGGTGTATAGGAGTGGTGTCCCTTTTCATTTCGACTTCTTTGTTCTCCCCCCCCCCCCCTTCACACTGAATGACATCTCTCACTTCCAACTTCCGTAAGCTTCAGACCCCAATTTGTATCGGACCACTCCCACAAAACCTAGGAGCCGTCGCTCTTTGGTCCCTGGTCTTAACCTCCCCAAATAGCGTAGTATGTCCAGTACAATTCCTTCCCCATTTCTTTCCGGAACCTCGAAGACGGTACTCGTCCTATTAGCGATAAGTCTCCTAGATGTTTGAGCCCCACAGAATATGACCTTTCTTTTCCCTTTGTGACTGATGAACGAGTAAGGGAGCCTCCCCTGCGCCGCTGAAACCGTTCCTCCCCCCCTTTTCGGGAGACGCGGTTTTTTCCCCCTTCCTCGACTTTTTTTTTTTTTCGTTCGACGTGACTTTAAAGAAGTCCCGTTCTGTCCGGGAACCTGACCGTGCCCCTTAGCCTTCCCGGTACACTTGGCTGGTCGTCCGTCCTAAGCAAGCTGACCCCCTCTTTTTCGCGGTCCTCAACTTTACCAAGTTCCTCTAGGTAGCTGAGAAGCAGTCATTACACTCGCCCCACATCTTTTTCTTCCAATCTTGCCATAGAAGTACGGCCCTCGGGTGGGAACCACCCTACGTCCGGTTAAAGAATGCCTTTCTCTTTTTGAGGGAGGCATGCTTGGTTTCGGCGACGACTCTGACCCTAGGCAATGCTCCTTATAGGCATTACCCTGCTGGTCACCGACTGCTCTTTTTTGCGATGAAAATGGTGTTTCCTGTCGCCTCCACCCCCCCCCACCCTTTCCAGAAGGGGACTCCTCCTCCCGACGTCCGCGTCATATTTTCCATATAACAAGTCTCCCCCCTCTCTCCTCGACGACATAGTGGAGGTATTGCTCCAATTATAAGGCCTTTTTCTTTCCCCCCCTTTGTCCGAGGTGCTTGCACTTTCGGACTGCTGGAATTGCACTTCAGTCCCCATGGGCCTTGACGAGCGGGCAATCGTACTGGGGGAGATGCGCCGATTTTTTTTTTTTTTCTGGGACCCTCTTTCTGCTTCCAAGGTCTAGCTTAGAGAATCCTTATGTCTTCTCGGCCAGCTCCGGTGACGTCGGACGTTCAGATTTGCGTTACACGTTGGCGGCCTTTCGACCTCTTTCTTTAGAACGCGCTCAAGAACCAGCTTTCCTTCGGACGCTCGCGCCTCCACCGCCTTTCCATTTCTTACTCCTGCCCAACGTACAGGCCGAGGAGTTAATGCGTGCTATTACGCGCATATCGATTCCCCCCCCCCCCCAAAGATAGATTGCTAATCCGCGTTCCCCTTCTTTTATAAGCTCATTGGTGTCCACCGCGCTATCATAACTCAAGTCAACCTGACTCTTTAAAAGAGTGGACGAAGAGTTTCCAAGGTTGCCTGGCTTGGACTCCTCCTCTCCTTTGCCGAGTCGGTGAAGGATCAGCTGCCCTTTCTCAAGGAACCCCCATGGACCAGTTCGCATCGCCTTCTTGATTGACCCTTCAGGCTGTTTCATCTTTTTTGCTTTGGATGACTGATCATACCCCCCCTTCCAAAACGTCCCTTTTCCTTTTTTGGCAATCAGACCGCGCAGGTTTTCCTAGTTCGTGTCCGTTCTTTTTTTGG
>Ga0179593_1464706_pt1 | contig 38077 bp, 46 predicted proteins | sample CZODoug2_1_08_16_FD_185931 | JGI IMG/M metagenome (GOLD analysis project Ga0179593, IMG submission 185931) | Vadose zone soil fungal communities from Angelo Coast Range Reserve, California, USA - CZODoug2_1_08_16fungal (PacBio error correction) | ecosystem: Environmental > Terrestrial > Soil >... | reverse complement strand
GACCACTTCGAGCCCCACATGTCCATTCGCCCTGGGTGAACAAAATGGGGCGTTCCTGTTCCCCCAAAACGTGTGCCCCAGCCTCCTCAAGTTAAGCTAGCTCCTTGTAGTCCCCCCACAGCGGCTATAACATGTCAACTCCCTTCTAACCCGTTTTTTTTTTGTTATTTTTTGTGATAGTCCTTCAACCCAGTATTGCATGTTTTACCCCCCTGTAGAAATTCTGTTCATTTATGAGTACATGTTTTTCTGGTGGGTGAAACTCTCTTTTCTGATCTAACCCCCTTTTTCAAGAGCTAGCCCTCAGCTTTCCCCAAACCCCACTATCCCACCCATTGTTAACGAACTGGATTCCCGTTGCTTGGCCACAGGAGTTTGCCACCTCCCCCCCCCGTTATCGCGTCTATCGTTTTTCCCTTCCTTTTCTGGCAACAGGCGGTCCTTGTGTCCATGTGTCGTCCCAAATGTTCTCTCTTCCGGTACCTGGTTCTTACAGAGGTTCTTGGATTCCCCCCCCACCCCCCCACCCCGGGTTTGGGACTTCTCCCCCCCTTCAATTTAGCTTGACATGTCCTTACTCTCAGAGCACATCATCTCGGCATCCCTTTTCGTCTTGCTCGGCTTTTACCAAAGGGTTTCCTTAGGTCCTCAGATACATTCTCTTATTGGGTTTTGGCAGGTTTTATCTATTTTGGCCGGATCCTTTTCCCCCCCCCTTCCCTCCTACGTCACCTTTCCCCCACGGCGCAAACTTTTCCCCGCAGCCTTTTTCTCATTTCTCGCTGCCCTCTATCTTTCTTGAGCTTTCGCGGATGTTTCCGTCGAGTCTTCTCCTGTATGTTCTTGTGTTCCGTTAGTAAGATCTTATTCCTACTACATGGGCTGGAGCCCTTACTTGTCCTTTGGTGCGCGACATTCCGGTTGCCCTTCCTCCCAAATCTGGATTTTGCATTTTTTCATATTTTGTTTTTTGCCCCTCGCAGCCATTTGACTTGATCCCGATTTTCCCAGAGTGCCTCTGTACCTCTTATCCTTTGTTCGCCCGCACTCTCTCTTGAGACTATTTTTTTTTATGTTCCCTAATCGGACGTGTGCCCCCTCCAGATTGGTGGACCTTTTGCTTCCCGCTACTCCACATCGAGCATTTCGACTTGGGCGATCTTATCGGCCCGCCGGGTTGGCTGGCTCCTCCGCCGTTCGTAATAGTTTAGTGTCCCTTTAGTGCGTGAACGCGATTTATGTCCCGTACCCCCCTTGTTTGCCTTTTTCCTATGGATCCCCTCATAATTAATTTGACTTGGCCCTTTTTATTTTTTTTCCTGAAAGAATTCCCTTCTTTCCCCACTATTGGCTTTCATTTGTTTTCTTTCTTTGGAATATACCTCACTTCATCCCGCTTCAGGACTTTTCGTTTTAGCGAATTACCATTCAGATGAGCTTACAAGGACCTCAGACTCCCATTAGATTTTTCCGTTTATTTATGGAATTTGTCCGCCCTCTTTTATTAGGCTCTTTTTCCTTCTTCTCGGTTAGTGCCTGTATCTCCGCGTGAGCGCATCTCTGTCGTCAATGCCTCGGTAGAATGCTTGCCCTTTCCCTCCCCTCCCCCTTCAATTACTCGGACGCCGATCTATGTGAAGAAGATTTTTTTGCGCCTCGATCGCCGCCGGCGACCATCCTCCCTCCTGACATCTCCAGCCGTTTTAGGTTTTCCATTCTCTTGATAGGAACCTGACTGTCCCTTTTCCAGGGCCTTCTTGTTTTTTTTTTCCCCTATCTTCATTTTGGCGTCTTCGTAGAGACCCCGTGTCCCCATTTGCCTTTTTTTTTTTCTCTCCGGGGCTATTTCTTTTTTTTTCGAACTATCTGTGCGATTGGCCTGTGATTTCTTCCGCAGCCTTGGCTTTTCCCCTCTCTCCTACGCTCGCCCGTGTCTACGGCCCTATGAGTATCCTCCCTTTTTACCCACTTGGACCCCGAATAATCCATTTTTGCTTGATTAGCGCTTTCTTTCCCCCTTGTCGCCACGTTACCGTCACGTAAAACATTCATCTTTTTCACTGTAGGACGATTTCCATGCGTTTCATGTGACCTGATCGCAATTAGGTTTTGACACCGTCTACCCGGCCAGTGAGTCCCCCAACTCTCCTTGATCGCGTGGCCCACCGACCTTGTCTTTAGACGGTTTTTCCGCACTCCCCTCTTCTTTGGCTGTTTGCCGTTTTCCCAGAGGAGGAAGCTTATGCTACGATAGCAGAGTGCCCCGTGCTATTCTCCTTCTTTCTCCGTGTGGTTTTTCCTCCTTTGAGAAACGATTTTCCTCTGATATCGTTCTTCCCATCAGATTAATCCCCGTTGGCAACCTCATGAGGTGTCCCCTCTCTGTTGGATAGTTGACTGAGACTAGAAGAGCCATGACTGACCCGTATTCACTTTTTTTTTTTTCCCATTCCGCTCCTTCCGTTTTCTGTTTTTTATCGCCTGGCCGCTTTGTTTGTCTGTCTCTCTTTCTCTCCTTCTGCATGCAGCGCGCTGCCCCTTTTGCGTCCGCCATTTTTTGCCTGTTTTGCTTACGGACGTCGTTTGACCAGGGCATCCACTAACCCACCCTTTTTTTTTTCCGGATCCCAACTTCTTCTTTGAGAGGGGTGTTTATTGGGCTTACCTTGATCTTGTTTTCTCCATTCTGTGCCTTCTTTCGTTTTTCCCTTCCTGGCGGAGGAAGTGTTGCATCTCCACCCAGCTTCTATCTCAATCAGATCTGGATGCATACTTCCCCCCCCTCTCGTCAAGGTCTTTCCACCACCCAACGTTTGAGTTTGGCATAAACTTTTAAGCTGAAGGACGCCTGCATTTAAGTCCTTTTGACCGTTTGAGCCTTGACACCAGCGTCCCCCCTAGACGCTGAACATGTTCCCCCCACGAGTATCTCTCTCGCCTCCTTTTCTTCGTCGATCCCCCTTTTGGAGTCCGTCCATTTCCCCTTAGGCCTTTTTTGAATTCCAGGCTCGCGTTTCTGGGGTCCCTTTCAATCTGCAGTCATTTTTGCGCTGGACGACCTTTTAATTAGATGCGTCCACGCTGAGACAGTCCCCCTTTAGATCCTATCTTCCCCCGACCCCCCTCCCTTAGTAACCGGCCAAAGAGGATTTTGACCCCTTACTGAGTCACCCCCTGGACCCGGCATTGTCTGTTTCCTCGGTTGTTCTCCGTTACTCTAGTTCCTCCCTGAAATTATTCCCATTCGTTTGCACTTGACAATAGTCCCCACCCTGCCAACCACGCAGAGCATATATTGTGGGAAGGGTGGACTTATTCTTCCCCTCAGGGTCCAATTTAGGCACCCTTCCTTTTGCATGTCTCTTGAACAACGTGCATAATCATTCATCACTACTGCAGTATCCGGACCCCTCTCACTACCGTTTTCGTCCCCCCTGACCGCCCCTGTTGATTTTTGCCCCCCCCAATCCCGGCGATCTCTGCCCTATCGACCCCAGCGGGTCGAGTGTTTTTGGGCTATTCTTCACCTCTCCCTAGGGTCCCCGTCGCAAATGTGAGTATGATTCTCTTAAGATAGTACTCTATGTTCGAATTCGCAGCCCACGAGGGCCGCCCTGGAAATGACCCTTTTCCCCCGTCATCGGGTCCTGATGCGTAGTTGGTCAACCCCCCTTGGGCGAACCCATCCATTTTTTCTTTGTGTCCGCTGTCACCCCCTGCCTTTCCACCCGTTCTCTTGGTGACCGGTTTGACCCCCCCTTCCCGGTCCCATTTTTCTCCTCCTTTTCCGACCGTGTTTCAACTCCAGGCTTTTCCACCTCTACATGGTGCGTATTCTCCCCTTAGGGGCCTCGACGCCGCTACGTTTTCCCCCTGTTCTTTGGTGATCTTCCCCTTTTCCTCAATCTTTTTGATTTTTCTCTTTTTACGGGACTGGGGCTACTCGTTGACATTGGCGATTATTTCCGCCAACAATCGTCGTCTAGCTTTAAATTAGGAACCTTCGGATCCCCCCCCTAGCCTCTACGTCCCACACTTTACAATGAGAAGCAGTGACTTCCAATTTTGCAATCCCCTTAGTGTATGCTTGCTGTCATTTTTGGTTAATTATCTCTCAATTTAGTTTTTGTCCTGCGTCCCCCAAAAACTGGATTTTTTTTTTTTCAAAAATCCAAAACCTTGTTGAAATACCGGTCCCGGCGATATTTCCCCTCCCCCACGCCCACCCCTCTTCACTCTTTTTTTTTTTCATACTGCGCGCCCTTCCGATCCGCCACCGCCCCTCTCGATTACTGTGCTTTTTTTGGGCCTTGTAATAGCCCGGATTTGTCCTCATTCCCCGAAATTCCGTACTACGGTTTATCTTTGTTTTTCCCCCTCATTGGAAGGCTATCTTTTAGTGCGATCTGCTCAATAGTGCTGTTTCCCTAACCTCCCTTCCTATACTATGGCTTTCCCCCCCCCACTTTGTTAAACCGGTTTGCTCTTCCCCATTTACCTACGATCTTTCCCCTCCCCCTCCGCCCGCGGGCTTTGATTCTTTACGGTTCGTGCATCTCTTTTCCAAGAAGGCTTACTCTATTCCCCTCTTTTATTGAATTTGTCTTTCCGACATAGTGTTTTTCGAACTTTTGCCTTGTCTGTCCTTTTCTTTTCGTGTCCTAGGCGGTGGTTCTTGATCTTACAGTTCTCCTTTCCTCCGGTGTGTGTTTAGATTTCTTGACACTGCTTTCACTCCTCCCCGCCTTCTTCTTAACGTCGGGGTGCCACCCCCCTGCCGCTCTGTTTTGGTGGTGGGTGTTGGTGGGGTTTTTTTTTTTTTTTGTTTTGTTTTTGTTTTTGGGGGGGCGTTTTTGTTTTGTGGTTTTTGGTTTTTTTTTTTTGGTGTTTTGGGGTGGTTTGGGTTTTTTTTTTTTTTTTTTTTGTTGCGCGTTCGCACAACTCGTACTTTCCCCCTCAGAGTTAATCTTTGAATCCTCTTCGCTTTAAAGCCACACTCGGCTATAACAATGTTTTTTAAGCACCTGCTTTTTTTTTGCTTTTCCCCGATCGTACACCCCACCCTGTATGCCTTCAGTTTTTTTAGCCTCGGTTAAGTGGACCCCCGAAGTACCCTTATGAGTCCTGTTCCAATTTTTTTAGTTTTTTTTTGAACAGCACTATTATCCCACTAGCCGACGATAGCCTCCCCAAATAGAGCCAAACAATATCCACCCACCCTCACAATGGACGGCTTTGTCCCTGGGGCTATTTGCCCAGGAGTCCCTTTAAACCAGCCACCCTTAATTTCTTTTCCTTACGTTCGGAGTCAGCGCCGTTCAAGCCCTTACGTGAATGTTGCTCCATCCCCTTGTACGCCTGTCTGGTTTTCCCCCCCCCCCGTTTGATTTTTTCACCACACCAACAATCTTTTTCCACTGAGTCAACAGCAAGTGAATTTCTTTTCTCCCCTTCGAACCTCCGCTCAGATGCAAGCCTTTCATACCAACTCAAGGGTTTCTCATTGGATGCTCGGTTTAACCCCTTTTCCGTAGCTTTACTACATGTTGCCTTCTTAGAAGGGCATACTTTCTGTTTTTGCCCCTTATCCGCCCTTTCGCCCCCCCAGTAACACTCCTCCTGTCGTCCAACACCGTCTTGAAAAGTGCGGCCCGCCTTTTGATGAACCACTTTGAGAGCTCTCGTTGAGTCGCGGCCTTTCGTGCGAGACTTCTTCCATGTAAGGGTGTCTTCTTCTTTTTTTTGTAAATCTTTCCCTCCCGGTCTATCATAACTCTGACGTCACCAGCTGCCCCAATCTTTTTTTGGATAGCAATAAGGTTTGCCCTCTTCTAAACATCGGGGTGCCTTTAATTTGGGTGTGTGTCCCACCTCTTTTTCGCACGAATTTCCTTGACTTCCCCGAAGGGCTTCAGGTTCCTGACTGTTCCCACGTCCCGTTTTATGCGGTCCTGATTCGATTCTTTTTGGTCCTACTTTCTTTCGTTTCGATTATACTTAATATGTGTTTCCTTCCCTCCGGGTTACCTCTCTTGCTATCGGTTCCGCACAGCCTCGCGCCTTTTCCCATGCGCATTTATGATGGGAACGTTCCGGTTATTGGCTTTCCCCGCTCTTGAAGGTCACGACTTCGTCTTCCGATTGGCGTACTGTTATGATTCTTTTTCCTGCATTGTCACTTCCATATTGATCTATCAATAAATGTTAGGTCTTCGGACAATTCGTTTTTACTTCACCCCTCCCCCCCCCAACTTTTCTTTTCTTTTTTGTTTGCTTTTTTGGAACTCTTTTTCTCTTTTAATAAAACGCGATATTCCTTCTTCCCGCGGATTACCCCTTTCCAATGCCGCTAAGAGCACCACATGTCCCCTCATGAGCTTATATTCAGGTCTTTCCCCTTGCCACGGCTTTAGGCGATAGTACTTCTTGACTTGTCTTTTCTTCCTTCGCAGCGCGGCCGTTTCTCTCCCCTTCGAATGTCGGCTGACCTTCTAGAAGGGATTACTTATAACCCACGATTTCCCCGTTTTTATCTTAGTAGCATCCAGGGTTTTCCCCGCGCCTTAGATGCGCGCCCCCTAGAGCTTTCCTCTCCACTGCTGCGACTACTTCTCAAAGCGTGTTATGCCCTTTTTCAGCGGACCCTCACTCCTCCGGGGGGTATTCAAACGGCATGCCAATCCTTTAGCTCGTCGTTGGTCAAGATCTTCAGTCCATTGCCCCCCCAGTTCTTTTTTTTCCAGAAGCCTCTTCAGTGGACGGTATGGTTATTCTCTTGCGATTACTGTAGATTTGTTTTTAATAATGGTTGATTTTCCCTCTTAATACTCCCTCAATTCCCGTTCTACGGACCACTTATTATCAACCAAGACTAATCAGGCTCACTTGAAACTCCGCTCCCCCTTCGAATGGCTGTTTTAGCGCTTTCTTTCTGCCCTTTTATAAACCGTCAAGTAAGATAATACCCCCCTCACCTTTTCCCCCCTTGACTAGCGCCTTATGAAAGGTGAACTTGATGTCTCTGATCCGCAACGTTTGAAACCCTCTTCTATGACACGCTTTTCGAGAAACACACGTCCGTGATCGCGTTTTCCCCATACCATCATTCAAGTCCTCCTTTCTCTTCCCCCTCTCCCATTGTCGGCTCTTTTTCCTCTCCAAAGCTCGAAGTTCAGGTTGAGCCCCCGATCTCCAGGAGGCGCTTCATTAGATTGTAATAATCCGTTGTTTTGTTGACTATAATGCTGTCTCCTTCATCGTGTGTACCATTGGTCTTTCTCACGGAGACTTGTTTTCACACATCACTTTACCGTCTTGGAATATTTACGGCGAAAAGGGCGTCCCTTCACAAGACAAGACATGTCCCCTTCTGTCCAGGTTTTAGTTTTCGGGTTTTTTTTTTTTTATTCCTGGCCGTTTTCCCTTTCAGGGGCCCGCTTCTTTTCTCCGATGGAGACCTGGATAATCCATTCCCTCCCTCCTGACCGTTTCGCTCTCCCCAGCTTAGGGATCTTGAGTTGGAGGGCGCTTCGTTCTGGGCGCCTTTGCCACGCCCCACTCTTCCTTCAAGCTTGCGTCGTAATCTTTTGTCAGTTGGCTTTTATGTCCCTTTGCCTCGGCCCCGGGCAATATGTTTCTTAGGAGGAGATTTTTTTCTCCCGATAACGCCATTAATGGCTTATCCGACAGATCTGTGTAGGGCCGAAAGTCCGGACTTCCCCCCCCCCCCCCCCTTGTTTAGTGGCAACGGCCCCGCTCCTTTATCCCTTTCCCGCCCAGATGACGCTCATTCTGTGGGGAGGAAGTGATTACTCTTTTCCAACCGTTTCGTTTCTTGCGAGCGTCCTGACATCCCACCGGCTGGGTTCATTTTCTTTTGGATACTGATTCAGCCTTCGATCGCGGCTCATCGTTTCCCCTTCCTGTATCCTCCTTTTCTCGTATTCTTTCGTGGGCTTAACGTCATTCTTGCGAAGAAGGTTTTTGTTTTAGTTCTTGCCTCACTTTTCGAATGTTTCTTCCAAGACAGCCCGGCTTCTCTCCTAGCGGCCTATTCGACCCAAGGCCAAAGAGAAGCCACGTTCGCAGTTCAAAAAGCTCTTGTAGTCTGTTTTTTTTCGAATTTTTCAATTTTTTTTTTTACTTTATTACGCGAACTTCCCAACCCTTTTGAAATTCCGACTTTAACACCAGGCACACACAAAATTAATCTTTTTTTGGACTATTTTAATTATTCCCCTCCCGACGTTACTTAAATTATCACCCCCATTTTCCTTTCCTATAAATATGAAAGGCTCTTTGCATGTCCTATTAAAGTCGAAGCTTTTCCTTCCAGGCACTACGCCGTCTGACCCTTTCTCCGGCTTTATTCCTCCAGCAATCGACTTTCCTTTTCCCCATCCCGTCCTGTAGAAGATGGTGCCTTCTTTTTCTGTGCGTACGTATTTTATTCATATTTTAACCCTTTACCCCAGGTAGAGTTTTAAATCCGTCCTTAAGTACAAAAGCTGCGACTGCGCGCAACCCGTCTCCATATAGAACCTTGCGCCTTTCGATGTGTACCCTTGATTTGCTCCGGGGAACCTAAATTCTGTTTCCCCCTCCCTTGATGATTTTGTCATCCAACTTTTTTTCCCTCGGAATTTCCTTACGGTCAGATGTATTTTTTGTGAACGGCCCATTATCAGCCGGATCCCTGCCGTGGACCCCTCACCCCAGGATAAGTCCTCCCCTTTCCCTAACCGTAAAGCCCTTACAATGTGAGTGAAGGATTTCCTCTGGGCCTTCCCCTTTTTTTTTTGAAGGCTGTTGCCTTGGGACGGGATCCTGGGCCGCGATATTTTCCATGGACTCTGCTTCTGCAACTAGGTCGCTATACTCTTTTACCCGTCGACCATCCCCTTCTCTCCCCTGGCCCTTTGTAAAAGCGATCAAGGTGATTTGATGCTGTGTATTCGTTTGGTATACTTATCGTCTCTCCAAATTTAATGGAGTTGCCCCTGCGCTTCTATCCCCAAAAGGGTCTTTGGGTGTGTTTACACCCAAAACCCTTTTCCCTTCCCGGTCGGCGAAAGAACCACTGTGACCCCCCCCCTCCCCGGCACGAGCCCAAGCTCCTGTTTCCTTCCGCTTGATTTTGCCCTATCGCAAGCAACGCGCCTCCATTTTTTTTTTCTTGTGAATAATGGACCTAGATAATTCCTTTCTTTTTTTCTTCTTTGGATATTTTTTTCATTGTGGCCCGGTCTCTTTTATCTTGCCCTTTACACCCCCCATCAATGGCCGTTCCACACCCGTCTAAAGTTTGTTCTGCTCCAAATACCCCCCTACGATCTTCCGACCAGTCCATTTCCTGCTGGACATTCTAAGTTTGCTCCCAGTCCATTCTCGGCAGCTTCACTTCCCCTTGGCATTCTCTCAGGACCAGTTCTTTGCCTGCCCCTTAGCCATTTTGGCACCCTCGTTTTCTTCCCTAGCGGGCCATTTTGCTCTGAGACCATCTCCATCTTTCTCACCCTTGTTTTTTTGTGAGGAGTCCTTCCCTTCTGTCCCCTCCTACACAATGGCCCTTTAGCTTTTTTGTTTTTTTTTTTAAATTTCCGGCGAGAGTCGATAACTTCTGCACATTAATTGTCATTCTCTTGTCTTGGCTTGTCTAAATTTTCTATCGCCCCCTGTTTCCCCTGTCCCTTGTTGCGTGGTTGCTTTGATCGAGGTACACTTTGCCTTGCTCCCATGTGAGAATATGGTGCAAGTTGGTCAGACGCTCCCATTTTTTCTTAGTGAACTGGGGATGCTTTCTTTCAACTCCCCTTTTTCCTTTCCCAACTGCGCTGCTTCTCCATGCTCTACCAAAAACTCCACCACCCCCAAGTCTACACGAAAGTCCGTTTTTTTCCCGTCGGCCCCCTTCCGGGTATGTTGGGCCCCTCCCATTTCCAACAGCCAACATTCTTCTGGTTGACCCGTATTCGTGCCACTGCGTCTGCCCCCCTGTGGCTTTCCTGGTGCCCCTTGGTTTTTTCAACTTTCGCCCGTTGGTCTTAAACAATCTTTGTCTTTTTTTAACACAACCCCCGGTTTATTTTTTACACCCTCCATCCTTCTGTTCCCTCTCTTTCTGCTCAGATGCGCGTCCACTCCTTGCAGTACAAATTTTTTCCTGGATTCTCCTTTTTCTTTTGGTTAGGTTTAAACTTTTCCGAGGTATTTACTTTCTCCGTTCGAAGGTGGATGACTTATTTTTCAGGATCCGCCGTTTCTCAACTTTAATCCTTCGGCCCCTGCTTCCCTTAACAGACCCCTTTATTTCTGCCGAGATCGCTGGCCAAGAGTTTTTCTTTTTTAGCGGCGTTCGAGATTCCCCCCCCTTTTGTGCTCCCCCAATTTATCCTTTCTTCTTTTTGTCACTGTTTTTTGTCAAAGACGCTTTTTACCTGGTCTGGATTCCCGGTCACCACATGCCTTCCATTCCTTTTTTCCTTCTTAGCAACCACTTTCTTGAATTCGCCCATTTTTTTTCTTGGTTTGTGGGACAACCTCACTCCTGCTGCATTCGACGCATTTCATGACGCTGGATGAAAAGTTTGGGCTGCGGCTCCCTTTCCTGCATTTTGCATGACTTATTATTCCTGTTTACTCTTTCCCGGACGCTTTTCTGTTGACCCCCCTAGGTTTATATCAGGTAAGCTCCCTCCCGGCCTTCGACTTGGCGGGCCTAGCTTTGATGGATGCTCTGCTCACCCCCTTTGGTAGGCCTCTTTTTTCTGTTCGCCGCCTCTTGCTCTTTATGGCGTTAAGGTTTCATTTTCCTTTTCATATTGGCAAAACGTTCTCCCTTTGTTAAACTAATTTTTCCTTTTTCCCTTTTCCCCCACATCCCACCCCATCTTCTTCTCCTTTTTCTCCTTATTTTCAACTCAATAATCACTGACTTTCCTTTTTCCTAACTCCCCTCCCACATTTCCCGCCGGATGCCAGCCTGTCGTCCCCCCCCTACTGAGCTTTGCCTTTTTTTTTTTCTTTCTTTTTCCTTGTGTCGTGCCCTTTTTCTGGAGATCGTCATCTGTCGTTTTTTCACGGCCCGAAATCCTTCCTTTTTTCCCTTTTACCCTTCTTCGCCTGGCTCAGACCTCCCCCGAAGGTTACCTTGATGATCGTTTCCTGGTCCGCACGGCCTTAGTCCCCTCCGCTCGCCCTTTTGTATCTCCACGCCTTATGACTCATTTCCCAGTTATGGCGGCCGGTTGCTTTTTTCCCTCTTCTTTCCGGCGCGCTTTTTCCTGCGTCCTCCCCCACGTGCATCTTTTAACTCCATAGCCTTTTCTCGTCATTTTCCCTTCGTCCTCATGAGCACCGCATTTGTCCCCTTGTTTTTGCCTTGAGTTCTTACCCCTTCCTGTGCAGCCAGATATGCTCTTGGCTGCTCCCTTAGATATGCGGCTGGCGCCTTCGTCCAAGCTTCCTCCCTTCCTTTTCCTTCAGTGCGAAGGAACTGATTGATTCTCCCCGATAAAGTCCGTAAGCCCTGACAGGCCTCGCCCGCCTGTTTTTTTTTCTTCAGTTTAGCGCTTTCTTGAAAACATCATGGCCAGTATTCCCTGACCCACCAATTAGCTTTCGACCTGTTCGCTCCCCTCTTACTGCTCCCTTGAATTTTTTTCAGGAAGTCGCCTTGGTACACCCCTCCTGACTTTTAAAAACGCCCGGCCAGCACACCACGCACGCGCTTCTCGCGCCCTTCATGTCCACCTCTTTTCGCGAATTATTCCGTACACGACTCTTAGGACTTTGTCCATTTCTTTTTCTCTCCAAAGTCTAGTGGAGGCTTTCGTTCCCTTTTTAGCCACCTTACTCGAGTGCTCCTCTTCCCTTTCCTCCTCCGTGTTTCTTTTTCTGATTAAAGGCGGTCGCAATTCTTCTGGCTCACCCTTGTTTTCCCCCCGAGTTTTCGTGCTCACAAATCAGATCACCTGGATCGTGTATAGAACACTCGCAAGTCCCCTGTCGCAAGACTTTTGTTATGTTCCATTTTGCGATCACGGCGTTGTTTCCCTTTTCATGCGTTTTGTTTTTTTTTTTTCCTCGAGGTTATTTCCGCCGAGTCCTTCCTGCAGATCAATTCAAGGCTTTTTTTTTTATTTAAATCGTTCCGGATTTTTATACGGGCCGTATGGTATTGCGGATTATTTGGTGCCCCCCTTTTTCCCTTGCTGTAAACAAGCGGCTTTTCCAAATGGTCTTGAGCGGGAAGTGTCGTGATTTTTTTTTTTCCTCCGGGTTACTCCCCAATCATGCCTCCATGTCCTTCTTCTTCCGATTTGGGCGCCGATCATTCTTGCTTTCAAAATCAGCAGCAAATCGCACAGATATTTCTTCTTCATACCCCACTCCTGTCCAGCTTTCCCGTCCCCACCACCAGTGAGTGGCAGCCTTCACAACAGGTGCTCAGTCTACGAAGTACGGCCAAGAATGTCTCCCCCCCCCCTATTGAGTGCAGTTTTTTCGTAACAGGCAACTCCTTTCTCGACATTTCCCATCCACCGCCGTCACCTTCTGTTATAGTCAAGCTTTGGATCCTTCTTGTACCGGAGGAGTCGCTGGCGCAGCGAGGCAGTTCTGGTTCTCGCGGTCTTCCCTCCTTTTGCTTAACCGTGCACGTTTGTAGTCCGGTTGCGCTTGTTTTCGTCTATGCGACTAACGCGCGGGCCAGCCCGCCTGCGTCAAGTCTTGATCTCTCCCTGATCCCCCTGTCACTCCCCCCCTCTCCTCACTGAGAGTGTCAACCCTTGTCTTATGGGCGGAGTTTTTTCTGGCTTTAATTTTCGCGTCTAGCCGTTGACTTCCTTTGATTATTTGATTTCCTTCCAAGGTCCCCCACAAAAATCAGAGCTCTGTGTTTTGGACTTCTTTGTCCCTCCCGGAATTAGTTACAAGCATTCCCCCATGCCTGTATGTTCCCTAGTGCTGCCATTCCTTTTTTCTCCTACGCCGCGATACACTTACTTTTCACCGCCCGTTCCCCTTACTTCGGGAGGATTTTTTCTATTTGCCAGCCAATGTTTCTTCGACGATCTGCCGCCCAAGTTCCCTCCCCTGTTGATCGGCTGGTCTGTTCGCCCTGATATTTCCATCCTCTTTTGGTCACCTTTTTTCGTTATACAAAGCGTAGATTTTCTTGTAAAGCATTTTATAGCATCAAACCCCAATCTTTACTCCCCCCCCTTACCGCGGTCATATGCACCTTCTCCCTCCCTGAGGACAGATTCTTGCGAACCATTTTCCAACTTATGTTGACGTTCCATCTCGCTTATTTGCTCGGTCAAACCCGGACTGTCCCTTGCAACCCATGATTGGTTCCTCCGCTTTTTTGCTCCAGGACCATGTGTTATGTAGTTTTTCTTTTGGACGACGTGCACCCCAGAGAGCCCCCCCTGATCATTTTTTTTTCCCATCCCTCCCCGGTCCGGTTCTACGCCGCTTCTAAAGCCCTCCTACTTTTGTTTCCTCGATTTTTCGGCCTCCCTCTTTTATTAAGGTCTTTTTCCTGGTGCAGGGTTCCTGTAGGGTTGATTTCCCCTTTTCTCTGCGGATCCTTCAATACTCGTTCGTATCCCTGCCCATTCCTCCCCGTAGATCAATTCTCTGTATTTAAAGTAAGACCTTACCGTAAGCCTGAGCATTCCACCGTCAAATTTTATTCTTCTCTGCTGGCTGCCTCTTGTTGTTGGTAACTTTTTTAACTTTAATGCATTGTCCTTAAACTAGTAGTTTATGTTGGGTTTCCCTCCCCAACCCTTTACCCTCCCCATGTTTTACTGATCCCCCTTACCATTTGACACCATGCCCCCGAGTCATCGATGTGCCCCTCGATGCTCTTCCCCGAATGCCTCTCTATTCTTTTTGGTGGTGGGAAACGTCCCCCCCGTGGCAATAGCACGGATTGGTGTCCGTCCTTGAATTTTTTTAGACTAATGTGTTGATATTGTTGTTTGCCTTATTTTTTTCCGTTTCTATCGCTCGCTCTGTTTTTGCGCGATCTCTTTTCCTTTTTTTCCCCCTCACCCATTTTCCCCCTGTTTTCTTATCCTCCCCAGAATGGCCCCCCCAGGGGGATGCACTAGTAGTTTTACTTCCGTTTTTCCAGAACACGCCCTTTGGGGTGTTAGCCTTTGTCTTCCCATAGACCTCTTTTTTTATTTTTCCTGCAGGCTGCTCAGATAACTTTCTTTCAGTCATTTCCGCCACTTGCGAGAGGCCTATTGCGCATCTCTCCTCCATTTTCTTTTTTCTTTTTCTCCAGACTGCATCTCCTCTCCCTCCGTTGATTTTGTTTCCTCTATGTTCACTAAGAGCCCGGTTTAGTCCGTGCCCACGAGGCAAATTTTCCGTCGGCCCTTTCGGCACAAAAATTGTCTTCTCTTCCTCTTTCTTGAGTAGGCTTTTGTGTAGACCTTCAACATCCCTTCCTCTTTTGAACAATGGTCAACGATCCTGTTTGAGGGCTTTTTTTGCTGTTCCCGATCGTGCGCTTGATCCCTTTTGGTCACTTTGAATCCTTCCCCCTGTGTCGTTTCCCCTGTGGAGGTTGAAAAACCTTTGTTGCGCTCCCCACTAGAAGACAGAGTTTCCTTCCCCTCCGCAAAACCCTGATCCCCACCCCTTAGGCCAGTATTCGGCTCCCCAATCCGAGTCTTCTCTTAAATTTTTACGTTTCCCCCGCCCCCCCCGGTACTCTTCTCCCCTTTGCTTTCGTATTTTTTTCAAAGAGCCTTTGTTCAAAACAGTCCCAGGTTTCCAGTTTTTCTTTGTTTCCCACCCATGTTCGGTTCTTTGTTCTTTTCAACCTTTGTATCCACCACCACCTTTTTGGTCTTTCTCCGCTTCACCTTTACCTTTCGCGGTCGTTATCCCCGTCTCCTGATGCAGCCAGACCCCTCTTTAGATATGGCAGGCTTTTACAATTTTTCTACCTTATCCCTCTTGACTCTCATTGTTCCTTTTTTGATCCGCCTTTTTTTTTGGCCCTTCTCTCCGTCGCCACCTTCCTTCTCCCCTGGTCAGTCACCAAGGCACCTCCCTCCCTTGCTGCGGCGCCGATGTCCTTTTTACAGTGTGTAGGGATTTAGGTTCGAGGCCTCTTTATCCTCCCATTTATCTTTTTGACTCCCCTTGTTGGGAGTTTTCTAAGGTCGTCAACTCTCACGCTGATCTCTTCTGGAGTCCGGGTCACATCTGTCCAATCATTTCGTACATTCCGTTTTTTTCCCCCAGCTCAAATTTTTCATCACTTTTTCTTCTCACATCCCTAGGTTGAAACCCCCTCGTTGCATGCTTTCCGGCCAGGCATCACGTTGACAATTCTTTCTGGCTCCCCCCCTTAGCCGCTTCTACTTTAATCCCTGTCTTTACTGCGGACGCTGGGGATAGACGCTTCGTTATGTATTTACTGCCCAGCCCCCCCGCTCCGCTCTTTTCCTCCACCCTTCCCCCTCTGATGGGCACTTCTTCATTTTTTGGCTTTCGCGCTAACTCCCGTTCGTTCCCGCCGGCCGTGTCCGTGTTCCGATGTATGCTTTAAATTATGCCTCATGGCCTTTTCCTATTGTTATGTCAACCATTAATTGTTTCCTTTCCTTTCCCTAAAGTAGTGAATCCTTCCCCCCCATTATGCCTGATCTTGGCACCCTTCAACAATTTACTCCCACCCTCTGTCAATTCCGCGTCCATCTAGGACTCTGACTCTACTTTTCAGCCCAGGCCGTCAGTTTCATGCGTTTTCGTTTTAGTTTTTGGCGTCTGTCTTTTTCTTCAGTGCTTTCCTCTTTACCTTCGGGCTGTCTCCGTTTCCCCTTTGTGAGCGAATTTATGTTCAACCTTTTTATCTCCCCCCCCCCACAAACTTCAGGTAAGTAGTTATTTAGAATGTCTTCGGCATCAAGGACATCCCTTCTATTGCGCCGCGATCGCCGCAGTTTTTTCCCGTCCCCATATGCTGCATAATTCTCGTTTTTGTTATTTCGGGTCTTTCGGTTTAATCTTCCCCTTTTAATTCTTGTCTTAATCTCCGTTTTCTCGTCATCTGGGCGTCAGTCCTTTCTCCCGTGCCATTGCAATAATTTTTTTTTGGTGCCTGAAGCAGTTGATATCTTTTTTTTCCACCAGCTGTTGGGTCTGTTACGTTCATTTCTTTATCCCTCCCAGTATCCCCCCCCCCCGCCATATTTTTTTTTTCGGTCCAATGATTGAGTAGACCCCCCCTGCCAATACCCCCGCCAATTTCGCCTTCCGGTTAGTCTGGCCCCGCTGTCCTCCCCACTTCATCATAGCATACCACCCCCCCCTCCGTATGTCGAGGACGATTAAATCGCCTTCCTTTTGCGTCTTTTCCTCCATTGACCATACCTCTTTCTTCCCCCGCTTTTCCCGCAGCCCTGAGAAAAACCCACTACCTCCCGTCTCTCCCTTGTCAATCTCCCCCCCCGTGTTTGAAGAAGACTCCCCGTATCCAACGGTCCCGTTGATGCAGCAAGCCTTCCTTGGCTATCTCCTTGTTAGCCACCTTCCCTCAGGAGGATTCCCTTTTTTTCTCCTTTTACTCCTCCGTTGTTTTTTAAAAAAGCACTGTTTTTCCTTGTTTCACATCCAGTCCCCCCCGGAGACCTTTTGCTTCCACATCCTGAGCACGAAATATCTGGATCTTTAGAACGGAATCCACTGTTCGGGTGGCCTTGTCCGTGCTATCACGTCGTTTCGTTGTTTCTTCCGCGGCGGGTTCTTTTTCAGGACGAAGCTCTGTTACTTTTTCGCTTACTGATAGGTCTTCATGTCCACCCCGCGTCTGTTCCCTGCTATTCTTTTCTTTATTGACCGTTCTTTTATGGGCTCCCGTGGACACCAGCGCTAAAATTTCCTTCTCCCCACCTGGCTTGGTTCATATGTTCGTTATGTGTTCGCATCCTTTGAATTCTTGCCAATTTGCGGAGGAGGGATCTTTGGCTCGATAACGCCCCGCTGATTCGCAGTCTCGCACAGATTGCTACTCCATCCTGTCCCCTGATTTCTCCCCCCCAATAGTGGCAACCTTCCGGCCTCCTTTCTTCGTAAGGCCCCAGCCTCCCCTTATGTGGTCGTTTCCACTCATTTGTTTTTTTTTCCGTCTTCCCCCCCGCGGCAGTTTCTCTTAACCAAAATGAAGAACTGGTCTTTTTCCTAGTCGAATCACGCTTGTGCGACCCTCTTGCTATCTCCCTGCGACCTCATTCGCGTTCTCTATTCTCCCCTCAGGCTCGCTTTTCATCCGCCCCGTGCGTGTGCTTAAAGGCCTTGCTCCTTTTTCTGAGCGTCAGTGATCGCTCACCGCTGCTCTCTTGGCGGCTCCGGCGTCACGATTGACTTCTGCCTCCCGAATCCCAACTTTTTTTTTTTTCGACCCTTGCCAAGAGACGACTGTCTCCCCCATCTCCTGTAGGCTTATGGCCTGTTGGCTGCAAAATCTGCTATCTTTCTTAGGGACGCGGAGTCCTCTCGGTAATTTCTTGTTCCAAATTCCTAACTTTCCAAAACAACCTCCTTTATATTTGGTGTTGACTTTTCTTCGGGTTTTTTCTGCGCTAGTTCCCCAAAGTCATAGAAACTAATTTTTGAATAGTTTATGACCCTTGAGCCAATTGATTTATCCCACATCGCATCTAGTTCACTCTCTCAAGTCTTTTTGACCCTTCCAGCCGCTAGGTTTTTTTGCCCCCATCCCTTGACGTAATTGCAATCATCGCCCCCCCCGTATCATTCTCGGGGTATCCTTCTCTCGTTTACCGGATATCCTCCTCGGTCGGAACCCTCCGTAGTAGAGTAGCCCTTCTCCCTTTCTTTCTCCAATGTTATCCTTGCTGCTTGCAGAACCCCAATACGTGTCCCCCAGCTATCCCTCCAGGTCGAGGGCCTCAACACTCAGTGGTAAAACAATTCTGTGCCTATCCATCCCCTTGTCTCCCTTGTCAAACCACTCATTGTGACCCATGCAGCTTTCCCTTTACTCCAGTCTGTATTTCTGATCTTTATCTTTGACCTCCTTTGAGCAGAGATCCCACCCTGCGACCTGGGCGTATCTAGCAACGACGGCCCTTTCTCTTTTTTCTAAAAGCTCCTACCCACTCTTCAGCGATCTCTCCTCAATCTCTATTCTGTTTGCCTTTTGTTTCCGCTTTTCCGCGAGGTTCTTCTTCCTGCTCCCGGCGGGATCCGGCACACTAGCGTTCTTATAAGCCCATTTCGCACCGTAGCTCAATTCCTTACTAAAGTTTCCTCCTCGGACCCCTTTAACCTCCTTCGCCTTTTACCCAGGACGTAACCATTTCCTTTTGAGGGTATGCTGGCTTTGTGTTTCATCTCGGTCCTACGGAGTTTACCCAAACCTCCCCCCAAAAACGGTCTTTTCTATTTCTTCTTTTTTTACCCCCCAAACATTATGTTTTTCATTGCTGGTACCCGTCTCCAATCTTCCCCCACCACTGTCACGAGCACAAGTCCTGTTTGCCTCTCGCTTCACTCCTTCAAGCCATGAAGCCCCACGCGCTGCCCTTTTGTTTGGGTGACCGTAAAACTCCTGTGCATTCTTGTTAGAATGCGAACCTTTAGTTCGACTACTTTGGTTATTTTGTTTTTTTAGCGATTGCGGTCGTTTATCCCCCTTTTTTGGTCGATCGCGCTCCACCTTCTTTTGTTTTCACCAATAAACCTAAAAGGCCCCTCCTTCCCCTTGCCTGGTAACGTTTTAGGCATTAAGTAGTTTCCCCTACTTAGGGGCCAGCCCCCCCGACCCATTTTAAGCCCCGCGGGCCCGTTGGCCTAGCAGTTGACAGGGATTTCTATAGATTGTGTTACCTTTTCCACGTCCGCTTGTCCTAACTTACCTATTTCCTTTTTTCCCTGCCTCGGCGGCGACATTTTTTGACCCCCCCTTTGCGCTCTGACTAGCGGCCCCCTTTTTTCCTTGTTACAGATGTCATCTCTATAGTTGTCCCCACTTCGTTTATAATTCCCACCCCCGCCAAATTCCTTCTTGCCGAGATCCCGTGTTTGCCCCCACTGGCGTCGGCGTTTCGGCAACCTTCGGAAATTTCCCTCATGAATTTTGAAGATAGAGAAAGTTTTGTAGTACTTCCCCCCCTCGCTATATGTGTCCCTACTTCTCCGCTTTTTCTCCTTTTTCCTGTTGCTGGCCCGATTCGCGTTTTCCCCACCCTACCGTTATGGCAGGAAGATTTTAGCCTTTTCATTTTAAGAAGTAGTGTCTGTTGAGTAAACAGCATCTTTACTTCCGCTTCAAACTAGCCTCCCCTTCGTCTTTCTCCAGACCCCCAGAGCCCCCCCCCCACAATATCCCAAAAATTGTAAACTCAGTTCTCTTACCAATCCGTCCCTCGTTTTCACCGGAGCTGTCCACAGCCAAACCTTCTTCAGGTCCCTCCCTTTGCTATTCCCCATCTTTGCCGTCCCCAGCGCGATTTGCAAAGGATCCTTTTGCCAAGGTTTTGGCTTGTCACCACGGTCTTTACTTTTTTACAAGAGGTTTTTTTGGTTTTTCAACCCCCCCACCCCCCCCTTTTGGTAATTCTTTTTTCTAGATTCACCCCTCCCTTCTTTAGGCTAGTCTACATTTATCCTCAGATGACAGCCAGCACTCCTTGCAGTAAAATTTTTTTCTCCCCCCCCCTCCTCTGTTACACGGGTCTAATCTCTCCTCTATTTATCTACGTTAGATAATTCTCCTGCCGCTAGTTTGCCGGTTCAGACGTAGACAATGTTCCCCCTCCTTCTTATGATTCTTCCCCCAAGGACCTCCCTCCCATCCCAAGATGATGTTTCTTATCGCTGCAATAAAAGTTTTTTCGTCTTTCGTCCTTCGTGACACGTAGTTTCCCCCTCTATCTTATCAGGTGTCTTCTTTGTTGATTTCGGGTCTTCAACGATCCCTGTTCAACCTCCCTACTGGTCCTGTATCAAACTACTATGACTCATTGGTGCGTTCGGGTCCGGCAAATATCACCGTCTTTTCGCCACCTTGACTTATGTTGTGGGACCCTCTATCCCCGCCCCTGCTTGATTCCCCTTTCGAAGTGGCTGAGACTATTGGGTCTTCCACTTTTCCTCCGTTTCTTCTTTAAGAACGTCCCTCCCCCCCTTACGCTTTTACCCTCCTGAAACATGTATCCCTTCTCCCAGCCCCTCGCTCCTCAGCCTTCGATTTTTGGTTCCTTCTTTTCGCCGGGCTTTTTCTCGCTCACTCCTTGAGGCGGAATGTTTCCCGGACTTTAGTGAGGAGATTGATCATCTTATCTTCGTTAAAGACAGCCTTTTCTATGCACAACTTCATTGTTTACTTTCGGACTAATCGTCCGCTCCCTAATCCCCCAGCAACCCCCCTCTCATGGCTTTTTGTCCATTTTATGCTTGCACTTTCCATCTTTCATTTCACAACGGAATCTTTTCGTTGTGTATACCTTACCCTTCCATTCTTCCTCTCTTCCCGGGCACGCCTCTCCCGATCTTTTTTGCTCTCAGTGTTGTCTCCCCCTCTCCCGCTTCTTCCTCTTGCCTCTGTCTCCCCGTCGCGCCCTCGTGATCCACCCTCCTGTCGTCCCTCGCCTCCTTGCGTTAAATTTCCACTCCCCTCCCGGGGACGCTCGAATGTAGTAGGCATTCCAAGCACTTCCGATGCGCGAGCCCGTCTTCCACGTGCTTCTTCCTATTCCCAAGCCGTCTTGGCGGGTGTTCTTTCAGTTTTTTTAGACTTTTTTTTTCGGGTCCACTTCTGAACTCAGAGCAGTTTTTTCCTTTTCTTCAGCTGACCGTGTTTCCCCCTGACCACTTTCACTGTTTTTGTTCGCAAATTGAAGGACTCGTGGCCTGTATTTTTACCCTCTCTGTTGGCGATGATTGATTCCCGATAGTTTTTGTCCGCCGCCTGTCTCGTCGACCAAACCTATCCTTTCCCCCTTGCGGCCTTATTTCGTCGCACTTTTTTTTTTCTTCAAGTGGCCTCCTTTCCCTCCGTCCCTCCCCTTTTTCCGGCTGTTTGAGAGCGGTGTTTCTCCAAAAGTAACTGACCTCTCATACACACCTTCTTTTTTCCTCCTAAATTTCCTTTTTCCGTCTCCATTCATTGCCAATGCGCTCCTTGACTTTTTTCTTCCTCTCGCCATCGAGTATTCCACTCTCCCCGTCGTTTTTATTTCCCACAGCCACGTTTTGATCTCTCCCTGCCACCCCTCCCAAACCTTGTTCTGCCGCTTCCTTTTTCCCTGATCCCGAGAAGGTGTGCATTTGTTGGAGCTAGTGTTTTTGAATTCATGCCTTCAGTTTCCCGACTAGTCAGGAGTGTCGCGTCATCCTCTCGTGTATCCACTCTCTTGTTTTTGAGAATCTTAATCCGCCCCGGTGCCTCATGACTCTTTTCTTTCCGAAGCTTCCCTCCACGAGACTTATCGTAAAATCATGTTTTCACGACCTTCTTTGGATTGCGGCGCACGGGCTAGTCAAGACCCCGTTCCTTTGCATGACGATCCCTCTCGTTTTTTCGTTTTTCTGGACGAGCGTTGTGTCAGTTCAAGAGGTACCTCCCCTTTGCTAGTTCATGTTTTTACTACATTCCCGGAGGCTTCAGGGACCTTTTTCCTATGCCTCCGGGCGGCCTTGAGTTTTTCTTCTCTTTGACGTTCTTGTTCCCGGCCCCCCACGCGCTCACCCCCATGCGAGCGTCCAGTATCTTGTCTTTTTCCTTGAATTGGGTTTATCTTTTAGCCCAGTGCCTTCCCGCCATCTTGTCGGGATTTCGTTTTTTCGCCCGATTCAGTCCTTCGTTCCAATATCTAATCCGCACATCTGGTCAGATACGTCAAACGTTTCCCCCCTTCCCCCCCCAAAACCCCTTTGAGTGGCCCAATGGACCCGGTGTCCCGTGAGGAAGACAATAATCTCCCTAGTTCAAGGCCGTTTGTCTGCCGCCGTACACCCGCGCTCTTTAGAGCCGTTAAAACACCTGCCGTCACATCCCGATTTAGTCTCAGCTTGTCTCTCCTTCGTGGATTTTCGGTCTCTCGTTCGCAGTCGTTGTCTTTCTGGATGCCCTCCCGGCTGAGTAACGACGTATTCTGGGCTTTTTTGGTCTTCTGAAGACTGTTTCTCTTCCGCCATTTCGGTTCGCTTTCTTCTTCCTGCGCGGAATCCGCGTCACGTTGCCGAATAACCCCTAGTTCGAACACGCCCTGTTCAAACTTTTTGCAAAACGCTAATCTTTTCTCTGTTCTTTCTATGACCCCCTTGGCATCCTCCGACGTTGACCAAATATTCCCCACTTATTGGAATTATTCTTTCAATTTTTTTTCCCTCACCAGGCCCCCCAAAACTCAGGATCATTCTTTTGACTTATTGGAATTATTTAATCTGACTCCCCATTACTTATTAATCCTTAGTTATTCAAACTTCACTTATGCACTTCCATTTCTTCATTCTCAGCCCCTTACTTCCCCTAGCGCACCAGCCTTTCCTTACGAGGAGGGATGGTATCTCTCCCCCTCCGGCGCTTTCCCCCGCCCAACTCTCCTGTCTCTTTATCTGTTTTTATGTTGGCACCCCCTCCTAGGGTCCCTTTCTTCCCCCAAGTTTTCGAGTAGAGTAAATCTTAGTCCAGCTTTACCTCTGCACTCATCCTTGCACCAGTTTCTCATGCAACATTTGCGCCCCGGTCTTAGTTTCATCCAAGCAATCGTTTTGCTCCTGGTGCCCAACACCCTACCAATTCTGTTGCTCTCTCCCCCTTTATGTTTCTTTTGTTCCGCTTAAAACCGGAACGTCCCGGACCATGTCTTTTCTTTAACTGGGTTTCTCACTGACCCTGTCGTTATTGATCATGCTTTTTTTACACCTGTGCACCAGATCAACAAGGATCCATTTGCTTTTTCTCTTTCGCCAAGACGTTTCCATCCCAGCAGCTAAAGCCCCTCCACTGTGTTGACCCGATTTTCTTCCCTAGCAATCTTTTTCTTCCCTTCCCCTTTGACGGGCTCCTTTTTAAGAGCTGTTTCCCCCTTTCCCGGAGGGAATGCCCACCGGTTATAGCCCCATTCCCTTCCTCCCCGTCGTGCAATTTCCTCTGTACCTAACCGTTAAGCCACGCGTTTACCTTTGTAAAACTTCCGCCCCGAAATTTCCTGTTGGCTCGATTTTCAATTTCCCAATCATTTTCTTTTTCCGCTACCCTAGTCCAAACGGTGTTCTTTTTTTTTTACCAAAACCTTTTGAAAAGACCAGCCTGCGATACAGCCAACCACCCCTCCCCACACATTTTCCCGAGCATCGCCTTTTCCCCCTACCCCCTGGAATAATCTCAGCAGCGATGGTGGCCTTTGTCCACGACCCCCTGTCCCCCTCGCACGGATTTTGTCACTTGCCGAATCTCTTTTTCTCTATTGTGTTGGTATTGGTGGTTGCGATTTATTGCTGTCTCTTCTCTTTTTCGCGGTCTTTTTTATCTCGCTCCAATAGTTCTGTTTTCCACCTTCCCCCCTTTCCATATGAAGTATGATAACGATCTGTGTCCCCATTTTGCTGAATACTCCTAGTTTTAACCTCTCTTTTGCCTGCCCCGCCCCTCCTCCTCGGAGCTGGTGATTGAGCAGTTGACCCTTGTTTATCTTCTTTTTTCTTTCTTACCATCAAAAGCAGGGGAGGTTTCTTTTTTTTTCCCCGTTCTTTCCCGAACGCTTCTCCCTTTTGGCACCTCGTTTTATGAATGAGGCCATTAGTTTCCGCCTTTTCCCACCCTACCTTTCCTCCGTTTTTTTCCTCTTGAGACCAGTCTGTCATTACTTGCCCCCCCCCCCCTGTTTCAGAGCGCCCCGTCAATGCTTGTTTCTCCATTTTTACACGTGTCGCCCACTCCCCTTCCCTTTCCGTTAGCCTGCATGTTGCGTTTCCTAAAGTACACCCGCCTAGCCCATGTTTCAAATGCCTCATTTGCAGCCCCTTTTTTTCTTTGTTGTTGCCGATCGTCCTGTACACTCCGTATTTCACAGCCCTTTTTTAGCCATTTGGAGACTTCCTCTCTATGAGTTGTGAAAATTTCGGTTAGGGTGAAAAAAGAACCTTCTCTAGCGAGAGAGCTCTTCCCCCCCTCTTCGCGCCCCCAACATACCCCCTTTCTCCCCCACGTCATTATTTGGTACCCCCCCCATCCTTTTCTCTTTCCCCGGAGTTATTTCCCCCAGACCCGCGTCCGTGCTGCGTAACGGTCTCGCGTGCCAGGGACGCTTTTGGTCCCTTGTTTTTTTGTCCCAATTTTTCCTTCCCGGCTGGTAAAACATTTTTTTGGCTGCCCCCAACTGTAGTTTCTTCAAATTCTTTCTTGAAGAGACTTATCCCTCTTTTTCGCAACACTCCTTTCCCCAGGTCGTCAGCCCTTTTCAGTAGTCATACGAGCTGAACATATACGGTTCTCATGGCATGTTTTCCTTATACGTGAGCTCTTTTCCTTATACTCTTTCGCACTGTCCCCACCTCTCGTTCATGTCCCAGGGCACCTTTCCGTGACATCAGCCCTCTTCGTAACGCTTACTCCAGTTTCGGGAGTCTTAGCGGCCGTGAGGGCCCCGTTTCGTTGCTCGTTCCCCTGCCTTTTAGCAGGGTTGCTTTCCGTTGTTTCGTTTCCGTCCTTCAACACCCCTTTTTACGGTTTTGGCTTTCCCCCGGTACCTGATTCATTGGTGCCGTACTCTCCTTTTTTGTACAGCCGGAGCAAAGAACCGTTTGGTCTGGATTGAGACAGTTGGGGACCACCCAGTAATCCTTCTGATCCCCCTCGAGGTTCCCCCCGTTTGTTCTGACCGATGGAGAAACGCTTTTTTCTGGGCTGCATTCCTTTTTGATTTCACTACAGTTAAGAAGATTTTCTCGCCGCTGTGCTTACCTCTTTTCACCTTCGGATTATCCACAGCCCTCCTTGATTGATTGGGCGATATGGCATATTGTTCGCTTTCTCGCTCACCGGCTGAAGTCGCCGGAGTTTGCTCTTCTTACGGTAATTTCTGCTGCGTTTACCTGTCCGCATTGCCTTCATATTGACGACCATCCCCCTTTTCTAATTACTGGGAAAGAAGCGTTTTTATGTCCCCCCCCGAAGTCACCACAACTCCTGTCTCCTTTTGTTCCTGTGTCAAAAATTCCTTTTTCCCACTTATATTTCCCGAGTAATATTCTCCGTCAAATGAAGTATAACTCCCAAGGATGGCATCCATGAGCTTTTTTCCCCTAACGTTTTTTCTTCTTTTCCTTAGTCTACCCTTCTTCTTCAGCTCGTTAATCTTTACCTCGGTTTGATGTATCCACCTATCTCTATGAATCTAGATGAGTCACGCGCACCTTCTTCTAGTCTTGAATTTCCCCCAATCGCCAGGTCCGTAGGACTATCCTTTCGGCTTCATATGAACTACATCCTTCATGCTCTGCCTCTCGAGTACCTTTTTATCCCTGAGGCCCCCTCTCTTCTGTGTCATGCCTTTTTTTTTTTCGCAGAATGCTTTGCGGGTGGTGGTTCATCACCCTGCCCCTTCCCCTTTTTGAATCCTTTACCCGGTCCTAGTTTTGAGTTATTTTCGCGAGCACCGGTCCATTCCTTCCCCCGGTTTGCCGGACATTCCCGTTTGAACGATCTGGGCCTGGTTTCACGCGCGATGTTTGCTGTCTCGTTGCGACCTGCCCTGGTCTTCGCCCAGACTTCTCCCCCTATTGCCTGAGAAGCACTTTCTTTTTTCTTCGAACACGCTCAATCCTTTTTGTACCCCTCCTTTGCTTTGCCGGCTGTTTGATCCTCCCTTTTCTCCCCGACTTCCGTCAATAGCATACCCTCAATTATACGGAGTACTCTCCTTTCCATGCGTTGATTCTTCTTCCCGGCCCGACCGAGTAATACCTCCAGTTGACACAGTCTCCCTCCTACGGAACCCACGCAGTCTTTTTTCCCTCCGGACCCCTTTACACCAATCCGAATTCCGTTATACACGATCCACTATCTGTCGTGCTATGCTTGCCTGTCTCCTCCTCTCGTCTTTATTAAGTTACTGGTTCTCCCTGATGAAGGACGGTGTTCCCCTCCCTCTCTCTCCGTTTCGGTTTGAGGGGAACAATGTTCCTGTTCTCACCTTTATTTCGAGACCTTTCTGCCAGTTCCAACATGTGGACGGTAAGGAGCCTGCGCCGTCTTTCAAGACCCCTGTTCGTGATGGACATGGCTGCATTTGTCGTGCTGGTCGTGTTTCGCATTTCCTTCCCGCCTGGTAGTATCTGATTGGCGCTTCAGCGATCCATTCAGGATAGTTGCCCCCCCGCCAGTACGGCCAGGCATAGTTGTATGGCATCTTTTTTTCCTTGCGACATTTTTTTCACACCCCCTTTAACAAGCCGGAAGTTGACACAATTCTTTTGCGGTAGTGTCCGTGTTTCCTTCGTGGTAGATCCCCATTCCTTTCCCCTGGGCCTTGGCTGCGGCAGTCTTGATTTGCGCCGCCATGCTTTCCCCACTATCGCAGACCAGTCCCCATCCCCCTCTTTGGCGTCACCACGATAAGCCAAGGCTTTCTACCCCCCACCGGGCTTGAAATGGACAACCCCTTTCAGTTGACGACAGTCTCCCTCCGAATGCTCCTTGCTTTGCTTGCTCATCAGTTAACGTTGGAGGCTTTTCCACCCGGCTAGCAGTGACCACTCACCTGCTCCCTCCCCCTTCTTTTACTTTTTGCGCTTGTTCCCTCTTCTTTTTCCCGAGAGCGCTGGCGCATAAACTTCTTTCCTGTGCTCCTACTCCCGTCTGCCGTACTCCGTACTTTCGTGCGTGGGCGAATTTCCGCTTCAGAAGGTTGCGCTGAGCCCGCCATTTCGATGCGCTCACGTCTCGGTTTGAGTCCCGTCACGCTTCAGAGATTGAGCGCGTACTCCCCCCCCCCCCTTCTCTAACTCCCGACGAACCCACTTGATGCAAAAAAAGCTTTCGTCTGACTCCCTTGTTTTTCCCCCCTTCTTGGTATTTCCGAGGCCTCTATGCTTATTCCCCTTGTTTTTGCATTTTAATTTTGAAATGTTCCAATAACCGGTCACAACCCCAAAAATCGGATTTTTTTTGTGACATTACTTTCCGTACGAATTAGTTCCCAGGACCATTGCCCCTTCATTTTTTTTCTCCCCTACCCCCAGGCAATGTGCAAATCCCCCACTGCATACGAATAAAGCTTCTGACCACGTTCTCGCACTACTGGCGTACCTTCCGCTGATTTGAGCCCTTGATCAATCCCCACTCCCGGCGGAACCAGGACAATAACGCCCCTTCTGAAGCTCGCTGTTTTCGTTGGATTTTTGCTTTCCTCATTTATGTTCCCCCGCCTTTCCACCCTGGCTCTGCGTTCAATCCTAATTCGTACTCCAGAATGTCCTTGCCAGCCCCATACCTGTCTAAGCGTCCTATCCCCTTCGCCGGTCTGGGCATAAAGCATTTTCTCGAGGTCCCCCCCCAACAAATTTGCTAAATAACGTATGTTTTTGTTTCTTTTCCGAATGTTCCCCCACATTGGTTCCGATTCTTCATTAGGCACCATTCGGATCCTTCGGGATCTTTGACCCGTGTCTCCACAAGCCCCTTGATCAACCTCCCTTTATTAGTCAAATGTGCTTTCTCCCCCGCTAACTTAACGGATTCCGCCGGGCCTCCCTATCTTGTATGAAGTTTCTTTGCCTTTTCACGTTTCCTCCTTCCCCTCTGGCAGGGTTCCCCTGTCGACGTTTCTTTCCACACCCGTAAAGGCCATTCCATTCGACCCCCGAACTTTTCTCTGTATCTCCTGTCATTTTTCCTTGGGGTACCGGGTAACCTCTAGCATCCACCTGACGAAAGACTGTCGAGTGTATGCTTGTTCCTGATGACGCCCCTCTTCCGATCATTTCTTTAATTAGTTGAAGAGTACCTATCTTTCTTGGGTGTGAAACTCCCAACCCTCTGTTTTTGAACCGGACCCTTTACGTTGACCCCGAAATTGCCAAGCAAATTCCCCCGCATGCCTTTTGAACATTCTGAACTCGACTCCCCCTCGCCCTCTCTTTTTTTGGAGGTGCGCTGAAAGCACTCCATCTCCCGGAGTCGAATCCCTTTCAGTTAGACTGTTCTCTTCTTTTTTTTTGCCTTTCGAGCTCTCCCCCCCCCCTCGCTTCGTGTGAGAGAGCCCTATCTAACCTCCATCCTTATTTCCCTCTTCCACCCCGCGATAACAGGTTTTTATGCCTTCCTATTTTTTACCTACTTGTTCCCACCACGTCCGAAAGTGGGGTTCTCAGGGTTCAATTTCATACGTTTCCGCTTGACTTTCTTCCACTCCCAAGCCTGCCTGCCTTGAGTGCCGTCTCCTTCCTTTCTTGCATCCCGCGTTGTTCGTTCCCACCCGGACTAGCGGGTCTCTGAGTTGCGACTGGTCATACTCTTTTCCTCCGTTGTTTTTTTTTTAGATCCCTTCCTGTCTGTATCTCTCCCCCCCCATTTGCCGCTCTTTCAGAGCGAACCTATGGTGCCCATCCGGCGAATAGCGTGCAACTGTACATGCCACTCATAAGGATCGTGTCTTGTCAACCCTCTGCCTAGAACAATTTTTTCAACTGCCAGTCCGCCAGAGGGATTGATTTCTTGTTCTTCTTTAACCAATTCCTTAATGCAACTGTTAGATCTGGCCAAGGTTAAAGAAGGTCTATGAGTTCCTGTGCATGGGACTTTTAGGGTGACCACAGAACTCTTTTTTAGCGTGATCACATGTAGAGAACTCCGTCTCCTCCCCGAAATCGCCGCAACATATCCACCTTCAACTCCCGGATTTCGGCATTCGCCGGGCTCTATTTTCCGGATAGTCCCACCCCCCATCCAAAACCTTTTTTTTTCTTTCGTTTCCCTTTCGGAGCTCGGCAGCGCTGTGAACTGGCGGTCTGCCCGTTTGGTTCAAGGTTCTCCCCCCCTTTTTCGGTACCGGGTCCCCCACGCTTTTTTCTCTTTTACCCAAACACGTTGCGATTTTCTTCAATTACTTTTTTTTTCCGCCTCAATCCGCTCCTATGTTCAGCCCCTTTTTCCCTATTCGTAAATTTTAGGAGGTTTCTCCCTTTACATGGTCCGTATGTTCACTTGGCCTTTGGACGCGTTCGATAGTGATTATTACTTTACGCCGTAGTTGGCCGGCTAACTCCCTTTCCCCTTCCCAAAGAAGCGAGGCCTGTTTTCCGTCCGGCAGCCTTCGACCCACTTCCGAGATCTGATCACAGTGTGGTAGTCTCTTTCTAGCGCGTCCCTGTCCTTCGTTTCGATCTATTTGTATTGGTGGGATCGTAGGGTTCTTGTCCTCCCCAAGATACTTCCTAGTCCATGGCCCCAAGGGTAAAACGGCCACTATCAATTTTTTCTCCCTCTTGGTTGCATAGTCTTCCCATAATATTTTCTTTGAGCCCCGCTTAGGGTTTGGACCAAATTCAAGCCTTTCCTTTCTCGCCCGGGAGAACATTTCTTCTGCTACCAGACCTTCTTGGCCGTAGCGGCGCATTCTCTTTGGAGGACCCCTTTAGACGTTCTTTTCATCTACTTTTGTGCTTCCGCTTTGTTTCCCCCTATGTTTTTTCCGGTTCCGCAAAGACCAAAATCTCCCCCGATCTTCTCTTTTTATCTGGGTTCGAAGGCTTCCCTTTTCGCCAAATCCGGTTCCGGTAACGCCCGTGGAGTGTAATCGCTCGCTTCTTTTAATGCTTGCCATTGCCTTTCCTTCTCAGATATGCAAAATTTTTATAATGGTCTCCTTCCTGTTCGAAATATTCCATAAGTCCCCACCTCTTCCTGATTTTTGGGCCTTTATTGTTATTTCAACTCATTAAGGCCCCCCCCTTTTATTCAGTCAGCTTCTGAAATCCATTTAGACGATCCAATTCCTAGACCCCTGTCTTTTGCTCTCTCGTCGAGTGGGTTCGACCTTTTGTATTCCGGACATTTTGTCTCTGTTCGTGTCTTTCGCCTATTGAGCATTTTTCCACCGCCTGTAGTCCATTTACTCCCTCTCTTTTCGGATTGAAGTTAACTACGCTTACGCGAGCCTGTCCGGCCTTTCAGGTGCACTGTTTTTTCGAGGAGCCGCTCCGCCGATCTTTCTCTTCCTGTGACTAATCCTTCCTTTTCAGATTGTAATCTTTTTTCGATCGCGCGTTTGATTGAAATTGCACCTCAATTTTCAAGAAGGGATCCTTGGCTCTTCCTTTGTCCTATCGCACTTCTCCCCTTGCAACTCACGTTGTTTTTCGACCTAATTTGACGTTGTGGTTATGGCATAGGTGCTTGCTGCCGATAGTTTACTCATTATTTGTATCCTTTGACCAGAGCTACGAATATGCCTTTTTCGTTCCATGATGTTCGAACTTCTACCCATTGTGCCCCAAATCATTTTGCTCCTTACGGCTTTTTTTTAGCTCTGGCCTGCGCCCGAATTCCTTCCCATCAAAAGACACTTGGCCTTTTGCCCCGACGACTCCTTCATGTTCCTGTCGCTTACATTAAAGATGTCTGACCGCATAACATGAGCCATAGCCACACCCCCCTAACCCGACGTTCTGCGGAAATGCCCCTGTGTATTGACGACGTCCGTTTCCTACCTCTAACGGAGATGTTGGGGCATGTTGCAGCTCCCCCAGTCTTGGAGGAAGCTTCCTTTTCCCTACCGATCGCGAGTTTTTTTTAGAAGCCCTCTCTCTTTCCCTCTTCCTTTTTTTGTTGTGTCTCTTCCCAGAGAGGAATGCACTCTGGCTCCTCGTGGTTTTACCCCCTACTCCCTTCCCCACTCTTTCCTTCCCTCATTCTCACTACCCATCAGCGATCGTTGTCTAAGGATGTCGGCCCAATTTCCTTGTCCATTTGCTTTGAAGATCATTGTTTCGTGTTCTCTACTTTTTCGTTATTTTTCTCTGTTAAGGAGATTTGTCGCGATATTCCTCATTCAATTGAGAATTTGCCAATAGTGTCATCGTCGGGCTTTTTCTTTGGATGTTCTCGTTCTGTACAGGGGTCATTCCCCCCGTCCCCCAGACGGAGGCGTATTGCGGGTTTTTCAGATTTCGGTCACGTTTCGACATATCTTGCCTTATCCCTGGTTTTCTTTCTTTTTTAATGAGTCTCTCTTGGCATAAAGACAATGCATCTCCCCCCCCATCCGAAGTCCCTCTCCCAGATTCTGGCCTGCACCCTAAGATCTTCCAGGTTTTCAAACGTTGTTTTCCCCAAACTGGTGCTCATGTGACCGCCGCCCAGAAATTACGAGGCAAATGATGTTCCTAGTCACTTTATGTTTCGCCACCGCCGCCTCCTCCTCTGCTTCAAAAATCCTTGAGCAGATTGAGGGATAGCAACGGGTGAATCTCTCGGTCCCCCCCTATGCGCCTTTCCCTTTTGCCCTAGCCTTTCCGAGCTTTCGTGAGTGGTTAACGTCCTGCTCAAGTTTTATCCTCTGCTCTCCACTCGGCGCGCTGGTTCGCCCCCCCTCCTCTGTCACTTGTCTCTTCCCCGACTTACAAAGTCTCCCCCCGAGACTACTGATCTACCAACTCCTTGGCGGACCTGCCTTTGTGACTCTCTGGAATTGTTTTTCTCCGCGGCCTCCTTCCCACTTCCTTCCTCTTGAATTTCCCCCCACCTTCCCCAAAAGAGAGCATCCTTTCGGTGTTGTAATTTCACCGAGTTCCATTTTTATCCAAGTAATTTTTGCATAGTTCTTCCTGCAACCGGTGTTTCCTGGCATTAAGCATACATTGGGATTACTTAGCGAGAACCTACGCCTTTTCCTTCCGCCGGCTTTCCGGAGCTTTAAGCCAATCCCTCTCCTGCCCTAGGCCTCTCCCCGTCGCCGGGGTCTCTTCGCTTGCGTACTTCTAGAAAAGACTTTTCACCCCTTCCCCTTTATACACCGGCTAGTTTAGTCTTAGTAGTCCTCCAAAAGCGTTTTTTCTCCTCCAATATGAGTTCTTCTAGCACCGATCTTTCGATTTGGAGGGCCCCCTCATGGTCTTGCTAGGCCCCACACCTTCCCTTTCTGTGTTCTCATACACTTTTGATGATTTTGCTTATCAAACCCCAACCAACCACAAAAAAAACCTTCCTCCGGAACCATGATGTTTTCAGACTTTTCCTGGTGGATACAGGATTTCTTTTCTTTAGCGTGATATCCTGCTACCCTCCCTCCAAATAGACACTGATACGCCGACTGCAAACGCGCCCTCAAGAAGATAACCTCACCCCCCCCGTGATTCCTCTCTCTCGCAGACTGCACTTATGATCTTTTTTTTTCGGCCGTTGGGTAAGTGCATTGGCGCTTAGGGCCCCCCGGTCTTTTCCTCCCATCCCTCGCCCCCCCTTGTCTACCCTCCTCTGTATTTCTTCCTTCCTTACTGAAAGGTGTTCCCTCCTGAGTAACCCCTTGAAGGACCGCTTTGCGTTGTTTTCGGTTACTGTCGTTGCGTTTGGATAAGTATTTTCTTCCCCCCCCTCTCTAGTTAGCGTACACCGTCCAAACCTGGGTTGGGGGTTTTTTTTACCCCCCAACAAATATGGTGTGAACCCTTGAACAAGTACCCGGCGATTCCTAACATTCCCAAAGCCAAATTTGGGACGTCTTTTCTGTTTCCTTTCGTGAAGAAGGCAAACCCCCCCCGATGCAGAGTACAGTTGGCTGTTTTTAGGAAACTAACTCCTTTTCAACTCGCCGGAGGTCGCCTTTCCTACACTTTTTTTTTCGACCTACATTGGGTTTTGGCTATTTTTTTTTAGCTTTCTGGTTTCGTCCTCGCCTTCTTGGATGCGCTCAGTGCTTCCCCACCTCCCTTTTACCATCTAGGGACTCTTCCACTTGAACAGTCAGGTGTTGCATGCCCTACGTTTTTCTATCCGTTGCCCTACAGACACTCTCGCGTTTCCCGGTTCTTTCTCCCTTCCCCTTGTTTCCCCTTCGAGTGGGAATTCTCACCCAAGCCTTTGCTTTGTCTTGCTGTTTCCTTTATGCCGACCCCGAGCGCCTATTTTTTCCCCTGTTTTCTTCCATTTTTTCTCTCTTTCGACAGCCTGGGCATATAGTTCCTTCCTTTTTGTTGTTGTTTCTGCTAAGTGTCTTCGAGCGCGCTAGGCAGTATGTCGAGGGGTCCAATGGTCCGTTTCCGCGGGCCCTCCCCTTCTGGATCTAAATCTTCATTTCCTCTAACTCTGATTGGACTTTTTAATCCCTTTGAAAACTTTCCCTTTCTTACCGCCGGGGTTTTGGCCCTCCTTTCGTTAAAAACGTCTTGCTTCCGCACCTTTAGCCGGGCCAAGTGGAAGAAGTCAATGTTTTTTAATGGTATTCTTTGAACCAGGAGCTGCGCCTCCACTAGACGCCCCTATCCCCCCTCCCCCAATCGAACCCCCCCCTATCCCCCCCCACACTTCGTCTGAACGCCTTCCGTACTTTACACATGTCCTTTCAAAGGAGTCTTTTCACAAGCCCCCAAACCTGTACGGTTTTATCCTTTTTTTTTTTTTTTCCCCATAGCTGCCGGCGATCCTGTTTCAACCTGCGTGCTTTGCCTTTTGGTCTTTTCCCCCGGCCTTTCTTCTACGGGTATTTTTCAACTCTGTTTTGGATCTTTCCCACCACCCAATCTCCTCTTCGCCGTTGAAACTCCCTAAATTTTGGACGATAAGTTTACTTCTCCCCTCTTCCCCACTAATTTGCAGCAAATTTCTATGCTCACCGGTTTCACCCTTTTTTCTTGTCTTAACTCGCCTGATTATAGACGCCTTTTTAATGGTTCTTACGAAGCTTGGTTTCTCCTCCGTATAAGTCCGTTCTTTTTCCACTTGTTCCCCCCCCACCCCTCCAGTCCAATACCAAAGAAATTAGGAAACAGTTGCTTGCTTGATGCCCTAGTGGCTTCTTTTCTCGTAGCCCCGCGTTCTCTTTCCCATTTTTCTATTTTAGAAAAAGGTAGCCTTTTGATTTTTTGCCCTCCGTTTTACCCAGACCCTTAAAAATGAGTCTGGTTTAACCCGGTACTTTCACAATAAGTTCCGAACTCTTGACGGAGACCCCCCCCATTAAATTTTCCCTGGATGACCCCTTTGAACATTCGGTGTGGGCAAAAAACGTCAAGACCGGGTGATTCCGTATAAATGGTTCTAAAGGGAGAATGCACTTCCCCTTTTTTCAAATTTCTGCTTTCTTGGTCCCCCATTCGGGCTTTTGAGGTACCTCACCCTTTAATTACCTTTACCGCTGGTCTACGAGGTTGACACCTTCTGGATATACGTTCCCTCCCCTCCGCTCCTCGCCTACGGGCGCTTGTGACTCGGAGTCTTTTGGCTCGCTAACTTTCCCGGAATGTTGGTCGTTATTGCGCGATTTCACTAGGAGGGTATTAATTTTCCTTTCGTTTCCTTAGCTTTCATCTCCACTTAATTGTTATAATGACTTTTTTTTTTCTCTTCGCGGTCCCCTCAATCTCCAACCCCCTCTATGTCCTTTGCGGATGTGTTGCTTTGAGGGGGTCCAATCCATTCCAATCTCTTTCCAACCGCTTTTTCCTTACCCGCTTAAATCGTAATTACCCATTTCTCTTCTAGACACCCGGCCGCCCTCCATGATTCTCTTTTTTCTCTTTGCCTTTTTTCACCTTTTTATCGGCTCTCTCTCATATTTGACCTTTTTGCTGTTTTTCGTCTGAGCGCATACTCCGAATTGTAAACTAGCAACCTTCGTTTTTTCTCCTCACAACCGACGTTTATCTGACGCGATTTCCTGTATAGGCATAACCTTCCACCCTTCTATGGCTTTCTCTTGATCCCCTTTTCCAATCCAAGCTTGGACTATCACAGTGTTCTTTTCTTTTTTTTGATTTGCCACCCTCCCTTTTCTCTCTTGTGTTGTTGCGTTCAAAAAGGGATTTCTTTCATCAGCAGTTCTTCCCTTGGTCGTCCCTTCTTATCCTGAGCCGTGTCCCTAATACACTCCTTTTTTTTTTTTTCTGACACGCTTGCAACCTTCTTTTTTCCGGTTTAGCCTTGTGCCCGATGTTGCTGCGATGTTCCTCCAGATGTCTTTAGGCTCCCAGTCTCTATCCTAAGCTATAGACTTTGCAACGCTCTTCTCGAACCCCCTTCCAATAACCCCCGGACCTCTTCTAACGCTTCCTTTTCGATGCTCGATGGCCTCCCTTTCGCCTGAACGTCCTCCCTGCCCCCCCAACTCAATCATCCGTCCTTCCTCTTTTCCTGAGCTATTTTTCTCGGCAGGAAGCTCTCCTTTCTAGGTCAATCCTGTTAATTAACTCTACTTCTTCGAGTCCCCCCCAACTTTTCACTCCTTCTCCTTAATGGTACCTACGACCGTTTTGGCCGTCCCCTTCCCCCCTTCCCAAGTTTCTTTCTATGTTTCGAGCCTCGGTTTTTGGTAATTCTTTTGGTCACCCCTACGTATTTCTTTTAGTGCGCGTCCTTCCCTCTTTCCTCCTCCTTTTTTTGTGAGCAAAGCGCTTTCGCACTCTCTTCCTCGTTTGGCTCACATTGGCCTCTTGCATCCACGATTTCTCTGTCCACCGGAGCCAGACCATTTTTTGCTCTTTTTTACTTTGACCGAAACGCCCGTTGTTCGCAAGACACCCCTGTTCTTTTTTCCTAATGACCCTGCGAGTCCTATACTCGGGTTTTTTTTTGAATTGGGCGTTTTTTTTTTTTTTCTCTTTTTAGCGCCGCTTACCCCAGATGGAGAGCTCTCCTTTTCATCACTGACGCCCTTCCTTTTAGTTAGCTATTCAGCAGTAAGGGCCCGGACTGTTGCTTTTTTTCTCTTTTCAGTTGAATTCTGTGGCCCTCCCCCTGTTCTGCGCCCCCAAGATCGCTCAATTGCTTTTTCTTGGTGTCCTTCTTGGGCTTGTCTTGTCTGACCTCCTTGCCTCCACGGTCACTCTTGCGAGGTAGGTCTCTTGTTTTTTTCCACCTCCCCCCCCTGTCGTTCCGTCAATCTCCAGGAATCCCATTCACGATCGCGCCTCCCCTACCCTATATTCCCAAGGCTTTTTGTCCCCCCCCCCCAACCCGTCTAGTTTCCCCTTCCACTGTTGATCAGTCTGAAGGTATCGACTGACGAGCACTTTCTTTCTTCACATGCCGTTTAGGGAAGCCGACACCCTCTTCCTCTGTTTTTTCTTATACACACCTGCCCGCCCCAGCGGATGGGAGTTTTGTCACGCCCGATTCCCTGACGGCGATCCTCCTTCTTTTCTTGCTTCTTATGTACCCATTATCGCTAGGTTCGTGTCGTCCTTTTCCTTACGGCAAGCAGGCTTTCTCAGGTTGCGTCTACGTAGCTTTCCCCCTCCCTTTGCTGTTGGAGAAAGCCCCCGCTTCCAAGTGTTCTTTCCCCAGCATTTCTCCAAGGCCTAGATCCAACGGTCTGCGATCTACTTCTTTCGGAGGTCTTTCCTTCTCTGTCCCGAATTGGTCCACTTTTTCTCTGGTACGCGGCCCTGCAATAATGACCCATTTTTTAATTTCTTTTGATCTCCTCCCAGGCCCCCAAAAAAAATCTTCCTTTATGGTGGACCTTCCCTCTTTCTGACCGAATTATTTCCCCAGTCACAGTATAACATTGGATCCTGGAATTGTCCCTAAATTTTTTAATTACTCATCCCCTTTCCCCGCGATTACACGTCAACGTCATCTCCTGATTGACCCTTATCCCGTTCCTTTTTTTTCTCCGCTCCAGCACATTCCCTAACTCCACCCATCATCCCCCCCCCCCGTGAGGCCTCTGCGGATCTCCTTCCCCTTCCTTCCCCTCTTTCACACGCGCTTCACACGCTTTTCGAGTTGTTACCCCCAAGTGCCTCAAAATAATTGCCCTCAGGCCTCTCCCCCGCGGCATCTCACCCTTTTCCCCCTTGAGGGAATTATTTTCTTGCGAGCGGAGGTCCACACCCCCCTCCTATGTGTATCCACCCACTATGTCCTTCCTCCTGTTCCAAAACTTTTTCGTTACCCCTCTGGCAGATGACAGGTCATCCGTCCTGTGATCGTCTTTTATCTTTGACGTCCCTTTTCAGCAACCAAAAGAGATCCCACCCCCCTCATGGTGACTCCTCCTGGGCCCTCGCCCCCCCGCTGATCCTACTACCCCTTTGTTGCTCCTTCCGCCGCCTATCCTTTGTCCTGTGTCCTGTGGGACGTGAACGCAGCTCCTTCTTCCATTCGGCTTACGGACAACCTAGTTCGTCCTACTTCCATTTCTCCCCTATCATCTTCCAGTCGGGCAAAGTCTTTGTAAAAAATATTATCCAAGGACGTAACCTTTGAATGCCCTTTTATTTCATCTTGAGCGTCCGGTTCTTCCTCTCTTCCCCGCTCCCTTCTTTTTAGCGATACCTATCCCCCCACGGGATTGTAGGTGTTCACATAAAAATCCTCTTTTTTGACTACCCTTTTTTACCTCGTTCACTTTTCCTTACAAGAACCAATGGTCCACGAGACGCGCCCTGTCCTCCCTTTTCGCTCCCCGATCAGAATCCCCAAACCGCCCCCCCCCGTTGTGTTTGGCTTTGGTCCCTTAAAACTCTTGGTAGCCCGTCTTGTTCCCTCGCCAATTGTTTTTTTAATTGTGTCATTGTTTTTTTTTTCGTGAGAGTCTCTCGTTTTTTTTTTCCTGGCGCGTCCCTTTTTCTTTTGATTTTACTAACCGCCCCTTAACGATTCCGATTTTCCTTAGGAAGGTCAGCCTTTCCCCCAGGTTGTTGGACGTTTTTACTACTCGGGGGCGCAACAGTGACCATTCCTTCCGGGGCGGTGCTTATCTTTTTTGCCCCTTTTTTTTTCTATCAGATTTGCTTTTACTTCACTCCCCTTTTTTTACGCTTCACTCTCTGCAGGTTTTTCCGAAACTTCCTTGGCTCGACTGCTCCCTTTTCCCCAGTTTTTTTTTTCTTCTCGCATTGTGGCTATGGGACAGTG
>Ga0179593_1492370_pt1 | contig 38141 bp, 43 predicted proteins | sample CZODoug2_1_08_16_FD_185931 | JGI IMG/M metagenome (GOLD analysis project Ga0179593, IMG submission 185931) | Vadose zone soil fungal communities from Angelo Coast Range Reserve, California, USA - CZODoug2_1_08_16fungal (PacBio error correction) | ecosystem: Environmental > Terrestrial > Soil >... | reverse complement strand
ACTCTAGACCCAACCCGGTATTTTTTTTTTTTTCCGTGGTTTTGGGACCCCCCCTTTTTTGTTCAGATACAGCTTGTTTGTTACAGCGGGGGGCTCTCCCTTTGGCGGGGGGGAAAAATTTAGTGTTCACTAAAAAACACTTCCACCCCAAAAAAAACAAAGTACCGCTCGATTTTTTGAGGTATCCAGTTCGACCAACCCCACAAAAAAATTCCACCCTTATTCTACCACCCCCCTTTTCCACCCCCCCCCCCCCCCCCCCTGGAAAAAACCTGTTTTTGGTCAACAGGGATTGGGACTTGACCTTTTTTCCCCCGTTTTTTACTGGTCATTGCATTTCCCCCCCCTTGTTTGCCAGTTTTGCTCCGGTTTAACTTTTTTTAGGAAAAATCGGCATTTTTAAACCTCTTTGGTCCCCCCCGAAAATACGGGGAGACCCTTTATTCCTGTTTTTCCATTTTTTCTACGGCAAATTTTTCCTTCTGTGTCCACCCGTGGGGGTACGGTTTTTCCCCCTCCCAATTCGGTTGTTGCGCTTTTTCCGAAAATTAAACCTTTTTGGGGGGATGGATATTCTTTCTCCTTTGTGGCCCCACCCAAAACTCTCTTGAAGGTTTTTTCCACAAAAATCTTAGGGTTTTTGGGGGACTGCCAACTTTGGTCCCCCTTTGGCGCCCCCTCCCAAAAAATTCTTGCCCTTTTTTTTTCCACAAATTAAACTCCCTCCACCCTCGCGTTTGTGCCTGCCTGACCGTTCCCAAAGCTCAATTCAAGGAGGATTTTCCACGAAATTTGGGGCTTTTCGTTCTTGGGACCCAGGGGGGAGGAAACGCCTCCCTTTTCAACCTTTAACTTCAAAATTCCTTCTCTGGGCCCGACCCTTTATGCTATTTTCCAACGGGCAATTCCAATTTTCCTCCCACAAAGGGGGGGACCACAACCCTCTTTTAGTTTTACCTGCCGTGGTTACCACAACACCCCCTTTCCCTCCTTTTCCTTAATTTTTATTAACCCAGTGCAAAAGTCCCCGGTCCTTTTTTTTTTTTAAAACCCCTAAATTCTTTGTGGACGTTTGTTCCCCCTTTCCAAAGGGGGGGTGACCTTGTTTTAAACCCAAACCCGCCGTTGGGTTCGGGGGGAACAATTGTTTTCACCTTTTCCCTTTCCCTCTTTTTTATCTCCCCCGTTTGGTCTTGTGAAAAAAGGGGTACCCACTTCAGGTTTTTCCAGGGAATGGCTGCGTTCCGGGGGAAGGTACTTTCTTAGTGGACTCCCCGGCTTAGGTAAGGGAGGTACAACGAAATTTCTTCCCTTTTCGAAAAAAAAACTTTCACTCTCCCCTTGGACAATTGGCCTCCCTTTTCTTTTTTTTTCTTTTGGTTTATGGGGGCCGGTCGAATACCCTTTTTTTCCTTCCGTTTGGGGTGGTGGGGACAAGAAACACCATTGTGGGGGGCAAATTGTTCTGAACATTCTTTTGCCCCTTTTTTTTTTTTCACCCCCCCCTACCATGAAGGTTGTCATTTTCAAAAGTTTGACACAACATTTCGGGGGGGGCCCGTAGGCCAGGGGTAAACGGGCAAAACAGGACCCCCCTTACTTTTTTTTTTCCCCATTGGATGTTAACCAGGTCACCTCTGACGGATGACCCCCCCTTTTTCTTCCATTTAAAAAGCTGTTTTTTCCGCGTGTATTTTTCGTTCCCCCCTTTTTGGTACCCTTTGAAGGTTTTGTGTCTTCTTGGGGGACCGTCCCATTTTGTTTGAAGATTGGTACCCTTTTGCCCCTTTTTAACAAGGGGAGAATTTTTTGGTTTTTCCTTGTTTTTCCTGATGTTGTTTCCCTTTGGGCCCCGGTTTTCCCAATTTGGTTTGTTATAACTGATTGAGTTTCCATTTCTTTTTTTTTTCCGGAATTCAGGATACTATTTTTTTCCTTCTCCTTCCGTTGTTTTGGTTTGTGTTGTGGTTTTTTTGTCTTACTTTCCGAGGGTTTCTTTATCAGGAAGTAATCATTGGCTTCCCCCCCTGGGCAATTAAGTTTTGGATCTTTCCTGGGGGAAGGGGGAAATGTCCAAAAAATTGTTTTTGCCCCCAAAAGAAAAATTGACCCTCTCCCCACGTCTTAATTCATTTTGGAACACCCCCCCCCATTCGGTAAAAAACCCAAAAATTGGATCAGTACCTTAGTTACCCCATGAGTTTGCCTTAGTCACAATCTACAAGCCAAAACCCCGAGGGAAAATGCCAAAAGCTCTACTTGCCGGGAGTGGTTGTTGTTTTTTTTTTCCCATTTCCCTCCTTCAAATTTACAGAGCCCCCCAAAGTTTTCCTTTTTTTTTGAAGCACAAAAAAAAAAAAAAAAAAAAAAAAAGTGTTTTTTATCTTTTCTTTTCCCGACTAACAGTTCCTTTATAGTTCCACGGCCGTTTGTAACTGGGGGGATGAGGCTAGGTTGGGGGTTACCCCCCCGGTTTTTTTTTTCCCCCACAAAACACGGCCCTTTTTTCCTTTTTTTTTCCCTTTTTTACTTTCTCACCCCCTCGCCCCCAACTAACCTTTCGGGTCCACCACTTTAATTTTTCCCCCCCCATCCGGAAGGGCCCCCGCCCCCACTTTTGAATGGTTTTGAGGGGTACCCCCTTTCCCCTAGTTTAGGTTTTTTCTTTGTTTTTTTTGGGCGGGGGGAACGTTGGGCTCCCTGGCCTTTTTTTATCCCCCCCCCGGGAAATTTTTTCTTTTCTTTAGTTACCTTTTTTGAGTTCCCTTAACTACCACTTTTTAACCCCTTTTCGCAAATAACTCCCCATCGGGCAACCATTTCGTGGTTTCTTTTTGGACAAAATTTAGGGTTTTTGTTTTTTTTTTTTTTCTCTACCAGGTAGCTCCTTGGTGGGGGCCGCTGGTGTCAAGCTTGGGGACCCTGACACCTTTTCCACTTTGTGTTACACTTTTCCCCAAATTTTCCCTTGCATTTTGTAAAAAACTGGGGCCCTTCTACCCGTCGTTGGTGGTAAAAACATTTTTCCCCACCAATCAATCCACTTTTTTTGGGCGGCCCCTTTCCTTGTGGGATAAATTAGACGTATTTTTTCAGTTCCAGGTTCAAAAAAAAGTTTCTGTTACCGGCCCCCCCTTCCTTTTTGTTGGCCCCCTTTCAAAAGACTTTCACCCTTGTTTCCCCCCTTTTTCCTCGGGGAAAGGGACAATTGGTTTGAACTCCCGGGGAACATGAGAGCGGGGACTTTCCCCTTTTTTAACCCCCCCCCTGGTTTGCTAGTCGGTTCCGAACGGGGGGGGATTTGGGGGGGGCTTCCCCCTCTGAGGCTTTTTTCCCGGTGCTTCAAACAAACAATTTTTTTTCAAAGTTTCGTTCCGGGGGCCGGGGATTTGTGGGGCTTAAAAAAAAAAATAGCTTTTTTTGTTTTGTTTTCCCCCCCCCCTTTTCCCTTTTGGGTTCCCATTTGGAATCTTCTTACATTTTCTTGCTTTTGCACCAAAAGGTCACTTTTTTAGTAAAGTACCTAAAAATAACTGTCAACAAAAGCATAGAAAAAAAAAGGTCCCACTGTTGGCCCTTGTCCGTGTCATTTTCCCCCTTGCTTCCCTCCCCAAATTTTCACTGCTGCCCCCCCCCAATCACTGTTTACCTTTCATTCCACGAGGGTTAAAATGGTTTCGGTTTTTGTTGGCCCCAACAAAAGCGCAATTTCCCACCCATCATTTTTTCCAAAACTCTATTACTTGTTTAACCTGCTATTTTCAGCGGATTGGGCACACAGGGCCCAAAACTTTTCAGGGGCTGAGGGGGGGGACCAGAACCTTTTTAACCAAAAATTCTTTTGGGGTAGTGTACTTCCCCAAGTTTTCCCTTTCTTTTTTTTAGTTTACAGGTAAGACCTTTCCCCGAACCCAGTTTGTTTTCGTTTGAGTTTCTTTTCCTTTTATTTCGTGCTTTTTTTTTTGTTCATGTGCTGGCCCATCCAAGTTTGGTTTTTTTGTGGGGGGGGTTTGGGGTTTTTTTCCCCTGCAGCACCCACCTTTTCCTCCCCCGTTTTTTTTTCTTTGGAATCCCCCTGGGAAACCCAAAAAAAAAAAACCCCCCCAGGGCTCCCCTTTGGTCCCCCAACAAACCCACTGCCCAAGACCCAAAGTGAACCAAAACACACCCCCCAAACCCAGAGAATTTGTACAAGGCGGACATGGGGAAAACAAAACCCCCAACACTTAACAACTCTGGTGTGTGTCTTTTCTTTCCTGGGTTGTGCAGGCCGGAAACAGGTTAAAAACTTTGGTCAATTAACCCAAACCCCACCCAAAACCCCCGGTTGATTTATTGGGTATCGGTCCAACAGTCTTTCGGTTGAACTTGGGGACAAACAAAAATTTTTTTAAACCTTTTGGGTTTAAAATTTTCCTAACACCAAAAAAAACCAACCTCCTTTTTTTCATTTTTTTTATGAAAAACAACACAACCCCTTGGTTCCTACAAAAAAAATTACCAAAACGCAAAAAATCGCCCCGAAGTCCCACGACACCTTATTTTCTCTAAGGACACCTGTCAAACCGGGAAAAACGGAACGGTGGATTTTTTTCATCCCCCTTGGGGGAAATTTGTTGGAACATTTTTGGGCTACCTTTTTGGTGGTTTAACATTTAAGGAAAAAAGTTTTGGGCTTCTTCCAAACCCCCAATGGGCCCCTTCAAGGGCAGTCCCCGTTCCCCCCCCTTGACCAACCCGTAATGGCAAACTGGGAACAATTTAATCCCCAACAAAGATTTCTAATCCTGGCATTAGAAAACACACTTTGGGTTCTTTCACCCCACGGTGTGCCATCGTAAGCCGTTTATGGAAAAAGAGGAAAAAAAAGGGGTGACTCCTTTCGGGTGGTTCCCCTGTGGGGAGTGACAAAACCGGTTTTCGGTGCCCCGGAACCCGGCCTTCCCCCCAGTTTTTTTCCCGTGTTTTCCCAAACCCAAAAAACCAAATTTTTTCAAAAAACCCCATACTTTGGCCCCACCCTAAAACACAACCCTTTGTACCAAGGTGTCCCTTTTTCCAAAACACCCCCCCCTTTTTCATTTTGTTCACTTACATTTTAATAAGTTTTTCGGGTGCGGGGGCCCAACTTCCCGGCCCCAGGAACTTTCACCCCCCCTTTTACCCACCTGCAGAAAACCACCCCATTTTATATGTGGGGGGGGGACACCTACCACCCTTTAAAAAACCTGAAATTCCTTTAGGCCCGGGCAAAAAACAAAAAAAATCAAAATGGGGTCCAACACCAAACAACCACCCCCCCCACCAACCTACAAAACTTGGTCAATTCCTTCTTCTTTCAGGTTTTTGCAACTGTACCAAACCCACCCCCCTGCTTGTCCCCCGGCAAAACTGTTCCTCCGTTTTACGTGGCATTCCCCTTTTTCCTTTTCTAAAAAAAAACTCTCCCCACAACCCCAACCGCACAGAATGGTGACCCCCCCTCCCCCCCCCACCCCCCCCCGGTTTTAATGTGGGCTCATTTGTCGTCCCTTCATACCAAAAAACAAAAAACACACCCCCCCGTTACTTTCCTTTTCCATCTTTGGCACGTCCTTTTGGGTTTTTCTGGGTGTTAATGAGGTTTCACCCAACTGAAACAACAAACGAAAGTCCCCCCCTTTCAATCACCCCAAGGTGTAGTTTTTTTTTTTTTTTCCAGATCCAAGGGACCACAGGGTTTTTGGAAAGGGCCTTTTTTTGGTTCAATGATAGGGAAGGTCACGGTGGTTTTTGGAAGACATTGGACCCCCCCTTGTTTTTCTTTTTTGTTTGGGGTCCCCCATTCATTCCACCTTCCCCCCTTACCGCAACGGGTGGTTTTTCCTTTTCTTGGTTCACGGTGTAAAAACGGTGGGGGGGAAGGGGGGCCCCAACAACTTTTTCAAAGCGGCCACCTTTTCCCCCCCCACTTTTACTCAAACCCCGCCCCAAAAAAAACCACCAAGGGGCAAGGGTTTTCCACCCATTTCCCTTCTTTTTACCCCTGTGCACGCCTGACCCTTTCCAAAGCTTGAAAACATGATGGGGACGTTTTTTTTTTCCTTGCTCCAATTTGGGTTCCCTGGTTCCTCCTTTTACAACAGCCAAATTCTTGCCGTGTGATGTCTTCAGCTGAAAGGTGTGGGGGTGGGGGCAAATGACCACGGCAAATCTATTTTTTTTTTGGAGGTTGTTTACCCCTAGTTTTTTACACCACTCAAGGGGAGGGGGACGCTCCACCCCCAAAACCTTGTCCCTAGTTTCGGTGTGTTGTTTTTTCTTTTTTTTTTTTTCACCCGTTTCCCCCTTTTTCCCCCTTCTTTTTCTTTTTCATTTTTTAGTCCCAACCCCCCCCCGTCCTTTTTGGGTTTTTTCTTTGGTGAAAAAAAAGGGGGACACAAGCCCAAGGGGGAAGGGGGACCCCCCCCTTTTGTTTAACCCTTTTTTACCCAAAACCCCAATGGCGTACACCAAGAAACAAAAAAAGGGGAAAAAAAAAAAAAAGAAAAAAAAGTGACCTTGGAAAAGGTCCCCACCCCCTTAAGCCAGCCCTGTTCCCCCCCCAAACAAACTTTCCCCCTGTAGGATTAACGTTTGCCTGGGTCTTTGACCCACTTCCTGAAGGGGGAATGGGGTTGTGGAAAAAAAAAAATTTTTCCCCCCCCCGGTGGGCCCATTTTGACCTCTCCCCCAAGAACATTTCCTCAATCCTTGTTTTCCTCCCTGGGTCCCCTTGTCCCTTTTACCCCTCCCGTTTGGTGGTGATGGGGTTGGGCCGGGATCCCCTTTTTGCAGGTGAAATGGAACCCCCTCTTTTTTTTTTGAAAAAACCCACCCCCCTTAGGGTCCTATTTGGGATGGGGTTTTTTTTTTTTTTTTGTTTTTTAGTTCATTACGTTTTTCTTTGGGTCCAAGGAAGGGGTGTCCCCTGTTGCGTTTTTCTCCTTTTTTTTTTTTCTGCTTGGAGACAGGACACAAAAATTACACGGGGGGGGCCTTTTTTTCAGCGGTAAATTTCGTTCCTCTCCCCAAAAAATATTGTTTAGCGGGGCCCCCCAGAGTTTCCCTTTTTTAAAAAAAAAACCAAACACAACAAACAAATTTATGGGCACCCTTTCTCTTTTTCGGGCAGCACGGCTCTTTCCTGGACAAAAAACACAAAAAACAAACAAACAAAAAAACACCATCCCGGGCTTCGGGGAGATTTCCCCAAATTTTTCCCTCCTTGTCACTTTTTTATGGTTCAAATTTTTGGGACCCCCTCACGTCGGTTTTGTTGGGGGGGAAAAATGTCTCAGAAACAGGACGTACAGTTCCCCTGACCCCCCTTTGCAGTTTTTCCAGTTTCGGGCCTGACCGGTTTTCTCTTTTATTGCCTGGCCTTGTGTTTGCTGGTGGGGCCGGACTTCCCCCTTAATTCTCGAAATCCTTTCCTTCCCTGGTTCCTTAAAAAGCGTGTGACCCTAAGTATTTCGACCGCTTGGGGCAGTGTGGGTTCGTCTCCCGTTTCCTCTGGAAAATCTTTCCTTGAAAGATTCCCTCTCCAAAGTAATACAGGAAATTCTCCCGTCCTACCAGGGGTTTAACCGCATAAACCCCGTACAAAACCGGGGATGGAACCCCCTGAACCTGGGCCCCTTCCCCCAACCTCCCCTTCGCCGCCTACCCAAAATTCCCCCCCACATAAAATAGAATTTGCGTTATCTCTCTTCCTTTCCCCGTTTGTGTTTTTTTTGGGTTGTTGAGGGGGAGCCCTCTATGTTTTGGCCCCCCCTTCTCCTGGAGCCTTTTTTCCCCTCCTTTGCCTTGAATTGGGGTGGGTTGCACCGTGTTTCCTGCGGCCCGAAATTGAAGGAATCGGTCCGGCCCGATTTCTTTTCTCCCCCCCCAGAAACAAGGTACAACTCTTTCCCTTCCGTGTCCTTCCAAAACAAAACTTTGGGCCCCCCCCCGGTGGTCCGGGCTGGTTCATTTTTGACTTCTATTTCCTTTCCCCCACTGAGGTAAAACTTTTCATGGGGGGAACTATTGCGTTTTGGGGGCAAAGTTGTGGGACCCTTCCCCCCTTGAACGATTTTTTACGCACCCCCCTAAAAGGCTGTTCTCTGTTCTGTTTTTTTTTTGTCGTTTTTTCGGACTACCACAAAACTTCGCCTTTGTGGGGGACTTCGGGGGATTTCAGTTTTTTTTCCCCCCCGCCCATTTTCATTCCCAAAAGTTTGGAACAACAAAGTTTTTTGCCCCGTCCTTTCTCGGTATTAAACACCCCCCCCCGCAAAAGGTTCCCCCTTAACCTACGGGGGGGGAACCTTGTCTGTTCACCAAATTAGTGGCAGTAATTTAACCACACACCTCTTTTGCCACCCCACCCCCTTCACCGCCCCCCCAGAATCCACCTTGTTCCGGGGTGGTGTGTTGGACGGTTCAAAATTCTTTATTCGTGCTGTTGGGGGTCCGGGGTTTTCCCCCCCTTTTCCCCCCCTTGTTGGGGGGGGCCGTTTTTCCCAAATCCTCATGTGTGGCAAAAAGTTTGTTTTCAAAAGGGTGGGCCCCCCTTCCCAAAAATCGGCCGTTCCCCCTTCTTGTTTTCCCTTTGTTTTATTAGTGATTCTCTTTAAACAAACCGGGGAGTTGGACTTACAAAAAAACTTTTTTCTAATTTGGGGGGGGGGAAATTGTTTCCAGCACCAAACAAACCCCCCAAAAAACACCCACGTTGTACTTTCCCCCCCCAACAAAAAGAGGGGGTGGGGGTTGTTAAGGGTTAGGTCTTTTTTTTTTGGAACTTTTTTTCCCCTTTCCCTTTGGCCACCAAAAAAAACCAAAATGGTTTGAACCAACAAAACAAACCTCACCAAATTAGGCCCTGGGGGGGCTGGAATTCAACCCTGCACTTGCGGTGTAACCCACACAACCCTATTGTCCTTTGCGGGGGGGCAAGTATTCACCTTCCCACTCAGGTAAGGGGTTTAGGGGGGGTTCTTTTTTGAGCCAAACTTTACCCTTGCCCTAACACCCGGACCTGGTGTTTTTCCCCCCCTGGTCTTGGCCAAAAAAAAAAAACCCCTGGTCTTGGACTCCTTTCCCCCCCGTTTTTCCCCCACCCAACCTTTTTGGAAAACAAACCCCCGCTTCAAACAGTGGGCTTTTGGGGGGTGGAAATTTGGGGGGTGTCACTGTGGGTTCCACCCTCCCCATTTCCCACCCACAAACTACCCCCCCCCAAATCTTGTGACAAAAACAATATTCCCTGGGGGTCCCTTTGTTTTGGAACTTCCTTTGAACCCAAAAAGTTGTGTCCCCACTCTTCCCAAAAAGTGTCTTCTCCCTGAAATTTTCGGCAAACTGGGGGGAAAACAAAGGGCATAGGAGTGTGCCCCCCCCCCCCCCTTTACCCCTGTTTTTTTCTTTTTTGGATTTTATCCCGGCCCACAAAAACGGGTTTTTCTGGCAACTCTCGGTAAAGAAAACAAAAAAAACTGACTTCAAAAGACAAATAAAAACAGAGTTTTTTCCTCGTTTGGCAAACTCCCTCGTGCTGTCAGGGAAGTTAGCTTCCCCCTGTTTTGGGAAAACTTTTCCCCCCTTTTTCGTTAAAAACTTTTTTTTTTCTGTGTCAAAAATTTTACAAGTTTTTAGGGCCGCGGTTTGTTGGGGTATTGGAAATTTTGGGAATGGAAAAATTGGGTTTTTTTTTTCAATGTGTTTTTCGTTTATTTTTACCGGCTGGGGGAATTCTTTTCCAATCCAATTGTTTGTCATTTATACCAGGAAAAACAACCCCCTGTGAAACATTTTTTTTTGCCCAAAGTCCCTTGACTGTGGGATGGATGCTTTGGTTGGGCTGAAGGGAGGTTTTGCGTTTTTTGGGTCTTTATGGGGGGGGGGACGGGTCAGGGTTGTGGGGGTTTGTCATGGGTTCCACTTTGTTTTTTTCAACACACAATTTCTTAATTTTGCACGTGTTTTTCGTCGCTTTTTTGAAACATGTTCGGTTGGGGAAGGGTGTGGTGTTACCAACTCCGGAGATGGTTTTTAGGTTAAATCACCCCTTCCCCGAAAAACCCCACAAAGGAATCCCTACATTTGTTTTTCTTTAAAAAAGTTGGTCCCCCTCAAAGTGTCCATCTGTTACAGGTTCCCCGGGGGGGGGGGGCACCCCCGGGTGGGTGGTGCGTATCGGGTGTGTCAACCACTTCGGTGGGGGTCAAGAAACCCCCCCGGGGCCCCCCCCCACCCAATATCGCCAGGTGGTCAAAAACTCAACGGAATGTTTCCTTTTTCCTTTTTTTCGGGAATATTGGTAGAATGAATAACTGGGGTTGGTTTTGCTGGGCCCGTACGGAAGTTTTTTTCTCCCCCTCTTAGTTTTGGTCCCGTAAATCAATCCCCTTTTTTCTGCCCTGCGTGTGTGTGACTTGGAACCTACCCTCTCTTTTCGGTGGAGGAAGTACTTGGCGCCCATTGGACCCCCTTTAGGTAGTGTCAGACGTGTTCCCAACCCCCTGCCCAGACAACCACTGTTGCCTTGGGGATTAAAAAACTTGGCTTTGTTGCGCCTTCCACTTACGTCACGTTTGGACCTATTGGCCAACAACAAACCACTACATGAGTCCCCGGGCGGGTGGCTCATTTGTTTAACAATCTCCCCCCCCCCTTCCCCCCCCCCCCATTCCCCCATTTTTTTCTTTATTGAAAAAAGATTTGGTGGTTGCCCGCGGCTTTTCAAATAGGAAAGGTCAAATTAAGGTGGCCACTTCCTGACATGAGGAACCGGGTATTGAAAATTCTTTTCCCCCTTTGTTATATACCCCCCCACCTAAAGTTTGGGGCCCAGTTGGGGGGCCCCGACCCTCGTAACTGATTGGGAAAAAAAAACTCGGTTATTTTACTTTCTGTGCCCCGGGGGAAGTTGTTTTTTTTCTCCCCACAAACCCCCGGGCCAAATCGATTTTTGTTTCTAATAAACGGGGTTCACCTTACACGGTTTTGGGGGCAACCTTTTGGTTCCCAAAGTCTCAGGGGGGGGGAAAAAAGTTCTTTCCAATCCCCGTCGGATGGGAAATATTTCTCCACACCCCCCCTGGGGGGGGGGACCCGTGCCCCAAAAAGACTTTTGGTTTGCTATACGGGGAGACAAACTATCCCACCTTTTCCCCGGAAGTTATTTTTCTGGCCCTTTTCCGGAAAAGACAAAAATGGTTAAAAAAAAAAAACCAGTTTTAGGGGACAGATGACCCCCTTTCCCTTTATCCAAAATTCCACTCACCTTTCTTTGAGGAAATGGGCGGGCCCAGACCAAAACCCCAAACAACCCAAAACAACCCCCCCCAACAACAAACCAAAACCACCCCACCACGGAGCAGGTTTGGGGTTGGGCTCCCCTTTTGTGGACCGGGGACACCCTCCCCCACTTGTTTACTTTTTTGAATTTAAATTCTGTCGGACGCCACCACCCCCTTAAAAAAAGTTTTGGAAAACCCACTCTTGGGTTCACTGAACTGGGGCAGGGGGTTTTTATACAGGACCTTCCCCCCCCTTCAACGGTTCTTTTTTTGGCCTATGTATCTCTTCCCAACCAAAAAAACCCGTGTACGACCCCCTTAAGTGGTCAGCCGTTTTTATTTTTTTCTTCCCCCTGTATGGGGGTTCAAAAGACCGGATTTTTTTTTCTTTTTTGGGGGGTGAAGAGGCTTTGGGAGCTGTTAGGCCCCCCAATGGGCTGAAAGAATGGGTTACACGTTAGTCATATTTTGGCCTTCCCTTTTGATCCGTTTTTTCTTTCCTCAGGTGACTTCCAAAATATGCCAAGGGTTTCCCTTACAACTTTTTCTTGGGGAAACATGGATCAGTTCATCGACTGTGTGATCATCTCCCCCCTCTTTGTTGTTTTGGGAAGTTTTGTGGTAGAGGTTTTCTTGTGTTGTGTGTGTAGATGCCAAATCAGGGAAAAAAACCAAAAGGGGGAAGACTTGCTAGCGACACCCAGAAACTGTTTGCCCGTTCCCCCCCCCCCCCCTCCATGTCCCCTGGTCCGTACCTTTTTGTTGGAAAGCCCCCTCACCGGAAGGGGAGGTGGGGTACGGAAAACCCCTTTTACGTGTGGGGGACGGCCACCCCCCCCAAAATCAAAAAGAACAAAGGGCACCGCGGTTTTTTTCCTTTTTCCGGGAAGATTTTGTGCCCCAAGTTCCGTCCCCCCCCCCCCAGTTCTTTTTCCGGGAAAACCTTTTTTTTACCAACCCGGCCCCGGGGGGGCTCACGTTTTTCCCCCCCCCCCCCCAACACATCCCACAGGTTTAGAATAAAAACTCCAAACGGGGAAAACCCCCCCACCAGAAAACACCGTCTTGTTTTTTTTTAAAAAACAAGTGGGAGGGATTCTGGAACCCCCCACCTTTCATCCCCAAAAGAACCAAAACAACAAACTGTTGGTTTTTTTCGTCCCAATCAAAAGAGGGGCGGGTGGGGGGGGGTTTGTGTTTTTCCCCCTTTGACTTCTCAAATCCCCCTCCTTTCTTCCCCTCGTTTATTAAGGGCACGACCCTTTTGTGTTTGGACTTTTTAAGGGAATTGTTTTCCCCTTTTAAAAAACAACCCCCACTGGGTTTTTCCTATTTGCGTATTTTTCTTTCCCTTTTCTATCTTTTACAAAAACATTAATTCCCCGCCCCCCCCCTCCCCAAATTTATGTAACACCAACCGGATTCCTTGGTGGCCTTCTCCGGGACCCCCCCTTCTTTAGGGAGTTCCCCACCTCTCACACAAAAGGACGTTTCGTTGGGTTTCCGGGGGGCCGGAAATAAAAGTTCTCCGTTTTTTTTTTTCTCCCCTTTCTCCTTAGACCACCCCCCCAGACCCGTGCCTTTACTCACCTGCCGGCAAAAAAACGTTCGTTAACATTTTTCTGGCGTTTTACAAACGTTTTGTTTTACGTTTTTTGTCCCCAATTGTTCCAACCAGGTCCCTTTAATTTTTTCTTTCCCTGTGGGGGTTGGGTTTGTTTGGTGGTGGGTGGTTTTTTTGCGTATTAATTTAGGTTCGTGGGGGAACCTTTTTTGAAAAAAAAATGTAAAACCGTTTGGGGTACCTTCCCCCACTCGGGGGATGTTTGTTATTTCCTTGGGTGATTTATTTTTTTTTTGGGTAAAAAAAATTTTACCTCCCCTCCCCTTTCTCCGGGTTTCACCCACCTCTCTTTGTGGGGAAAACCAAGCTATAGGGCCCAAAATATGGGTTTGAGGGACTCTTTTGTCCGGTTGAACGTCCCTCCAGATGGCAAAACACTGGTACCAAAAAACAAAAGGAACAAAAAACACTAAAGGGGGGGAAAAACTTTTAACCAAAACCCCTTCGTTTTTTTACCCCGTGGGAATGTTTTTTGTCAACCCCCCCTCCCTCCCCTTTTTGGGACCCCCCACTTGGGGTCCTTCCGCCTTGTTGGCTTTGTTAATACGTGAAAAAAATTGTTCCTTCTTTTTTTTTTTTTTTGGACCACCTGGAGGGAAAACCTTTTAAGTTTTTGTTTTTTTTACAGAGTTCCCTTTCCTTTCGTCGAGCCCTTCTTGGATGGGCTGTTTACTATGGTCCCACACCGGAACCCCAAACCAAGGTTTTGAAAGTCCCTCTTTGGATCGTGGAATGCAATCCTCACCATTTCGCCTTTTGGTTTGGTTTTTTTTTTTTTCCACTGGTTTCTTTATGTTTAATACTCTTTTCGTATTTACTTCCCAAAAAGTTTTAAACGGGTCAAAAAACCCCACACATTTTAAAGGAAAAGGAGTAGGTAAAAAACGTAGAAGACGTTCAAAAAGGAGTTTCCAAACAAAAATAAATTTTTGAAATAACTTTTAAAAAGTTTCATTGGTGTCCCTTCCCTTGTTGGTCACTTGTCGGTATGTTTTTTTATTTACAGGGAAGAAACCCCTTGTCTTTTTTTCACTGCTCCCCCCCCCCTGAAGGTAATCTACCATAAAGTTTGGTTTATTTTTATTTTCTTTTCGGCACAGCCCCTTCCCCCGTAACCCTTCTGCGTTGGCCTCCCAGTGGGTTATGGTTTGGGGATGACACGAAAAGGTTTTTTCCCCGTGGCCAAAACCCCTGGAAAAGTAGCACTGGCCGGACAAGACATGGAAAAAAAACAAATAAAAAAAAAGAAAATCTCCTTTTTTTTTCCTAGAAGAAAACAAAAACAACCCCACAACCACGAGGGGTACCCGCTGGCCAATTGCGTAGTGGGGAATTCAGGATCCTCCTAGGGTTTCCCCCCCGCCCTTCTTGCGGGCCCGTGAGGGGGTCTGTTTCTTGGAAAATAGGTCCCATTGGTCCTTGAATTTTCCCCCCTTTTTTTTTTTCGTGTTCTTGGGTTCTGAATTGGAACAAAAAAAAAAAAAAAAAAGACAAAAAAAACAAAAAACCAACCAAGAAAGACAAACGAGAAAAAAAAAAAAAAAAGGAGGCTTTTCACACCACCGAACAAACAAACAAAAAAAGATGGGTGGAAAAAGAAAAAAAAATTTTTTACCTTTGCCTTTTTGTAAACCAACCTGTCCAAACAAAGGAAATTTCCGTACTAATTTCGTTCTCTTACCGTGAAGGGTGACTGCGGAACCGGGAAAGAAACAAAACACCCAAAAAACAAAACTTGTGATGGGCTTTGTTGGCGGGCCAAACCCCCCTTTTGTGTCGTGACCAAATTTACTTACAATTTTCCAACACCGGTCCCCCCGCATGATCCACCCCTCTTTCCGGGGACTGCCCTCTTTTTTCTCTAAAGTAAAAAACCAACACCCACATGGGCCCAAAACGGGCACAGGGACCGGGAATTCGAACAGGGTTTCTGGGATTCTCTTGACTTTCCCGTATACCCCTCCCCCCCCCTCCCCCAGCAACTAACTGTGTCCCCCGGGTGTTGGGGGCCCTCCCAAAACTGGGCAAATTAAAAGGTTATTCCTAAGTGTGACAAACTTTCTTAGTAAAATTTCTCTTTTTGCCCTGAGGACCCCCCCCCAATTTATTTTAATTCATTTCATCCGGGTCATGGCGTGGGGGTTCAGGGTGATTCCAAGAGGAAAAAAAGGGGAACACCGGCCAAGGAAAAACTGTTTTGTAACTGGCGGAAGGGTCCAAAAACACTCCATGCGGCTCCACAAAAAAAAACAAAAAAAAACCCCCAGGGGGGGGCCGGGGGGACTTTTCTTTGATTGTACAACCCTCCCCCCCTCCCAAAAACTTGTTATTGAAAAGTTTCCGTTAAACAAAAAAACAACCCCCCCTCGTTAGGGAAACTTTTTTTATTGCTTATTTCCCGCCTGTCCTCCGTCAATTCCCATCTCCCAAAAAAAAAAAAAAACCCACAACAACAAACAAAAAAAAGAAAAAACAAAAAAAAAACCAACCACTCCGGTTAAAAAAACACCAGATACTTTTGCTTTCCCAAACCAATACACGTTCCCACGGTTCGGAGGGTGGGCCCCCCCCCAAAATTTTAAAAATACACCCGGGGGGGAAAATAACCAAACACAAATTAACACCCCTTTTCTGGGTCGTGCTTGGTCTTTTTCCCCCATACCAAGTTGACAACAAGCCAACAAATTGGGCGAAACAACGGGCCAAAAAACCCCCCCCTTCCATTTACCCCCCCCCGGGGGGTTTTTTTACCTTTTGTGTTTTTCCAAAGCTCCTCCCCTCTTCCCCTTGCAAACAACACCCAAAAAAAACAAAATCCCGGAAAAGGGGGAAACATTCAAACGGGGAAAGGTTTGTTGGGACCCCCCCTGCCGTTTTGTTTATTCTTACCGTCACCCCCCGAAAACAAACAACCAAAAAAAAAAAACACAACAAAAAAGATCAAAAAACCACCCTTTGGGAAACAAGGGAGGGGATCAGGGCCCCCCGTTCTCTAAGCTTTTTAACCAGTTGAAAACGCTTTTACACCAAAAGGGGGTTTTGGTTAATTTTGGAACCCCAAGAATTTTTTCCCACCCCCCCGCGGTTTCGGTTTTTTTTAACAAACCAAAAAATTTTGGGGAATTAGAAAAAACAAAAAAAAAAAAAAACACACCAATTTGGGGTGAACATTTGGAAAGTTTGTTTTAATGGGGGGGGGGGACAAAGAATGGGAAAAAAACCCCTGGGACCTTGGCAGGCTGGAAGGTCCCCGTTTTTTTACCCAAATCCACGGTTTGACCCGGGGCACTTCAGGCCCCAGTAAGGGGGAACAAAAAACGCCTTTTGTTGCACCTTTTTTGGGGGTTTCTTCACATTTGTGCTGTTTTTTTTTTTTGTTGTGTGTTTGTGGTTTTTCGCTCCGGTTTCAATTCGTGGGTTAAAAACGGCCATTTTGTCTTGTGTTGGGCTGTTTTTTTGTTTTTTTTGGGTTCCCATGTGGGCCCCGGGTCCACATTTTGGTAAAGTGAAAACCTCTGTGTTTTTACCCCCGTGTAAATGGCGGGGGGACGTTCGGCACAAAAAACACAGAAAAAAAACAAAACTTTCCCCCAACCAGTTTTTGTTGCAACAGGTTTAGTTTTTTTTTTTTTGCCTTTGATCAACCCCCCACAGTTTGGTGTCCTTTTTTTTTGTCCGCGTTTTTTCATGAAAGAAACCTTTTTCCCCTCCCCCCCTCCATCCAGTGCGTGGACCCACCCCCAACCCATGGACCCCCCGTTTGTTACCAATTGTGGGCGTTTTGTGGCTTTCATGGAACACAACTTCCTTGGATCGTCCATTTTCACATTTGTCCAAAAACAACAACAACAAAACAACCAACCCAAAAAAAACAAAGGTTTCACACGGTTTTTTTGGGGGGGGGGGGGGTCAACCCCTTGCCCCCCCCCCCGGGCATTGTTCCTCACACAAGGCCGGTCATTAGAATTCTCCTCCCCCGTGCCGGTTCGGGGTTACCTCCTTTGCCTGTGAAGGGGGAAACCTTTTTTTTTTGCACCCCTTCCCGGTTTCTTTTTTGTTTTGGGGCCAGTTGTGTTAAAAACGGGTTGGAAGAGGTTTAGTTCTGTGCGTGGCTTTTGTGGTCCTTTTCTTTTAGTGTCTTTTTAGTTTATTTTTATAACGGAACCCCAAATGTTTGTTTTGGTAGGGTGGGGATGGGGGCCACAGGGGGGGGGTCCACGGATTTATTTTTCCCCCCCAAAGGGTAAAATCCTGAACCTTTTTGTTTTTTCCGCGGCGTTTTTGGGGGACTTCGTCTTTCGGGAGAAACAGTGCCCCCCCTGACCCCGGAGAATACTTTTTCCCCAAATTCCAACCCCCCCCTCCCCATGGTTACTCCCGAAACAAACACTCGTCTTTTTTTTTTCCGGGGGGACCAATCACGCCATTTTAAATTCCTTGTTTTGTTTCCCCCATTTCACCTAATTTTTGTGGTTGTGGCCCTTTTCCCGGTTCCCCTGAAAAGGGGCCACGGCCCGTTTTTGCACGATCCTGTCAGGTTGGTGGTTTTCTCTTTTTTTTTTGTTTTGTTGGTTGTTTCGCCTTTCGTTGATATTCGGAAAGGTTAATACTACTGTTCTTCTTCCCCCCGTTTGGGGAAGTATAGTTTTCTCTGGTTCCCCTTCCTTATACAAAGCCCGAAACCAAGGATGAAAGGAAGAAAACGCCCGGGCCAAAATGCCGGGTCAAACGCCAACATACTTTCTGGCCGTGGAAGAAACCAAAACCGGAAACAAAAATTTTACATCTCCTTTTTTCCCCTTTTTTCCTCCCCCCACTACCGTGGTTTTTTGTTCCTTTCCCATGTTTTGGGTTCTACGTCCCCTGTTTGTGGGGGATTCCGGGAGGGCGGAGGGGGGGACTTCAGGGGGCAGGGGGGGTCAATTCCGGATCCGAGGAAACATCAGCCAAGTTTTCAGCACTCGTGATCCGTCCCCCACAACAAAAAAACAAAAGGTTTGGGTTCCCGGGTCCCCCCTCATTTTTACCGGACACATGGGAAAACGTTTGGGTTCACTTCAACCTTGGGGCGTTTATTCCCCTTTTTTCCCTGGGACCCCCCCACTGGGAATTGTAAAGGACAAAACCCCTTGGCTTCTCGGCGGGGCCGGGGGGTCGTCAATAGTTTCGACATCAATGTAGGCGCGAACTCCCCCCCCTTTATTCGCTTGTAGGGGGGGAAAATTTGTCCCTTTTCTTCAGTCAAAGTTGGCCCAAACCCGCATTTAGTTTACAACCTTACAGGGGGCACTACCCTGAAGTTAAAAATCGTGTTTCCTTTATTTGTCCAAACCTCTGTCCCCCAAGTAAAGAGGACTCCCCCCCCCCTTTAAAGTGTTTTGGGCCATATCAACCATCCCCTTGTGTTGAGTAAACGGGGGCCCCAAACCTGGCCGGTTTTAAAATAATTAAAGGTTGGGCCATCAAAGACCCCCCCCCCTTAACACTCCGGAATTTGGCCCTTTAACCCTGGTAGCAGGTCTTTCTTCCTTTTCCCACAACCAAAACAATGATGTGTGGAAACTACAAAACAGTGGGGTGGAAAACACCCCCCTGTCAGGCAAAAAACAAACACCCCAACAAACCAATACCCCCGGTCCCCCCTTGGGGGTGTGGGTCATTCACTCAGATTGTACGGTGGGAAACCCCCCCGTGAACCCAAACACAAACAAAAAACACACCCCTTTTCTTTTGGGGGTTTCTGGGTCCCCTTTTTCCCCCCCCCCTTAGAGGTGCCCTGGTTCCTTTTTTCAAACAAAAGGAAAGGGTTATTTCCCCAAAACACGTCCCATCAAAGTTACCTTTCTCGGCGTGCTGGAAGGGATGTCCCCCGTGGAATTTGCGTTTCCCAACTGCTTTCTTTGGACGGGGGTCCCAAAAACGGGGGGAGGGAAGGGATTGGTTTTCCCCCGTTTTTTACCCCCCAAAACCAGTTGCCCTCCCCCACTTATGGGGGTGGGGGTGTTGCCCAAAGTGAAGTTTTACAATCCTTTTCCCCAAACCCTGTTAGATGGGATTCGCCCCCCCCCCCCCTTTTTTCAAGGGGTTTTCTCTCCCCCCGGTTGTACAACGGGTTAACCCTTCCCCAAAAAAACCGTTCTTTCCTTCCCGGAATGGAAATGATTTTTTCTGTGCCCCATCGCCGCTCAAACAAACCCTTTTTTTTGAAGTTTGCCCCGGGGTTTGCGTTGAACCGAAGGGACACAACTTTTTTGGTCTGTTTTGAAAAACAACACCTTTTCCTGGGGCCCCCACATCTTTTAGTGTAAGGACACGTATTTTCGCTTAACAAAAAAAAAAATCAACTTTCATGTTAGGCCACATCGAATAATTTGTTTTTTCCCCCCTTGGTCAAATTTGCCGGGGGGACTAGGCCCCCCCCACGGTTTTTTTCCCATACAACCAAACAGTTCTAAGGGTGGGGTGCAACTGATTGGTGGAGGAATTTTAAAATTTGGTGGCAAAAAGGGGTCCCCCACGGCTTTTGCAAGGTTTCGTTTTGGTTCGGGCCTTTTTAAGCCCCTCCCAGTATGGCCTGCGGGGGGTTTTGAACCCCCCGTCCCACTTGTTTAGGAATTTACTACAAATCATTTTCCTGATGTATTCACGGGTTCGGGGGACTGTTGATCTTGGGGCGGGGGTCTGGTGGGGGACCTTTTTTTTTTTCGTCCTGACCACGTATTACCCCCCCAAAAAAATGGGTCGGAACTTCCCCCAAGGGGTTTTTCGGTTTGGTGAAAAAATTTTTTTTTCTGAATATTTTTAACTTTGGGCGGTGGGGATTTTGGTTTTTCCTCCCCCGGGACTATGGGTGAAAGGGGTGCATAAATTGCGAAGTTCCAGTAATTCTTCCCCCTTCTTTTTCTTTCATTCTTGTGAGAGGCAAAAAACCCAGATCCCCCCCCCCCCCTTTTTTACCCCTTTGGTTCCCCAGGCAAAGTTTGTCCGAATTGGGTCCACAGTTAACTTCAGGAATTCAAAGGGGCAAATTCTCGGGTTCTTTTTAAAAACACCCCCCCCCTCGGGACCCATAGTTTGATTTTCCTTTTTCTTAACCCACTGGGTTGGCCGGCATTCCGGGCCCTTGCAGGACCCCGGATTTTGAAAAATTTCATTTTTCCTGTGGGGTTTGTTGTGCCCCCCTGGGCGGGGCGGGTGTGGTTCTGGGGAAAAAAACAAAAAAAAAACCTCGTGTATTGGGGTCACCCTCTTCTATTTTCAAAAAAAAAACTTCCCCTAAACCAAATTGGCATTTACAATTGAACAACCCGTGAAAACTTTGCCCGCCATAACTAAAAGACGCCCTTTATTTAACAAAACTTAACAAAATTTCGTAGGGGAAAAGTTTTTCCCCTTCTTTCTTCTTACAAGTTTCCCCAACACCTTCCCTCTTTCCAACGGAAAAACTGATCGGAACCCAGACTCCCCTTTCCCCTCTCCTTCAAGGGAGAAACCTTTTTCCCTTTTTCCCCCTGAGGTATAAAAAAAACCCCCCCCCTTTTGGGGCTTTTTTCCCCTTGGAATTATTTTGAAAAAATTGTTGGGACCCTGGGGGCCCCCTCAAGTTGGGGACGAGTTTTTTTTCCCCCTGGACTCTTTCCCCCCTGTTTGGGGGCAAAAAAAGTTTCTCCAAAAAGAAAGGGGGCCCCCAACCATTGCTCTGGTCGGAAAACTGTTTCCACGTGTCTGGATTGGTACCTTGGTTGGGGACAATTCAATTATGGGATGGGTGTGTGGGGCGTTTGTTCCACCCCCGGGGGGGAAAGTTTTAAACACTTTCCCGTCTTTTTGGCAATATTTTCCCCACCCCCCCGGGGACGGTCAATTTAAATTTTATGGTCTTTGCGGGTCGCCAATACAAAAACTATTACCGCTTTCCCCAATCTGGGGTTTCTTGTTACTAAGTGGAAGACCTTTCGCGGCTTCACAACGGGGGTCAAAACAAAACAATTTTTCCGGGTGAATTTTATTTTGGACGCCCCCCTGCACGAAATTTTGGTGTGTTGTGATGGCCCCTTCCTAACCGTTCGGGAGATTGGGTTTTTTATTGGACGGGGTGTACAAAAAATTTGGTTTTGAAAAGTTGTTTTTTCCCTATTGAAGAGGGGCCCCCACCCTTCCACCTTTACCCCTTTTTTTCTTGGGGTAAAAACTGGGGATCAGGGGGGAAGGGGTTCACTTTACCTGATCTGTGGTGGTTAAATGGGGCCTGACCTTTCCTTTCCTTGCCCAGATTTTGCAACCCCAATTTTTGTTCTGCACGATACCCCCGGTTCACGTGTTCGCTATTTAGGTTAGGTAGTTCCCCCCAACCCGGGCCCCGAACAAGCTTTTTTTCCCCTTGTGGTCAGTTTAAAAATACACTCCAAAGTATTGTCCAATGGAAGAAGATTGAAACCCCCCCTTGTGGTGATGTTGCCCCTGGGTCCACGCTTTGTTTTTGTTCTGCTTTTCCCCATCCTGAAAGCAAACCGTTTTTCTTTTCCTGGCCCCCCCAGTGTTAAGGGGGAATAGATATTTTTTTTTTTCTTTTCCATTACCACTTTTTGTGGGGTCGGATTATCCAAGTGAAGGTGGGACCTTTTTGATCGAAAAAAGGGCCGAAACACTTTTCCCCTTGGGGGAACGGGTAATCTGTGTTTTTTTTTTTTTCTTTCAACAAAACTTTTCCCCACCCCGACTTTTTTGGCCCCCCATGAAGGGGGGCCAAAACTTCCAATCCCCTTGCAATTGCCCAATTCACGCCAAAACCCAAAAACCAGGGGCGGGGGGGTGAAAAAAACAATTTTGCCAACCACTAGATTTCCAGCCGTGGTTAACCCCCCCTCGATACAGCGAACAATCATGTATCACTAAAATAGCAGGGATTTTTAAATTTTGACCATGCCCGTTGCCAATCATTGCAATTTCAGGTCTTGGTTCGGCTACAACCACCATACCGGGGACCCAAAAAAAAAGGGGAAAACGAAAAATTTTACTACAACCCAGTACAAACCCCCTGACGGAATTGCCAAAAAACCCGTCATTCCCAAAAAAATTCTCTTTAATTTTTTAAGTCGGGCACAAAAGGGGGGGGTTTTAGCTTTCAGGCCTTCTTTTTGGGCCGGGGACGGCATGTTTTTGCCTGGGAATTCCCCCACCCCACAGGGTATTCGTTTTTAGTTCGCACCCTTTGGGGGGGTTGGTTCCAGCCCCGGGTCATTTTCGTTTTCCCCGGGGCGGGTTGGGGTTAAACCGGTTTTCACACAAACCCGGTGTAGTTCTCGCGAGTTAAAAATTTCCTCGCCAAACCAAAAAACTTTCCCCAAAACCCCTCGTTTCCCACCACAAGGACCTTAGGGGGCGGCCCAAAACAAATAGGGGAGTTAACCTTTCTTTTCCGGTTCCTTTCAACAAAAAGGTGTATTTGGAGGTAGGACTTTTTTTCTCTTTTTCCCATTTAATTAACCTTTTCCCTTGGTTCCTCCCCCCAGTTGGCCTTCACGGCGGCCCCCCGTATTGTAAAAGGTGGGGCGGTTGTCAAAACCTGTCAAATTTAACTTTTTTTGTTTGTTCCACCCCCCCATCCGGGTGGCCCATTTTTGTGAACACACCACGCCCCCCCCCGTACGGTTTTATTGGACCCCCCGGTGTGTGGGCTGGATTAGGCCGAAAACTGGGGGGATCAAAATTTCCGGGGGTACGCAAACCCCCTGCGTTTTTTTTTCAACCTTATTTGTTTTCCCCAAACTTGTGGGCCAGTAACCTCCGGGTTCCCCCTTCCCACCTATTCCCGGACACCCCCCCCCGCCCTTGGTCTGGGCTTTCAAAATTGGTGATTGTTGGGGCAAAAACCACTTTGGCCCAGTCCCTCCTACAAACTGGTAAATTCAAGTTTTTTTTTTTCCCCACAAACTCACCCCTTCCGTACAAGGTCACAAATTTTGCTCAAAAAGTAAAATTTTTTTCCCACACGTTTACGGATTTGTTTATCAAACCCCCCTTTCAGTGAGTACGGCAAGGTTGGTTTTCCCCCCCTTTCCTTTGAGCAAACCATTGGGATTATCCCGTTTTCCAATGTGGAAAAACTTTTTTTTCCACCAAACCCCTTGTTTCGGGGGGGGTTTTTTTTCTCTTCCTCATAAGTGTGTTTTAACGTGTAGTACCCTCTTTGATACCTTTTTCCCGGCGTTTAGGTCCCCACAAAAAAACAAGGTCCAAAAATTGGGTTCGTGTGATTACAATTGTTGAGGGAGTTTCCTCCTTTTTTTTTTTTTTCGGGTGGGTGACACCCCGGGCCCCCCGTTTTTCCCCACGGGTTTGAAATTTTTTTTTTTTGCTTAAGGGAATTGATTTTTCCCGCCACCACAACAACCTCACCAACCAAGACTTAGGTTCAACAAGGGACAGCAAGGTAAAAAAACAAAACTAAGGTGGTAACCCAAACCGTTTCACAAAAAGGCCGGGTGGGGTCGTCTTCCGGGGGGGGGCACTTTTTTTACAACATTTCATTGTTGCAGAACCAGGAATCACCTCCCCCTCCCCCCCCACTGGGCTTATTGCCTTCTTTTTTAAAGGTTTTTTCCTGGGCGGCCCCAACTACAAGCCTTTCCTCGCCCGTTCAAGCGAAAACAAGAAGGTACCCTCCGAAACCACCAACAAACAACCCCTGAAAAACTGGACAACAAAACCAACTGACAAAAAACCCAAGGAAAAAAAAAACCCCCCTAAACAACAACCCCCCTTTCCATTTTCTTGGGTCTCTCTCCTCGGGTTCGGGGCGGAACTCGGCCAGTTCTTGCCAGGGGCCCACCCAGAACCCAGGTTTCAGGGTGTGCCAGGTTTGTTTTCCCTTTGGGTTAAAAGTCATTCGGGGTTTTCTCACTAGGAAAAACCAAAAAAAGTTTTGGAATTTATTCACCGAAGGTTTTTGGGAAACTTTTGTCTTTTCCTCTTTGATTTTGTGATAGACCCCCCCCCCAATTTTGTAACCGGGGACCATTTTTGGCGGGGATTTTCCCAACGAAGTTATTTTGTTTGGGGGGGAATGTCACCACAAAAAGCCCACGGAAAACCAATTATGCGGGAGTTGTTCGTGTCCCCGGTGTCCTTCCGGTGACAAAAAACAACCAAAGTAGGTGACAACCTTTTTTCTTTTTTTTTTTTTTTTCTTCTTTTTTTTTACCCTAACAAATCCCAGGCAAAAGGATTTTTTTTTTCCCCCTTATTTTTTCGTGGAACCCGTGCAATGTTTAAAAATTTAACGTACTAGTTTTGGTTCAAAAACTTCCCCCCCCCCATCGACCAGGAACTCCCCTCCCTTTTGCCGGGCGAAGTCTTCCTTGAACCATTCCACCCAAAAAGCCTGGGGAAGGGGGAACAGACAACTCCCCCCCCAAACGCCAAACTGTCTTCATGGCCCTTTTCTTTTTAACACCAAAGGACCACGGTCTCCCGCCCACTGCACCCTCCACGAAACTTCATAGGGGGAGTTTTCCCAATGGGTCCATTCATATTTCCAGTGTCTTATGTGTTTGCGCCCAATTTTTTTTTTATAATGGGGGCTTCCCTCTGGGGGGACAGGGGAAGAATAAAGCGTTTTTTTGCACATTTTTTCCAAACCAACAACGGGGTTCACCCTTTTGTGGGGAAACCGGAAGCTCCCCCCCTAAGCGGGCCCGGTTGCCCGCCACCAAAAACTTCCCTACCATAACAAAAAAATACAAACCCCCTTTGTCTTTTTTTGTTTTTTTCCCCCTATGGGGTCAACAAAAATTTTTAAAGTCCACGGGGGTGAAAGTTTTGTTTTTTTTTTCCAAAGGAAAACCACACACCACACTAATGCTCCAAAGGTAGTTTTTACAGTCCCGGTATAGTACACTTCTTATGACCCTCCGGGCAGGCACATTCCCCCAATACCATAGAAAACCGCAACAAAAAAGGTATTTTTTGGAACCACCAAAAATTCAAGCAAGAAAACCCAGTAAAAGGTTGAGGTGGTTTTCAACAACAAAAACAAAACCCAAAAAAAAAATGTTCAAAAATGTGGGACCAAACAAAACCAAACCACAAACAAAAAAACAAACAAAAAAAGCAAACAAAAGTACACCGGTTTTTGGGTTTTCCGGTTGTTCACGGTTTTTGTGGACCCAACTCTGGGGTTTGGGAATTCTTTGGTTTTTTATCAACACAAACAACACTCCCCTGGCCGAAGAGGGGAAGGAGAAGGTACTTTTTCCCCCCGGCCCCCCAAAAAAAAAAAACCCCTCCATTCACCATTTTGATTGTTTTTTCCTTTTTTTGTGCTCATTTGCTTTGTGCGCCTCCCATAAAAAAAACCCTCTTTTTAGGACCATTTCCAAAGTACCCAAGTACCCTTTTTGGTGGGTTTGGGGAAAAAAGCCGCCCCCCTCCCCCTTTTTGGCCGAAAACTTACCGTGTGAGAAACACCTTTTTGCCTGAAAAGGGGTGGGGGGACCAGGGGGGGGGGGGTAAATTTTTGTGTCTGGTTCTTTGGGGGTTTCAACGGGCCGTCCCCTACCCCCCCACCTTTTCCTGTTTTCCCCGTCCCAAGGGAAAACAACAAAAACCGACAACAACAAAAAAACCCGGAAACACATGGGGTCTGATCAGGATTTGGAACTCACTTATGTTTTTAAAGCGGGTTAGGACTTCCTTTGGTGTCACAACCCAAACCCCTTTTTGGCTAGTTACCCGTTTTGTGTGTGTTCCCATGTATTTTGAACAAACCAACCCCAACCTTTTTTGTAAGGTGGAAAAATGGGGGGGAGATTCAAAAAAGTTTTTTACCCCAGGCGCACTACCCCAAGGTCTTTCCCCCCCCGACCCAAGCGTAGAAATAATTTTTAGTACATAAGAGAAAACACAAGTTCCCCCCTTGGTTGATGGTACTGTTTTCCCCCTTGTTTTTGAGACGGACCTGGGAACGCCCCCTTAACTTTGCTTGGTCATCTGTGAGACTCCCCCCCGGGAAAGTTGGAACCCCCCCCCTTTGGTTCTTTTTTTGTCTTGCAGCCACGGGTGGGTGTTGGGGGCTTCTAAGGGGTTTTTGTTACCCCACCCCCCCATCCTTTTAGGTTCCTTCCATATGGGGTCATAAAACACCACCAAACTTCCACCTTTTTCTTTGGCCTTTTTTTCGTTGGTTTTTTTTCTTTTGAACACGTTTTGTGCCCTTTCGCTCTTTTGTGGTTACGGGGGTAACTTCGGTTTCCCGGCGCGGGGGAACGTTTTAACAACCCCATAACCCTTAAACGCCCATTCCTCACGAAACTTTGAAAAAGGGGAGTTTAAACTGTTCAAAAAACCCCAAACCAACCAAGGGGAACCCCAGGGGGGGCCAAACCAACTAAAAAAAACCAAAACACCCCTTAAAAAATAAAAAAGAAACCAGAAAAAACAGGGGGCAAAAAGGACCCACCAAAAAAACAAACCCCATTCAGCAAGCACAAGGAACAATTCAATTTAACCCCCATTTGGGGACCAGTTGCTAGTTGAGTTGTTTCATATTGGGAACACTCACTTATTGAGGAAGGTTACAACAACAGGGGTCCGGGCACGTCCCCCCAAGTTGGGAAAATTTGTCAACCCCTTGACTTTTTTCCCCCCTCTATATGGGCATAAATTTTACATGAATTTGAGTGGGCAACCTTTTGGTTTTGAAGTGCCTTTTTCTTTTCACATTACCTTGTTGTTGTGGGTTTTTTGGAAAAAAACCCTTGGACAGGGGTAAGTATTTGATTGTAAGTTTGGGCTTTCTTTGCTCCGTGGTTGACTTTGTCTTTGAGTTTATCGGGTGCAAACCCCGGGGGTTTTTTGCTGGGATTTTTTACTTTTTACCATTGGGGCGTTCAGGCTCCCCCATTTTATAGTCCCCCTTTATTTGGGTCTGGTTTCGGTTACGAAACAGTAGGGCCTCATTTTGGGGAAAAAAAAAGACAATTTTGGTTCCAATTTTTTTGTGCGGTGAGGGTAGGAAAGTTCTGTATAAAAAATGCCCCCCCCCCCAGGGGACTCCTTCTCCAACAGACAACCCAGGTTCCATAGAAACCTCCTCCCTTGTTGGTGTTGCACCAACCCTTTCCACCCCCCCGAACAATTAAAAGTCAATGGGGTACAAAACCAAGGTTTCAAATTAATGTGGGGGGTTATTTATAAAAGAAGATAAAATTTTTCTTTTTTCCCATTCACTTGACCCCTTTAGGGGGCCCGCCCTTTTTCGGGTATGCTGGACCTGCGTTGGGGGCTTTTTCTCGGCGTCATCCGAACCAAGGGGGCTGGGATCCACCTTCCCCACCTTAAAAAGTAGTCCTTAGTAACCTGGGAAAGTAACTTACGAAACACGGAAAAAACCAATAGGTCTTCCTTTTTAAGCCCCTTGGAAATTTTTTTCCCGGTCACAAACTCCTCCTTTCCCCTGTCCACAGGCAGGGACCCGGGAAAGCAAAAGAACAAATTTTTGCCACGGAAAAAAAAACCCACCTGTACAAAACCATCGACCCCTCCCACCAATATTGCTCTCTTTGTTCCTTGTTTTTTTTTGTAGGTTTTTTCAAGGGGGAACCCTTGTCCTCTTTGGGTGGAATTGTCCACCGTCTGCGCTTATAGGGGGGGTGATTTGATTTTTCCCCTTCTTTTTGCCCTTTTTCCTTTAGGAGGCAGGAAATTCATACCCTGGGGCCGCCCCCGGGGTTCCAACCAAAAAGCCCATGGGGCCCAATTTCTCCAGGGTTCCAAACCGGGGTGGTTACGGGGAACAGTTTCCCCTTGGGGGACCTATGAGGCACGTCATTGTGGTCAGGGGGTCACTCCCGTTTCCGACGGGGATTTTTTTTCTGGGCACAAAAAAGGGGGGTTCCCCCCTTCTTGCGGGGGTTTCCGGACAAAAAACAAAACAAAACAAAGACCAAACCAACCCCCCACACACACACAAAAAACACATGAAGGTTTTCTTGCGGGAGGGGGAGTGGCATCTTTTCCTCCCCCCTGCAAGTGCGGAAAAACTCCCCTGTTGACTCCGATTGGGAAAAGGGTTTTGGGGAACTTGGCTAAGCCCGTTTTTTTTTTTTTTAAACAGAACATTTTCTTCGTTTTTAATGTTTTTAACACCAAAAGGCTACTGGGGTTTTTGGGGAACTTGGGGACATTCCAAACCAAACATTAAGGTGTTCCCCCCTTTGTTAGCCCCCACGATTTGTGCCCAACCACTGGTCCCCCCCCAGGCCTTTCACCCCCTTTTAAAGGTTTTTTTTTTTCCCCAGGATCGACCCGGTTTCCTTTACAGGAAAGCACATTCCCCCCCGTTTGGGGAATCGGTCCTTCTAAGTGGTTGTTTCCCCCCCAAGGGGGGGCCCCCCCCCACACTTGGAAACGGGGTTAATTTTTTGTTTTGACGGCGGTTGCCTTGCTCTTATCCCCAACACAACCCACCCCCCCCCTAGGGGGGGGGGGGTTCAATAACAAACTCGGAAGTTGGTTTCCAAGGCAAACCCACCACCGACGTGCCGTTTGGTTGGGGGAGCCGGAGATTTTTTTCCGGCCTCCTTGGTTTGGAAAAAAACCCCATTTGGAAAATTTCCACCCCCGGGCGGTTTCCCTTCCATTCATCAATGTGGGCCGGGGTGTTAACACCCCCCCATGCGTCGGGCAAACCACCCCGGGCAGGAACAGCCCCCCCAGTTTTCGGTACTGTTTGCACCCCCTTCCGGGGACCGTGGGGACCGGTAAATCAACCCAAACCCTGGGTTTTTGCCGGGGGACAAATCTCGGGTTCTTCCCTTCCCACAACCGGTTTCACGTAACACAACAAACCAACCCAGCTGGGAAAAAGGGGCGGGGCCCAAAAGTGGGACTTTGTCGGATACTCACTTCCACTCCCGCCCCAATACCTGATCCCCTACGTGCTAGCCCCCCTCCATTTCTTATATTAGCCCCCGCCTCGCCTCTCCTCCCCTTATTCCTCTATTTCTTGGCACCCTTATCCCCCACCCCTGCTACATCCCCTCCTACTCTTCCACTCTACACGCTCTTCCCCACTCCTTTTGGTTTTCTCTCCCAACCCTCCCTCCTTTTTCCTCTACCCCTCCTAACCCTTTCACTCCTCCCGCTTCCTCCTGTCTGGCCCTTATCCTTCCCCACTCTGCCCCCTGCCTTCTCCTCCTCCCATTTCCTCGAACAAACCCACCCCCTCTTCTTCTTCCTTCCCCCCCCCCCCCTCTTTCTCTGGCCCCTTCCCTACTTCCCCCAACCCCCCTCCCTCCTCCCCTTCCTTTCTTTACACCCCACCTCTGCCTACCCCCTCACCACACATCCCCTTCACACCAACCTACCCTGATCCCCTCTACCCCACCACCAATCACCCTCTTTTCTTCCTACCGCCCTCTTCTCCTATCCTGCTAACCCTCCTCTCGCCCACCCTATACTCTCCCCCCATGGCACCCTCCCTAACTTCCCAATCACCCCCACCCTCCCTCTCCCCGTCTTAACTGCCATCACCCCCCCCTTACCTCCCCCTCCCCCTTTGCTTATAAGCTTTACTTCTATCCACCCGCTCCCTCCTCTTCCCCCCTCCCCGTCTTCCTGCCATCTCCTACAACACCCCTATCTTCCCCCACACCCCCCTCCGTCTCTCCCCTACCTCCCGCCTCCTACCCTTCATGCTTCCACTCCCACCCCCGTTTACCCTCACTCTCCTCCTCCGTCTTTATCCTTTACCTTCTCCACCACTCCTTGCCGTTGTCCTCGTGCTTTTTCTTCCCCCTTATTCTCTCCTCTAATCTTTCGCTCCTAGTCCCCCCTCTACTGCCCCTTCACTATAAGCGTTGGGAGGTTTTCCGCTTCCTGGGTCCAAAAAGTTTGAAGGCGTTCTTTCCACGGTAAAAAATCACCAAAAAAACCCTTTTTGTTTTATTATCCTTGACATTTCGGGAATTTTTGGAATCGCGGGATGAAAACCCTTTACCCCACTTTGGTTTTGGTGGGGGGACTGGGTTTTGGCGTCGGAAAACCGGCCTTGCTTGGGGCGTAACGGCTTCCTCCCCCCCCCCCACAAATTTTACGGAAAATTCACTTGTAAAATTCTTCCCTTCCTTTTTGAAACTTTTTTCCGATTTAAGGTCCCTTCCGTTTGGTGGAAAAATAGTTTCCCCCCTTTTTTTTCCGGAACTTACAACAATTTCATTGTCTGTTTCCATCTTTTGGGGAGCCGTCCGATTTTGGGCCCACCTTTTGGGCCGGGGGGACTTGGAAACACGGGTTTTCCCCCGATGGTTGTGCAGGGGATTTTTTATCCCCCCCCCGTCCCCCCCTCCTTTCCGGGGGGAGGGGGAAAAAAACCCAAACCTGTTGCCGCCTGCTAATTAAATTTCTCTTTCTTCATTGTGTGTGCATGCAAGACTGCGGGGGTCCTGGGGTTTTCCCCCGTCCCGATCCCCCACATTGTCCTCAAGCCCACCAATTGTAGTTGTGGTTGAAAATTTGTCCCGAAGGATACAGTTCCTGCCGGTACCAACAGCGGGCATGGCGTTCGCTTGGGTGCCCTTTCCACCAAATCTTTGTGCACCTTTTTTTGGGGAAAAAAAACAACCCCCCCCCCGAAGAAACTCCGCTGTTTTTCTTTTATGCCCTTCCAGAATCCTCACTTTTCGTTCCCACTTTTTTTTTTCCCCCTTGCTGTTGACTTCTTTTGGGCATGGTTCACCCCTTTTGGGGGACCCAAGTTTCCCCCCCCAACTCGGCCATTTTCTGTAGTGGACCTCGGACATGGGCTGTACTTCTGTTTCCTTGACTGTTCTTTCCAATGGGGGGGTAAAAAAACTGGGGGATGGGGGGGGGGCCGCACCCTCGATTGTTTCCGGGAAAAACGGTTTGGGTGAAAAGGAATCCCCCCCTCTTTTCCGGGCCTGGAAAACTTTTTTGCCTGTTGGTCAACTTTATTGGGCAACCCCCATACTTGGAAGGGGCGTTTTGACAATCACCCTTGAAAGGTGACTTTTTCCCCCCCCCCTGGGCTACTTTTGGCGCCTCAAGATAGGTCGGTATGGGGACCCCCCACAATTAAAACACCCAAAACACAGCAACCGTTGTCCCGGAAGGATGTTCAGCTAACCCAGGGCCTTCCGGTGCCAAACTTAATTTCCGTTTTTCCTTCGTTTGGGGCGGTTCCAACCGGGTGATAAGGGTTACCCCGAAAAGACCTTGCAACTCGAAGACTGGTACGGTCCTTCACGGCAACCTTGGACTTCCCCCAATGGGGGGTCAAAAAGGCCCCTTGTTTTTTTCGTTTACCCTGAAGGGTTTTGGTGGGTCACAAACAAAAAATCCCCCCCTGTTTTTTCCTGGTTGACTTTCTGTTTACGTTGAAAGAATTTTCCAAACCCCAAACTCCCTTGGCCCCACATCCTGGTTGGGTCGGACATTATTTGGGAAAAGGGGTATTCAACATTGTCAACACAAATTGTTGAAAAGGATTGGGGAGGTTCCCCACTGGTTACAACCCCACCACCCCCCTCCCCGTTCCCAGATGGGACCCAACAAACCAAAAAGGGGTACAGGTCCCAATTTAAAAAGGGGGAAAAAGGGGGGGTATGTTTTGTTTTTGACTTTAAGGTTACCCCCCCCTCACAAAATACCCCCTTATTCACGGGTTGACGGCTTAACATTAATGTGGGTCCCCGGGCGGGGCGAGCCCCAAAACGAACAATACCTACTTTTTGCTTTTCCCCCAAAAAAGGGGAAAAAACCCCCTTGCTGGTGTATCGCCAACGGGCCCTCCCCTTTTGGAGGGGCGTTACAAGGAGTTTATCTTTTTTTGGTGGGGGGGTAGGAAAGGGACAAATTTGTGTGTCCCCCCTTTGTTGGTGATATTCGAAGTTACCTCCCCCCCAAACTGGCCGCCCGTTTTGGGGAACGTCCAAAATTCTTTTGGACCGTTTTTTGTAACCAACCTTGAAGTAAACCCCCTTCTGGATGTTGGGAATTTTGCCCCCCCCCCTCCCCCCTACCAGTGAAAAACAAAAAACAAAACCCCAACCCCCCCCACTTTGTTTTTGGTTTGCGCAGTCAAGCACACCGTGGTTTCAGGTTAGACCCCCGGTAATTACAAGGGCAGTTTTGCTTGGTAAAAATTTTTTTGTGGCCCCCCCCTTTTTTTTCTTGAAAAAGTGGTTGGCAAGATTTCTCCGCATTTTTTTTCCTTGGTTCACGTTCTTCCTTTTTTTCCTTTATTTTTTAGTTCTCCATGTAGCTTGAAAAAAAAACCAATTCCCCCTTTCCAGTTTTCTTCTTCTCTTCTTGGGAAAACAATTTTAGGCATCACGCTCTCTTACTCATTATACCCATTCTCCCTTCCCTTCACTGTTTTTTTTTCCCGCGTTGCCTTATGTTTGGGGCGAAGGAGCCTGTCCACCTTAAATGACCTAGAGGGCTGTGTGATACTGGAGGGGCCCGGGTAGGCGTCAAACCCCCATCGACGCGGGTGGGGAGTAGCGGGGCCCGTAGCAATGTATGACAGTCCGCACCAAGCCACCCCAGAGATCCTTCCAGATGCAGGGACACCTCAGGGCCCGCCGACTTGGCACCCGAGTTGGGTTCTATAAAAGGCAGTCCAACGTGTGCGGGGGGGGGCGGGTACATGGAATGGGGGATTCGAGGGTTCCGCGGGGTTTTTGGGTGGGGGGTTGTACGGGGTGGGGAACTTGTAAATCTTTGTACAACAACACGGGGGGAAAAAAGGTCCCTTCCCATGGAAATCACCTGGGAAACAAGGGTGAAAAAGGGGAACACAAAAACCCCAAAACGACACACCATCCCGTGGGGGAGGGGGGGAAAAACAGGCCCCCACACCCGGGGAGAGAAGTTCCCCACGTTGCTTTTCAAAACAAAAAAAACACAAAAACACACACAAAACCCCCCCTCCGGGGAAAACACCCCAAATGGGCAGCCAACACCCGTCTTTCACCACTTCTTTGACCGCTAGCGTGTTTTTTTTCCTTTTTTTTATATGTTCTTTGAAAGAGATTACATGTGGGGAGTGTGCCGGGCTGATCCCTGCAAAAAAAATACATTTCACACATCTTTTGGGAACCCCACCATAAATGAGTTTAGGGTTTTTTTTGTGTGGGGGGGTGGAGGTCTTGCCCCGTTGACACCTGGAACGAAAAAAAAAAACAATTTACACCGAGACAACACGTTGTTTGGCTTTTTGTGGTGGTTCTTGTTTTGGGTTGGTGGCCAAGGCCTGCGGAAAAAAAAAAAACCTTTTTTTTTTTGGTGCCCCCCGGCCCGTCTTGGTGACAAAAAGATGGGTTTTGGGCCATCCTTTTTTTGGCCCCCTCTCGGGACATTTTATCCCCAGGGTAAGTTCTATGACGGTGTAGTTTTTTGGGGGTTGACAGGATGTCTTGTTTTTTTGGGGTCCCCCTTGGTTCTTTTGTTTGTGGGGTTCCCCCATAAGTTTTTGTTTCCGTTGGTTCGGTTTAGCGAGTTTTTTTTTTGTTTTACATCAAAAACCACAATTTCTCCACACCACCAAGGGTCACAAAACAAAAACCCCCACCATTTTTGTCCCCCCACACCAACACCCCCCACCCCTGGGTGAAGGGGGAAAAGGTAGGTGGGTTGGTATGAGCAAAACCCAAAAACCCCAAATCCCCCCCCCCGGTAAAACGGTATTCCATTCGCCTTTCAAAAAACCACAACCTGTACCTTGCGTGACGGGGCCGGGCATTAAAAAAGGGGCCATTCGTTTTTCATTGGGGCAACCAAAGAAGGTCTCCGCCCGGATCATTTAACCCAGGGGTTTTCGTATTTTAATGGGGCGCGCCCATAGTTATAGGTGTTGCTGGGAAGTACGCCTTTCCCCCCCTTGGGGCACCCCCCCCCCTTTTTACTTATTCAATTTCCAAATTAAAACATGTGGTATGGGTTGGACTCAATTTTTTCCCCAGTGACAGGGATTGTGTTTTTAAACCCAACCTTCAATCCCCCCCCCCTTCCTTTATTTGTCCAAACCAAAAAATTTCCCCCTTTTTCCCGCGGCCAATATTTTCGGGACGCCCCCAAAATACCCAAGTTTTTCCCCTATCTGAACCCCTCCCTCTTCTCCAAATCTTGCAGTTTTGATTGAAAAGTGACAACAAACAAAAACAATGGTGCCCCCCCAAGGGAAACCCCCAGCCCCTTTTCCCCCCACACACAAAAAAAAAACACCGTCTCAAATGTCCGAGGGATGGTTTGTCCTTACCACCCTCCGGGGACGGAAAACACAAAAGTTGGGGAGGGATATGATGGCCCCCCTTTTTTTTTTTGACATTTCCCCTGTTTGTGGGAAAAAACCAAAAAAATAGGGGGGGAACACCACAAAACTGGTGTGGTTTTCCGTTTTTTTTGGTCTTTCCTTCCCTAATTTCAATGGTTTTAACTGTCTTCCACGAAGTTTTGTCCGGCTTTCGGAGTGTTCCCTTCTCCCCCCCCACAAGGTTTCCCTCCGCTTCTCTTAGGTTCGTGGAACTTTCGGAATTTTTGGACATATTTGAAATTTTGATTTTTTGGCAAAAAACCTCACCGTTTTTGTTTTTCTTTGTTTTCCTTTTTTCCCCTTTTCTTGTTTTTATTTTTGGGGGTTCTATTGGGAAGCTTCTTCGTTTAATTTTTAATTTTCTGGCGGGTTTTCACAAAAACTCCCCGGTTTAGGCTCTGGGTAAACAAGGTTCTTCAGAACAGTCAACCCCGGTGCAAAATCCCACGGCATTGTACAAAGGGAAAAGAGTTCTGTTAAAAAAATCCCAACCCTTTCCCTGGAAACACCAAAGTAGTTCAAAAAGGGTAAAACACAGGTTAAAGGGGGGTTTTTAGGAGGGTCTTACCCTTAAGGAAGGGGGTAGGGGAAAAAAAAACAAAAAAAAGTAAACCTTGGTGGTTGTTTCCCCGCACAGGGTTGTTGGAACAGTTTTTTGTGATTTTTTCTTTCGGGTCCCCGTGCTCCCTTCCCCCCAGATTCATTTTCCCTGTCACTCCCCCCCCCCAAATAGTTAATTTCCGGGCCCCCACGGGGGCTCCGGTAAAAAACAAACCAACAACAAACCTCCCGCCCCTTCCAAAAACCCTACAACAAAACACTTGGATGAGGCGTTCCGCCCTTTTTTTGGTTTCGACACCCCCCACGATTTTTCCCCCCCCCCAAGCAGGCAAGGAAAAGGGCAATGTTTCGGGCAACCCAGAATCGAACCCCCACCCTCCCCCCTGGGGAAGTTTTTAGTTAGTCGGTTTTACTTCCCATTGCCGGGAAGAAACTTCCCTGGCACCACCGCGCTCTTTGCATTTGAATTTCCCGTCCTTTTGGTCCCACCACCCCCTTTTGGGAACCATTTTGCGGCCTGAAGGGGGCACGAGGGGTGGGGGGGGGGGGGGGGAGCTGGGGACAAAAAACCCCCAAAAAAAAACCCCCCCTCAGGTACCAAAACAAACCAAAAAAGGAGGGACCAAAAAAAAACTTCCTACTTTTCCCAAGTAACCTTCTGAAACTGTTTCTCTCGTTTTTTCCTTTTTTCTTAAGCAGACGGGGAATATTGGTTAACAAAAAGGGAGCTTTTTCTGGTTTTTTTCCTTTTGGGAACCTGTTAAAGTTTATGGTGGTGCTCAAAAAAAATTGACGGTTTCTTTCCTTGTTATTTTTGGGTTTACCGAGTTTTAAAAAATTTAAAAAACCGACGTCTACTCCCATTCTTCCCTTTGCTCTTTTCCCACCAAATCTCTGACCCAATGTGACAAAAGACAAGAAACCTTTGGGCCCACTTCTTTGTGGGGATGTTCTTCTTTTTTGCTTTTTTGACCGACCTGTCTTCCCACAACCGCCCACCGCTGCCAGGTTCCAGAAAGGGAAGGGAAAGAGGTTAATTTCCAACTGGGAAAAAACCATGTCGTTCCTTCCTGACCACGCGGTAAACGCCCCAACACAAATTGTGTTTGGTCTTTTTCTAGAATTTCGGGGAATAAGGACGTCACAAAGATTTATTTTTTTCCCGAAAAGGGGAAAAAAAAGGGAAAAACAATGGGACGTCCCAGAAGGAACACCCTTTGTAATTTTGCTGTGGGCGGGGCGGGGTTTGAACGTCCTCCAGCGGGTGGGATGTTTTCAACGGACCACAACCCACAACCCCACGTAGCGACCAAACCACCAGAGGTCTCCTTTACTAAACACCGTTTTCCAAGTTGCTCCCCGCAAAGTTTCCGTTTGAAAAACAAACAAAACAACCAAAAAAACCATTTTATTTTGTCTGGTGCAGGAAGCAGGCAACATTCTTTTTTTTTCCCCTCGGGGGAAACATGGAACTAACAATTGTTGCATCCCTCCAAAGAAATACCAACAATTAAAACATCCCCCAACTGAAGAAAAAAAACTTAAAAAAAAAAAAAAGGGAATAACTTCTCCCAAAAGCCCAAGGGAGGGGACACATCATAAATGTGTAAAACTCCTCCACATAAACCCCTCCCCCACAGCGCTCTCCCCAAGTAACAAATCAACCGTTGGTGGACAATTAAAGTTTTCACAAAACAAACAACAAACCTAAACCTTTGGACGTTGATATGGCCGTGAAAAAAAAAAACAAAAAAAAAAAAAAACTCAAAAAAAAAAAAAAACACCCAAAAATCTCCCAACCCAACGGGGAAAATTTTCCCAAAAACAAAAAAAAAAAACCCCCAACAAAAAAACACACCCACAACCCCCCAAACCAAACACCATATTTCGTACGGTTTTTTTCAGGGTTTTTGTGGGACCCCCCCCCCTTTGCTTTAACCTGGGGTCAACCCCAAAAACTCCAACTTTGATCCGTTTTTTTTCGACCAAAAAAACTTGGAAAAGGCAAACCCCCCCCTTCGTTCCAATACACTGGTTGGCTTTTTTCTGGAAAGCAAAACAAAAAACAGCGCTCCCCCCCTCCCAAAAACAAAAACCCAAAACTCAAAACCCTCAGGACCTTTTTTCCCTCAACCTTTTCCCCTCCGGATTAGGGGGGGAAAACCTAGGGGGGGGGACCACAGTGTTTTGGACCCAGAACCAATTTAAAAGAGGGGGCAGCGTGACAAAAACTCAGTGGGGGGATGGATGGGGCGTGGGAAACGCGAAAGGGGGAGTGCTTTGTGGGGGGTTTTTTAATGGGGGGGGGGATTTGTTTTTGTGTTTCTCAATTGTTGGGGGATTAGCGGGGTGGGTAAAGGAAAAAGGGATTAGGGCGGAGGGGGTAAACGAGGGAGAAAACCCCCCGAATTGGGACACGTTTGGAAGTATGAGTTTGGAACTTTTCCAACCTTCCCAATGAAAAAAAACCCGTCCTCCCCAACAAACCACCCACTTTTGGGTTGCCAACACTTTTTTAATCGGGTACTCCTACGATAATTGGAACAGCAAAAGGGTTTTTTTTTTGACAAAAAAAAACCTTGCCTTTCCCAAAAAAATCAAGTTCAACAGGCCACTGTGTTTTTTTTTCCCGCAGGGTTGGGTGGGGTTCCTGTGAAGGGGGGTTTTTTAGGGGTGACAAAGTGGCCGGGATTTTTGGTGGTTTTGGGGGGGATCTGGAAATTGGCCCAAAGTTGAGTTTTGGGAGGGGTGAAATTGTTTTGGCCGTGGGCCAACAATTTTTGATTTTTTTTCCCTGGTTTTGGAAAAAAACGAAAACAAAGGGAAAGGTTGGGGAACACCAACGGGGCAGGGTTTTCAAGGGGTGCCCACTTTGTTCAAAGTTGGGGAGTTTTTCATTTTTGGAACCAAAAAAATGTAGAACAAAAAACTTTGGGAAAGACAAAAAAACCTTTTTTGGGGTGGCACGGAAAAAGGGGGTGTGTGGGAAAAAACATTGGGGTGAACCCCAGTACATGGGTACAAACCCCCCCCTTGTTGGACGTCCCACGATGGAAAGTACCCACATCAGTGAATTTTTTTTTCCCAGAATTAAACCTGTGGCCCCCTGGTTTTTTTTCCAAATGGAAAACCCCCCAGCTTGGGACTTTAATCCATCCCAATCCCTCGACTATCCCATCCCCTGACTCACTCTCCTCACTTCATATCGCCTCACATTTCGATAAACCCGCCCCTTTCAAATCCACCTTCCAAACCCCATCTCCCCCACCCCTTCTTCATCGCACACCCCCCCTTTTAACCAAGTCACTTCCCCCCC
>Ga0179593_1643956_pt1 | contig 38175 bp, 55 predicted proteins | sample CZODoug2_1_08_16_FD_185931 | JGI IMG/M metagenome (GOLD analysis project Ga0179593, IMG submission 185931) | Vadose zone soil fungal communities from Angelo Coast Range Reserve, California, USA - CZODoug2_1_08_16fungal (PacBio error correction) | ecosystem: Environmental > Terrestrial > Soil >... | reverse complement strand
CGGGCTAAGGTGTTCTTTTTTTCTAGTTTCCGGAAGTAAAGGTGAGAATCCTTTCCGCACCTCCTCTGGTCAACGGAGTTCCACCTTGGACAATTGCAGTTTAATTTTTCTCATGGACCTCAGTGTCTCTGGGGGGGCCTTTCCCCTTACCTCGTTTTTTTCTCATTTGTACCCGTTACTCCGGGAAGGTAGATTTAGCGTCTGAGTATTCTCTTTTGAGACCTCTGAATTTTTTTTAGCATTGATGACTTTTTTCTTCGTTTTTAGTTTGAGGTAAGAGATCTTTCCCTGTTGCTTAATTTCCTTTTTCGAGGAAGGATATCCTTGTATCGTTTTTCAGGAATTTTATGGACTAATGTATTTCACAATTAATCCAGTAGGGCGGCCTAGCTCTTTCCGTGAATCTGAGCGGAATTTGGATGGGACGCATCCTTCTCATTTAATGTTTTTACAGCCGATGTCCTCCTCCCGATGCGTTTCGGAGTCAGCGGACTCCTTTTAATGCTTTCTGGGCATTTCTCCCGTACATAATATATTGTACCCTCTCTTTTCGAGCTTGGTCCTGCTCAGATTTTCGATCCTAGTTCGCCCCTTAGTTACGCCTTTATGTTCTGACAATTCTGAGTTCTTCTTCCTTCCGGCCCGACCCCTTTCGTGCTGCCCGGTTTAAGGACCACTCTTTCTCCAACGCTACTAGGCTCTCAGTGGGATTTCGAATTGGCGCCCCTTATTTTTTTTTTTCAGCCCTCCCTCCAGAGGGCGCGAACGCACAGTTCAGAGCTTTTATCCAAAAACTTTTCCTATTCTTCCCAACCTTTATTATCTCTTCTGTGCAAGCTTCTTCCCACCCCCTATCAACATTGTCACTTTTCAACTTTCACTGGTTCCTTGGCTCCTCCCCTCGTGGTGGTTTCTCAAGTTTTTCCGTTTTCGAATTTTTTTCCTCCCACAAACCGGGTACATGGTGTCTCCTGTTTTTTTCCCGAACCTTTGATTCTCCCAACGTTTCGCTTTAGTTGCCCTTTTCTTCTGATGAAAGCACCTTGACCGGCGCCCTTCCCTTGCTGAAACCACTGACTTTTCTCTTGCTCCTTCCCCCCTTTTCTTATTCTCTTTTGAGAACTTTCTTTTTTGCTTCAGGACATCCTCCCCTCTGGAAGAGTCGGTTATAATGCCCTTTTCTTAAGATCCCCCCTTGACCTTAACTTAATTTCTAGTTATCTTCCCAGTCGCAGGAGCGTTGCAACATTCCAGCTGAGGACTCATTCTTTTCGAGAAACCTTCTCCTCCCCGAAGTTTTGCTATGACGGGAATGTTCTAAACCTGGTTCCTCTTTTGTTCAGCCATACCCTCTCCCTCTCCAGTCTCTCATTTTTCTTCCAGTTCTCGAGAGCACAGTCGATTACGAGGGTGTCGCAAGATTCGGTTTTCGGGAGTCCCCTGTTAACCTCTAAGACCAAACTTTTCAATTTTGGCCTCAGAGAATCTTACTCCTCACTTCCTTAAAGAGGTCCGCTTTGTAAGCTTTTCAAAAAAACCCCCCCCCCTAATTGAAGGCTTTTTTCTTGGCTGTATTTTCCCCTTCCTCTCCCGATTTTTCCTTTTCTCATCGTTGTGTGTTGATCTCACCTAATTAACTCGTTACCCCTTGAACCTAAAATTTTCATCTTCCATGTGTCCCTCCCCCCCCTCAATTTTTTTCTATTAACTCTTCCTTAGGTATCCCCCTCTCAAAATTGGGATTTTGGGGGGAGTCTCTCCTTTCTTACTAGATTTCCCTTCCTTGGCCCCCAAGGGCTTTGCAGTGTCCCTTGAGGACCTCCACCCTCCCAAGGCCCCCTCTTCACCCTACGGGCGATTCAGTGATTCACAATCTTTTGCGAGTGGCATTCAGGTGTCTCAGATTTTTTTTCCCCAATCAATGACTTTTCTTCCCAAAATCTTTTGAAGCAGCTTTCGGAGGTCGGTTCCATCTTGACCCCTCCGTGGCCCCGGTTTTTTCATTCCTTAAACCTGATCCTCTTTGCCAGCCGTTTTCCCCCATCTTCCTTTTGAATAGTTTCCTCCTTCGATTTTGTACCGCTTTTGAGCGTCTTTTTCCTGTGCTTTTCTTTTTCTTGAAGACCTTTGTTTCCGAGAACGACTCCAGTCATTTTACCTGCACGTGTTATCGTCCCATTGATTCTTTTTGTAAGTTTTTCAAGCGCCTTCCGGTCCCCGGTGACCTTCGCCCCTTGAAAACTTCCGATTCACGGCGTTTGACGCCCGGAATCTTCAGAATCCTTTTCTTATCCTTTCTTTCAATTATGTTTTTCTTCTCAATGTACCATCTTTTTTTTCTCCTTCGAACCGAATCGCCTTCCGGTGCGAACAGTGATTTTGGCCAGCGTTTTTTTTGACGGATTTTCTTGCCATGGTGATTTCTTTTGTTTTTAGGACGGAGCCCCCCCCTCACTCGTACGAGATAGTCAACAAAACGCTTGGTCTTTTTTTTTCAGGTTCTCCCAGACTTTTTTTCCTTGAATTGACGCTTTTGTACTTGTACCCCCCCCTAAGTGATTGCGCTTTTAGGGCGTTATACGATTCCCCCCCTCCTGATTTTTTTTTTTCAATGCTTGCTGAGCGGTTTCCAGAAATGTGTCCCTGCGATTTCTTTTCCCTTATTAATCAAGCCAGGGCGAGAGTCTGACTCCCCTCTCCTTTAAGGTCTTTTTCTCCTCCCCCCGCAGTCCCCTGTTCACTTTTTTTTTGTACATCCGTGTGGTTGTGAGTTTTTCTTTCCCCCCCATCGTTCTATGTTAGTACCAACAAGCTGCCGCTTTGGGAAGCAGCCTCAATATCTTAGATTCTTTCCCCCTTTGATCTAGGAAACCCTCCCCGCTCCGTTTTCTTAGTCAACGGCAATCTTATAAGAGACTTGCACCATCATTTCTTCCAAAGGCCCCCTTCCTCCCCTCAGAAGCCCTCTTAACCTCTCAACGTTCCCCCCCCCCCCGTGACAAGTATCCAAACTGGCCGCTTCTTTTGAGTCCAGAATTTTTACCCTTAGTGTGTCAGAGCACTTTTCTGCCTAAAGCTCCAAGGATCCCCTTTTCTTCCCCCTGCGACCCCTCACCTCTTTTGACAATGCCTGTCCCCTTTTCCCCCAAACCCTTTGGGCGCATCCTCCGTTCCCCGAGGCTTTCTTTCTTCCACAAAAGAAATTCTAGTCTTTTTATAAAAGCTTTTTTTCCTCCCTAACTTCCCCCATGAAAACTCTTGCAACGTCTTCAAGTGCTTTTTGCTTGCGTTCCCTCCATGAGTAATTGGCTTTTTTTCTTCTTTAAAAGTCTTTTTTCTTCCCCCTGAACTTTCTTGATGCCCGATACGTGCTTTTTATCTTGATACAGTAGCTTCAGTATTTTTTCGATAGCACCTTTCACTTTTGAGTCGGAAGCCCCCCTGAACAATTTCCGCCTACTTCCCTGCAATTTGATTTTCCCCTCCCCTAAGGTCCCCCCCCTTACTTTCTTCCCGAGCGGACTTTTTTCCTAAAAGGTTTTTGAAGGTGTTTCCTTTACCCTGGACTCGACCTTTCTTTATGTCTAAATACCCCCCCCAAACATCATTTCTTCGATCTCTGAGTTCCTTGGCCACCCTCCCAGTATTTTTCTGTTTGATTTCTCATTTTTTCCCTGATTCCAGTCTTCGTTCTTTGTGTGAAAGCCCCTTTTTCGATCAATTCCTTTAACTTATCAATCCTTTTTTCTTCTTTCCGCAAATATTTACAGAGCCCTCCCAAGCGGGGCAAATTCTTTCAGAACTCGGTCTTCTCTTTTTTTCTTTCTTCCCGATTTTTTCCCCTGAATGTTCCCCCCCCCCAAAATCAGAGCGTTGACTTCTTTTTGAAGAGGCTTCCCTCCAGTTAAATTACCCCCCCTGAGTGAGTTTTTCTCCGTGTTTCCCTTGCCCTACTTTTTTTTGAGATTCTCTTTCCCTAGGTAGTTCCAATCGTACCAACAAGTCTTGACCCTCCCCCCCCCCTCTGGAATTTCCAATTTACCCCCCTTTTCCATCGTTGTGGTTTTTTACCCTCCTCTACTTAGCAATACTTTCGATCATTGCACAGTACCTTTTCCCTCATTTCCCTCTGATCTCGTCCTTTTTCCACCACCTTTTTGATTTCAGTCTCCGAATCCCTTGACATCATAATGCAAAACTTTCCTTTTAAGTCTTTCCCCTGCCGCTTCCTAGGGTCCTTTTCTTCAAATTCCCACCACCCCCCTTCGGGGGGATTCCCTATCACTATGAGCTTTCTTTTATCCAGTTTGTATTTCCTTTTTTTTCAACCGGCTTTCATGTAGCCTGAATATTCTCCTCGTCACGCCGTCCTCATGAATGAATCTTTGACCGAATCAAGTCCCTTGTTTTTACGCGGAAGTGCGAGTCGCCGAGTATCTCCCAGTAGGCTTTTTTTTTGAACGCATTCGATCCCCACCATTAAAACCCCTCCGATCTCCAGCAGGAGGCGTTTTTCTTTTTTTCCAGCTTCTTCCAGGACTTCCTGCCATGCCCTTTTGCACTGGACTTTTTTCTTTTCAGCTTCACGTTGGAACTTAGTCCTTTTCATGGCTTAGCGTTTTTTTTTTAAACAGCCCTTTTGTTTTGCAGTTCCCGGTTTTCCGTGAAAAAGTACTGAATTCGGGTGTCCCTGTTGTGGCCCCATCCTCGGTAGGGAGTGAAAAGTTCTTTTGTCCGCATTCCCGGTTGATGCCTCCTTGTGGTTTGCGTTTCTTTTCCTACCCTTGAGTTTTTCAAAAATTTTCCAGATTTATGGTGTGTATTGTGGTGCTGGTTTTTCCTGTGAGTATTTTGTATAGCTTGTACTTCTAGCCCCTGATCTTTGGTTTTCTTTCCTTTTCGGTCCTTCTCTCCCCCCCCCAACTAGGTCTTCGGGTGGCTATCGCCACCTCTCCGGTGTTTCTGACTCCGAGCGGCTCCACAATGTGTCCTTTGAACCCTTCTCGACTTTCATGTGTCGGCTTCCTTTTTTGGAGATCTTTTCATCCCTAGACCTTTTTTTCCGGTTCGTCGTTCAAATTCCTTATTTATGCACCCCGGGCATTTGTTCTGCCCTCCTCCTTGAGATGTACGGGTCCCAATCGGGACCCTCCTCCGCTTTTCACCGTTTTTAGAGCTTTAGATCCCTTCTCCCCTCTCGCTTTTGATTTGGACATCCTTCGAAGCTTTGCTGCCCCTTCTGTTTGAACCAAACAGTGCTGCCCCGGAGCCAACCCCCCTCTCTAACCGCCGACTTTTCCGCTCGGCAACTTCTTACTTAACCAGCCTGCTCTCGGAAGTCTACCCCCAGCGGATCTGCCACAATTAAACCCCCCTCTGCCCACCCTCCCCCTGCTGTTTCTATCATACAAGGCCTCCACCGAACCCTAATAAGAGTGAATCCTCTTTCCATCTCCCCCACATCTTCCCCCTCTTGACTGACCGCTCACATCCCCTTCAACCACCCCGGGAGTCCAACAACAACGTTTTCACGGAGTTTCTCCGACCCTGAATGGTCTGCTAGCGACCATGAGGCATCCCCTCCTCCGGCGTCGGATCTTCCCCGAGCCCAGTGCCCTTGGGGGAGTTTTGCGACCCTCTCAACAGTTTACTTCATTCTGATAATTCCGAAGGACCACGTAGCCTCTTGTTTTTGAAATTTTTCCTCATACTCGCCGCTCCGCACTGTTCAATTCGGTTCCCCACCTAACTGGGCCCGTGTGTCTCTTGCACTTTTAACCCCTACCAACCCCCTCCCTCCTCAAACCTTACCACAACGTAGACCCCGCCAACGCTCTAGCCCCCCCCACCGGTCTCTGCTCCTTTCGCCCCCATCCACTCAATTCCCCACCGAAATGGAAATGATCCCTTCCTATTGTGTGCCTTCCAACTTCCCCTTCTTATCGCACTCTCGCCAGCCATCAACCTACCCACCCCACCTGATCACGGCATATTTAATTCCCCCGCCTTTACCAACCGGTGGTACCTACACTCTGTTGACCTTCACTTTAAGCGGGACCACGCGGATTGGAATGCCTCACCTCGAACTATACCCTTCCCTCACCACCCTGTCCCGTCTCGGTCTTTCTTTACCCACAGGGTTCCCCCCCACACCAATCTCCCCTTCAAGTCTCCTTCCCGTGTCCGTATAGTTGTAAAAATCCTGTCTTCTGCCGATGAAAGGAGACTCTTGGGCGTTGACATTTCCCGAGACGCCTTAACAAGCCCTCCAAACCTTCTGGTTACAGACCCTTCAGCCTCAGCACCACCCCCTTCTCACTAGTCCACCCCTCCGATCTCAAAAATCAGTTTCCCTTTTCCAATCCCCCCTTCAAACTAGAGTAACTCCCCTCTCCTATTCAACGGACACTTCCTCACTGGTGTTTTTCCCCCCATTTTCTTTTCGTGGACCCAACATTTCAAACGAGTGTTTTTTCCGCTTAGCACCCTCATGGGTCTTGGCAGGGGATTTCTTTGGTTACAGGGTTCCCCCCTAGCCCCCGTCAGATTCCTAATCTTAGGAAGGAGTGAACCCACAGATTTTCCTTTTTTTCAGTTGTGGTCCAATTGATCCAATATGCCTTTTTTCTCCACTCCAAGCTTTTTTTATTTGTTTTGGATTTTTTGACAATCCGGGTTTATGCCCCTTTCCTACTTATTCCACTTTCAAAATGAGCCTATCAATCGCGCAATGTACCGCAATGGTATCTTCTCTCAGATAGGATTTCTCCAAATTTTTCTTGAATCCCCCCTTTCGTTTTCTTCCTGAAAACAAGGATGTTCTTCTCTGCCAAGATTTTTTTTTAGTTATGTCTATCTTTTGAGAGAGATCCTAGAGAGTTCCTCAATCGGCTATATTAACTGGATTCACCTTTGCTAATCTCTCTCCCCCCACCCACGCCCCCTTTTTTTTTCTCATCTTTTCGCCCTCTCAATGGACAATGAGTACATTGACGTTCGATAGATGTTAATTTTTTTTTTCCCACTGTTGCAGAATGGATTTTTTTCCCCAGGACTCTACCCCCCCTTTTTTTCGTCCCAGTTCGATTTCCTCTTCTAGTTTCCCCGCCCTGTCCCCTTCCCACTATTTTTTTTTAGCAATCATAAGTAAACCCTTATGACTTTTTTCCACGCCACGCCATTCCCCATTTTTTCCTCTCTTTTTGTTCCCCCCACGTTGTTTTCCCATGTCTATCCTTTTTGAGGTGTGAAAGCACCCGTCGCTTCAAATTTTCCTAAACTTTTTTTCGCGACCCTGATTGCAATTCTTATGAGAGTGTCCCTATGGTCGAAGTATACAATACTTTTCTTCGTCTATTACCTGACGAATCCTAAGTATCTTGACATTTTCCCCCCCTAAGAGTTGTAGAGATGGCCGCAAGGTCGATCCCCGGTGTCGCCTCGCGTTTTTATTCCAAGCGACTCCGCCGGTCCAAAAAGAAGATTTCTTTCCTCCTCCGTTCTCTCCACCCAGTCTTCTTGATCTTTTTTATAATGTTTTCCCGACGCATTTTTTGGTTTCGTCCCTGGTTTGTCAACTCTTTAGGTTTTTTTTGTCCCCACCAACTTTTTTTTCGGCAGTTTCTTGGCGGAGGGGAAGCGTTTTGAACAGTTTCTTTCTGTGATTTTTTCTTTTTCGCGGTCTTCTTCCCAAATTTTTTGAGCTCTCACCCTCTTTACCTTTTTTCCAATTACGAGGGAATTTTATCACTTTTTTTTCTCTCGTGCTTTCTTATCCTCCCCTTTTGATTTCTGTACTTGTCTTCTCGGGTGGTTTTCTCTCGTCATATAAGATTTCGTTTTTGATCCGCCCTGGATTTTCCTGGGTTCGACGTTCATCCTTCGAGAATGTCTTAGAAAGCTTAGGTCCGATGGACGTGCCTTCACGCTTTTCATGCTCCGAGGTCCTTTTCTCTCTCTTTCTGTTTTGATTACGGGATTCATGATTGGTGAAGGGGACCCTTCCTCTCGCGACTCGGAGCAGCTCCTTTTGTCCCCTGCGCTTTCACAACTTTCGGTGAAGCGATCTTTTCCCCTGACCTTCCCCCGAAACGAGGAGTCACAACCGGCTCATTATTATCCCTTTTCTTTGGACCTCAACGTACCCCACGAGAATTCTTGGAAATAAAGCCGCAAGACACGGTATCCAACCCTCTCCTTCCTCCCCTATGCCCCTTCCCCCTTGTTTCTTTCATTCTCGGACGCTTTGCAAGGGTCTGTGGCGTTTCCGTCCTTTCCTTGGACCCGTCGCACGGCCTGCCCGAAATGACTCCCTTTGGTTTGTTGCAACTGGTCGAGTTTTCCCCCCGAAACTTTTTATCTCGCCCCCGAAATGTATCCATGGGACCCCTTCCCTCACATCCCCAGGGAAAAACTGCCTTTTGCACTTTTTTCCAAAGTTTCCAAGTCCGGAGCGTCTTTCGGTTTGTTTCCTTTTTTAGGGAGAACAGGCTTTCATGATGAGTGATCTCCCCCCATCCCCTTTGAATGTTTTTTTTGACGTTTGAGAATTCCTACTGTGCCCGGAGTACCTGAGACCTAATGACCTTTGATCCTGTCGATCCTCCCCCCTCAGATTCTTATTTGCGCAACTTCGCTGACTTTTTCTTTTTTTTCCCCAAAGATTTGCGACTTTCACACGTTATTCTTTTTTTAAATCCCCCCCCCCCTGGATCCAGAAATCTTCAGTACCCTTCCGTCTTCTCCGCGGTTGCCGTGTTGATTTTTTTTCTTTCCCTCTTCAATAGCATTGACCGTCCCGTCTTTTTGATAAAATTATTGAATCCTAGTTTCTATTCCAACCTTTGGCAAACATTTCCCCTTGGCGACACCTTTTCATGTTTCCCGCTTGAATCCCCCCACGCAGTGCTTATTGAAAATTTGAATCTGAGTCCTTTTTTTCAGTACACATATTTTGAGGTCCTTCTCTTGTCCTTTTGTTGAGAGTTTTATAGTTTAATCTCTTTTTCCCGTGCCATCCTTGTCCTATGTTCAATTCTTCCCCCCGACTGCACTTTTTCATCCTGCGCTGAACTTTCTACAATTGGCTTCCTCTCTTTCCCCCCTCATTTTTTCCCCGGCTTTTCTTTTGGCATTCCCTGGAAGCTTCATGCCTTCCCCCTGGAATCGACTTTTTCCACCCCCCCCCCCCCTCTCGTTTGCGAACGGATCGACGGGTATTATCTATATTGTTCCTCAGTAACCATAGTAATTATCAAAAATTGGGGCTTGCATTTTATCGTTATCCCCTTTTTTCAATCGGTTCTGGATTCCCGTACATTACCCACCTCGACCCTCTTATCGAACCCAGGAATACCGGCTGGACCGAAACAAAGCCCATCGCCTTTAAACCCGGGATATCATTGAGGATTCAGAGGGCACGTGCAGTTCCCTTTTCATGCTGGTTAAAATTTCCTCCTTTTCTTCAGAACCGAATTCCCCCATGCCCCAGGGGAGTATGCTTTCTCTGTCCACGACGGTCGTTAAAACAGAATGACACATTGCCGAGGGGTTTCCCGTTCTTTGGTTTCCTTTGTACGGGCCCGAAGCCGCTTCAGGGTTCTCTCGACTTTTGGCAACGGCATTCTGAAAATTTGGTTTTTTTTTGTTTAATTGTCTCTGGAGTGTACGGTATCCTTTTCCCCACCAATGGTGTGTTTCTCTCCCCCCCCCGGTTGTTTTCCCCCTATGCGGGGTTAGAATGAATTGACCAACAATTTCCCTCTCGCCAGTGGGTTCTCCGTCATGAGGTGTAGAAGCCAATGGGTCCACTGTTATGATTTTTTCTTTTTTTTTTTTTACATCGAGATCCTTGGGGGCGTCCTCTCCCTTCCGTCCTTTTTTACTGAAGTTTTTGAATAAAGGTATCTGTCCTCTTGAGGCCTTTTATTGTCCCATTAACTCAGGAGGGCCTCGCACTAAGAGCATCAGATTTTTTCTTCTCCCAAGCCTTTCGGTTACTGTCTGTTACGGGAGGCACCCGCTTTTATTTGTATTAGAAGTTCCCCCTCTCGTATCCTTACTTTGTAAGCGTCCCAGACCTCACGCATCCCTTAATGTTTCTTTGGAGGAATAATTTTGTTGTGCAGAGAATGTAGGTCCCCATCAGAATTCTCGATTCCTCTTTGGAAGTTTTTTTTCTCGTAATCCCACTAGGCCGCATTCTTAAATCCATTTTTTTCAACCTTTCTAACCTGTGTTCATTGCTTCCCCCTTTTTCACGTTCTAAATGGAGGATTGGAAAGGCCCCCGTTATCTATGACTGACCTTTTCCATCGCTTTTTTTTGAAATAAGTATTCCCCCTTGTCAATCACGAAACCTCCTCCCACACTACTTTTCTTAGCCTTACATCATTCGGCAAGACTTGAATTGGGAGACCTAAGAACGCTCCTCCACCCCTTCGGTGTTGGGTTTCCGTGATTTTAAACAGCTTACCAACCATAAATGGACCCCTCCCCTTCTCGACCCCCTCCACGTGAATCTCCTGCACCCTTGAGTCCTGAGTGAAGACTTCGACTCCCCCCCTGTTTTCCACCCGTCCCTTCGCCTGTCAAAACCGGGTACATCACCCAATTCTGGGATAAAGATTCCCCTCATTCTGTTACTTCCTTCAAGTGTTCGCTGGAATTTTTTCTGGTGCTTTCTTTTTTCATCTTCCTGTTTCGCGCTGAATCCCTCGCCCGTTTCTTTTCGATAAACCCACTCGGTTGCTTTCTTGTAACTTTTCGGACCTTTTTACTCCTCCTTGTCTTCCGTATATCGTGCAGTTGCCATACCACGCGAAAGCGTATTTATTAGTTTCCCAGTTTTCCCTTTCGCGTTTTTTCCCACTTGAGAAGGTCTTCCCGGCCGTTTTCTTTTCGCCTAAATAACAAACTGGCACCCCGAGTTCCTGATGATTTGTGGGGCCCTCTAAGCCCCGGGATTTTTCCCCCCCTATTTCCCATGCAATCCGATTCCGTTCCCCGCCCACTTGAACTCTGAATCCGCCTTTGTCGCATTTTTCCCCCATCTGAGTTTTCCTTTCCCCCCCATTGGTTAGCGAAAGAAAACCCGGCTTAAGGACCCCCTGTACTCCTCACCCTCCTAAAGAGTTTTTTTTCTCATTTGTTCCCAAAGACATTCTGAAGGGAGCTTTTCACACACAATATGTCTTTTTCCTTAAAGGCTTTTTTTCCACGCATCTCCCTCCTCTTTTGTCTTCCTACAATCTCCCTGAACCAAAAAGACATAGTTGCTTTCTTTCCCTTTCAAGAACTTCCCCATATCGGGATCTAAAATGTCCATGCGCCTTTGTATTACCTTCCCTTGGCTTTCTTCGCTGGTTCCACCTTTTGTTTATGGAAAGGCCTTTAAATTCTCATCCCTTGTTTTTGTTGTTTTTTTGTTTTGTTCCCTGTTTTGTGTTGTTTTGAGTCTTTTCAGTCTTTTTTTGTTTGTGTAGTTCTTTCGGGTCTATTTGGTGATTTCCCCCGCAAAACCTTTCCCCAACTTGTAGGGTGTACGAAGTCAGCGCTACCCCATTTTTATCTTTCCTGCCGTTCTCAACCTTCGAGTGGCTACTTAGAAATTTTATTTTAATTGAATATTTAGAAGGCGATGATGTCCGCTTGCCTTTCTTTTTTTTTCTGTGCTATTGTCGGCTCTCGAATCCCCCATGTTCTGATTGAGTCCCCCTGCCAATTTACAAAACGAGGGTTCCGGGCTTTTTTTTTTGTTTTCTTTCGGCGTTTTACTATCTCTCCATGCAAGCTGGTTCCTTAAAGCGTAATAGTACTTGATGTCTCAGTCTCCCCTCATTGACCCCTTTTTTCTAGATCAGATTCGACAGGAGACCCCTTGTAACGAAATGCCTTGTTCCATTTTTCTTAGTTCGAAGTTAGGACTCTTTAAAGCTTCGTTTTCTTCTTGGGCTTTCCCGTGCCCGTTTTTCTGAGTTTTCACCCATAGTTTCGAGATTCAAACCACCGTTGGGTTTGCTTCCTCTCTCCAATCCTGCCCAGTTTGGCTTACGCCATGTTCCGCCTTTGAATTGTTACTCCTCTGTGGCGCCCTCTTCAAATACGATCCGTGAATGCCTTTCCAAGTACAATCTCCTCCCCTCGTAGCGTTTGTCGGCTTATTCCTTCAAGCTGCGGTATGTCAGCGATTCTGCGTATGGCCAAGCATTCACTCAATGTACATCCTCTCCTCTTGGTGAGTTTTCATCGCCGTGTCGCGTGAAGTTCCGGACGCAGCGTCTTTCGTGCCCTCTTTACCAACATAAGTCGAAGCGGCTATTTCCTTCCCTTGTACGAACCATAGCTTCGTTTTTCCCGGAGAAGTAGGGATAACCGCCCCCCGTATTTTTTTGACAACTCAAGTACCTCAAAGACCGTTACCTTCTTTTGCAGAGTCTTTCGGCCCCCCCGACTGAGCTTCCTCCCTGGTAATTGTTTGAAGAGCTTTTTGCCATTGGGAATTTGTGCGCCGCCTTCCCCCCGAGACCCCCCCCCTGTCCCTTGGAATTTGTTTTCTCTTCCGCACCCTCAGCCCTTTTGTCCATTCTCCGAGTTCCCCCAAAGAGGGTACATCTTCTCGTCCCCCCCCCCCCCTTCCGGTCCCCTTAAATTTCTCATCACTCCCAAATTTTCGTGTCCTGCGTGAATTCTCGTTGTCGCCTGCGCTGCAGACACTTTTTTCCTGCCATCATCCTTTTTGACCCTTGGTTAATGGGGCTTCCTTTTCCTTTTTTTTTGATTAATTTTTTTCTTCAGGTCCCCGAGAAGACCCCTCCTATTGTTTCGGTCCCTTCCTCCCTCACCGTTAGCTCCATCTTTGAATCCTGATGAGAAAATTTGGAAGCGTTTTTTGCGATTTCCGGGTCGGTTCTCACTGGTCACCATTCGTTTTGAGCCCAAATGGATACCTCCTTCCGGTTTTTTTTCTTTCGAAGTACGTACGGTTGTGTCTGATTTTCGTGTTCCTTTTTTTTCCCTTACGTCTCAGAGTTTTATCGCCCGTTCAGATTCCTAGCAAGGTCTGTTTCTTTGCTGCCCTCAATAGTACAAAAATGTCAGTCCCTGCACCCCCCCCCCCCCCCCCCCCCCCCCCCTCCCCCCCCCCCCCCCCCCTACAACCCCCCCCCCCCCCCCCCCCCCCCCCCCCCCCTGCGGGTAATCTATTAAGAACTGCTCCCCATCTCCATTTCCCTGCTCTCCCCGGAGACCCACCTCATTTTGAGCCGAAGGAGCCCCCCAGGATGTCCCTCCGAGAGCCACTCATTGGGAACTTTTAGTATATTTTTTGTTGTTGAGAGTTCTTATCGTGGTCCTCCAAATGCCCTTGATCATCTTCCCCGACGCTCAGGAGTTTCCCCATATCTTATATCGGAGAGCCCTCTCATCCCTTTTTTTCCAGTGAGGTCCCCGCCAACTGATCCCCTTTTTCCTCTTTAGCTTGCATAGTTGTCCCCTGCAAAGAATAGGAATGCCGACACGTTACCCCCCCCTTACTTTCCGATCACTTCGAACTGTATTTTCTTTTCCCAACTAAATCAACTGCCCCACGTATCCCAACAGGGGTTTCCCTCCAACCCCCGTTCCGAATCCTCTTTTTTTTTACTGGCCGGTTGACCCCTTTTCGCTTTTCCGCTCCTTTTCCCTTTCCCCTTTCACTTGAATAGTTTTAATTCCTGAAGATCCTGGTCGAATTTGCTCGTCTCTCGAGGGGTACTGTTTCTCGACACTTACCCCATCAAAACATTCTTTATTTAGGGCGCCTTTTTCAGCCGGGGTATCTGGACTTCGGACTTCTTCAAACCTTTTCCTCTGTCACTGGAAAAATTCATTTCTTTCAAAGTCTTCTTTAGGGTCATCAGAATTTTGTGGCCCCATGTACCTTCCCATGCGAAAAGTTAATTTGCGTTTGTTTCCCCCCACCGAACCCTTTTCTCCCCCGGCAATGGTGGAACTTAATGAGGTTTTTTTTTCAAAGTGACTTTTATGCTTTGCTCCAACTATTCCCTGCGCGTCCGCTGATTACCCTGTCAAGCTTGCGCTGGCCGAGGCCATTTTCCTTTAAGTTCGTGCGGCTTTTCTCTTCTCTTTGAGTCCCCCCAAGACTCGAGTTCGTATTATCAGATCTAAAGTTCCCCCCTCCCCCCTTTCGATGTAAATCAATCTCCTTCATGTGCCCTGAGGGTCCCTCCCTCGGAATTTTCGTCCGATTGCTCTTTCCGCGGATGCTGGCTTCTTTTTTTCTACATCCTTGTGTGTTTTTCTCTTACGGGATGCCGTTTTGACATGCTTGCCTTTTTTGCCTCGTCATCGAACATTCTCCGGCCGACCTTCCGCCCTGCGCTTTCCCATGAAAGTTTACTGAGGCCCTTACAGCCCTTCCCCCCCCTCAACGTATCTGAAGCGTCCATCAGCCCGGCCACATCCTCTACCACAGTTCAGCTCTTCAACCTTCCCGCACGAGACTTCGTACTCCCATAGGATTTCCTAAGCTTTTGTGTTTCGATCTCCTTACGCATTTTTTCCCCCGCCCTTCATCCTGCTGCGACAGTGTCGCACCTTGGCCGACGCTCGGTTGTTTGTGCACAACCCCAGTATCTCCTTCCCTAGAAAACCCCATCCATGGTACCCCACAGAACCAAGTAGTCAATGAGTTCAGGATTCTCCCCCTTAAGGCCCTTTCTTGCCCCCTTTCAGAGTCCAGGTTTTCTTGAGATGAACCTCGAACTGTTTTTCCCTGCCTTGAACAAATGCCCTAACATGGTATGTTTTTCTAACTTCTCAGAAGCAGTCGTCCAGTATCCCCTCCCTTAGCTTCACGGCCCTCTTTGAACTTAAATGCAGGTTTCTGATTGCCACAGTTTTTTCAACGAACCCGATTCGGAGTTTCCATTTTCCTTTTTGTCTTCACAAAACTCGCCGAGTGTCGCACCTCAATCCTTCTGTTTTTCTGATAAGTTATTGATAAAACTCCCCCCCTTTTCCCCCTCAGATGTTACTCCGTCGATTAATTTATGTCTTCCCTTCCATTACCCACATTCCAGGACAGACGGTGTGCCTCCCTCAGTCTTTTTTTGGACTCTTCAGTTTCCCTTCCGATTCTTTTTTTCCTGGCGCCTCAGTGATTTTTCCCTTTGAAGGAGTCTGATATTTTAGTTTGACCCCCCCTTTTTTCTTTGAGCCCCTCCTGGACCTCCGTTCTTCTGATCCACTCTTATCTCCCTTCCCAAAAGTCATACCTGGTTCCCTTTCTGTTTATCTTCAAGAAATTCTACATTCCCTATATTTTGATCATCCCCTTTTACATTGCTTTGAATAGCCTTTCTTACCCTTTCCCCGGGCTTTTTTTCTATAGATACCCTGCTGCCGACATCACCCAATTTTCGAGTAAGTGCTTTCACACATTGGAGATGTTTTTCCTTATTCTCTAGGGTCCCCCCCCTTGGGTGACTTCCTCCTTCACTTAGTCCCGTCCGGCTTCCTCTGCGGTTTATGTTATCCAGTTTTTATTACCCGCCCGTCTCTCCTTAACCGTTGGTCCCTCGACTTTGAGCCCCTGTGGAATTGCCCTCTCTTTGGTAATAACGATTGCCGTTTTTGGATTTCCCTTTGAGTTCCTCTCGGGTTCGCTTTTTTTATCAACATGTTTCCGCAACGTGCGGTGTTTTCTCTTTCTTGGGATATGAGTTTTTTTGTACCTCTTTCTCTGGCGCCTCTTTTTCGTGCCAAACTTTTCACGGAGGGTTCCCTTTTTTGCCCGTCAGTCCATGCAGTTCTTTCTGGGAAGTTTCCCTCTAAATTGTATTTTTTTTTTTTGACGTAGAAAAGTTTCTTATCAAGGACCCACCTGGGATTCAGTTTCCCCTTTCCTTGAGTAGGGACCTTAACTATGAGTTTTTTTCCTAGGTTAACCAACTTTATCATGGTCTCGGGTCTCACTTGCGCTATCTCCCTTGGGGCTTCTTGAGCTTTCAGTTTGCCTCCGTTGTCTTTCCGACTCCTTGGTGTTGTACTTCTTCAAAAACGTTTTTACGTAGGTTTCTTTTCCTTTTTATTCTTTTTCCCGTAAGGCTCCTCTCCCGGCATTCCCTTTTTTTAAGTCTTCTGAGAAGGTCGCACCTAGCCTGCGTTTGGTTTCCTCTACATTAAAGAGGTCTTAGTAATGTATTTTTTTTTGTCAGCACACCGTGGTTTTTCTTTTTTTTTTTTTCCCCCCACCTACGTGCATGACCGTCGGCCCCCTTCCCAGTTCCTTTTTTGCTCACCTCGGACCCCCCCTCGACTCCCTTTGTCAGCCGGAATCCTGCTGTTTCCCCCATTGCTGTACCGCTGAGGAAGTTCCTTTACGTGCGCCTTAGTATATGAATTGTTATCCTCCCCAACGTACAACCCTTCCCCCCCTTAATTTTCGCCGACTGGCGCACCGCAATTCTTTTTTTGCTCGCAGGAATTGACCAGGTTTTTCCCTCCTTCCGATTCTTGTTTCTTTTTTCGAACCTTGTCACTTGTTTTTCTTCACTGGGTGCCCCATTTTTTTCCCTCGAAGCCATTTCGTGGTGGCAACAGCCTTCTTCACCGTCTTTTTTTCTCTATAAACTTCATTCTGATTTTCCCCTCTAACGTCGTCAATTCCTTCAGCCCTGCATGGATTAATACCGAACGATCCCTTTTTTGCATCTGAGATGGAAGAATCCGATTTTCACCGGTCCTCTTTTTATCCTCCCCCCCCCAACTCGTTGACTGTCTACCGTCGCCTTTCCGTTAAGACTTCCCGTTCCGCTCTCTCCTCTCCATCGCACTCGTCTCCAGTTCTTTTTCTCCGGCACAGTTCTTCTCCTTCGCGGACAATTTAACCAGATGTTTTTCTGCCGGGCTTTAGGTACCATACCCTGATACAGAATTCTCTCCCCCCCCCTTTTTTTCAAGTACCCGACTTTTTTCGACATTTCTAAGATTTTTCTTTGATTTCCAGTTTTTTTCTCTTATTGGGTCCTTTCCGCTTCCGAATATTCGGCATTCTTTTCAAATATTCCAAAATTTTCAGACCAACCTCCTTTCATGAGCCAGAAATGTACTATTTTCATGTCCCTTAAGAATTCCCTTTTCACCAAAAACGTCAAGTTTTCTGATCTTGCCTCCTTACTTATTGAGTCCCCTTTGTCCCCTTTCCTACGAGTGAGGTCTTTTTCGGTTTTTTTTCCTTCCTCGAGTTCATACCCAATCGGTGGTTCTAGTAGCCCCCTTCATGTTGTCAATCCAGAAATTCTGCGTTTTAATCCCGCCTCTGAAACTCCCAGTGGAGTCCTTCCCCTTTCCTAGATGTACCATCATTGGTCCAGTTTTCTCCTGTAAACTTTCTTCTTTGAAGATCCAAAGTCCCCGAAAAGTCTTACTCGACTGTTTTTTTTACAATCTTGCTAGTTGCGCCTCAGAATTTTTCCCTTGTTTGTCTTCCCAACAGTTCTTCACCGGCGGTTCCCGTCAGAAGACCCTCCCAGTCCATCCGTGTAGAACGTCCTTGTTTTCCCCCGTCTACTCTTTCAACACGCCGCGACTTTGTCCCGTCAATGTCTGATTCTTTTTTTTGGTACTGCTTGAAGCCCCCCGCGATTTCCTTTTCCTCGGATTTTCCGGGGTTTTCGAGCGACGTTCGTTCCAACTTGTTGTTATCGTTTTCCAGACCGGGCTTTGAGGGAAGTTTTTTCCCGTCCTCTCTTTTCAAGGTTTTGAATCCCTTTGCACTTTCTTTTCAGCTGCGGTCCTTGCAATTCTTTTTCAGTTAGCGGGGATCCTTGCCCCCCCTTTTCGTCAGAACTCCCCCCTTTCAGTTCCCCCGGAAGTTTCCCCAAACGATCGGAAGCTGTTTTCGGGCCTGCGGAAAAGTGATGCGTTGACCCGGTTTGCGGGGTCTTCCTTTACCCCTTGCGCGACGACACGATTCAGCTTTTTTTAAGGATACCTTTACCCTCATGCACGACATTTTTGTCGATTTTTTCTTCTTTTGCGGGTTTCAAATATTTTTTTTTTTTTTTAGGGGAGCACGATTAGCCCTCCTTGACTTGCGATTTTGACTGTACAGAATTTCCATTTTTTTCAGCAGATCTACTTTTTTCATCCAGCCTCACTCTCCAACTCTTTCTCGATGAACACCCCCTTCACCGTCTGATTCACAAGAATTCTCCTTCCCCCCCCGTACATCTTTTCCCCCCCTTGTTGTGTTGTCTTTTCCATCCTCCGTGCTACGGGGACCTTCAGAGTATCTTCATTCCCCCCTGCGCGGGTCAAGCGGACAATGAATTTTAGGTTTTTCCACACTGTACATTTCGTTCCCCATCCTTTCAAGCGGACCCCGTTCGCTTTTGAAATCCAATAGCAGCGTCCCAAGAGCGGACGCCACGTACGAACAGTTTTTCCAACTGCGCTGTTTTTTTCTTCCCCACCCGCGAAATTTTTTTTCGCCCTGCCTACCCAACTCCCCCTTCCACCTTGGAACTTCGACAGCCCGCAGCAGCCGTCCACTTTTCCGCACTTTTTTCCCTTTTAAAAAATTCCCGGTTTCTCTTTCGCCCCCCCCGATTTTTCTTTTTTATGTTGCACCCACCTACCTCCTCTCCCGTTACTTTAGCACCCTGACCCCCCTTCCCCCCTGAACCGCCGCTCTTCTTTTCCTCTCCCTAATTGAAGCCTGAGCCTCTTTTTGGTTGACCCCCTCGCCTTGCTCATAAGTTTGGCTGTTTTTTTTGATAACGGCGATAGTTCCGCGTAGGTAACATGACTTCTTCCTTTCTCCTAACATTTTTTTCTTTCCAATTTTCCCCTATACCATCATACCTCCTTCAGTTATAAGTCTCTTTTTCCCCCCCCCCCCCACACCCCCCCACACAACCCACGCTCCCACACCCCAACCCACCCAACCCCACCACCCAACCACACCCCCCCCCCCCCACCCACCCACCCAACCCATCCCCCCCCCCCCCCCCCCCAACCCCCCCCCCCCCCCCCCCCCCAACCCCCGCCCCCACCACCCCCACCCCACCCAACCCCCAACCCCCCCCCCCCCTAATCTCAAGATGCTCTTTTGCTCCCCTTTCACTTCCTACGTCTATAATTTTCCCTCCGAAGTTCGTAAGGACTCCCCTTTTTGCTCGTACGACCTGGTGTTCCTCCCCCCCATATTTCTTTTTCCAGGAACTTCCCCCTTAAGCCCTTGAAAAGACCCTTTTTTCTTCGACCTGCCCCCCCGTTCCTGGGCTTGGATTACAATTGGTCACCATTTGTACCTTCTCACCAGTTTTTCCCCCCTTTCAAGACTGGTTCTCCTCAACCTTCTCTCAAAGATTTTGTTAGATATGAATGGAGCAAAACCTTTTTCTTTTCTTGAATTCTGAATATGGTCTTTTTCCCCCCTGCTTAGTTCCCCACGAGCTCTGTGACCTTCATCCTTCGAGAGATAAATATAGATATACTTCCCTCCCTAACTTCTGTCCTCTGTCCCTCCTCCAGAAAATTTCTCCAAACCTTTAGAGCCCCCCCGATCCCTTCTCAAGTGAGCTTCATTGAGCCCGTTCGACCTTCTCTTTTTTTTTCCTCCTACACCTCTTCCGTTTAAGATCAAGGCTCCTTTTCCACCCAATGGGTTCTTTACAATCTCTTCTAGTTTGCTATGACTCCCCCCAATCAACTTCCACCTCTTCTTTTTCAACCGTATGGCGGTTTCCCTCGCTTTATCCTTTTTTAGTTTAGGAAACTGAGGTGACCCTCTTTTCATCTTTTTCTCTTTATTTTTCCTTCCGAGCAGAAATTTTTTGGTTGTTTTTGAAATTTTTCTTGTAATCACGTTTGCAGTTTCTTCCTTTTGAAGCTCCCCCTCCGTATTCCCCTCCTCGTTTTTTTACTATCCCCTTTCATGAAACCTTTTTCCCCCCCCGAAACTGGGGTTTATCTAGTCCCCCTGGGCTTGGCCTTTTTTTTCCTGGCTCTTGCGAGTTAAGTAACCCTTATACTAACCCCTATTTGCATTGAAATTTCTTCGACATCCCCGAATTGTCTTTTTTTTCCGAGAGTTCACGTTTTTTTTTTTTTTTTCTCACTACTCCCCTTGAAGGGACGGAATGCAGTCCCCCTAAAGCCCTGCCTTTTTCCCCCCTTTTGGAGGGCTTTCTTCTTTGTCCAAGGGACGGGTGATGCCTTCTGATTTCCTTTCTTGGCGTCTGCGCGTCACGACCACCGACTGTTTTTTTGCTATGTGTGAAGGATCCATTTGCCGCCATTGTAGTGAGGCTGGCTCCCTGATCTTAATTATCTTACTTGTATTTTTTCGTGGATCCTCTTTTTTTCCTGAACTTTTGTAAGGTTCCCGAGAGTTTTGTCAATCCCTTTATCATCTTTCCGTTTCGACTTAATGTTGTCCGGCCCTCCAGCCCTTCTTAGCACTTCCCGCCCTGGATGGACGGTTTCAGTCCCCCCCTTGCTGTAAGGGGTCCTGCCCGAAATGCTTCCATCAGCGTGAATTGGCCTGGTTCCGTCTTCCTTGAATATGCCATCTTTTTTTTTCAATAGCTCTCTGCTGTTTCCCTACTGTGTACATTTTTCTTTCCCCATTTCCCGGGCGAATCCTTTCTTGTTTTCTCTCACGGCCCCGGAAGACCCTCCTCTTTTTCCTCTTACTGAGGTCACCCCCCGGTCTTCACCTTTCCTGTATCCCCTCCGAAGCGGAAGGAGCCGTGGAAGATACTGTACTATTTTTTCCACAACCTTTCCCCCCTTCCCACTTGCCTGGTGCTACCCCCCCCCAATGTTACGCCCTTTCTTGAGGTGGCACCAGTAATTCCTCTTCCTTTCGAACTTCTTTTCCTTTATATAGCACATTTCATTCCCAGGATCCGACATCTCTTCCTTGCAAACGGTCCTCGACAGCCTTTCTTGAACTTCTTTTCCTTTGAATTCGTCCTTGAGCCCCTTTCACCACGGGCCCTCCCCTCTTGATCTATTCGATAAAACAACGTTGCTGCAATTTTTCCCTTTTCCGGTCTTTTTTCGAATTTTCTTTTTTTTTTTACCTTCGAACCCTTTCCTTTTCAACACTCCCTTCATCGAGTTCTCAACTATTATGAGTTCTTGTTGTGCCCTTCCTCGAACTGTCCTTTGGTTCTCCCCCTTCTAGTTTCCTCTTTCTCCTCCAAAATGTTTTCTCTGAGGCGGCCCCGCCCTTTTTTGACCAGTTGATTGCCCCCAAATTTCGTTTTTCCCCCCTTCTATCTTTTTTCTATCAGCTCCTCCCGCCAGGTTTTTCTGCCCTTTGCTTCTTTGCCAAATATCCCCCCCTCGACAGAAAAGTGGGTTTTGCACACTCCCCCTTTTCAGAAATTCTTCTCCTCATACCCTGATTCCGATAAGGTCCAATGTTCCCCAACCCAACTCCCTTTGAAGGAAGAGTATGCGCGCACACCCCTTTCCTTTCCCCAGAGAGAGCCTTTGATCCGTTCCAGGGTCATAGATTTCTCGCTTTTAATCTCTTCCTAGCCCCCAATTTCAGAAAAAGCTCTAGTTTAGCTTTCTTCTTGGAGTGAGCCCTCTGTTTTTCTTCCCCCTTTTCCCCTTCAGGAATGCATAGCTTTCCTCCGGTTTATGTCAAAATGTTTTCCTCCAGAAATGGAATTCTTCTTATCCTTGATATCCCTTTTGAGGTGGATAAGGTGCTTTTTCATCAGTTTTTCCTCCCTCTTGTCTCCCCACCTTGTGGGAGTCCCCCTCCTCTCGCCACAATTCCCTTAAGGATTCCGCGTAAGCCTCTTTTTCCTGTTTTGGGAGGCTTCTTCTCCCCCGCTTTGACCAGGCTTAGAACTTCGCCCAGTCACCCTCAGGAAGTCGCTCATGATCAGCTTGGTAGGCGCGAAGGACTTTTTTTCGCCGAGTATTCTTCTATTATCCTTTGTCCGGTTTCTCTCCCAAATTCCCAGCAACTCTTTTCAGCACCCTTCGAGGGCCTTGGTTCATTGGGTCTCCTTTAGGAATTTTCTTTTCCCCCTTAATATTTGAAACGGCCTTTCGCCCTCGCCCAGAATCTAGTGATGGTGCTGGTGTTCCATCTCCCCCTTGCGACGTTCCCCTTTTGTGATCATTTACCAGGTTTCAACTCGTTGGTAGGTTCTCTCCTTTTGGTGGAAAAAAACTGAAAATTGATTCGCGGGCAGATTTTTCGCGGGTTCCCCCCCTTTCTTATTTTTGGTGATGCTGGGAGCATTAAATTGCCTTGTCCCCCGGGTTTTTCCCGCTGACAAACTTCCCGTTGGTTTTTTCTTTGGCCGCTTTTGTTCAGCCTTTGAGATTTATTGTAGGCCCTTGTCTTCTATCTGCGCTTCTTTTTCTAATTAAGTCCTCTGACCTTTTTGAGCGGTTCCCTCCTTTAAGGTCCCCCTTTCTCCTTCATGGTGGTGATTCATACACCGCCTGGCTCGCTTTTCTCCTCCTTCTCTGTTCCCGACCATTCCCCTCTTTCGTCCCCTTAACATGACTTCGACATAGTTGTTGTTTGTCCTCTGGGGCTGCCCATCGCGTGCATTCTTCTTGCATCCTTTTTCCTTTTCGACCCTTTTTTCATGACATCTCTTTTCTTCGGAAAAAATTGCTGCCACATTTTCCACCCCCTGCTCCCCGCCAGGCATTTTTTCGATGACTGGATAATCCTGACGTTAACCATTCTATCACTACAAGTCCCCTCACGATTCCCTTCTCCATCTTATCCCAACCGGAATTCCCCTGAAGCCTCAGCTCGGCCGCAATTTCTTGTGTTTCCCTTTTCCTCACATCCTTCTTTGCTTTTCTCCCGGGTACCATCAAGCCGTTTCGTCATCTTTTTCCCCGGTTCGGCTGTCGAAACACCCGTCCCTTTTTCCCCAACGTCAATTTTTCCCCCCTTTTTCCCCTTTGACTGAAGCTCCTTTTTCAACCGCTTGTTCATATTTCTATTTGAATTCGCGCACCTATCTGAGCCTCTCCCTTTCGAAATTTTTTCCCACCCCTCCCTTTGCCCTAACCAAAGGGCCTTCGCTCCCCTCGCGAGAATTTCCCACTGTCGGCTATTCACTCTTTCTTTCCTCAAGCTCCCTTGGCCGCCTTTTCATTGTATTTGCGTCCCTTCTTTTTTCCCAACTATTGAACTGCTGGAGAAGGTCCTTCTTTCCCCGGACGTCTGGTTTTCCCCCCCAAAAATCTTAGTGTTTTCTTTTTGCCACTCAGTCCGAACGGTGTTTTTCTTTTTGTTTTGTATGTGTCAAAAATATTTAGTTGAAACTCTTCTTCCCCCTTTTCCAACTCTCTCTTCCCTGATTCTTCTCCCCCCTTGGTTCCTGGGATTCTCTTTCACCCCCCTTGGTGACCTATCCCGGGTCAAAATTCTTTTCATTACTGTTCTTGTCGTTTTCTGCTATGACCTTTAGGAGACTCCCCGTTTCTTTCTTTTAGGAGTTAGATATGCAGAGGACAACCCCAGTTCCCCCTTACCCCAAAGATCTCTTCAACTTCCCTCTTGATATCTCTCCGTGGTGTTTTTTTTTTTTTAGGTCGCTCCTCGGGGCCTCTCCTTGTTGTCCGCTGCCTCTTTCCATTTCCTCCCCTCTCACTTTTGATCCCTCCTTTATTCTTGTCTCATTTGCGACCTCTCTTCTGTGGTTCATTGCCCAAGTTTCTAAGTTGAGTCCCCTCGGGCTTTCCCTTTTTGGAAGAACCCCCCCTGAATTTATACCCCTTCTTCCCTGGCTTCAGTGTTTTAAATTTTCCTTCTTTTTTTTTAGCTTTTTTCCCTAAAATATCCATGATTTTTTCCTTAGTTTTGCACCACCTTCTTTGCGCTTTGTTATGTTGTTATTTCCTCCTTTGGCCTTGGAACCCTACAGTCGTTGTGCCCCTGCATTTCTTCCCCGGAAGCGAATTTTGTCTTGAATTCAAGCTCTCTTTTTTCCCTTGCGATCTCTCCCTTCCTCTTTCCAAGTATCCGGGTGTCTTCACGCTCCCCCCCCCTTTTTCAAAGACCCCCCTCTGGGAACTCCCCCTCGTTCCGTTTCTCGTCGACTTCCTTCATCTAGCCTCCCAGTCAAGCGATGAAATTTTAAACGTTTCTTTTTTGAAATCTCTTGATGGGAAGGGGACCTTGGCACATAGTGTGAAGATTCGGTTTTTTTCCTCGACCCTTTTCTGGCCAACCCCGAAAAGGGATTCTTAAAATTCTGGGAGGGCCTCTTTCGGTGGCGAGCCTGTTGCCTTTTGCGCCTTTATTCTTGAGCGTCCCCAGATTAGTGAAACCCCCCTTTTCCTGGTCTTGCTCTAGACTTTTCTCCCTACCGCATTTGTTCCTGCGCTTTCTTTCAAACGTGGAGCTTGGGGATGACGCCCCCCCCCTTTCCCCTTCCTTGCACGTCTTTTTTTTTCGATGTATTCGGTGCCTCCGGAGCCGCCTTCTTAAGCTTCGCTTCTCTTGCGGATGAAGATCTTTAACGACTTCTCTTCCAAGCAGTTTTTTTTCCGTACCATTTTCGTTGTGGTTTTTCTGCCCCCGCGTGTTCTTCAGGGGAATCCCTTCTCGGACCTCGTCCCATTCGCCCTGCTGGATGAAGTCCCACAATTCCCTCCTTCTTGAAGGACCCCTTTTTTCCCGCTCAGATCGGTTCCTTTTTTCGTCCGATGTCAGTTTCCTAGGCCTCCACCATTCTTTTGTCAAGACCCTCCGTTCACTTTGCACGAGACCCAATGGAGGCCAGTTCTCCCCCTGTTCATCCTTCCTCCTTCAGGCTTTCTCTTTCCGCGAATCCCCTTCTCCCAGCTACGTTTACATCAACCGTGTCCTAACCCGCCCAGTCTCCCAGTTCCGCAATGCCCCCCGTCTGACTCGTTGGTTTTCTTTTGCCTTTTTCCCACGGTTTTCAACCATGGTTGATCCTAACCGAAACTGAGCCCCCCAGAGCCATCCTCGACTTACCATCCTAAGCTGGTCTTTTAACTTGCATTCTTATTGAGCCCCCCTTGTCTTCGGCTCGGGCTCCTTTCCCCCCTCCTCGTGATGGATAACTCCAATTGGTCATGGAATTTGCCACGTCCCCTTCTTTCGGGACCCCTCTCCTGACGGCCCTCCCTCCTCTCAATTCTTCGCCCGGCCCCTCTGTAGAACAGTTCTGCCTGATTTTGTCACAAGAGTTCCCCTTCTTTTCCCCCTCCCTTTTGGAAGCTGGTCCTTTGTGGTCAACTGGATTACCCTTTTATATGCACGGCGTGTTTCCCAGACCCCCATCCTTCTCCCTGTTTTCACCCTTTCCAATATTCTTTTTCTCTTCCCCCTGCGAGGAATGTGTCCATTCCCTTGATGCAGCCCTTCCGGCCTTTCTTTTCTTTGAGTCACCTATTCAACTTGTACCTTTTTCGACAGACCCCCCTGCATCCTAAGAATTTTTCTCCTAACATGATTTTTTTATTTCTCTAAGGACTTCAACCAACACATGATGGTTCTCCCCCCTTTGCTCTGTATGCTTGTCCGTATGGCCTTTTCCGATCCCAAGATCATTGATCCCTTCCCTCAGTTTTAGACCCTCACTCGTGTGCTCTATTGAACTGAAACCATGTCGACTTTTTCCCTTTCCCCCCCTCTCCTTCCCCTCCTTACTTCTTCACTTCTCAATATATCCCCTCTTTCCATCTTCCCCCCTGGCAAACTCTTTTTTCGACTTTACCCATACCTTGAACCTGTTTTTTTCTCTCCCTCTCCCCAGTTACTCTAATGTTCTTCCAGACCCTAGACCGGGCGACCTCTAGTCCTCTCATTTCGGTTCACAAACTCAGATGTCCCTCCCCTTCCCCCCCCCCCCCTTTTTTTCGTTAATGTCAGTGGGTTTTTTCCCTGCCTGATAAAATACTTTTATTCTCCTGGAGGGAGGCCGGCATTTTTTCCCTTTTTCACCGGTCCTCTCCCTGTTCGGCAAACCGCCGTCCCCCCAATTCCTCTTTCCCGGACTTCTTTTGCCAGTAGTGTCAATTTTTTAGTATACTTCGACTCTCAAAGGAGGTTTTCGCGACTATCCTCCCCACCCTCTTTGTCCCCGGTTCCTTCCAAGAACGGGTCCGATTGTGCATTGTAAGCCTTTTGAAGATTTCTTCTGAGGAACTTTTCTCCCTCTTAGCATGACCCTTTCATGTCTTTCGAAACTTCTCAGTTCATTGCTTATGACGTTTTTCTCCCCCTCAGTCTTCTTTCCCACTTTCGATGTTTTTTCTTTAAGTTTTTTTTTTTTCCCTTCGGGATCCCTTGTTGAACACAAGGCTTTAGAGTTACTAAAGTTTTTCCTTTTTGGGCCATTTCCCTTTCTTCTGTGCTTTCTTCCCACACTGTCTGCTTTTTCTGTCTGCGGGTCCCTATTACCCCCTTCTCTTTAAAAAACAGATGTTTTCCTGGTCAGATTCTTCTCCCCTCCCCGTTTCCATTCCCTTTTACCCGAATCCTTTCTTCTGGATGTCTTTCTTGACAGCTTTCTGTCCCCCAAAGTTGATGGTGGCGTTTCTTCTGCTTCACTTTTACTTTTGAATTTCCCCTTTCTGAGGATTTTTTTGGTTTCCTTCAAGGTTCCCTTTAAGGTTTTCCCGCTTTTCGAGGATGTCACTCATATCGCGTCCCTCCTTCCCTCTTCCTTTCTAGCCTTCCTTGTTGGTTTTTTGCCAGAAAACTTTCCCCTCCTCCGTTTTTTCCTGGATGCCTCCCCTCTTGTCAATCCGCGTGAAGGGTCCCTTTTTTACGTCCCCCTTTCCTTCCCCTCCTCTGCCGATACCTCTTTTTTTGGACCCCTCCTTCTGTTAACTCTTTTTCTGTACCCCGCTAGGACGTTTTTCCCCTGCGTTTGATAATCCGTCCCTCCGGAGACCCCACTCACTCTTTTTTCCCCATCAAAGTACAGAGTCCTTCAAAGCCCTGAACCATTAAGTCTCATCCCTTCCGCAGCTCCCTCTTTGGTTTCTAAGATCTACGAGTCTTCTCTCTCTACCCTAGTGAACTTCCACTCCCCTCCCCTGCCTTCCTTTCCCAGGTTTTTTCTGCCCCAACTTCCCCCGAAGCCTTTTTTTTCCACCGTAAGAGAGTCCCCGCTGACTGAAAAACCCCCTTTTCACATGGTTATGATTCCCTTTTTTCCCCCTGAAAGTCCTCCCTTAGTCGCGGAAATGTCCTTCCCTTTAAGCGTCTTTCAAAACGGCTTACCTCTTATATTTCGAACATTGAAGTCTTAATGAGTCCCATTAACAGTTTTTCCACCCAGTAACTCCTCCCTTTTTTCGACTCCCCTTTAGTTTCTTGAATGGTTTCCTCTGCTTAAGTTCTCCTTACTTTTTTGACGATTTTCAAGTATCTCCTTCTCCCTTTTTTAGCCCCCTTTTGAAAGTCTTTCCCCCGTCCTCTTTTTGACCCTCGGAACTCCAAGAGGATTCCAGGTAACAAGGACTTTCCCGGTCCTTCCCACTTCCCACCACCCTCCCAGCCTAAGCCGCGTTTTTTTCTAAGTCCTTACTCCTCCACCAAATAGTTGGAGCCCTAGACGTCCCTCCCCCCCGCCCAGCCTTTTCCTTTTTTTCTTTTGAATTAGGACTCCTTTCTTCTGGGGTTTTTTTTCAAAAAGCGAACTGCAACTCTTCCACCCTCCCTTAAGTCCCCTTTTTCTCCTACCCTTCTTGCTTCCCCTTTCCTCTAAGGAAGCCCCAATCCCCTTCTTGAACGGAGCTGAGGATGCAATTCCCCCCGAGCTTTCCCTTCCCCTCCCCCGGATGCGGAACTTCTCATCTTCTTTTTCTTCCCCCTTTGTGTTGACTTCTTGACGCACCCTGTCGTTTCCTCCCCCGACCCGCCTGATCTCTCTCTGCCCCAGTCAAAATCTCCTCTTGTTTTCCCCCTATCCCTTTCTTAGACCCCCTTTCCACACCAACCCCCCACACCTCTCCCTCCCCCCCCACGGTAGGAATAGAGAACCACCTCGGCTTTTTTTTGTGTCCCCCCCTCGGGGCTGAATCAAGAAGTCCCCATACGAGAGCACCCCGGCTTTCTCTCGATGTCCTTTCCCTGCCTATTTTTGCTCTTAAGATTCTATGGGTTTTACTGATGTTTTTCTTCCTTAGACCCCCGTAATAGAGAAATCTTTGGCTTTTTTAGACTTTTTATATTCCTTATCTTTCCCCCCTAACCCCTTTCCCCCTCCCCAAAGCCTCCCATTCATTTTTTTGCGCGTACTTTGCGCCACCCTTAAGACAGCCTTCCTCTTTCTCATGTAATTTCCCTCTTGCGTTCGTTCAGATTTCCTCCTCCCCTTGGTCCTTATAGTCTTTCTTTCCTGGGCCCAGTCCCTGAAGCTCTCCTCTTCCCCTTTCGTTCCCCCCTTTCTTGGCCAACCTCTTTTTTTCTTCTGACCTTTTCTTTAGTCGGTGGCCTCCTCTACGGCTTTTGAATTCATCTCCTTTTTTGCCCCAATTCCCCTTGAACCTTTTTCTTGGCCCTTCCTGTTCCTTTGAGGTCCTCCCACTTCCAGTTAATTCTTTTTTTTCCTAGATCACCTCCCTTTCGCCAGGCGAACCTTTTTGTTACTCTTTTCTTTTTGTCTCTCCTTCTTCCGATTTTCTTTCCCTCGACCTTAATCTCCCCCCCATTTCTTGGGATTCCTGTTTTTCCTCGGCGGGTAGGAGGACTACACATCCTTCGAAGATTTTCTCCCCCCCCTTTTTGCCTTTGCCTGACTCATTATAACTTCTCCCGCATTGTCTTTCTTTCCCCGCATCCCTGAATGTAAGTGTCTTCCAAAAGTTTCTCCCCCCCGAGCTCCTTGCAATCCTCCTCTTCTTCATTCCCCCTTTCCCCCCTTCAAGTCCTTACCCAGTGACCTCCCCTTCTTCATAAATTCGAAGAGGGGAGAATCTTTACAACCTGAGTCCTCATCTTCCCGACCTCCCCCTCCTGGGACTTTGGCAGCCCTTCCCTAATTTCTCCTTGGCTGCCCCCACCATCGCCGTTATGACCCCATGTTAAGCTTTTTCCGTTCGTCTAGAGCCCCCGCCTTTAGATTTTTTCTCCACCCCAAACTCTCCCCCTTTTCCTATGCATCTGTGCTCTAGGAGATGGACTTCTTTTTCCCTTTAATCGTATTCTTCCTCTTCCGTTACCTGCCTCCCCCATCCTTGAATCCCCCTTCCCTTAAGATCACAGACCGGCGTCCTTTATGAAGTATACCCCCTGCCTCGGATCGCCGACAGAATTCCTGCCTTTTTTCAGATCTTCCTTCCGGTTCCCCCCTAAACTTGCATTCCCTGCTTTCTTCCGCAAGTCCCCTACGGACCCTCGACGCTGCGCCTCCCCTCCCCTTTTGTTGCAACCCCCCCTTCCTCCAAGTTCTCTCCCCGGTTTCTCTGAACGTCTTTACATGTTCTTCCCAAAAGTCTCCTGCGGTCGAGAATTCCCCCCTGCCTCCCCCCCCTTCCTTTTTGACTTTCCCCCCACCAGCTGAACCGTCTCTTTACTTTGTGGTCTTCCTAACTTCCCCCCGCCGCCCCGTGAGACCACGGATTGACCCAAACTTGACCCCTCCCCCGTTTGCTAACTAAGGTAATCCCTTTTTCTTTCGTGCCCCCTAAGACCTAATTATTCACTAGGTTTCACGGCTATACAAGAACCGGCACTCGTTTTCCCTCCAACCTCCTTCAGCCCCTTTTCTACTTCCTCTTATACGCCCTCCCCCTTGCGCCCTCGGAGTTCCCCTCATCCGCCCCATGTGTGATAAGAAGCCAGCGGATATCGTTTTCTTCCTTTCCCTCCCTTTTTCTACTTCCGCTCAGAACTCCCTATGGTATTTCTTCTTATAAAGTTTTTTGGGAACTTTATTAGACCCTGTTTTTGCTAGCAAATGATGTCTGACTGGGGAGCTCCTATTACCCCTTTTTCCCCTCAAGCCTTCCCCAACCTTATTTTGCAAGGTGACTTTACTGGGGCTCTCACAGATAAGTAAGCTCGGCAGTCTCCCCAAATCCCTTCTTTTCTTTTCTCATGCAGAGGTCTCTCTTTTTAATCTCGAGCGACACTCCCCTGATCTTTAATCCTCCTAAGTTTGGTTGTGTTTTGATCTCTCACTTTTCACTCCCACCCTTTTTCTTCCTTGACCCTCTGCCTATATTTCCCCCCTAGAACCTTCCAAATCTTTGAGCCTCCATGACACAGGGGTGGGCACCTTTCCCTCCCATGCATATCTTTCCCGCCCCTTTCTTTCTTTCCCTCTTTTCTCCCTCCCCCCGGCCTTGCTCTCCACAACGTCAGGAATTAAGGGAGATTCCTTTCCTTCACCCTCTATTTGAGACTGTAATCGTTTTCATGTTCCCCTTTTTTCCCCAAAAGTTCAGAAACAACACCTCTCTTTTGGCCCACGCAGGACGCCTTCACTTGTTCTTTTATAGCTCCCCCCTTTCTTCCTGGTTCCATACGACCTTGGGGTTAAGCCCGGGTACTTCCTCGAAATGCCTTCGACGGCGAGATGAATCTCGTGAGTTTGTTTCTTCCTTTTGAACCTTGCCCCCTTCCCCCTAGTCTTTCTCCCTCCTTCTCCTTTTAGGTCTTTTTTTTTTCTTGACCCCCCTTCGTCTTCCCCCCCAATGGCTTTTTCTTAGAGGCATCAGAAGGCTTATTTTTTTCCTCCTTTTTGCGGAGCCTTTCTCCCTTCATCAACGAAGACCCCCGGCGTTTCTCCACTTGGTTAAGGAAGTGTTTTTTTCCTTTTCTTTTTTTTCCCTTTCAGTTTTTCCTGGTCTTAATTCCTCAATTGGATTTTTTTTGAAGAGGGTTTTTCCCCCGTCAGTTTTGAGAATGAAGTTCGGACCCCAAACCCAGAAATGTCCTTCGAAAGTTTTTTCTTTTCCCCTTCCCGTCCTCTGTCACGGGTTCCCTTTTTAGTGATTTTTCCCAATATTCTATAGTAACTGGTCCTGCTTCTGCGTCTTTTTTTTGTGTAGATTCCTGGGGTTCCCCTCTGTTTTTTTATTTTTCCGCCCTCTTGAGCACGTCTTTTTTCAGTTGTTGTGGATTTAATACGATTCCTCCTTCTCCTAATGAGCGGAGCTTTTTCAGACCCTTCCTTCATCAGCATACTTTTTAAGGCCCCCCCAAAGCTCGAGCCAATAGAAGCTGAGGATTAGCGAACTAGTTCCTCCTTCCCCCCTTGGAATCGTCGGACTTCTCTTTCTTTTAAGACTCTAGAGATGGTAAGTTTCTTGCATGACATGCGTTCACTTTATCGAGAATTTTTTTTTTTCCTCCTTCTATACTCTGACATTTCTCCCTCCTCTTTTTTCTCCGTCCAACATTACTTCGGCTTGACGGCCTTTTTGCAGGTTCACCGATACTCAAGTGCCTTGCCCTCGGTATTATGAATTTTGAGACAATGATTCTCCCCCTTTTTTGTCCTGCCCTTTACTTCCTCAACTATACTCTCGTCTTGACCCAACACTAAAATGGTCCCGCTTTTCCAACTTATCCCCTTCCTATTATGCCTTTCTTCCCCGGAATCCCTGTGTTCTCATCTTACGCTAACTTGTTCCGGACCAATCACCACCCCTGGGTTTCCCCTGCAGTAACTTTTCATTTTGGCCGCTGCATCAACGACGCATGCTTTGGTGGTTTGCCACCTCCCCGTCCCTTCTTCCTTTTTTGCCCCCCCTTGGACATTTTTTCTTCTCCCCCCCAAGACTCTGGGTTTGCCAGTCTCAAGGACCCTTTCCCAAAGCGAAGACTCACTTTTTCTTATTTTTCCTTCCCCCCTTGAGCTCACTGTCGTCTTTCCCAAGATCTTCAGCCTCTCAATGTTCCCCCCAAAAATCGTTCTTCTTTCCACTTTTCCTCCTCTTCTCTTTTTCCTTCCTCTGTAAGCCTGTTTCCTTTCTGAAAACCTTCTCTGCCAAAACCAATCGCATTGCCTTTCTTCCTGATTTGCTCAACAGAGTCCTTCCCTGACCCCGATTTGGAGTATTTCCCGTTTTCCACCCTTCCCTTTTTGGAGCTACCTGGATCCTTCCTCTCTGATATGCTTCCAGGCGTGGTTACCTTTTAAGCGGTTGTATGAACCTGTTTTCTACCTCTTTTCGTACCCTCTCCCCTTTCTCCCCCCTTGCAAGACTTGTTGTGCCCCCCCTTTTGATTTTTCGAACCCTTTTTTTTTGGCCTGTCGTCTTTTTCTTCCCCCCCTTCCCCTGACAAATTTTCAACCCTAGTCTTTTTTTTTTCCCTTTATTCCAGTGGATATCATGAGGGAAATATCACTTTCTCCCCCCCCCAACCAGTAGCGGTTCTTCCCGGAAGGCTCTTGGCAACTTCTTTTCCCCCGCCATCCTGGAGGAAATCCCTCCTTTATGCAATCCCTTTAGAGAAGCACTATTAGGGGTTTCTCCTATGAAAACTCCTTTTTTTTCTCTTGCAAACTTCAAATTTACCCCGCAATGCTTTTTTTTCGCTTCCCTTCCCTCTTTCAGTTCTTCCCCAATTTCCAGAAAGTTCTTGACTCTCCTGCATTCCCCTCTTTGCTTTTCTTTCGCTTTGTCACTTTTTTATGGGACCTTCCTTCAGACCCCCCCAGTCAGTCTTTCTTTCACCCTTTTCTTTAATCGACTGGCATGGCGAAAACTACCTTTTGTTTCCCTCCCTGATTCACTCCCCCCCCTTTTGTACCTTTGGTCTTTTCCGAAGCTTTCCTCGTGTTTTCTTCCCCTTTCGGAATGGGTCTGTCCGCTCCTTCTTTTTTTATCCCCTCCTCCTTTCCCCCCCCCCACATTCTCTCCCCAACAGGGTTCATCCCCGCTTCCTGTGCAATGCGCTTACTTCCCCTCCTCGTCCCTTACTGAGGCGTTATTCTTTCCTATAGCAGGTTTAATTTATTTCTCTACTTCATTCGCCCCACTGACCCCAGCAACGAAAGTATCTCTCTTTTCCTTTTTTTTTCGCTCCAGGTTTGTCCAGTGCAGTTTTTTCAGGCTGCCCACCCCGTCCTAGCCCACCCGTGGTATTTCGCAACTTGGCTCCCTCCCGATTCACTTTTTCCCTTGGTTATTTTTTTTTTCATAAATAAGCTCTTTGGTTTCTAATCAAGGTGTCTTTTTTTTTCTGGGTAGTTCTCTTCCGGGAGAATGCCGTTCGCAACCCAGATAAGTTTCTTCCCTCTCCCTTGCCTTCTCCCCTTGTGTTTGCCGGCAAACGTTCTTCTGTCTTTTGATTCCCTTACTCTGGTCTGCCAATCGATCGTACCATTTGTTTCCTCGTGTCAGCTCTGCGCGCCCTTTTGGGGTTTATCTTATTATCTCCAGCAATTGCCTCCCCCCCCTATTTTTATGTCGGCTAGTGGCCATCCCTCCTTTGATTTTGTCTGCATTGTTATTATCAGCTTTAGTCTTTGAATGAGGCACGGTAACCTCCTCCTATCTTTTTCACTATTGTCCATCTCCGGGTTCATTTTGTTCCTCTTCGGGGCCCTTATGACCTTTCGTTCTTCCCAGCGGATGAACCTTAATTCCGGTGTGTCACTCACCCCTCCCCCTCCTCCCCCCCCCCACAAAACCCCCACAACAAACCCCAGCCACACACAAACACCCCCCACCCCACCCTCCACCACCAAAAACCCCCACACCCCCCCCCACAACCCCCCCCCCCCCTACGTTGTTTGTTCTATTCCTTTCGTCATGACATGTCTTTCCCCCACTTCTTTAGGTCTCCCCCATCTTTCCCAATGACCCCTCTTTTCGTGAATTTCCTCCAACCGACCCGCTGGACCGTGAACCCCCGTACCCGACCCCTAAGTATCCGTAAATTCGATTTCCGTTGTTCTGCGTATCCCGTTTAATTATCTTCCTCTCTTACTTCCTCTCTCATTGACTTAGCCCCCGCTTTGGCCGTTTTTTTTCTTTGCTTCTTTTCTAACCCTTCAAGCATACCTTTGTCTGGACCCTGCTCCCCCCCCCCCTGTTCCTCCCCTTTCTTTCACCGTAACGACTTTTTTTCCAATCCCCCCCCCCCGGGCTTTCTCGTTCCAAGGTTGGACATGGTTCTTTGCCCACATAATGTATGGCAGGTACCCCCAAGAAAGACATCAAGTTATTACCTCCTCAGACCTTCCTTGGGATAGTGCCAAGTAAGGAGCAGCAGAGTCACCTTTTCCCGTCATCCCCTCTATTCTTTTGCGCTTTACCATTTCTTCAGATTAGAGTAATGACATTTTCTGCCCTCCTTTCTTCGGGCTCCCCCCCCCCCCGCTCCCCCATTCTACTGCTGCATTTATGACGTCCTCTTTTTGCGAAAACGTCTGCCCACTCCCGACCCCTCTCTGGAGAAGGGCTTTCCCGGTCACCCGCCGTTTAACCTCCCATGTTTACCTGACTTTTCTTTTGGTGTTCACTGTCCGACTTGTTGTTCGACTATTGTTGTGTTTTTACAAAATTTAGTTCCCGGCCATCCCCCCAGTTCTCCACCATCTAAATCTCTTCAGACTTTTATACTTTTCCCTACTGTTTCTCTTTCCATTATGAAGTCACTACTTGGTCCCTCCTTCAGAAAGCCCGCTATGCTTCATTCCTTTAACTCTCCAATCCCCTTTGCCCGTTCTCTTCTCTTGAAGGAGCAACCAACAAACTTGTCGTTTCTAATTCGTAGCATTCCTCTTCCCTTGTCTTTTTTCTTCCCTCACGATTTCTTGGAACTTTCCCATCACTTCCCTTTTAGAGTTTCCTCAAATCTGGGATATTTTCTGTAACTAAAGCCATCTTTTCATTCCCTATTTCCCCTTGTAAATATTTTTTTTTTTGTTATCACTCGAAATTATCTTTCCAGGTCTTTCCTCCTCGATACCCTCCTTGTAGGGCTTTCTCAATGTAGATTCCTCCCCACCGTTCCTCCAAAACCTTCGTTGAGGGCGTTTCTTTCTTGCTAAGTTGACCGTACTCCACACTCCCTTTTTTGCAAAATCGACCATCCTATCAGGGTGTTCTAGTTCCCCCCCTTTATAGCTTTCGGACAGATGACCATTTCGCCACAGATCTTTTTCCAGACTTCTCTTCTCCGGAAGAATTTTTATGACCGTCTCTTCTCCGTGAGATGGTCGCCGCTTATTTCTTTAAGAGTCTCCATTTTTTCCTTATCCCTTCAAGTTTCCTCCAAATCCCCAGAAACGTTTTTTTCTTCCGATGGGGTTTATGAGCGGTGTTTTCTCTGCGCGCCCCCCCAGGTGCGACTCTAACCCTCCTCTTCCCCCTTCTCGGGGCTTCCCCCTTCAGGAAAGCTTTTGCGGTCATTATTCCAGGACCTCAGTGACGAATTTTTTAAAATTCTTTTTTTGAGACGTTTTCTCCTTCCACTCCTTTTCCTTTTTTTGTTCCTGAGAGTTTTCTGGTGGCGTAGGGCTTGTTTCCACTTCGGAGCTGTCGCATCTTTTCCACTGTTGATGCATGATCAGACGGGGGAGGCGGCGCAATCCCCCTTCTCTTTGTCAATTTTTGGTCCTTTATTCCGCATTTTTTTTCCTATTGCAGCCATCTCGCGGCGGTGCTTTCCCCCTACGTCTTCTTGCCTTTGGACTGTAATTGCCCCAGACTTTCCCTTTTTTGGCTTTCTCCCCCTTTCTGTCCCCCTTCCGTCCTTCCGAGCGGATGGAGATACAGCATTCTGCATCTCCGCTTCAAGGCTTCATCCAGCGCAGTCCAGATTTTTCTTGATACCGATCCTCGGTCCCTTCCGCGATGGGAAGGTCACTATCCTTTTCTTTTGTTCTATGGCGTACCCTTTTTTTCCCTTTCTTGCTGGGCCTTCTTTTTTTCTCGTTTCAGACTTCTTCTTCCTCCCCGCGTCGAAGGGCTTGCTTTCCCGTTAAGGCACTTGCCTCCTCCTGGCTTTTCCCATTCAAACGTTCGACCCATGGAACTTTCCCTTTGGCCCCCTAGAACGTACCTCCCAAGAGCTCCCCTCAGCCGCCCTCTCCTGGGCCAACCTCCTCGCGCCTTTCTTCATCCTTTTTACCAGGAGCCCTCTTTTTGGTTTCCTCTTTCAATTTTTCTTTTTGTTTTCCATAACAATCTTTTTCCCTTGAACCTGACGACAGGGAATCAACTTTTTTCCCTTGGCGGCACTTTTCGGTCAATAACGTCCCGTTCTCTTCCCGTTTGCGACCCCCTTCCAGTTTTCTTCTTGCAAAGATTCATACAGTGACCTGCCATCAGGATCGCATGACTCCTTCGAAGCTTAAGTTTGCCACTTTTTATTCCCTTCTTAAACCGACTTTTTTTTCTTTTCGTTACTCCATATTTATCATCGCCTCGGTTTGATTCTCTCGCTCAACCTCGGTGCGGCCACATTGGGGATAAAGTTTCCTTTAGAGTCTTCCCCCATTACTGTATTTCTTCTCTTCTTTCCCAATTCGATCTCCAGAAATAGCTGATAAACTTTTCTGCCTCAATCTTTTGCTCTGCTCAAATCAGTTTTTCCTTTCCCGTATGTTCCCCTGCAGGGTCCCTAACGGAGTGGAGCGAAATAAACCACCCGGAGACAGAAAGCATGCCTTTATCTTCATTTTTTTTCGTGTTCCAGAATCTTTGTTATTCCTTTCCTTCTCTTCGTTGGAGCTTCAAATCTCCTCGAGGTAATTCACTGCTGTTTTCAGAATTTATATGATTTTTCTTCTCTTTGCTCCCTTCAATTCCACTGGATACAGTCTTGGGCCCCCCCCCCCTTCCATCATCTATTCAGTGAATGGGCCGTCACTCATAATCAGTTTTCATGATCTCCGATCTTAGTTCTTTTTCGCCCCTTGCATTTTTCTTCCCTCTGACTGAGATATGTTAGGCCAAATTATGTCTTTTTTCTAAGAGAGACCTCTTGAACTGCATATTGGTCCTCCTCGATCCTTCCCCCCCCTTTTTTTCCTCTTTTGAACTTCTCATATCTCTCTCTTATTCAGACATTGAAGGAACAGCTCCCCCCTTTCTTTTTTTTATCCTTCAACGGGATCTCTACTTTTTTCACCTTTCCCGATTGAGTCCCCCTTTCTTTACCTTTCTTTGGCTCCCCTGGTACTATTTTATGGAAGCAAAAATTCAATGCCTCCTCCTTTTAATTTCCCCCTCCTGCCTCTTCTCTCTTTTGGACTGGCATTTGTCCCCCACAAATCTTGGTGAGTCAGCCTTTCTTCAGAAAACAGCGCTTTAACCTCTTTTTGGCCCGTTCAGATCCCTTTCCTTGCTTTTTACAGTTTTTCTCTCTCCTCCGGGTTTCCTTTTTTTTACCATGGTTCAAACCTTCTCCGCCCTTTTGCGGCACGCCGCGTTTCTTTCCCAACCCCCACTGCTTCCTTCTTTCTTTATGTACCTCCCTTTTGCTTGTCTTTTTCATTTTGCAGTCGTCGGGAGTTGTAATCTTGGTCCTGACTTCCCTGGCGACGTTCTTACATGTCTCCGAGGTTTCCTCCTTTGGCCTTTTCCCTCCGACCAAGCGCGTCCGGTCAGAACGTCAAGGTGCGACCTTTTTCCTGCAATGCGACTCTCACTTTTCCTTTTTGCTTGTTCCTTCTTCCCCGACTCTCTATGGTCCTTTTAATTTTATATGGACCAGTTCTAATTCTGGGGTTTTTCTGAACATGTACACTCGTGTTGCGGTGTCCTTTGGACGGTTTCCTTTTTTTAAAAGGTCCCTTTTCTCCTCCCCTTGCGGTTCTTTTTTCCTGACCCTTCACTGGGTGTCGAAGGTTCCAAGTGCCCTTTTCTGATTTTCGCGGGTCTTTTCAAAACTTCTTTTTTTCCGAGTCCTCCGATGTTTTTTCCGAGTCCAGTTTGCAGCTTTTCCCTCCTATTCCTTAGTTGGTATACGGCATTCCTTTGTTTCAGAAATTTCTTCCTTGTTCAGCCTCTTTACTCTAGGAATTGTACTGTAAAACCTTTATGGCTCCCGTTCTTTTTCCATACTAACTATTTCGTCTATCCCACCCTTCCTCCGTGTCTCCTACAGACATGTGGCTTCACGGGTTCCGAGCTCGACTTTCATGTTTTTTGACTGGAGAGATGTTCCTCGAGCTTCGCTGCGTACGAATGATGACCTCTTCCCCTTACTTTATCTCCCGG
>Ga0179593_1513190_pt1 | contig 38266 bp, 66 predicted proteins | sample CZODoug2_1_08_16_FD_185931 | JGI IMG/M metagenome (GOLD analysis project Ga0179593, IMG submission 185931) | Vadose zone soil fungal communities from Angelo Coast Range Reserve, California, USA - CZODoug2_1_08_16fungal (PacBio error correction) | ecosystem: Environmental > Terrestrial > Soil >... | reverse complement strand
CCCCCTGACCGGTCACGGGGTGCCTTCTTCCTAGGCCTTTTTGGTCGATCAACAGTTCCACCCGCCCCAAGCGTTTTTTCCTATGGAGGGTAATGGCCTCTCTGGCTCTGCTGGACCTGTTAGTGTTTTATTTTCACATCCACTCTCGCGGCCCTGTTTCGACTTCCTTTCTAAATTCCTCATGACGTTTTTCCCCCCTGATCTGGTTCTTCTATGATGCTGTTTAGAAGTTTCAAAGTTTTTTTCCTTGCTTTTTCCTATGGGCAAGGCGTTGCGGTTTTTTTGACTGTCCCTGAAATGCGGGGGGGGGGGTGTTTTTGACACAAACCCCCCTTTTGTGTTCCTTGTTTTTTTTTTTTTGTGTTTTTTTCCTTCACACTTTTTTCCCCCCTTTCTGGCCGCCATTTGCCCAATGACCCTTCACAGTTTTTCTTTTGAGGCGCCTAAGGAAGTTTGGTCACGATGAGTTTCTTTTAAGTCCTGTTCCCTGAAGGCTTCCTTTTTGACCTGTTGTTTGTCCCTCCTTGGGCTTTTTTTTCCCAAAACGCCTGGGTTTTCCAACATGGCTGGCCCATTTCCCCCGACCGCGAACCCGTCGAAACCCTTGTTGCTCCATCAAGGATTGTTCACGTTTCAGGCTTCCCTTAGTTTATGTTTTCACTCGTTTCAAAGTTCCTCCCCCCTCCCCGAATATGGCCCCCCCCGCCTTGACTTTCACCGGGGTAATTCTTGAAGAACCTGGTTTTGAACCTTTTCTTGAAAGGCCTTTTTTTGATGTCCTGGCCATGTCTCCGCCTTTTATGGACGTCCTCCAGTTTTTTCTCTCGCGCGTCGTCCTTGGCTACTTAGTAAAGCCTTACTCCTTCTTTGAGATCTGGTTTCCTATTTGCGTGTTCGTCTTTCTTTACCTCGCCAAGACTAATTTCTTTCTTCCTCCTATCCCTCTTGCAGTCCGTTATGAAACCTGGCCAGACTTCCCCCTGCACCCGGTAAGACGTTTCCCTCAGGCTCTCCCAAGGATCTTCGTGTCGTTCCCATTGAATTAAGGGGGTTTCGGTGTAGGTTTCCTTATATAGGAGTTTTCTCCGAGAGGTTCTCTCCCTGTGTCCAAATTTCTACTCCCAGCGATACCCTGATACTCTTCATCGACCGACAGAGGCCTTTTCATTGATGAGACCAGTTTTGCCTTGCGAACGCCTTTTCAGGTCCTCTGTTTCTTTTTGGGTACCCGTTTCCTTCCCGGCACCGAATCACTGAATTGGAGATGCAGGCCCCCCCCCTTTTCCGCGTCCTTCTTACCAGTCCTCTAAAGGAACGCCTTTCGCGGCGATCTTGGGGTTAGTAAATTTCGTGTCGTTAAGCTTGTCTTTTTTTTTTTGACCGACGTGGCGTCTTCTTCTTTCCCCTTGCTGACCTGTGTGACCTTTTTCAACGTAAAACAACCCCCCCCTCTTTTTCGTGTCTGATTCTTTAAAGCGAACGCGCCAAAGCTTTCTTCATATGTTTTTTTGAGATTCCCTTTCTCGCGCTCCTTTGCCAAAGACAGATACTCTTTCCCCTAAGACTCAGGTGAAGGGTAGAAACTTTTCTTCGGAGATTCCTTTCCCCATATTTTGAGTTCCCCCCAGTCTTGTTTTTTTTGTCGACTCCCCCCGGATAGGCCTTCCGCCAGTAATCGATAACCTGTTTTCTTCAAGGTTGAATCGCAACGGTTTTTTTTTTCTGTACGATACTTTTTCCTCTGCCCCAAGACTTTTCCCTGGGAGTGTCCCCATAAGTTCCTTTTAAGGTCCCCGTACCAGAAGGCTACCTATCCCCTCCTCTCCTATAATCCAGGTTTCCCCGGTCAAGTTCCCGAGGATCTCTCCGTTTGGACTTTCCGATTTTCTTCCAATTTTTTGAATCTTCATGAGAGTCCTTTTCGCCCCCACATCGATCTTTTCCTTCTTCTGACCAAGCCTCTGGTTTCTGGGGTTTTTTCTTGAGGAGCTGTCTTGCATGCCCGCGTTTCCACAGGGTGCGACCCCGGTTTGCTTTTGCGGCTTGCAGCATTTTTTTTAGCCATCTTTAGGTCCTTTTTTTAACCTGAACAGGCTGACCAGTGTTTTCTCCTGGAGTTTGGGGGGGTTTCCCCTCCCTGCAATGAATCCCTTGCTTCCCTCCTGTGTTTTCCTATTTCATTCGGATCGAACCCGCGCCTTTTTGCGCTTTTTTCGGGGTAGTTTTCTTTTTCCCTTTGCCGTCCCAATTGAGCGCCACTTGTTTCCTTGCCTTTTTTTTGCCCCATTTCACTTTTCACTTGTCGAGTCCTTTTTTTCGCAGCCTCCTTAGCTTCCCGTTTCGATTTCATTTTTTGTCTTCCTTTTTTTGACCCCTCCCTCTTTTGTGCACCCAATCCCTTCACGACGATATTGCGCTGGGTCGGATCCCTCCCCCCTCCTGGTGCTTGCCCTTTTCTGAGCGTTTTTTTTTTTTTTCGATGTGGAATAGTGGTTTACGAGGCTTTAAGTCACCCAGCAGGCCTTTGATCCGTTTCCTGCTCACCCAAGGTCCTTCCGCAAATGACCTTTCCCTCTGCGCATTTAAAATGGTTCTTTTTTGCTCAGTTTTTTTCTGGGATTTCCCTGCACTCCTTGGGGCCCCCTTTTCCTTGGTCCCCACTCGACGTTTTCTTTTCTGCCCTTCGTTTTTTTCAATCACAACGCTTTTGTTCCGGGATCTGATGTGCCTTTTCCTTCTCAAACGGCTTCCCCAGTTCTATTACCGCACCGCTTCGTTTTTGGCGATTGATCCGTGCCCATCTTTTTCTTGTAGAACCCCCCCCCCTCCCCGTTGTTGTTGTTTTCGGCGGCCAGACTTGACCTTTTTCTTGCCAACGCTGAACTCCGCTGTGTTTGTCCATCTGGACACTCGGTCTTTTTCTTCCTTGCAAATCAGTCCCTGCATGGGGTTGGGATTCCGTCAGCGGTTTTCCCCCAACCGACAGCTTTTTTTCTGTACTTCTTTTTGGAAATTGGTGCTTCCTGGTTTTCCCGTCCTTTTCCCTTTTCCGTTACACATTTCACGACGGACTGTCCTCCCCAGGGTTTACGGTGTTTTTAGAGAAGGTTTCCTTTCTTCTCATCCCGAAATTTTTTTTTTTTTGGCTTGGCAAAAGCACCTTCCCCACTGGACCTCCCCTTCCACTACCCCTTTCGACAGGCTCGCTTTCCCTTAGGTTTTCCCTGAAAAATTTTTTTACGTGTTTCTTTTTTTTTCATCTTCGGTGCTAGATTTCATGTGAGACCCCACCCCCCCTCCTGTCATGACTCCACGGTCCCGTTCCCCCCCCAAAACACCCCCTTGCCGTCCCTTCCTTTCTTTTATGAATCGACAATGTGACATTTTTTCTTTTCGCTCTCATTCGGCTTTTGCCATGGCGGCCCTGCAGAGTGGATTTTTGGGGTGACTCAAAACGTTCCCGCCCTTTTTCTTTTGCGTTCGATCCGATGATTCCTATCTCTCTGTCGCGCTAAACCTCCCTCCTTGGTCTTTTTTTTTTTTTCGATCCCTTCAGTTTTCAACCCGGAGTTCAGTACCCGGCACCTCCCTTCTCCTATTTTTTTTACCATGGCCTTGATGTTCCCCCCCCTTTGGCACCAGCCCCCCTCTGGGCCGCTTAGCCCCAAGCCAGTCCACAGCCATGTTCCCAAAAGGCTCCCCTTTTCTTTCCAATACGGCAATCCTTCCCCTTGCGTGAGCAGCCGTTTTCGCGAGAGTCCTCTATTCGTTTGTCACAACCTTCCTCGCACATAGACCCCTCGGACTTCCACATTCAGCGTTCCCCGGATTTCGGAGGCCTTTTCTTCGGAAACTCTTTCTCTTTCCCGGTTAGTGTTCCCTTCTTTTCCCTGTTGGCACGCTGGCTTCTCACAAGACCTATCCTCTGGACCTCCCGCACCCTAAACATTTTTTTTTTGATCCCCGTTGGCGTCGCTACTTCCCCTTCCGATCCGGAATCTCCAAGTTGCCCCGAATTTTCAGTTCCGGCCCTTTCTTTTGGGGCTTTTTGTTCAGCACACGCTTCCCCTCCCCCGCGTCCCTTTGCTGGGCATCGTGTCTTTTTTCTAGTGTCACCCCTCCCCTTTCAAAATTTTTTTTTCGGATTTTCCTTCAGGACTCTCCTTCCAAATCCTTTCGTCGACTTGTCTTGTTTCTCCCTCCCAAACCATTCATTTCCCCTTTTTTCATCTTGTCCGATCTCGGTTACTAACATCCGAAAGAGTCCTTTCTCCTTAAGATTTCTCCCGGATCCTTTTCGTCTGAAGGATAAGGCTTGACCCGTTTTACCCGCTGGTCGGTATTCTTTTTTTGAAAACGACCCCAACGACACCGGCTGACCCTCTTCTTACCCCTGGTGTCAGCTAACAAGGCGGTTTTCTTTTTTTTGTAGGAATTTTTCTGCGCTTTTGTTTTTCCGGTTGAGTATCTTCTCCCTCATATTCTTTTCCTACAAACCTGCTTTTGAACGCCAGAAGGCTCGCTGTTTTCTTCTCGCCTGATTTCCCTTTCAAGCGTCTCTCTTTCTAGGCCAGGTTTTTTTTCTCTTTGGGCATCACCCCGCAAGGTTTTCTTCCTTCTGTTCAAAGCATTACTACATCTCTTTTTTTCCTCTCCTCCCTTGTGCGAGAGTCTCCCCTATGCTGTTTCTCCGTATCTTTTAACGCCTGTTTTGCTTTTTTTTTGCCGGCCTGCACCCTCACAGGTTTTAATTGGCCTACCCGGCAGATTTCCCTCGAATCCCTTTTTCGGTGTCTTTTTTTTTTGCGAACTATTAGGTTTTTTGCGTTTTGGTCAGACCCGTTGAAAATTTTTAACTGTCTTCTTTTTTTTGGGGAAACCGCTTTTTTGCGACGTTTCTCCCCCGCACGCCTTTGTAATTGTTTTCTGAGCTTTTTTTTTAAATTCAGCAATGGTCCTTGTGGGATGGGGTCCCCTCAAAATGCTTCCAGACTTGCAGTTTTAGACCTTCAGTTGCCATGACTTTCAACCCGCCCATTTGCCCGCTTTCTGGGCGCCCGTTCCCTTGTCGGTCATCGGATGCTCTCCCTTTTGATCGGGACAATTTTGGAGCAGGATTTCTCCCAAAAGCCCTTTCCCTCTCTTTGGTGGACTTTTTTTGAGCGGACGCCGCACCAATAAAGCTTTTTTTTTTCTCATTGCAGGTCTTACATGTCTCGCAGCCTCCTCTCACCAGATCCTCTTTGCGTCTTTTTTCCTTTTCTGATTGCCGGAGAGTTTTAGTGACCAGTACTTTCCCCCCCCATGCTGTCTTCTTTCGGGTTCATGTTAAGGTTTCACAAAACCTCTCCCACGAAGGCTCGTATTGTTTTTTTTCTTGTTCAGACCAGCTTTCGGCCTCGGCCTTTTGGGACATACTTCTTTTTCAACATTTATTCTCGTTACGGAAAAACCGACACGCCGGCTCAGCGTCTCTTCCAGGAGGATTTTCCGTTTCCCGTGTTTTTTCAGTAGAGTTTTAAGCAAGGTTTTCTTCCGAGAGTTTTTTTTCCTGAGGCGCTTTTTTTGCACGCGTCTCAACCTCGACGTTCCTTGGCCTTGACCGACCGTTCTGTTCTTGGGGGCTGGATTGATGGGATGTCTTTTGGTTTGTTCCTGCGAAGCATGGACTTTGGTTGCCTCCTGGAATTGCAGCTTTCGGCCTTTCTGTTTTCTCATGGATGCCTGCTGAAGAAGTCCCTTTGGCCGGTTTTTCTCAAGAGACTCTTTCCCTCTTCACGTTTTTTTTCTCCTGGTTGGTCAGGTTTTGGCAGGGAACGGCATTCCTTCTCCCTGGCTCATTCCTGTTCCCTAATGCCCTTATTTGTATCTTCGTTCGGCAGTTTGGAGAACGTTCCTTTTGGGATTGGTCCCCCTGATGGGCCCTCTACCTGCATGAAGCTCACATTCGTTTGAAACTTTCCTTGTCGCGCACCCCCCCCTCTCCCGGCTCTTTCTGTGGAGTTTTGCTTTTTTCTCGCCGCGCTGTGTTTTCCTTGCTTTTTGCCCTTTTTTTGCGCAACCTGCTATCGGACCCTTGAAAAAATTTCCCCTAGAATACCGGCAACCACCCCCAAACCTGAAGGTTTTGTTTGATGTTCTCCTGCCGGTGAAGATCCTAACGTTTTCCTTGTACAGGAAGCCTTTTTTTTCCCTTTCCTGGACCCTTCCCCGAGAGGCTTCTTGACTTTTATATTCTCTTAAGGGCCGAGTGTTGCCATGGCCCCTCCCCTTCTTTTACCGCAATTTTTTTTCGATCTTGATCTTCCAAAAGCTGCCTCCCCTTATACCTCTTTTGATGAGGGGAGTCTCCTTCCACGTCTGAAGGGGTCCAACTGCCGAGTTTCTTCTTTACCACCTCAGCTTTTTACTTTGCTGGGACACTCGGCCTTTCCCCTACAAGATGTCTTTTCGGCCGTTTTCTCTTTTGTAAATCTTGGCACGGCCCTAATGGTTCTGTTAAGTGTGGCCGTAGTTTTTTCTTCCCCTTTTGCGTACACATTCTCCCTGTTTTCTCTGAGGAATAGCCCTTCTCTCCCTCTTTTTTGGAGCATGTTTTTGAGCGGATCATCATGTGAATACACAACCTGTACCGAAACATCTCCTTTTCTGAAGACCCTTTTTTCTCGAACGTGGTCTTTTGGGACGTAGGTCCTGCACGCTTTCTGGTGCACCCTCGAAACTGGCATGCGACGCGCTTGCCGACGCCGTCCCCCCCCCCCAACCCCCCCCAAACACCCCCCCCAAAAACAACACCCCCCCCCCCCAACCCCCCCCCCGTGCGACCCCCACGGAACCTGACTCCCTCCTCGACAATTTTCTCCGGACCTTTTTTTGCTTTGATTCCAGTTCAATGGGTCCACTTTCCCCCCCCTCCACAATTCCTGTTCTCCGACTGTTATCTATCTTTTTTCTCCTTAGCCCATCCAGAACGCCTGATCTAATGACCCTTTTTTTTTTTTTCCTTCCGACACCTCGGTACAGAGCCCTCCAGGTCCCATTTCGCCGCGTTTCAATGTGGCACCAACCCGCTCGCACCCGGGCCGCGGCAGCACTTGGCTCGGTAAAGCTGACTCCCCACCTCGTTTCTCCCCGACTTAGATTTTTTTTTTTTGTTTTTTGTTCCGTGCTGACGTTCGGCAGGCAGCCGGGTGACTCCTCTCCCCCTCAGCATTCCTCTTAACGCGTTCCAGCCCTGTGTTAAATTCCGAATTCCGTTTTTTTTTTTCCTAGAAGGCGGACGTTAGCGTTTCCCCGACTGAGCGGTTTCTTAGGCCGTTTCCCGGCTTCGTGGGGTTTTAATGAGTTTTGTATTTTCCCCTCCAGAACCACGCGTCGGGCTCGATGTGCTTTAAGATGTTGTCTTCCTTCTTGCAACTTTTCCGATGCCGTTGATATCCCTTGGGCTGTTGCTCCTTCTCTGATTTCCACCGCGGCAATCGGTGACCCCTCCCGCAAAGATTCTACAGCTTCTCGATCTTCTGGCCTTAGATCTTTATTTGTAACCCCCTTTTGAAATGCTTTTTAGTTTGCGTTCCCCTTCTTTGGCGGCTATTTTTCACTATACATCCCCAAGACTTGTGCCCCAAAACCTGTCTTCCCGGTACCTTTCTTTTCAAATCCCTATGCAAGACTGAAGCTGGGCGCCCCCCCATCGCGGCTGGCACCTCCTTCTCGGTTAAGGGGTCTTTGGAAGGTTTTTTTTATACATGATTTTCTGACCTTTTTTTTCCCACGGTCTTGCCCTCTCTCCAATGGGGGACAACATTGGAATTACACCGACCTCGAAAACTCTTTTTCCAGGAGAGTGCCCTTGCTGCGATTTTCGGTTGATCTCATGGTTAATTCTTCTGACATAATCGAAGAATCTTTCGATAAATACTTCTCCCCTGACAGGGATTTTTGAACCTGGATCTCTCATAGGACCCTCCCGCGTAGGATCCTGGGCCGGATCCCAAATGGCCGGGTTCAACCCTTCTGGGGGACGGATGTGTATGCCTGAGCTTTATGTGGAATCTTTCTTCCCCTTTCTATAGATCCCCCCCTTCGGTTGCGAGTCTCTCTTTTACCCGGTAACTGACTGATGTAGCGTCGGGTGAGGATTCTACTCTCGTAACTGCCCCTACGTTAAATGTTTTTATTTGGGCCCCCGTTGCCTCCCCCCCCTTTCAGCCATTTTCTCCCTTTTCAAACTTTTTTTTTTTTCTTCCCCGCTTTCCTTTTCTGAGGACTCCTTGGCGTTTTTTAGTTTTTTTTTTCCTTTGTATCATAGTTTCTTTGTGAACTACCCAGGGCGATCAGACTCCATGCTGGGCCTGACTTGAACTTCCTGCTGGCCAAATCGAGAAGGTTTTTTCCCCCCCCCTCATTTTTCTTTTTTTTTGCTAGTCCTGTGAATTTGTGTGACTTTTTTCCTTTCTTAAACTTGGGCAAAAAATGTTGAACTCTCATATTGGCTCCCCCTTTCGACTTCATTACCCAACTGACTGCGGAGTGCGGGTCAATTGAAGTTCCCTTTGGTTGCCTAGGATGTCTTTTTTCCTTGAAGCTTTTTTTTTCTTTTTTCCCCGCGTTGGCAAGAACCTTTAGGTGCTCTCCTTTCGTAGAATTCCTGGTTCTTTCCCAATACCCGAAAAGACATTTTTTCCCCCCTGCAGGTTGGTTTTAAGTTGGCATTTACATAATTCCCCCCTAAGCCTACCCTCATGGGGAGTAATTACCCCTTAGTATTTTTCTCAAATTTTCGAGTATTTCTTTCTCACAGAATCTTTTTTACCGGGGTGCCCCAGGTTTTTTTTTTTTTCCGATTGCATCGTCATTCAGGAACTCTTCTCGATTTCCCTCACCCGTGGAGTTCTTTTTGTCTCTGTCTCGACCACTTTTACGATGCACCGCCCTTTTTTTAAGGCCCTTTCTGATCCCCCTCGAACGGGGGCCCTTCCCATAGGAATCCATCTGAAAATGTCCTTTTCCTCCCTACCTTTTCCTCTTTTCCCTCTCGACTTTTCGCCATTGGATTTCTTTTTCTTGGGAGTCTTTGAAGCCAGGGTTTATTGTCTCTGCTAGAGTCCTTTTGTTAGATAATGCTCCCTTCTTTCATCGAAGTTCTCGACGTTGATTTTTCCAACAGACTTCTTCTCATTGTTTTTTTAGCGCTTTCCCTTCGAGGCGGTTTTCTGGTACGGGTCCGCTGGTCTGCTGGTTGCTATTTCTTTTTCCCAGTTTGCCCTTTCCTTGGAATTCTGGCCTTCTCTTTTTGGAAATGCTTCTCCCATTTTAGGATTTTCCCCCCCCCTACGGAATCCCAAACAATCAATGCAACCAAATGTTTTATTTTAGACTTCTCCAGCCTCATTTTCTACTCCCCCCCGGACTTGGGGCGGGTGACCCGTTTTCATCCAGTTATCTTTCTTTCCGATAAATGGAATTTTCTGAATGCTTTTCCTCTAGACCTTTCTTCCTTTGAGGATTGGCACTCGACTCAGCTTTTTGGTATTGAATTCTCGTTTTAATTTTTTTGATTCACCCGGCGCTTTCTTCCCAGTGTTCTGCAATTCTTCTCCCGACACCTCCTCGATCATTATTTTCTTCCCTTCGAGGCTGCATAACCATTTTTCCTGCATGTTTTGTCTTGATGTTGTAAAACGTCTCTTTTTACAGAGTTTTTTCTTTAGGCATTTGCTGAACATCTCCCCCGTTCTTATTCTTCCTTGCTACTCCAATGCCCCTTTTTTCGCCTGGATATTTCCCTACCCTGTTTTGATCGTGACGCTTTCTTTTACGGAAACTGAAGTCCCCCCCGTCCACCCATTCCAGCGGTCCACACTCTGACTGTGGACATGGACAGTACTTTTCCTTTTCCCTTACCACTTTTCCTCCAGGGCTGATTTTTTATGTGCAAGGACTCCCCCTACAAAGTTTTCCTCTCCAACTCGGAGAATAACCTTTTATCGGCTTTCTCCACGACCACTTTTTGGGTGTATCCTTGATTTGGCCCTCCCTTTTCACTTCGTCAATGTTCCCCAGGCCGAGGGTTTTTTTTTTTGAACTCCGCTGGCTGGCTCCTTCAAATACGTATTACTTTTCTTTTTTCTCCGTTGTTCGTTTTAACTTGAAATTTGCCTGTGCCCAAGTCTTTCTCTTTTTGAAGTTTTCTTTTTTCCCCTGGGTTTCAACCCATCCTCCTGTTTTTTTATCGGGGGACCTCTTTCCGCTTTTTCATTTGCGGATCTTTTTTTCTTCCGGGGTTTGTTCAGTCCGTCTGTTGTCCTGAACCCCCCCCCTTTTTTCTGGTTCCAACCGTCTCTCAGCGATAAAGCCCCCTCTTCGTCGGAGTTATCCCGCATCCCCCTATATTTCTTTAAATGCATCTATGGCCCTTCCAATCTTTTTCCCCCAACAATTGTGACACCCAATCCGGACAATTTCTTTCGCACTTCCCTGAAACGTATGCCTCCCCGGAGGTTTTGTTGATGCAGCTTCCCTTGGCAGCCCCTCTCCCACCTGCCAATCTTACTTTTCCCTGCATACGAAATTCTTTCTCGTGCCAGACCCATAGTTCCCCCTTTCTGGGTTTGGGTTCGTTCAACCCCCAGGTTGACGGAAGAACCCTTTTAACTTTGTATTCTATTCCCCCCCCTTCCAGTCATTTAATGGGAGCCATCTGCAGCTCCCAATGGGTCCCCCTTTTTTTCCCAAAACTTTTGAATTTCAGCATTTCCCCTCCCAATTTTAAGCCTTCCCTAGTCTTTCTTGCCGCCCATCCTGGCCGTTAGAAGTCCCGGGTCCCCTTCTTTAGGACTTTTTCCATCGCGCAGATGCGGCTGCTTCCCCTTAAGTTCCCTTATGAAATTTTGGGCCTTCTGGCTGCTAGGCTCTTGAAGTTTGATGGTTCCCCAAAAACCTGGGCCCCCCTTTACGCAAATGTTTTTTTTTCGGTTTTTCTTCCCATGCGCCCCTTTTTTATTGAGCTTTCCTCGGTCTCCAACCCCCCCCCAAACCTAGGTCCTTCTCATGGAAAGAGTTTACTTCTGTCTCGATGATGTGCAAGCCCCCTTGTGATGGTTCCCCCCTCATCTCCCCACTTTTGGCAAATCGCCCCCCTAGAGCGGAATGACGATTTTCCCTCTCCTGGTAGATCTAATCTTTTTTTTTCGCGCTTTAAACGCTCCTTTTAAATGCTTTTCTCTTTGGGCGGTGCGGCGGATCGGTGACTTCTGGCACCTCCAACGAATCCTTTTTTCCGTTTAGTTTTTTCCCTTTCATGCTGTCCCCTTTTTTACGGCGGTACCTAAAATTCCCCTCCCCCCATCCGTTCCTTTCCTGGCACGATGTTCATTTAGGGTCTGGTAAGAATTTAACCGGCGGCAGATTTTCCTTCCAAGAGTTTTTTCTTTTTTTTGGATTTTTCTTGCCCTCCTCAACGCACCCCCATTCACCCATCATCCCGGACCGCCCCTTCCCATTCCTCCCTTTTTGCCATCCTGCTTTTTCCCTTTTTGCGCTTTGCCCAGTCGCTCACCTTCTCGTCTCTGACACCCCCTCCGGCTCTTTTTTTTGACACCCCCCTTACGGAACCTCCCTTCAAATGGCTGGCATTGCCCCCCCCCCCCTTCAGGAGTCCCCCTCAGAAAGGCCCTCGAATGGGGTTACGGGTTCTTTGGGTTTTTTTTATTGGTTTTTTTGGGGTGGGGGGTTTTTTGGGGGGGGCTTTTTCTAGCCCTCCAGCTTAAGAGCTTTTCCCCCTACTTGCCCCTCCCTCGAGAGCTCTGCTGGTACCCTGTATTCTCCTGTATTCTGACGCTTTTTTTCTCCATGGCACTGCTGCCACGCAGGTGGGACAGCCCTTTCCCCCAGAATGCCCGTAATTCTAGACTGTTTCTTCTGGAGTTCCCCTTCCCCTTGACGTCTTTTCACACTTAGCATAGGTTGGTAGATACTTTCCCACAGCAGGAATCCCCAAACGGCTTCGCTATGCCTCATGTCCTTTTACAATCTTCCAAAGTTTTCGCGAACTCCTTGCGAAATTTCCCCCTCCTTTTAAAAGCCCTGCCAAACGAAAATATTTATTTGAAGGACCCTCCCTTAACCCCTCCTGGCCCAGCCCGATTCTGAGCCTCTCTTTCTGACTGTGGCCTCCTTGAATTCCTCTTGAAACATACCCCAACTTTTTTCAGGTACTTTCCTGCCGTGATCTTTATAGTATTTACTAACTTCAAGTTTTCTCTTTCACCCTGCCAATCACCTCATTTTTTGGAAAGGTTTCTTTATTATCGCGACGCCCGCATCTACCCCTGATGGGCTCCCCCGGTTTTCCCCTTTCAAAAGTGTATATTCCAGGAGCTTGATTCATTCACACTTAGTCGGCCCCCCTCCCCGCTTCGTTTTTTGATTGCACAAAAACCTCCGCCTCCTTTTTTTGTTGGGTTTCTAACCTAAATTTTCTCCTTCCCCTTTTTTGGCCCCTTTTTCCATCTGGGGCGGGATGCTGGGGACGATTCAAAATAGGACCTTTCTTTCAGATTATCGAAAGTTCTGCGGAAATGCCCGCAGGTTGGGGACCTTCCTTTTCGCTGGTATCTCGATTAGGTGGTTTTTTTTCCCTTCGGGAAGCTCCTTTTTTCGCGTCTCTTTTTGTAAGCTCCCTTTTAAGTGACTCTCCTTCCCTGTGAGTTTTGAGCTTTCCCCCTTGATGCTGCTTTTTTGATTGATTGCCCCTTTATTGCCCCTTAGACCATCAATTGTGACGCCTGGGCGCCATTTTCCTTCTGCCCACTTGGACCCTGGTTCTTTTCCCTTAAGGACCGCACCCCCCCCCTTTTGAGGGTCGAGTTGGACGAGTTTCTTTCCTTCAGTCAGGACCTTTCCCCCCGAGGCTTTTTTGTCCCCCACAGTCTTCAGGCCCTTTTAATCTGAGCCCCTTTTTCCTTATCATGCTTTCTTTCGATGTGGTAACATTATTTCTCCCCTCCGACTCCTCCTTTGTCGAAATTTTCTTTTTTTTTTCGTTTCCCCCCTTCTGGCGTTTCTTTTTCCCCAGTGTCGTTTCCCATTAGAGAACCCCCCCAACAGCACCATTTTCTTCTTCACTGTCGGCTTGAATACCCCTATTCATGGACTTCTTAGCTTATTAGGTTCCGTGGCTTTAATATTTTGCCCGTCCCGCAGGCATTTTTTTTCCCATGCTCCTTTCTTTCCCCCTTGATCGCCTTTCCCAATCTCCCCCTTTTTTGGATTTCCCGCCCAGTTCCATCTGAAGTGGATGTGTCTAACGTAAAGGCCTCCCCAGGGTCCCCAGCGGCCACAATCGCTTCCTTTCGCGTGGAAGGGCTTGGAACTTTCGGTACTTTTGCCTTCGATACTTTTGCCAAGAGCTGAAAGCCTAGTCCAGTCAACGTGTCTTCCCCTTTCTTGACCACCTTTTCCCCAGCGTTGGGCGATCTGTCCCTTTCCTTCAAACGGCTTTTCTTTTTGTCCCCCTCCTTTTTTCCAGGGGGTGCCTATTTGAGTAGGCCTTTTTCCACGCCCGACTGCCCCCAACCTTTTTTTATTGTCCCCCTTTTTACTACGTCACGTTTCTTGGGCCTTGCACATTCTTCCCCCCTTCTGAACGGTCCCTTCTTCGCAGGGTTTGTCGTCCCCCAGTTCACAACCAGGCCGGCCACTCCTTTTTTGTACTTTTCCCCCCTTGTGAAGAATTTACCGTTGACTTCCTACGGTCAACGTTTTTTCCTCAAAACCCTTTGTTGATTACCAGGGCGGCTGAAAGGCTTTGCCAGATCCTCTGGTTTATCCCTTTTTTCCCCGATTCCTTCCCCAAAGATTCGAAAATCTTGGTTCCATCCCCCACACTCTCTCAACATTTTTTCTTTTTTAGCCCCCCGTGGTCGCAAAGTCCCTTTTCTCTTTCGTGATCTCCCCCTCTTCGTGCGCAATATCGCGGGTGATTTTGGCCTTGAATTTTCTACATCCGGCTAATTTTCAATACAAATAGTTTTTCCCCAAAGTTCCCTTGAGAAGACCAAGCAAGTTGATCACATAAAGTCTTTCTTTTGACCGATCTTTTTTGATTTCAATTTCCTATCCAGCCCCCGTTGAACGTGGTTTTCCCCCCCCCCCCCCCCCCCCCCCACCACCTTCTCCGATTATTGGCTCTTCTGCTATCCTCCGAAGTTGTTTTTCTTTGGACGTACTTTTCTGAGACCCCAGAATTCCCCCTTACAGGGATTTTTTCCAAGTTCATTCTGCCGAGAGTATTGCCCTCTGCATTTCTTTCTTTTCTCTAAGGGTCTTGGAACTTCCCTGCCGGTAGTTCCCCTAATTCAACTCTATCCGCTTTCCGAGTAGTTCTTTCCTCTGGATTTTTTTCCCCCAACTTTCAGAGATCAGAGTCACTTTTTGCGAAATTCCGCTTCTTACCAGTGTTCAGAGGATTCTTCGTTTTGCTTTGTCCCCTTCTTTTTTTTTCCCTTAAAAGATTTCTTTTTAGTTTTCCCTTTGGCAAGCGCCGTAGTCTTCTTAATACGTTCCTTTTCGATGGCCCCTCGCCCCCCTACCAGAACCCATCTTTTAAGCCCGATGTATCTGTTTCTTGTCTGTACTTGCTGCCCCTATGCCTATCGGAATTAGCTGTAGTTTTATGGGCACCCTTCCCAGGCACTCTAACTACGCCCCCCGATCTTTACATATCTGGTATCGGCTTTTTTTTTTGCTGCGCGCCCTTCAAAGCGTCTTCCCTCTATGCTGGGCCCCCTGGCGTTTTCTGGTGATTTAACCACCCCCCCCCTTCCTTTTTCTTTTTTCTTCGACAACCCTTCCCCTCTCCCTTTTCCAGCCAGTATTCCCGGTCCCCCCTTCATTGTCCTTCCCCCTTTACTAACCCTCTCCCTCGCCTTTCCTTCTGGAACGTGGGCACTGTCCAGCGGCTACGTTTTTGGCTCAGATTTTTTCTTTCTGCAAACGTTCTTGTCTAACACCCCACCCCCTTTTCGCCTTAACCTTTTTCCCCCCTTCACGCCCCTCCAAGTCTCTCCTTCCAATGTTAGGACTTTCTTCGGTCGCTCGGTTCAGGAGCCCCTTCTCGTATCGGCCCCTCCCTCCATTTTTCTCGCTCCGACAAGGAACGTTTCCTTCACCGGGATCCTCTTTTCTCCAATTTCCAGTGTTGGCCCCTTTCTGCCATGTTTTTTTCGGCCACTTTCCTTGGGGAGGCTTCGTAGAGCTTTTTGCATCTTCTCCGAACAAAAGGTACCGGCAGAGATCTCCTCCTACGTCTTTTTTTTCTTTGATGGAACTTAGTACTCCCCGCAAGAAGTTTTCAATTGAACTTAGCATCCAAGTTTGCACCCTTTTCCTCTTCCATCCTTCCGAACCCAGACTGCCCTACCTCTTTGAACAGTGGCCCCTCAGGCCGTTTTTTTTGTGAAAGGGTTTGATTTTCCCCTTTTTCCCTTTTCCAGTCTGTTGTTTCACTTGTCTTTTTTTTTCTTCTTGTATTTCCCCGAGCTTTTGTCTCTTGCACAGGTTCACCAGCGTTTTTGGAGAGCCTGGAATTTTTGAATTGACGTCCTTTCAGCGGTCTTTTCTCTAGGCATTTGTGGGTTCGGGCCGTCCGTTGTACCTCCCCCCTCCCCTGAGACATTTAGATGAAGTTCGCGCCGCGTTATCTCCCAGGACCTTCCCCTCCCCTTTTGCCTAAGAGTCCCTCCTTCTCAGGTAGGATTTTCTTTCGGACGTGACCTTTTTCCTTCGTGGCCTCCTGATTTTATCCCAGAACCTGTTCCCTGAAAAAGTAGCCTTGGATTGGGAAACTTTTTTTTCCCAGAATTCCCTCCTTCAAGAAAACTCTTCAGTTCATTTCAAGTGATGTGAGCTTTTGAACACTTCCCTTTCTTTCATCTACCACCCACTTGTGCATATATACACTTTTTCTAGGACTTTTTTTTGATGCGTGCCAACGTTTATGATTTTTCCCGAAACCACTTCATTTCAGATTTTTCTTTCCTTTGGACTCAAACCCTTTTCTTTTGATCGAAGCTTCTTTTTGAGTTGATTTCTCCCTCCCTTAGGTGCTGAGACTGTGGTCTCCGTCTCAAGATTTTTATGATCTTTGGCCAACCCTTCAAAACTCCTCTTCAGATGGTCTCCCCTCTTAGTGTTTTTTTTTTTGAGTTCTCTTTTGGCGGTTTCCCTGATACAGTCTTTTGCGAGACTGGGAGAGATCCCCTTTTGGATCGACTGGCCTGTGCCCCTTCTTTTACGGGTCTGCTAAGATCCTGTTGTGAGATCTTTTGATTCACTTTCTTGGGTCTTGACCTTTTTCCTTTTGTGTCTTTTTCCTGCACGAGACGGCGGGACGGACCTTTTCTTTTGAATGGTCTTCTGTTCTCCTGGTCTTTTTCATGAACCTTTTTTCCCCAAAACCCCCCCAGTTGGACAAACTTTTCTATGCTAGTTTTCTGCTTCTACCAGCTGATCTCAAACTGTACTTTGGAGATTCCGTTCTTGTCAGTGGACCCCTTTGTCCCCTCGTGCATTTTCATCCCTCTTCTGCCTGGAAGATTTAGAAATCTTCACCTTTTTTCTCTTCTTTTTGCTGCTTCTCCGGAATTTTTCCGCTCCTTAAACGGGGACTCTTTTTTCTGCACTTCCCCTTTTCCGATACTTCCCTTTTCCAAAAGCCCTTTAGTGGCTTTTTTGATCACGCCCTTGGTTCATACACGGTTATTGGGCTGATTCTTTGTGTTCTCTGCAGTTTCACCCCAGAAGTTACGGGCGTTTTGCATCCTTTTTTGATCCTTCCCCACACCCCCCCCTTTCTGGCTTCGTCCATGGACCGACACATAGATAGCTATCCCCTATCCCCTTTCCCTTCCCAGCACCTGTTCCAGTGGAGCTTCTGAAGCTAAAGGTCTTTTTTTCTTCCATCCTATGCCACACTCCCTCTAAGGACAGTTTTTCCCCTGTGCCTGTCCACCTGAAAGACCCTTTCCCGATGAGCCTTTTTTCGTGCTCCTTCTGTCTGATGTGTTCCCTTCTTCGTGGTCCCCGCACTTGACATTGAGCATCCAGGCCTGGTGTTTATTTACAGTCCGTTGGGTCTTTTTTTTCCTGACGTTCAACATTTTTCTCTTTTTTCCTCCCTTTTTTTCTTCAGGGGCTTTCCCTTTGCAGGATGGGCTCTTCCCTGCGTTGGTGCTTTTCCTGTGAAACTCGTCCTTGAGCTTTCGTTGCTCTTTCCAGGATTTTTGAACATCTCCCCTAATGAACTTTTCGGATTTTTTGTTCCGTTGCCAGCTTTTATCCTTCCCTCAAGGCTTTTCGGTTCAGGGCCACTGGTGCAGAACTCCAACCTTTCCCTTCTCAACATCTTTCCCTCCTGTAATCACTTTTTTTTGTCCTATCAGGTCTTCGTCTGAATTTCCCCTCTCCTATTCAGGTGCGCGGTCTCCTGTGACCCCAACTTTTTGGTTTACCCTTCCTCCACCCCATCCCTTGAGCGCCGCCATGATTTTTTGCAACGTTTTCTGGTCGGTTACTTCCCGATCCGAACTCATTGAACTCCCCCCTTCTTTTTTTATTCAACTCTCCCCTAAGCTTTCCGTTAGACCCCCGTGACCCTCGCGTTTTCCCCTTCCCATTCAACTTCCGCTCGACCGGTCCTCTCAAGTTTTTCCCGGAAATTCTTTTTTTTTTTTCTGGCCCTTAGATTCTTGCCGTCCCCCTCTTCTGTTCCTCGTAACAGCCTTCTGAAGGTGAGATCCTAATTGTCTTGATCTCTTTATGGCTGCCCCCTCCCATAACCTCTTCTTGTTTTTTTCACATGGCGGGCCGCAAATGTCTTTCTCATTTTACCCGCAGGGCTTTTCTCGATTTTTTCCCCCTGGTTTCCCCCCCCGGCGAAAACGTCCCTGCACGCTTAGGTTCTCTCCACACCCTTTTTCCATGAACCCTCGGTTGTATCCCCCCCCCCCCACTGCAAGTTTTTCGGCGCAAGTCGCCCCGTCCCGCTTTGTCGTTTTCCACTCCCCAAGAGGGCCCTTCTCCCCGAGACACTGGCGACAGTCCTTTTGAAACGTCTCTTCTTTTTGACCTTCTCTTTTTGTGACGTTAAACTGTGTTCTTCTTTTTGCACTCTTTACCCTTTTTCCCGATGTCAGGTTTTGATCTCCCTTCCAGATTGTTTCACCCCCCCCTTCTAAACACGCGGTCCCTGGCTCGTTGATTTTTTTGAGTTCCGATTTATAGCTTCAGACTTTTTTTTTCCGTCTTTCTGACACCAATAGTCCCTTTTTTTCCTAGATTGTAATCTTAGGATACTTTTTTCTCTGCTTTGATGTTTTGTCAAAGAGCCCCTCTTGAGCCTCTTTGTCGTGCTCTTCTTAGTCGTCACTATACGGCCGCTCATGACGGACCTTTACGGTTCCCCAACATAATTCTTGGCCGAAACTCCCGCTCCCAATCCTCCAGAAATCTCCGGATTCATCTAATGATGGCTCTTCTTTCCTCCTGTAATGGCCCTTTCATTGATGGACTGCCCCCCTTCTCAATGCCCCCCGGGTTCTTGCATGTACCCTTCTTTCCCTCTCCCCCTTTCGCCCCCCTGAATTCCCCGAACCCCCCTTGCGCTCCATCACGATTTAACTATCTTCCTAGATAACACTCGTGCTTTCCTTCAAGGTGATACTCTGACCCCCCAACCTAAAGACTCCCGACACCCCTCCCTTCACTTTGTAACTCCCTAGCGCCTTTTAGATGTGAAAATTTCCTTACGGAACAATTTTATGTCTTGGACCCCTCTGCCATTTTCCTTGGTTTTTGTCAGCACCTTTCTTGGGCGTTTCTTCTGACGCGGCCGAAGGTTAGCAAGAGACCTACTTCACCTTTTCTTTTCTTGCCCCCTGGACGCCCTTCCTTCGAAGATTTTACTTGCAGCCAAGAATCTGCCACACTTCCTACGCCTTTACATTCCTCCAGAAGCTTTTTCAGCGATGCCCTTTTGAATCACGGTATTTTGGGTCCCTTTCGCCCGTTTCCAGGATTTTTGGAGAGAGCTTTCTTGACGCTAATAGACTTTCCCCCCCTTTTTTTCGACCTGCCTTTTCCCCGAACTTTTTTGGCAACGCCTCCTCGCCTCTTAGACTTTAGGTAGGTGGTGTAGTTTTTTTATTCCTTTCCAGGTTTTCCTTTTTTTTTTTTTTCGAATTTTCATCACCAGAGGACCCTCCCCCCTTAGTGGCTCCTTTAGAACCAAGTTTTTAAACAACTTTTCATCGTGTTTTCACCGTCCTGCTCTCGAATGGCCTCGGCTGTTTTCGTACCCTTTTCTTCATTGATCCTGGCGACAGCTTTTGCCCGTACCCTCCCCCTCCCCCGTTTTTTTTCAAATTTTTTTCTTTGACGACTCTTTCCTCCGCACCTCCTTTCTCTCTGCGCTTTCGGTGTTTTTTTTGGCGTTTTTCCCAGTACTACATACGCTGTACTTCCCCATCCGAGACTTTCATGACTCCCTTTCTCACGGGAGTTTTAGGTTTCCTAATCTGGCACCTTACCCTCTTTGGCTGGACCGCGATCTGTTTGCCCTTCATCTTTCCTGATTTGACCCCCAAATCCTCAGCTTGTGTAGTCCCTTCCCTGCCCCTTTTTCCTTGGTACCCTGAACCCCTTCCGTTTTGCCACCCCCTGTCGGATGACCCCCTCGCCGGTCCGGCCCCCTCCAACGTTCTCCAACATCATCTTCTCTTCGTTTCAAGTTCTTGAGGCGTCCTTGCTTTTCTAGTCGATGACTTTTATGGGCCTTTTACAAGCATCGGCGCTTCTTTTTCTCTGGAAGAGTTTTCCCCCCGACCTTTTCCTTCCTTTGCAAAGTGATCTTGTTCAGCTTTTTTTTGATCGCTTTTTTACAGAGGCCTCCCCTCGGCCCTGGTTTTTTCAACAGTTTTGCCACCCGGCTTCCCGCCCTTTTATCAATGTAGGATTTCCTCTCTTTCTTTGTCCTGTAATTTCCTTCCTTGAAGGTCCTTCTCCCTCCAGACTTTCTCTGGGACTCAGTAGGCTCTCCTCCCTGATGGGAGATGTGTTTTATTCTCTCTTTCATTGTCAATTCTTCTGAATCTGCGCCTTTCCTCCCTAATTTACGTCACTATGTCCGCAATGCCTTACCTTTGTCTCCTCCAGTTTTTTTCCGGAATTTGGGTGTTGGGACTTTTTCTACTTCCCCATGCTCTTCTTTCAATTCGCGTGTTTGGGAACCAGCAAACCTCCGCTTTCCTGAGTTTATCACTTTCCCTTCCTCCCCTGTGTTCCCCCCACGGTTCTTTCCCAGAGCATTTTCTCTTTTATTTCCCGGTACAGTGTTACTTTGTCAGGTACCCTCTTTTTTTCCCCCCCTTCCCTCCTTGCTCTCCCACTTCCCAACGTCGTATTCCCCCTATTTTTTTTTCTAACTAAAACAGGTGGAGATGTGTCACTTTTTTTCAGACCGGTTCTCATTCCTACTTTCAACGGACCAGTCCCTTTTCTTGACGGTTCTTTTGCTCCCCGATTTTTGTCCGTGAGTTTTCAGGGCCTTTCAACTTTTCCCTTCCCTCTTTCTGAGGTCCCCCCCTTTTTTCACCCCAGCCCATTCTTTTCGATGATGTGGTCCCTTCCCCTTATGCCCCTTCCTACGTGGGTTTCTTGGCTGTTCTCTAAGCTTTCTTTTTAATAGCTTTTTCCTCCCCTTGGAAATTTTCCACTTGTTGAACTCCCCCTCCGGAACATCTCTTTTCCTTTTCCAGGACGCGCTTTTCCTTGTTGTCCGGATGTCCCCTGTTACTGTTTTCTTCTGTAGTCCTTTTTTTGAGTTAACACCGTACCATCTCAACTGTTCGTTGCCTTTTTTCCCCCTTTTTAACGGTTGATGACTTTCCTTCTTTTTCTGTTTCCCTGCCTGGGAACGCCCGGTTTGTCATGTTTGCGCTTGAATTCCCAACGCCTTTTTAACGACCGATCCAGCATTCTCCCCCTTTCTCCTTACCCTTTTCCTTCGGTGCCTTTCGTCTTTCCTGGCTTAAATATTCGGTTCTTTTAGTTTTACAACTTCCTTCCCCCCCACAGAAACTTCGCGCACATTACTCACGTTCCCAACCCCAAATAGCCGGAAATAAATTCCTTCAACTTTCTTCTACTCCTGAGAACTCCCCGTTCCCTCTAAATTTTTGAGGCCCCTGCAATTCCTTTTGAAGGAAGTTTTCAACAGACCTGACCAGCTTTTTCTCCATTTTTTTTAGATAATTGATTCTGGCGTAATCCTGAATTTTCAAACAAGGTTTTTTTTTCATATCCCTGTTGACCTCCACCCCCCCTCAGTTCCACTAGGCTTAATTTCTCTCTTTTTGAAGAGGTTCCTGTTTGGCCGCCCCTCGACGTTTTCCTTGTTCAAGCCCCCTCAGAACTCCCCCTTTCTTTCAGGGATCTTGATTTCTGGCGTACTAAATCATCCCGTCTATGTGAGACTTTCTCCCTCAGGGTGTTTGTGTTTCACCAATTTCCCCCCTTTTTTTCGCCCCCTCCCTCCCTTCTTCTAGGTCTGTCCCTTACAAATCTATGCCTTTTTAGGAGTGTTTCCCTCAAAAGATTCAGGATCTCCGACCTTTTTTCCTTTGGTTGTTGCCTCTTAGTACCTTCCTGAGACTGCGTGTTCCCACCAGAGGTCCCCTTTCCCCCAGCGTTTTTCTCATTGTTGTTGATTTGCGGAAGATTGCTTTTCTTTTTTCAAAGCTCTGGCCGCCCTTTGCGTGAACCTTTTTCCCTTTTCCCACAGTTTGGCTAAGTAGCACCCTGATTGTGCCTTGATAGCTTCTTTTTGCCCTTTTTGGCGAGAGAATTTCCTAACCTTTTCCTCCGGATTTCTTTTTTTTGAGGCCTTCCTTTTCTTTTATCCGTATCCTTTTCCCCTAACCTACCCTCTTTCTTTTCAAGTTGAGTTCCCTTTTTTACCCTTGGGATGTCCCTTTTTTCGCTTAAGAATTTTTCCTTTTCCTCCCCCCCGTAATCCTTCCTCGAATTTTTTTCTCTTTGCTATGGTCCTTCCTTAAGGAACATCATGCGTTGCATTCCCATCTTGTAGTGTCCTTTTTCCCAGTCACCCATGGTTGAATCTCCCCCCTTTTTCCACCTTTCCCCACTTGATACTCTTCCTCCTCCGTCGAATTTTTCTTTCTGAGAAGTTTGGCTTTCCGGAATTTTCACTTCTTATATGTCCTTCCAACTGTTCCGGACCACCGCTTTAAGGGTCCCTTTCTTATTCTCCTAAGACATTCGTCCATTTCTCTCCTCCGTATTCCCTTTTGCCGATTCTTTTTTCCGTTGCCAGCGTCTTTGACCTCCCCCCCATATGACTTCCTTTTTCTCTCTGCTCTCAAGCCTTGCTACAAAGATAGTCCTCACTTTCCATAGTTATTAATTTTCTCTTCTCTTGACGGTCCCTCGTCGGTCTGTTCTTCAGATTTTAGAACTCCTTTCCCTTTCATTCCCCAGTCTGAGTGACGTTTTTGAACTCCCGCCTTGCTTGGCACTCTTTTTAGCTTTTCCGCCCCCCCCCCCCTCAAGGACCCCACCATGGAGATTCAACCCTCTTCCACTTCTGGTTTCTTTTTTCGAACCTGATCATTCTCTTTTTCAGATACTCAACAGTTCCTCGAAAACAATCGTCTCGAGTTTCCCCCTCTCTTGTTTCCGGTCTTCTTCTTTTTCCGGGATTTCTTCTTTTTTCTGTCGGTGCCTCCCTCTTCCAGGTTTTTTTGGGGATCTTCCCCCCCGTTTTTCATCAACACTTCTGCACCGTCAGACCAAAAAACCTTTTCTCGGAATTTCCCGTTATCTGCGCCCTTCAACAGACCATTTTTTTCCCTTTTTTTCCCGTAGCTTTTTCTTTGATTTGTTAGTAAGTCCAGGTTACGGAATCTCCTTTTCTTCCCAATTTTGGCTTCAAAACACTCCCCCTTTTTGATGGTTTTCCCTTTTTTTTTCCAAACTCTCTCCTCCCAATCCCCTTTCTCAATCCATTTTCCTTTCGGTGTTTCGCAGCTACGGCCAACCAGATCGATCCTTTTTCCGTTTGCTCTCTTCCCTCTTCCTTGGAGCTTTCCCGTCATGCTTTCCCCCTTCCCGGCCCGCTTGTCGGCGGCCCCCCCCAGCACTTCCCTTCAACACAATCCTCCCTTCCTTTTGTTCGGCTTTCCTCTGCACCTCAATCCTAGTACGTCCCTACGTTTGTCCTTTTTCCAAAAATACTCCGGCTCCACGTTGCCCAATCGAAACCTCTTCCAAGAGAGGGCAATTTCTAAGTCTTTTTTTTTCGATTTTCTCCTCTTTTGTCTTTTTTTTTTTTTTTTTGTACGAGATCCGGCTTTTTCCCCCAGAGTCCCCCTAGACGTGTGACTTCGTCCGAAAGTTCTTCCTTTTTTTTTTGGGGGACACTGGCGTTTCGTTTTTTCTCTTCCTCCGGCCCTGTTTTTTTTTTCCCCCCCCAGTTTTGCACTCTGGATGGACTCATGAATTCCCCCCGCCTTTGGCCCTTTTTTTTTACACTTTTTTTTTTTTTTTGAACCTTTTTTGAGAAGTGTCCCTTAGCTGACTCAAAAGGCCGCGTTATGTGAGCTTCTAGCTCTTATCCCCTTCCCCTTGTCTTGTTTGAGTACTTTTTCTCTTTTTCATTGTACTACTTTTTTGCCGAAATTCCTTCGATGGAGAGGCTTTTTCTTTTTTTTTTTTCTCGCCTTTTTTCCGGCCTTGTTTTTTTTTTTGCGGTGCCTTCTTTTCTTAATAATTCCCCTTTTTGACTGTATGCTCTTGAACCTAATTTTTCTGCGCATTTTTGTTCTTCACGTCCCCTCCTCTGCGTGTTTTTCATCCTTTTCTCCAGGCCCTTCTTTTCGCGTATTTCATCTCTCGATGGACCCCTCTCTTTTTTTTACGACTTCGAAGACCTCTTCCCAACCCTTTTCTGATATTTCTCCAGCTTCAACCCTCCCCTCCATAGACCCCCCCCTTCGTTTGACAAACACAGGCCTCTTTTTTTCTTTCAGTGGAGATTCTTACTGCTTTCCTCCCCCGGGGCACACAGGCTCCCCCACTCGTTTTTTTTCCTCTCATGCGACCTACCCCCTCTCGATTTTTCCTGAGGACGTTCATCTTTTTCAAGTATGCCACCAAGTTTTTTTCCTCGGCGTTCTAAAATAAACTTTTTTTTTTTATTTGTGGAACATTCTGACGACTATCTCCAAACCTTCCCTCATTTCCCCAACTTTTTTTTGTTTCGAGAGCTCCCCTTTTCCATCGCTTTTCCGAACCCCTTCCTCTTTCTGGTAATGATTTTTTCTCCTTCATGTCCCCTTTCCTTCGGCCTTCCCCAAGATAGAGTTCCCTTCTCGAATCTTTTTAGTTGGCCCTCCAATTGGACGGAAATCTTTCTTCTGAGTTTAGCCCTCTTTTCTCTGGCACCTTGCCGTTACACCCTTTTGACTCCCTTCTTTTTTCTTTCCAGGTTGTTGATTTGACGCGAAGGTTTTTTTCTTTCCTTGTCTTTCCTCCCCAGTGAGTTCCATGAGATTTTACGGTAAAACTTTCCTCGTCTTCATGCTCCTTTTTCCTCCCAGTGGTCTCCAGACCCTTTTAAGTAGGAAGTTTCGAGCCCGGTGATTGCTCCTTTCCCGGCTTTCTTCCGACCCCCCGTCCGTTTTTTTTCCCAATCGCTGTAACTTCTTCCTGGCAACTGACGAGTTTCCCACCCTTGCTTGAGTCTTTTTTTAAAGGCTTCCCCAGACTCTTTCTTCCTTTGCGAATTGCCGGGTCCCTTTTTTCTTTCCAACTCTCTGCAATCCTCCCTTTCCTGCTTTTTCGATCTTCTTCTGGCTTCCTCCTCAGAATTTTGTTAATTTTTCGGTTTTTTCCCACAGGCTCCCTTCCATGTTCCCGCGCTTCCCGTGAAGAGGTTCTCGAAGATACCTGTTCTCCTCCTACTTTTTCGAACTACCCCCTTTCGAACCTACCCTTTTTCTCCCCCGGAGCGATGCCCAACTCCTGGCCCCCCCCTCCTTCTTCTCGATGTTTTTTTCCCCCGTTCCCCTTCCAAGTTTTGAGTTCGTTTAACAATAGCCAAGAACTCTCAATCTTCGAATCCGAGACCTCTCCCGAGTTTCACTTTCCTTCTTCATTTCTTTTGAGATTCTTCAGTGATTCTTGATCTTTTTCACAGATTTCTTTCGTTTGCCCCTTTTCCAAGCCCCTTTTTTTTCCCGTTTCCCCTTTTGCCGAAGACTCCTGCCCTGACTCTCCCCCACAGCTCACCAAGTTTTCTTGATTTCTTGCTGTTTTTTTTTCCCTCTCCTGTTTCCCGATTTGTCCCTCTTGCGGGTGCTCCTTTCAATCTCCTCCGCAACTCTCGCTTTGATTTTTCTTTTTAGAGCTTTTCTTTTTTTCCAACTCTCCCCCCACTGAACATCCTTCTGCCAGGTTTGGAATTTCTTTGGAACCCCCCCCAAAGTGAACCGCGACTTTTTTTTTCGTTTTATCACCTCCCCCCCCCTCCTTGGTTTCTCCCCTCCCTTTCTTTCTGTCATCTGTCTAAAATCCTTCTTCCCCCTTCGAAATTTTTTTTTTCCAGAACTTTGCCCGTGTACCTCCCCTTAAGGCTTGTCTCCAAAGAGCTACGGTTTGTTTTTTTTCTCAAAGTGGCTTGTGCGGTGTCCCTAAGGGGGTTCAAATACCCTCCCCATGGGTTGACTGAATCCCCCCCCCCCCCCCCCCCCCCCCCCCCCCCCCAATTTACTTCAAGTCCTTCCCAAGAAAGGACACCCGCCTTCCCTGTTTTCTGTCTAGCTTATCTTATTTTGACCTCCTTTCCTTCCTCCTAAAACCCCTCCGCATTTTTTCCCCCGACCCTCCCCCCCATAAGTAACGTTTTTCTCCCCCCTCAATCCCTTTTCTCGAATGTTTTTATACTCTTTCCATCGGAAGGATTTCTCCCCCTCCCCAGAGATATTTCCTTCAGTTTTTTGACCAGTCTTTTTTTCAGGGGACTCTTTTGGGCGTTCGAGTCTATCTTTCTACCTCAAAATTGCATAGCTATATATTCTTTTCTGTTAGATCCTTCCTTCGGATCCTTTTTTTTCAGCCCCTCTGGCATTTTCTATCCCGTAAATCCCCTCTTCCCCGGCGCCAGGCCTGATGCCCCCCCCTTCCTTCCGCTTTCCTTTTTTTTCCTTTCAATTTTTTTTTTTTTTCCAAGGCGAAAGGTCTCACGTTCTTTTAAGATCTTTCCCTCTTCTTGATGCCCCCTAGTTCTTAGTTCTTTCTCAAAGCCGCACTCGTCTCTTTCTTTCTAAGTCTTCAATTGCTTTTCTTCTTTGTTCTCTTTTGTCACTGGTGAGATTCTTCAGACTTTTTTCTTAGGGGTTGTTTCGTTTGAGGGCAAGCAATGTAAATGGGGCCCCTTTGCGGTTTGAGTTCAGCTCCCTCTTGTTTTTTACCAACCGTATTTCCCTTACCTTACCAGACGGGATTTTTTTCACAGCTTTTTCCTGTCTCCCTTCTTTTTTTGGACTTTCTCTTCTTTTAGTGCTTTCAGAGTGAATTTTTCCCCTCCCAGTTCCTGCCCTGTTTTTTCTCCCCCCCCCCCAGTTTTTGTCTTTTCTTTCCGGTTTTCTATGACAGCTTCCCCTCTCTCCTAAGACATCAGATATGCCCCAAGGTGAGGCTTTTCTCTAGACCTTTGATGCTCCCTCCCCTTTATAAAGCTCTTGGGTTCTTCCTGATTTTGCGAATTTTCTTACCCCTCCCTTTCTTTGCCGTCTATGTTCCGATTCTCCCCCCGATTGTTTTTTTTAAATAGTTTTCTTTTTTTAATTACCCTCATTCGTCGTCAATCCTCTTTTTTTCTCAGGCCTCGATAAATATTGTTTTTTATCGGATTCTTTTTTCAAACTTTTCCATTCTTCTTCCTCGGACAACAACCCTTTTGTTCGCTCAATCCCACAATTTAGAGACTTTTCAGCTTTAAGCTTTTTAATGATTCCTCCCTAGCTGAAATTTGACATAATTTTTCGATCCTTGATTTTTTATATTTTTCCTTTTTTAGCCTCTGGTTTCAGAACTTTTCTTGAGATTTATGTATCCTTTTTCCCCCTTTTTTGCCAGGTTCTCTTTCCTCCTTTGAATCAAGTTTTTTATCTTTACCCATTTTTGACCTATCTTCCTTCTGACTCGTCCCCAGTGATTTTCCTGGTTTCCGAGCTTCTCTTTCCGTTTCTGGACCGCCTCTTTGCAGGCCGGTCTCCTTTCAAACCCTCCCTTTGAGTTCCCTTCCGGACCTTTTTGTCATTCCCCCCCCCCTTCACCCATTCCCCTTGTTTGGTAGCTTTTTTTTCCCCGAGATCTTTCTCCAGTACTCCCCTCCTCAAAACCGTTGGCTTTTGAGTTTTTGGACCGTCATCCCTTTTCCTGAGCCTTTCCTGCTCCTTCCTATTGGACCTGGCCTTCCTCTCTGACACATTTTCTCTTCTCTGCTTGCCGCCCTTTTCTTAACTTTTTTTTCCCTTATTTCCCTCACGCTTTGTTTTTTTTCCGTTTCACCGCCCAAGTCTCTCCTTGAATGCTTTTCCTTCACAGATATTTTTTTTTTCGCTGAGAGGCTTTTTCTCGCAGATTTTCTCCTCCTTGGTTCTTCTTTTTTTTCCTTTCAAGTCTTATTTTTCAAATCGCGGCGTTGCTCCGCCCTCCTATTAAGCCTGTTCCCCCCTTTTTGAAACCAATGTTGTTCGTTCGTCAAGGGCTTCTTTCCCCCCCCCTCACAATTTTTCCCTTCCCCAGTTCTCTTCCCGACGATACGGATTTCTTGCGGTGGGCCAAGTGCTGGGCCCTTTTTTTTTTGAATTTCTTTTTTTTATTCTTCCCTCTGAGTGTCCCTCCACCTTGACGGAGCACAGTTCCTCCTCGCGGCCTGGGAGGTTTTTCGGCGAGGTCATTTTTTTCCTCAGAGAGTCCTTTTTTGGGGTCTTTTTTTTTTTTTCTCGGGTTCCCCTTTTCTCATTTTTCCCCAAGGAGTTTTTTTTCTCGGCTTCTCCTTAGGTTTTCTTCATGTATGGCTTTTCCTTTAAATCAGACCTTGATCATTTTTTTTTTTTGCAGAGACTCTCTTTTCCATTCTTTGGCACAAGCTTACTTTCCTTTTCTTGTTTACAGTCTTCCCTTTTGTCCCTTTTTGTGTTTCTTCCCCACGTGAATTTTTAAACATCTTCCTTTGATGTCATCAACTTTTTTTAATAGCAAGGCTCTTTCTTTTTGAGAATGTCTCCCTTTTCCTTTTTATCTGGGGAGATTTATCCTTAAAGGCCCCCCGTTCCCCAAAGGCCGACTGGGGACTCTTTCCTTCAAACATGCACCTCCCCACCCCCCCACCCCCCCACCCCCACTACTTCTTAAAGCACCATTTTCTACTTAGGAGTCATTCTTTCTTTACCCTCGTTGTTTTTGTTTTGTTCACTTTTTTTCGACACTGTCTTAAAAGTTCCCGTTCTACCCCTCCCTTTCTCAACAAAGTATTCCCTTTTCCTGAGACCGACAAGGTAACCTTCTATAATTTCTGAGGGTCCTGTCCCCGTTCTCCCTATCCTCAGACCTCATGCTTTTCCCCCTCAACTTATGGCCATTTCACATACTTTTTTTTCCTCTTGATCTTTTTCTGTATGTCTTATTCCATGAACCGCCTTTTTTTCTTCCCGAATGGCCGTCCTCGGTCTCCGAACCTGCCTAAGATTAACAACCCCCCCCTTTTTCACGGCGACTTTTTTTGGGATTTTCAGTCCTTTTCTTTTTTTTTCCGTGCTTTTTCCCCCGCTCACCTTTCCTTCGACAGCAAGCCCAGTTATTTGTCTCCGACAGGTCAACCCCCCCCCCCCTTTCCTTGAGTTTCAAATCCTTTTTTTTTCTTATCGCTGACTTTCTTCTTCTCCCAGCGCCTCCTGTATTTTTTCTCTTGTCCCCCCTTAGCGAATTCTTCCTGCTTAAGTTTTTCCGCTGTTTTTTTTTAACGGTTCCCATTTTTGATTTCCCTTGCGGACTTGGTCTTTTTCGTAAACGATCGTGCCTTTTTGCCGATATCCCGCCCATGTCTTTGCAGTTTTTCTCAGATTTTTTTTTTTCAGATTTCTCTTTTACACACCCCGGTCCCCTCCCAAGTTTTTCTTGATGATGCTTCTTTCTTCATTTTTTTTTTTTTTCTGACAGTCCCCCGCTTGTCTTCTGTGCGTTTGATTTTTTCAGTTTTTAATCACAGTTTTTTTTTCCGGACTTTTCTGGGAGATTTCTTCTTTTTCTTTTAGAGCTCTTTTTTTCCCACGCCACCTTCTTTCAGATGCTTTCCCTTGGTTGATCTCCCCCTTTGGCCCCACCATCCAACTCCACCCTCCTGTTTAGTTCCTCATTGATGGCCTTTTTTGTTTTCCGATTTCTGGGTAATACTTCCCCTCAATCGCCCGCGGCTGTCTCCTGAATTCTTTTTTTCTTTCTCTCACGGAATTTTTTGAAGGATAATGACATGCAGATTCTCTTTTTGTCTTCCCGGTTTTTGGAACTTTTCAAACAACGACCTTTACCATGGCTCTCAATCCCTCCACATCCCTTCTCCTCCTTATAGATTGGTCCAAGTTTTTTTCTGGACTTTCCCTTTTGCTTTTATTCGCGACCCCTTTCTCTCTGGACAAGCCGACTTTAGTCATCCCACTGCTTCTTTTGCCGGAAACTTTTTTTCCGCAATTTATTTTCGAGACTTTTCCCCGGGCTCACTTTTTCATCTTTGTTGTCCTGACCTTTGCCGGTTGACTTTCTCAACCCCTTTTCCCGGGTCTTTCTTCGAGATCTTTCCCCCCTCGAATTTCCTTGAGCTCTCGATGTATCTCTCCCCTTTCTTTCCTTGTTTTTTTTGACTATATTCTCTTCCTTCGTTTTTCCTCCTTTTTAGATCTTGTTTTTTCCCCCCTCTGGTCATCCCCAAATGGTGATTCTTCTGTCCCCTTCCAGACTGTTTGCTTTTGAACCCTTGTCCCCCCGGACAGACTTGCCCCCCCGCACTTTTTTTTTTCCCGTTTTCCCTTTTCTCCGGTTTTTTTCGGGATCGACCCGGTTTTTGCTTGAGGTTTTCTCTTTCCGGATCTTTTGCTACGCGCTCCCCTTTCGCTCAGATTTTTGGGTCCTGTTATCCCCTTTTCAGGTCGGCCTGTCTTTTAACTTTTTTTTTCGCGTTTATTCCCTTGACTTCCCTTTTTGGATTCCTTACCCCTTTCCTCGCGTTCCCTCTTGGCTGATGCATCCCCCCCACGTTCTTTTTCGGACCCTTTCACTCATCCCATTACTCTATAGTGACTTCTTCCTCGGCCGATTCTTTTTCTTTTGGCTTTCCTTCTCGTGCCATGGACTCCCGGGCCTCCTGGCGTCCAGTCCTTTCAAAAGCCTCCTTTGGAGGTTGTCTCCTTCCCCTTCAAGCCAAGTCGTTTTTAAGGAGTTTTTCCTGAGATCTCCCTCCTCCAGCTCTTTCAACTTCCCCTTTTTTCCTTCTCCGCTTTGGACCTTCTCCTTCGACCGATGCACTATTTTACCCCTTTTTTGTAATTAAGTTTCGTGCCCTCTTTTCGGTGTCTCTCCTCTCTGGGCATGGTTTGCCCCTCTGTGGGCTTTCAGACTTGATTCGCTGATTACCCAACATCGAGAAGCGCCCGTTTCTGGTGGGTTTCTCCTCACTCCCTTGTCAGCATTTGAGTACGAGTATTTGCTCACAAGGGTTTTTTCGTTTCCAACAAATCTCTTGGGTCCTTTCCCCCATTCCAAAACAACCCTTTCCTAGTAATCTTTCCCTTTTTTTTCTTCAGTTCTTCATTTTCTTGGCGCTTTTTTCCTTTTCATCCCCGTCTGGGTCTCCTTCTCTCCCGGGGCATATGGCCGGCTCCTTTCTGCTCAGATTTCTTTTCCCAACCTTCTTTGGAAGGGCATCCTCCCTTTTTTTTTGCGGGGAAATTTTTTTTTTCTTGAGGTTCCCCTTTTCTTTTTGCTGTGCCATTACCCGGGTGGTTGGCCTTTCCCCCAAGATCTGGCAGCCTTTTTTTCTTCTGAATTGCCGCCTTCTTCCTTTGCTGGACCCCACCCTTTTTCATCCGGGCAACAGACTGCTTCCAAAACTGCCCTCCCCCGGTTCGAGTTTTTTGCGACAGACCTCTTCACGTAAGTCGTGCCCTTTCTGCAACCTCCTTTCTCTTGTTGGCTTGGCCACTTTTTTTTATCGACGATCCCACTTTTCGCCATCTTATGCCTTTCTTTTCTGTACCTTTTTGGGTCCTCGCCCCTCCCAGTTTCCCTCGTCACGGTTTCCTTTGGTGGACGTATGTTTTGTATGCCATTTTTTCATTAGTCCCAAATCCCTCCTTTTTGACACCTATCACAGTCCCGGCTCGAACTGTGATGAACCTTTGAGGGGATCCAGGGCGTTTTTGCTAGATGATTTTTCCTTTTTTTCGGAGTTTTTTCATTCTCCGTGCTCTGCTCAACCCCTCTTCATGTCTCTCCAACTCCCCATTTTACCTGTCGGAAACCCTGTTTTTCAAGCTTAGTTTCTCCTTTGAGATTTTTCCTTGGAAGTCCTTCCCCAGTCCTCCTAAATTTCCCCCCCTCTATCGAAGCGCAGTAAGAGTGGCCTTTTGATTTTTACGGGCCCGCTGAGTTAGATTTTCCGGTCTCTCTCTGTGTTTTCTCCTGGTCCCTCCCTTTATGGCCGCTTTCCCCCATTTTTTCATTGTCTATTACCTCCCCTTCGTTTCCTTTGCCTCTTCATGCGTTGCATTCTAGATTTCCTTGAGAGATGCCACCCCTTTTGCCGTCGGTTTTTTCCCTACAAATCCCCTCTTTTCTGCTGTCTCACTTTTGCTTTGAGGCTGGCATGTCACTTTTTAATTGCAGGCTGCATCTGTCCTTCCTGACCGTCCAGACGCCCCCTCAGACTCCTTGTTCTTTGTTAATGTCTTTTCTTTTTTTTAAATGGTGCCGCCCTTTCTTGCCCCTTTCCTTTTAATTGCGCATCCCCTGCCTTCTTCCCCCTTTTTGATAGGTTCTTTCTCTTTTTTTTTTTCTTTCTACGATCCTTGGCGATTCTCCTTTTTTTTGCAACCTCCTTTAGTACCCCCCCGACCATCTTCTTTTTCCCCTGTTTTTTTCATACCTTCAGCACCTTTTTTCCCCCCCCCCACGTCTTCCCACCAGGGCTGTTATTTCAGCATCCTTCTCCTCTTTTGAATTTTGAGGTTCCACTCTTATTGAAGACAGACTTATTTATTCTTTTGGCCTTGACTCCTTCCCAAGATCAAAAGTTCAACTTGACTGCGCCCCTTTTACGTCCTTTATATCCCCGCCCTTTAACTTATGGTTTCCCTTTCTATCCAGAATGGAAGTTCCATGGCCCCCAATCGCTCGCAGGTTTTCTCATTCCGCTCTAGCTCTGTCTTTTCCAACTCGACCCCCCTATGGGTAGGTCCCCTACTTAAGAATACCCCCTCGGAACCCGGCCCTTCCCTTACCCCCCCTAATCTTCTCCTTTTTTTTCCATGTTTTTTTCTTTTTTTGAAACCCAAGAAAACGGAAGTTTCCCCTTCTAAGTTTTTCCATCAATAGTCCCCCCAAGAACGTTCCTCTTTTCCCCACCTTCACTAAACTTCTCTTTTTTATGCAGTGTTTGTCAATTAGTCCCCTGATTTGGGCTCCACGAGTCCGCCCTTCGATAGACCCCCCCCCATTTCCGCGGGCGTCCCTCCGACTTTCTCCTTCGGTTTGCCTTCTTTTTATGAAGATGAGAAGGATGTACTTTTAGTTTCTTAACGCTATCTTGGGGTGGGGGTTGTATGTCTTTTTTTGTGTTTTGCCCGTTCCTTAGTTTCCTAACGGCCCATTTTTCCTTTGTGTTTTTGTATTGAAGTAATCCCCTGATTGATCTTTTTCTCCCCCCCTGGATCCCCCCCTAACCCTTTTTCTCCCCTCTTCTCTGTCTTTTTCTTTCCTTTCTGGCAATCCCATTCCTTTCATCTTAATGGAAAGCGACCGCCCTTCTCTTACCCCCTTTCTCCGGTGGCCTCCCCCGTCTTCCAACAGTGGAGCTCGGACTAATCCCCCTTTTTTTCCGGAGGCTTGGCGCGGAGAGTCCCCTCCCCCCCTGCTTTACACTCTCTTCCTGGAGTTCGGCGGCGGTGACGTCTGTATCCTCACATCTTGGTATTGTTTTCGAACCACCCCTTTTTCCCACTTGCTGGCGCCTCCCGTCTTTTCCACTCCCTTCCAGGTTATAAATCCTATTCAATGAGCAGGCGAAGTTTTCCCCCCGCTTGCCCGATGAGTCATTGATATTTGTTAATTCAGGCATACTGACCTTCACATCTTCTTTCCCTTCAGAATTCTTTTTTCATCTTGCCTCTCCCCCCCCTACTTACCTTAACCATGGTCTTGCCGACTGCTAACCACCCTCACCCTGATCCAGTTTGAAGTTGCGGAACGCTCTTTTTTCAGTTTTATTTATCTTCACCCCCCTCAGACCCAAAGGGCTCGTTTCGATCAACCTCAAATCTAGGACCCGGGACACTGAATTGTTCTCAATCCAAGGTCCCCCCCCTCCTGTCATTTTCCTTATTTTTCTCTCTTCAAATGGAGTCGGCCGCTAAGGTGCCCAACATGATTTTTCAGATTTCTTATGAGCCTTTTTTCTTAACCAAGACCTCTATCTCCTTTCCTCCTCTTTTTTTGAGAGTATCTTCTTTGCTTTAACGAAGGCTTTCCCCGACATTCGCCAATCGAACCTTTGAACCGTCCATGTTTTCAACCAGTCTTCGACTCCCTTTCCTTAAATCGGCCCAGGCCTTTGAAATTGGCCATCCGGAAGATGGGAGATACTTTTTTTTAACCGTTTTTCAAGGGCTTCTTTTTTTTTAGCATCTTCTTCCTTTCTTTTTCTAGACGGTGTAGATACTCGAAGAATCGCGCGACACTGCCTTGAGGCGCTTCTTTGTACCTTGTTCTCACTCCTCCTTTCTAAGGGGAAGTGTGTGTCGTTTGTGGAAGGCTACTTTTTTGGGGATGGGCACCCAGAAACGTTTTAATCAAATTTTCAATCAGAACTCTTTCAACAACGTCTCTCTTATTCTCCATTGCTCATATTCCATTCCTCTAATAGTGAACATGCAAGTCAGCGGCTTCCAGTGGTTATTTAGTTTTTTGGGCCTTGATCGGGTTGCCAGAACCAAGTGTTACAGGATGAATGTTTGGAGTGTTTTTTTTCACTACACCTCAGCCTCTTCTTTGTGAAAAGGCTTTTATGTCCTGAGACCTCCGCCTTTCTATCTGTCTCAATCCTTTTTTCGGATGCGCTGTGAAAATTTTTTCCTCAACATATCTACCTCCTCTCGGGGTCTTCTTCCTCCCCCTTACCACTTTTTCCTTTCTCCGTTGAGATCTTGCGAGATGGAGGTGCACCCTTTCCCCGTTTTCTCAGCTTGTCGGTGACCCCTTTTTTGCGGATTTTCGTTCCCTTCCACAATCTCTTCGATAAACCTCCTTTTTTTGGTAGGGGGATCCGTTTGGTGATAGACCAGCTCCACGCGGACGAGACTTCTTTTCCACCTAACCCTGCATTCAACTCTTTTTTTTCTTCAACAACAGCCGGGTTCCCTTCTTTTACGCCCCCTTCAGCCGGCTCCGTCATCCTATACCTCTCCTCTTGATTAGGTTCGCGGCGTTTAGACTCTGCTTTTTGTTTGGACTGCTAGTTGCGCAGAGGTTGTGAACTCTTCAGTCCGGCTTTAACGGTTTTGTAGATTCCCTCCCCTCCTTTGGAATTTTCCCTCTGCCCTATCTGTACTTTGGTTTTTTCCCCCAATGGTTTGCTGAAGATTTTGACGATGGGCTTTTGTTCTTTCCCAAGTTTTCTTTTGGTCTTGACACACTCGTCATGGCCTCCTTTCTAAATTCGGGAATGCTGGCCGTGGTGGCGGAAAAGTTGCTAATGTTCTCATAACCTAGATTCACTCACCCCCAGACAGGCTTTGGTAGAGTTTCGCGGCGACAAGCCAGTTCACTCGGTCGGATCGTAAAGCCGGATGGGATTTGCTTTCCCTTTTTCCTCAGTTGCCAGCAGTTGGACCCGTGATACCACTCTGAGAATCTCCCTTTGCACCCTCCTTATTGAAAGGTTCTTTAAACCGTTTTCCCTTTCTGAACGCTTTCATGGATTTTCGTTGAGAGTGGGCGTCATTTGACCGATGGTCTTTTTGACGTCTTGCTGTCTTTGTGACCCTCCCACTCATATGCCGCCGGCCTTTGGGTTCTTGTCCCCTTAAGACTGGTGATCATCCTCGTGAGCGGCGAGCATGGCTTCTTGGAGACCTCCTTGCCAAAGGAGTTCCCTTCTTGCTTTTTTTCCTGGATCTTTTAGTTACTCAACCCCGGTGACACATGCTCCGCCACTCAAGACTGCGACCTCCTTTCCCGGAAAACCTTTTGACCCCCCCTCCCTTCTTTTTCAGTGGAGATTCTTTCCTGGTTTTTTGAAGATTTTTTTTCCCATGTCAGAGGCCACAATCGACGCTCTCGCGTGGCCGGGCCCCCTTCGTTGAGAACTGGCAAAACTCCCGCGAGCGCCTCCGTGCATTCCTTTTTCTTTCTTTGCAGGCATGCAAGGCGTTTTACCGTGGCCTTGCCAATTCCCCCCCCTTCTTCACCAGTTCTATACAGACCCCAGCGTGGGGATCTTCTCTTTCTCGAAAACGTTCCCCTTCCGGTCGCGCGGTTCTCCTCCTTTTTAGAGATGACTTTTCCGTCTTTTTTTTTTGAACTTTTTTTGGTAGATCGCCAACGGCGGTGTTTTTTAATAGAATGGGTGAACTTTTTCCAGTCCACGGTTGCGGGACCCTTTCTCCCTTGAAAATCAGACAACAGCTCTCTTCTGCGCTATCGTTCTCTTTGGCTTTTCCCACTTCCTCCCTTTCCCCTGCCTTTTATCGTCGTTCCTTCCCTTTTTGCACATGGTGTCTTTTGTGAAGGCCCCGTTGCCGTTACCTGAGCGCAAGTTTCCCAATCCTGTTTGCTGTAATCAAACCGGGTTTTTAGGGGTTACTTATTCCGCTTTCCTTTTTCTGTCTTTTCTTCTCTCCCAGGGGTTGAGTTTTTTTTTCCTTGACTTTCCTACCCTGGCAACCCTTTAAACCACTGGACCGACCCTTTTTATGGTTACACCGCTTGCGCCCCCCCGTACTTTTTTTCCCTTTTTTCCTCCGGTTTTCGCTGAAGTGAGTCCCTACTGCTGAGCAATAATATTCCGGCGGTTCAACAGCGGCCTGTTTTGAAGAAAGCAGACACTGGCCTTTCCCTCGTACTCCCCTCGCCCCTCCCCCCCCCCCCGTTCGACAACATTCAATTTTTTCGAGATCCAAAGGTTACAGGTTGCCTTCTGCATGCCGTACAGGAGGTTCCTGACCCTTACCCCCTTTCCTGGCCTTCAACGTCTGGCCCCCAATCCCGCCCCCCGCCCCTCCGGCGTGGCATTTTGATCCGAATGTCTTTCTATTATGGCTGTCCTCCGCTTTTCATGAATACCTCCCTGTCTTTTCTTTCCTTTTTCGAAGTCTTTTACAAGGTCCCCCAACTCCCATGGTCCTGGTCCGAAGATTAAATGTAAGGATGCAATTCCCTCAGTTGTCCATTCCCTCTTTCACCCCTGAGCCCCAACACCTAAACGGGGACGCCCCCTCCGAAAATCTCTAGCGTCAGCCCCCTCAGTGTAAACTCGTCCAGGTTATGACATCTTTCCATCCTGGAACAATACGGGTAGTCCCTTGACCTTCAGCAGTTTCCAGCTTTATCTCGCACAGCCTCACAACATCGTGCCTCTAATAGGAACCTTGCTTCCTCCTGTCCCAGTCTTTCCTTTACCTCCTTTCCTTGCAATCAGGAGCAAGGCTTCCCGAGAAGGCGTTCGATGGTTTGCCTTTCGATGGAGAGGGCCCCCCTTCTTTTTCGATACCACGTTTTTCTTTCTTCCCCGGACCCCTCCCATTCGGCGCGGCCCCTTTTTTTTTTTTTGGTCGAGGCAACCCCAAAACTCCCACGCGGTCTTGTTCGATTTTTTTTTGTTTCTTGATGCCCCCCTCGATGGACGGGCCCCCTCACTTTCCCCTCTCTTTGTGCGGCGCCTCTTTTTTATGGGGAACTCCCTTCCTCTCCAAACTACACGGTGGCCCCCTCCAGACCAGCGACTGGTCCCCCCTTTTTTTAGATTTCTTTCTTAGAGCTTTTTTTCTCCCGTTTTCTCACCTCCCCACCCCCCTTTTCCCTTTGGCAGATGCTGGGCCAGGGGTAGTTTCTTATCTAGGTGAGTCTGTCATCCTTGTCAAAATACAACGACCTTATTTTTTTCTTTTCCGTTGCTCGCCCCCCCCCCCCCCTTTTTTTCACGTCTTTTCCTCGTCCCCTCACGGTCCCCCCCTATTCCCCCCCCCCCCGGAAGCCCCCCCCTCCTTCAGCAGAAGGCTGGAAAGATCCGTCCTTTGATATTTTTTTCCCTGGGAAGACTTTCCCCTCTGCGTCGTTTGACCCCCCTTTTTTCGGTCCCCCTTTGTGAAAAAATTTTTTCTCCCCCCCCCACGACCCTGCGCCTTCACCATTTTTACACCGACCGCTCCCCCAATACATTCCCCTGCGCCATTTTCTCCAACCCGGCGGTTTTGGGTTCGTTTGGGGGGGTTGGTGTTTTTTGGCGGTTGGTGGGGCCCTGGGGGGAACTTTGGGGTTGTTGTGTTTGGTTGACCTTTCTTTTTTGCGGGGTGTGGCACTTTGGGGGGGGGGCGCGTTGGGTTTGGGGGGGGGTGGGGCCGGTTATCCCGGTTGCCCGCGTTTTGCCCTTCCCTCCCTTTTAACTTGAGTATATGACAACTCTATCCCTTTCCAGAAGCCTATGCTCCCCCTTCGATCCCGGACACCAGACACTTTCAGGCCCTTCGCAGGTGAACGACCACCTCCCTTTCCTGAAAGTCATCTTTTTTCTTGCGGGCCCATTTCCATGCCATTTCCGATGTGCAGCAGTATGGCATGCATTCTGTTCCTCCTTGGAGCCAGGGCGTTCTTAGCTTCAGAGATATTCTCCTTCTCAGAGAAGCACGTTACCGCAGAG
>Ga0179593_1489227_pt1 | contig 38320 bp, 33 predicted proteins | sample CZODoug2_1_08_16_FD_185931 | JGI IMG/M metagenome (GOLD analysis project Ga0179593, IMG submission 185931) | Vadose zone soil fungal communities from Angelo Coast Range Reserve, California, USA - CZODoug2_1_08_16fungal (PacBio error correction) | ecosystem: Environmental > Terrestrial > Soil >... | reverse complement strand
CTCTTTCCCTATCGTGCACGAGTCCCCGTTCCTCTCGCTCCCACCAGTCACTTGCCGAAGGGTTCTTGAACCCTGCCGACGGAACAGTTTCGTCTCCCCTCTGGGCCTTCCCCTTTAGTCCTCGTCTGCTGATTTTCGGTCCCTCTCGACAAGCACGCTCTGCTCTTCTTTTTTTTTCGACCTTGCGCTGCGAGAGCCTTTTAGGTTTCTTCCCGACCCCTGACGGCACGTTCCTCCTTATCGATGCAGTAGGGGCTAGTATCGGCGCCCCGTCCCCTGTACACGAGATTCGACTTTCATTCTGGTCTTTCCTCCTGGCGACCACGGGTGTCGATCGAAAAATTCTTTTTTTTTGCATTAAATCTTTTCTTTTGTGTAGGAAGGAATTGTAGGTTTTCTTTTTGTCTTCCGGACTCCCAGCAATCTTTTCCGTTTACCCTCGTTTAGTCCAGTTTTCCGAGTTAACGCCACGGGCCGCCGTCTTTTTTTTTTTTTTTTTTTTCCGGCGGTGCGGCGGTCCCTTCCGTTCGTCGAAGCAAATGCCCTGTCCTTCCCCTCGTGGGCAGAACGTAAGCGAGACCCGTCTTCTTTCTGACAACTTTCGACTCGATTGTCGAGCCGCCACCCTTTTTCAGCGCATCGAGCTCCCGCGAGTTTTCTTCCCGCGGGATTTTTTCTTTTCCAGGCGTGACCCCCTTGAAGAGAATCCCTCCACCTTCCCGACACGCCCCGACTCCCCTCCCCTTTCGTCTCCTTGAATGTCCGAGTCCATTCACGATTCCGAAGCCTGGCTGTCTGCAGTTTAACTTTTTTTGCTACCTTTCCCTCCGCCTCGGACACGACGACCCCATTCTTACTCCGGCCAACTCCCGTTTTTCCAGTTTGGTTCTTGGCTGGCCCGTTCCGACATTCTTTTGATGTCCCGGGGCACGCCGCTTTTGGCCGTAGGTTTCCCTTCTCGGAGGGGACAAACGACCTCCGTCCTTTCCCTTCGTCTCATCCCAAGTCGGCTACGCGGTGCTCGTCGTTGTGGGCAAAAGCGCCCTTTTTGGTCCGTTCGTTCCCCCCCTTTCAAGCATAGACGACCATGTCTCTCCCCCCCGAGACGTCCGTCCTCCCCGACCCTGACGGTTCGTCGTCGGTGGTCCCAGCACCTCGTTCTTTTCCCTACAGGAGAATCCGTTTTTCTTGATATCTGCCATCCTGGGTCCCTTATAGGACATCGATTGTCCTTTTCCCACCCACACCGGCGCCAAGTCCCTCCGGCCCTTCACATAGGTTTAAATAATGCCCCTTTACGAAACGCCGCCCGTCAGACGACGCGCCAGCCATTCCGACACTCCGCTTCGAGCTGCGTCCATTTCCCCTCCTGGAGGATAGTTTCCCCCTCCGGGTCCGGCCATCGGCCTCCCTCCCCTTAATTTCCCGACTCCTTACGGGCAGCTTAGCTTCTTCCCGGGCCCCTTTGATCATAAATGGGTGAATTTCCCTCGAACGATGATACCTATTCCCTTCCGGGCACGGTCGACGGCCACGCGAGAAAGGAACAGGACTTTTTACCTCCCTTTTAGGCGACCATTGGTTCCCTTTTTTTTTGGCCTTCCCGGTCAGAGGGTTGCCGCCGTTTTCAGTTATGGAGGATTTCGAAAGAGAAAAACTGCCCCTCTCTTACCGAAGCCCGTCTTCATTCAATGATTAAAGCCCGGCCTCGGCCGACACTTTTCTTTCCAGTTTTTTTTATTCCGGGAACGTGCTTGGTTTTGAAGATTGCATATCGTTGACCCTCGACTACAGTCGCGGCAGCCGCCCGAACCCCCTTCGGCGATCTCGAGTTCTTCCCCCGACGATAGTTCTTCCATGCGCGATGACTAAATGCCTTTTACCCATCTCGAAGACCAGTGGCTTTCGGCAGTCAACTGGCGCCTCAACAGATGCGTTTGAGGGTAGATCCCCCCCCCCAACCACCCCCCCACCCCCCCCCCCCCCAAAAACACAAACCCCCCCCCCCCCCCCCAAACAAACAAAACACCCCCCCCACACCCAAACCCCCCAACCCCCCACCACCCCCCCCCCCCCCAAAACCCCCCCCCCCCCCCCCCCCCCCATAGCACGATTGGAAGGTGACCTCGCCCAGGTTTTCACCACAGGACTTCCGACCCCCCCCGTCGAGGCCCACATTCTAGTATAAAGGTCTAGCTCCAGCCTTTCTCCTTTTTCCTTCACGACAGTTTTTCTTTTTCTCTGTTCGTCAGATGGACTTGTCATTTTTTTTGCATCTTTGACCCCCTCCTCCCTCCTGTCCTACGTTTTAGCAACTCTTCTGCGTGATGTTATACCCCTGGCCCAGAAACGCTTCTCTTCTGTATAGTTCTTCTGCCTTTTACATTGCTCGCCCCGCTTAGGCACCCACATCAGGCTCTCCTTCCTCAGGCAAACTGTTCCTGATTGTTCCAGCTTCATTCCGTTTCGTCCACTCGGTTTCCTTTTTTTTCTTTCGAACCTCGCTAGACCGCATCTTTTCGGCGAAATTCGTTCTTCGGTTCTCCCCGAGTCGCCCTGAGCCGGCCGCTATCGCTTCCCGGCGATCTCCTGTTTTTTCCCGGTCGCGGGATCGGCTCTCCTTTTCCGTGCGAGACCCTTCCCGGCAGACTGGTCTCCTCACTCCGATTACCGATTTAACGCCCGTTCCCGCACCAGACGTTGCGTTAGGTAAAACGAGGTTTTTTTTCTCTTTTCCCAATGTTCTGGTTTTTTCTCCTTCGCGTAATCTATACGATTGTCCCCAATCCCCCCTTTGTTGGGAGGATATGCCCTCCGGCCCACAAACCTGACCTTCGGATTTTTAGTCGCGTTTACACTTTCCCCCCTTCTGGAGTTTTTTCGTCTTTTTCCTTTCGATGAGCAGCGAATTCCTGATTTTTCCACATGAAAAAATCTTGCCCGGATCCGCGACCTCCAGTCGATTCTTTTTCCTGGGGAATTCTCTCTCAACGGGACAGGGATCCTAGGTCTCGAAGATGTTTCTTAGCCTCCCTGTTCCTGCCTTCTTCGGGTCAAAGGGCGTCTTGGCCAGAGTGGTTCAATCTGGAAGACGAAGCTGCCCCTACTTTTCCTTTTTTTTCGTGGAAATGTGTTTCAGGTGCCCTTAGGGCCCCCCTTACTTCCCCGACCCCTCCAGAGTAACTGCTTTTTCCCCTTGGATACGCAGAATATCCTCGTTGCGGAGACGAGTTTCTGGCGTCTTCTGGCCTCCCCCCTTCCCCCCAGTATGACGCACCCCCCCCCCCGCATCGTTCCCCGCGGCCCCGCTACTCGCTTGGGAGGGAGGATCGTTGGCCGCGGCCGCTTTTTTTTCATTGCGTAGCCCCTCCGCCTTCGACTGCGAAAGAACTCTTGCGTTCCCTCCCCCAAGTGGATCGCGTTCCCGCTTCCGTTTTTTTCGCTCCAGAACAACTCTCCTGGGCGCTGGTCGAGCATTTCGGGCTTCTTGTCTGCTCGCGTTTCCCCCTTTGTGATCGCGTCGGACGCAAGAGCCTCGATCAAGACGAACTTTTCTTCGACTCCCCTCTCCGGGAGTCAGCTTTTGGGTCAACCTTTCCCCCCCTTTCTCGGCTAAATTTTCCCCCGACGGGGCCTGGATCCCCCCTTTGAAGTCTACTGGTGTCGCCGAGGCAGTGGCGTCTTTGGAAACCCCCTCCTTCCCGTTCCGGCGGAGGTAATTGTTTTTTTTCGATCCCTGCCCCCTTCCAGCCTTGGACCCCCTGGACTGACGGTCATTCACCCAGACTTTCCGTCCCCCCCTTTCGCGGCCTCCTCTTCCCCCTGGGCAGTGATAGAAGTGGTGTCCTTCCAATTTCGCCTCCTTGCTGGGTTGTGTGGAGGTAAACATTTTTTTTTCTAATGTTTCTCCTTTCTCCTCCGCGAAAGGTAGGAGAGGAGATCGTTTTGGCTTGTTTCAACGCTTTCCTCCTTTGCTCCTCGCTCTTCGTGGAGATGGATCGCCGTTGACGTCTAGTATTTCATTCGGATGTTTTTCGCTTTGATTTTTGATTTTCTTTTTCTTTGTCGAAGGAAGTATTGGCCCGTTCCTCGAGTTAGCGTGCGCTCGTGTTGCTCCCCCCTGATTTGCCTTCCCACCGCGCAGGGTTTTTGGTCCTGAACTATGGATTCGCCTGCTCCTCTTTCGCTTTTGCTTCGCCATCCGACATAAACCCTTTTTTTCATCAATGCCCTTTTTAGGGTCGTCGGACGATTTTTTTGGACCTGAGCACTTGCTAAAGCGCCTGACGTCCCGACGGTCTTGCTTCCAGCCCGTCTGACGACCTTCACCTCGTCGCGGTTCTTCCCACGGAAATACCCCAATTTCTTTCTGTTCCGGCCTCTTGTCACGTATTCTTCGATTTTGCGTTGCCCGTCCACCAACGTTTCCTTCCCGAAGAAAACCCCTTCGGTTTTAAAGCCGGTTCTGTTCTTTTCCCCCCAATTAGGGTACTTTCCTTTTCATTGTACCATGTCAGGTATCGTTTCGTAGTTTTTTCCAAGCCTAACCCCGTGGTTTTTCCCCGGTGATCGTTCCCTGGATCATGCATTCTTGGCTCGATAATGTTCGTGACCCTTGCTGCGTTGTTTTTTTTTCGCTCGTTAGCGGGATCTTTTCCCTTCCTTCGGGACCGCGAGGATCTTTTTCGAACTTCGGTTCCTCGGTCCTCGATGCGAGATTTTTTGTTCGCTCGACGAGATCGAGGCGCGCCTTTTTTTTTTAAGGACTCCTTCTTCGCGTCCTCTGGCCGACAAGTTCGGTTTTTGACAAGTAATTTTCGACGAACTTTCTGAGCCTCCACACCAACTTCTTGAATCGGCGGCCCTGTTTTCTCTTGGGAAGACTCGCTCGACTCTTTCTCTCGGCGCGATACGGAGGCATTTTATTTCACCATTCCACTACATCCGACCTTTCTTTCACCCCCCGCTTAATGGCCTTACGGTATTGTCCTCACACCAGTGTCGCGGTGAGTCCTCTCCAGCGAGGCACAGGCACTTCCGTCCTCCGGCCGTGATGTCGCCGATTCCGCTCTAGCACATATCTCGATGCTGCTTCGGTTCCTGCTTTGCCCGCCAACCTTTCTTCGGACGATGGGGCCCCAAGGGCGATACGCAAGCCCTTTCTCGCGTGCTGTCGAGGATTGCCTTCCCAGTTTAGAAATAGGCGCGGTTCGGTTCAGGCACATGGCCTTAATCCCCTTCCCTCCGCGGGATTTTCTTACCAGCAAATGGGCGTGAACTGGTGGGCCGCATCTCATTTTTTTTTTTCCTATATATATCTTAATCGTTGTGTTTTCTTGAAGATATCGGCACGCTCGAAACGCTCCTACTCCAAGTGCGGCCCCCTTTCCCCTTTTTTTTTCCCCCGCACTCCTTTTCCCTGATCGACCCCTCCCCACGATGATTCAGGACAGGGGCATGCTGCGTTACCCCGCCGCATGCCTGATCGCGAAAATGTTTTTTTTCTCGAGGCCTTTTTTATCCTCTCGGCTTGGATCGACCTGACTGGACTTCCCTTTTTTAACGATTTTTTTATGTCCAAAGCCCCGCTACCCGACCTCCCTCTCGATCGTATCCCTTTTCAGCCTACATGGAGACCGTGGATCGACGTTGCCTTTTGTGCATAGTCTCAGTTCCCTTTCCCACGTTGGTTCGATCCGACAACACCCCTGAGACTACGTTCCCCCCCTAATCCGCAGACAGAGTGGTGACCCTCACGTGTTGAGAATCTCTCCTAGGCACTTGAGTTTACCTCGTCGAGCGCTCCTTCCCCCCCATTGTTTCTTGCACGCACCCCCTTTTTCCGCCGTAAGGAGGAAGACTTTTTCGCTGAGACAGTTTCTTTTTCGCCTTCCGTTGTCCCGGCAACACATTGCGGCCAGTCCAAGAATCTTTCCCCTTCCTAGTCAGGAAAGAAACCTGCTTCCGGCGCTCGATATTCGAGCCGCAACCCTTCTCTCTTCCACCGCCCCTTGCGCAGATCCTCGCGGGCGGCTTTTTTCAAGTCTGCCCGTCGCACCAGCTTCCGAACTCCCCCCTTTTTCTTTGCACGAAACGCGACTCCCCTTTTTCCCCGAAGGCCATGATGAGTCAGATTTTCCACTTTTCCCGTTTTTCCCCCACGCAGGCCGGCTTTCTGGCCCCATCCTTAATACTTCATGGTACATGCCTTTTTCCCACGCGAAATGAGTGACCTAGGTACTTTTTTCTTTGGTACGGCGGCTGAAGACCGTTTTCCCCGTTGGTTTTTAAGTTCCCCCCGACATCTTTCATACCAAGAGAGGGCCCACGCCGTATTGGTTGCTCTTGAAGCGAGACGCTTGACGTCGCGCGGTAGTGAGACCCCTTCCTAACCCAACCCCCCCAAACACCAAAAACCTCCATTTGGTACGTTTTTTTTCTCCTCTTCTTTCCCCGTGCGACGAACCCAGGTTACAGTTTTTAAAGACAGATTACCCGGAGAACGTTCCTGTGTACCTGTTTAGTTCGTCGCGGAAGAAAGAACGCTATTCCTTATCGAGCCCTCCTCCCCCCCCTTCCCCGGAGCAAGTTCCTCGGCTCCTGATTCTTTCGCGAAATCGATCTCTTGGCAAAAAATTATCTCAAGCTAGGCTCCTCGGTCCCCCCTCCTCCCTAACAAGAGCAGCCCTGCCAAGACACTCAATCTGTCCGCAAAGCTTCCAGAGCTGCAAAGGACCCCCTTTCACCCCTTTTCGACCTACGATAGCGTAAGACCGGACCCTTCCATTCCCATGGTCCCGCCCGTAACGGATCTCCTCGTCCGACGGTCGCTCCCGTTCGGTATTCGCACCTAGTGGTCCTTTGTCCCTCGACGTGTACCTATCGGCCGGGAGAGCCGGCCACCAGTTGAGCCCCCCTTTCTTGAATCTGCCTCAGGGCCGGAAGCGACGACTTGGGAGTTTTGGTCGTTTTTTCTTCCGTCGTAGCTCGTTTCAGGGTGCCCCGCCTTTCTTTCTTTTCTTGCGGGGCCCGTAGCACCAACAGCACACCCCTCATGCCGTCGTCATCCCTGGACTTTCGACCAACCTGTCTCTCTTCTGACTTTTACGCGCTGTATTGTTCTAGCCAGGTTTTTTGCAAGCTTCCGGCTCGGCAATCTCTTTTTCTCTTCCCGACAACTTTGTGAATGCCCACAGCCTTCCCTCCGAGATCTCATCCTCCCCTTTTTGATTTCCATGCTGGACGCTTCCTTTTTACCAGTCTTGTTATAGAGGCATTCGTACAAGTCGCGCTCTTTAATGTCTTTTATTGGAGCGACCTCTTTGCATGTAGACGTTGACCCTTTTTTCTGCGAAAGCAGTCCTCTAGTTCCGCCCCTTAAACCTTGATTTCGTCGCTTCCCGGCGGGCTGGGCCTTTTACTCTATGCTGTTTTTGTAGATGTAGGACCCCCGACCTAAGACGACAACCCTCTCTGGAGTGAGGTTTTCTTCCTTTGAAGAACGAGGCCCCCTTTCTTATGGCTGTGACTTACATTTGAGTATACCATGTCGTCGCGAGGACGCTGTCCCCCCCTTTTATCCTTCTTCTCATCATGTCGTCCGTCCACACCCCTTTCCTTTTGGACGGACGAACTTTCTCTGAGACGGCTTTTCCTGGGAGTCCCTGAGAAAGTAGCCCTTTTTCCTTTTTTTTTTTGAAGCTACGACCTTCCCCTGTTTTTTCCGAGATCCCTTCGGCTGGATCCTGGAGACGACTATTTTTCCTTTTGGGCCTACGTCGCGATGGGTCTGACCCTCTGAACGATTTACAGCTTCACGTCCGACAGACTGGATGCAGAAGCTCCTCGATTTAATGGGAACATGTTTTTTGTTGGAGAAGGAGGGAAACCTCATAATAGTTTTTTTTTTTTGAGATATGACCCGCACGTAGCCCCCCCAACAGCAAAGGTTTACCATCAGTCTCTGAATGAAAAACTTTTTTTTTTTTTTTCTTGGAGGTCCTTTTTTTGAAATCGTGATCTCATTTTTTTGGACGCCGCCGTCCTGCGAATCGCAAAGGCAACAATCCTCCCAGGATCCGCGACCTACAGAGCTTTTCTCCTCGGGATCGTAGCTGCCCTGCTTAGGGCGACTCGTTTTCTCGACGACTTTCCTTTCTTCCGAGCCGTTCGTTTCTTCCCTCTATTTCGCTTTTCTTACACGGAACTGGGGTTTGCTGGTACGCCAGACTCTTTCCTTGTCCCTCGGCCGTCGCCTGACGCTTTTTTTTGCATGCCTCCCCCTTTTAACACAGTGTACCCCCACACTACCTCGTTTCTTTCTGAAGAAACGAATCGTGTCAGCCGGATCCAGACTTTTTTTGGTAGTCTGGCATCCCGTCCAGTCCCTTTTTGAAGGCCGAAAGTGTCTCCCTTTCCCTTCCTTTCCACCTCGCCGAGGTGAATTTCTCTTTTCTTCATTGGTCCGTCTGAGGGAACCGGCCGATAAAGCCTTTAACTACCTTTCCCCCCCCCTCGGGTTTCTTACATCAGACGCCTTTCTTTCTTTCGAGGTATTTTTTTCTGGAACTCGGAGAACCTTCTAATTTGTTATCACTTTAGAGAACGTCATGGGATCATAGCGTACCTAAGTCTAGGAGACGTAAAGCTTCTATAAGTCTTTTTTCCCAGTCGGAGCCGGTCTCCTAGACTTTTCTCCCACGAACTGGTAGATTTTTCAATTACAGCGACGGGTGCCGCACAACTCTTTTCTTCTCTCTTTCGCCGAGAAGTTCTTTTTTTTTTTGCGGACTTGACTCCTGCCTTCGTTCCTTTATTCGCCCTCGATACGACATACCAAGAACGGAGCCTTTTCCTTTTTACAGTCCCCCCCTTACGCCCCTTTTTCCAATTGGGAGAGGCCATTCCCATTCTTTCTCTTAATGCCGGACTTGTCCGTCGTGCAGTTTTCCGGGATTTTGATACTCGTTCTAGGTCAATTACAAACCTTATTTTTCTTTCTTTGGCCGACTCGCGGCCCGGCGGCCCTTTCAGTGGGGAGGTTCAAGGGATTTTCTTGATCCCTTATAAGTCTTCGCTATTCGTTCCGAATGGCACTTTCCAGCTTTTTCAATCCTGATTTGGCGGGGGGGTCGTCGCGGGTTTTTCGTAAGTCAGGAAGAGCCTCCCCTGAAGTCCTCAGCCTTTCTCTGGTGCTTGTTGTTTGCAATCAGTGAACCGCTTTTCGTTTTCCCTCCTGGACCGCGGCACTTCGCCTCACCTTTCGTCGCCTTTCCTTTGTGACATCGCGCGTTCTCCATCCCGCCGACGCTTTTTCCAGCCCCCTGTTCGCCTGACCTTTTTTCCGGTCTTGACGTCAGGTCGGGTTCCGTTTGAGAACGAGATGACGTGGACCCTCCCATCTGTAGGTCGGCTCAATTCCGACAGCGGACTTACCCTTCCCTCACCTGTGCTGATCCCGTTTTTTCCCCCCAACAATACGGCGTGTTTCCCGATCAGATTTCGTACCCTGCCCACGTATTCCCTTCCTTCTCCCACACGGTCGTCGTTTCGCACCTCCCCCGTCAACAACCTGGTTTTTTTTCCCTGCCTTTGGCCGGAGGTAAATCCTTTTCTTTGTCTCGGCCCCTACTTATCGGGCGAATTCGTTTCCTTCCCCTCCAGGAGAGTTTTTTCCGTTGAGGACTGGCACTTGAACCTCACAACTGATGGCCGACCCGCTTTCTCTCTTTTTTATTGCTAGGCTGTATTAAGATGTTCTTACGGGCTCTAATGGATTTCCGCGACTTCCGCACTTCCCGGTCGAGGAGACCTCTGCTCTCTTATCCGTTTTGCTGACTCTCTCCTGCGGCTCATCGTTTCCGGGACCCTACAAGATATTCCGTTTGGCCGCACACCGAGTGCGTCCCCTTTTTCCCGGCTCGACTCGGTTTTTCCCTTTCTACCCTTTCAAGCCCCGGCTTCTTCATTTTCTTTTCCTCGCTTTCCCTTGACTTAAGCTCTCTGACGAGGTACGAATTTTTTTAAAACCTGGACGATTCTCCTCAACTACACTCCTTCCCTTTCCAGCATGTACCGGTCTCTATGCCGACGGCTTTCCCCTTTTTTGTCCCCTCGTGTTCCTTTTTAGTCCTAGCAGCTTTCCCTTCCAATGCCGTTCTGTCCTTCCGGATGCTAACGGACAAACTTTTTTTCCCGATGCTCGTGGGCGCGTTGCAGTAGATGGTCATGTTCCCTTTGACCGCTCCGCGTTCCCGTCGACCCCCTCCCCCCCCTCGCCCTTTGATGGTTAGGATTTGATTTCGATATCAAGCATGCGTGTCCCCTTTCTAGCACATGGTCTGAATCATCCTTCTTTCCGGCACGTGCCAGATCGCCCAGGTTCTTGGTCCCCCCTTTTGAAGGTTTTGGGAATGTTTTTTCCCCCTCATCTTCCTGGCCTTTTCGTGAGCTCCCCCCCTCCCTTTTTTTCCTCCTCAGTTGTTGTCTTCTTCATATTTTCAGCCCGAACGTCGAAGGTTTTTTCCCCGCCTTCGGGCAAGTTCCCTCCCCCCTTTAGATCGCGTTGCGTCGAAACTGATGATAATTTTTCATGTCTTTTCGTGACGTTTTTAGTTCTCCCCGCCCTCCCCGGGGTCTCCCCGCGTCCCCGCATCTGATCGCGTTCGTGCTTGGGATCGACCTTGTCTTTTTTTTCGTAGCTGTTCTCGTTTTTTTTTTCCATCGATGCAAACGAGTCCTTCAGCTTCCCCGAGTCCCAGGTGCTTTCTTCTGTCTCCCCTTCCCAGTGATCTTCCGTAATTGACTGCGGTGTCTCGTCCTCCGCGGCGAGTTGATCTCCCCCCCCTCCTCCCCCGCAGTAGCCTTCCTCTGTTCCCTCCAGTGGTGACGAAGTAAGGGCTTGTCCTTTTCTGTTCTCCCTTCCAGTTGCGTCCATCTTGTCCCTTTTCTTCTCTCGTCCTTCACTTGACTCTTCCTGCCGGCTTTCGGCCGGCGGGTGTGCGTTTTTTTTCCTTTCCCGTAGAGAAGCCGACCTTCTTTTCGGCCCATCCGGTGTGGGCCAAGAACTTCCCTGATTCCAGTTTTTGCTTGAACGACCCCCCCCCTTCTCTTCTCCTCGATATTCCCGTGATTCCCCCCCCCGCTGACATCTCTTCCGTGGAAGTCATTCTGTGCTGCGCCAGAGCCTTTCGCCCTTCCCGGAATAAAGAACAAGGAGACTCCTTCTCCTCCCGACCCATAGAGCCAGAATGGCCATGAGTTTTTCTCGAGTTCAACATTGCCCCACAGCAGTGCGTCTGCACAGAGCCATGCCTTTTCCCTTCATAACAAATTTACGCCTTCATCTCCCTGCGAAATTCTTCACTTTCCCCTCGCTTACCCCGGGTTTTTTTGGTTGTTGAGTCCCCTGAAATGACCGTTTAGGGCCCGCCGAAGGTTGACCTGGAGATCCTTTCCCCATTGCGAACTGGTGATTGTTAATGAGATCCTTCCCCGTCGTTTTTTTGAAGTCGTCCCCGCGTCTGTCTGACAAGCCCTCCCTTCCGCTGGGTGCTTTCGTTAAGTGATCGACCGACTTTCCCTCAGTCGTCACGACGACGCAGATTCCGACAGTGCTTCCCTTTCGTCCTTTCTAGGATGCGGACGAACAGCACTCCCCGAGCCAAGCATTCGCAGGATGGAATCTTGCGGCGTTTTCGTGTTCGATGATGACTATTTTCTGGATTGCGAAAAACCCCCCCTCTTGTCAAAATTTTTTTTTTATTCCATTTTTCTCCCTCTCTTGCCCCCCTGAAGACACTCTGCTTTCAAGACGCTCACAGTCAGATGCAACTCCGAGCTCGTAGAAGGGACTCTCCTCAGAATAGAGACGACCGTTCTCTCTCTTCCCTGAACAGAAGCTTCCTTTTAAGCGGCTGTTCTTCTGCCAGGTTTCTCAATCTACATGGGTTGCTTTACCGATGATACAAATATGTCCCCTCCTTTTTTTGCAATTGTTCGGCCCCCCCCACTCTCTGCCCTAACACAGGAATCTGAATCTTTTTTTAGTTTCCTCTCCTCCTGTGTAGGCCCGTAGTCGGTTTGCAGTCCCCTGATCGGATTTGAATCAGTTCCTTTCTGAGGATATCCTGCGAACTCCCCCCCTCCCACAGAAGGCCCCCTCGAAGTCTCATCAATTCGTACTCCCTCTGGCTACACCGCTCTCTCTTAAGATTTTCTCTTGCCCCCGTAGATGTCCTTGTCGAGAATCTTTTCCTGCGGTTCCCTCGTCCCCTTGATTGCTCGAGACCTATCCTTCCTCAGTAGTCTACCCCTTTAGCTTCGTGACTTGCGCGACGAACGTTCCTCCGGACGGACAATTGACTTTTTTTTTTTCCAGCGGTTCGTTCCTGCTCGATTACCTTCTCTTTTTCGGTGTCAGGCGACGCCGACTACGACCCTTTTGGTCTCCCCCCTTTTCATGTCGCCGTCTACCTTTGCTTCGAAAGGCCTTTCAATTTCTATTTTAAAAGCTAGTATTCGAGCCCTTTCCCCTTGCGACGGGTTCTCCTCCTCCCCCAGGTGAGGAATTTTTAGCTGCTTATGGAGTCCCTTCTTTTCCGCCGCCTACGAGTCTTCCCGCCACTTATTTATAGATCCCCCTGGATTTAGTAGCATTGATTCTTTTTCTTGAGGCCCCCCGTGGGATGAAGTCGTTTTCTTTTGCACCCCCCCCAATAGGTCGTCTCTGACCTGCGACTGCAAAGGGGGTGCAGTTACTTAATAGACTCTTTTTCAATACGGGTCTTTTCCCTCCTCCCCTTTTTGAAAACTCGCTTCGAAAGAAGGCACCCTTAGTCCCCTAGCCCCGTCTGAGACGTATTCTCCCTTGGTCCGCCTTGGCCCCGAATGAGTTCCTCGTCTGAGTTGACGAGATGTTTTCCTCTTCTCTCTTCCCTGTGAAGGAATCTTCTTGCAGTAACGAACTTAGCCCGATTTCCAGTCCCCCCTTGCCCCCTGGGGCTTCAGGAAAAGCGTCTCGCGGAATTAATGGGAAACTTTTTTTTTTTTTTTGACGGGTTCACCCCCTTTTCCTTCCTTACTCCGTTGTTTGTTGTGACTCATCTTTTTTCGCTGCACCCCGTTAAGTTAGACCCCCCAAACGTCAACCGTTCAAAAAGATACTCCTTCCTGTAGGAGGTCCTGCCCCTTTAAAAATCTGCGGCAGGCTTTTGTCCCGTTTTTTTGGGAAATAGCTGCAGGTTAGAGGTCCCTTCTTTAAGCCTTTCCTCCCGAGTGGCCGATAGAAAAGGCCCCACCCTCGTCAGGTCCTAATCCATGGATTCTAGAATTAACGCGGTGCTGCATACTGCCCGTCTTTTTTCGGAAAGGGCTTTCCTCTAGTACAGAAGAGTTTCTCTTGGATTTTTTCTTTTTTTTCGGTCCAAAGCGATAATGTTTTACGTTTCTGGAACCCACAAACGAGGACATTGAAGAAGATCCCGCCAGTTGTCGGTCGGCCCCTTAGTACCTATGGGGGAGAATCTTCCTTCCCGCTTCTCAATAACCTGACCCCCCTTATCTAAATAGGTCTGGTGCCACCTTTTTTTCCGAGAGCCCCGTCTCCTTGCCGCGTAAGCGAGCGTCCCTTAAGGCATCTTACCTTCCCCGCTCCGATACTGCTATTCTCCCTTTAGCCTCTTGGGAGCTGAGGGAGACGATCGTGGGCCGCTGATTGGAAAGATTTTTGCCCTCCTGCGGGTTCAGCTTAGGAATCCCCTGTCCCAAATAGGTTGTGATCCTTTTCCCGGCAGGATCGCGTCGTTTCGCCTTCTGGCCTCGAGAACCTTATATTTTCGCTTTTCGAGTTATTCCTGGCTCCATCGAGTAATTGTTCGGATCCCGTTCGTCTCCCGTCACAGGAATCGGATCCCGGCCTTAGGGTCTTACGGCGCCTCAAGTCGACGAGCTGTTGGTACGAGATTTTCTCGAGGGCGACACTTTCCTCCATAGGAACTCTCACCCAGCTGAAGGTGTCTCTCTGGCGTGCTGGAAGAATTTTTCTGATCTGTTTCGGTTTTCCCCGTTTTTTCGTTGTGCTCTGTTTTTCGCATCCCCCTCCTTCCAAGAACTTCAAACTACGATTTTCCCCGTTAAGGCTTCCCCTCTTCTTCGTCATGCGGAGGAATTCAGGGCTTGACTTTTTTCCTTGCCGTAGATTTCGTGCGGCCCTTTTACCGGCCGTTTTACTCACAATTCTTTTTTGAGATCTCATCTTTCCCCCAACCAGTCTATGTTCACCTTTTACCTTTTTGGAGGATTTCCGCCTCTTTCCTTAGGCTAGGGAGTCCGTGAGCTGGCATGAAATTTTTCCTCCGATGGACCGGACTCCTTTCTATAGTCGAGCTCGTACCCCCTAAGATTTTTTAGCCTCCGACCGGCAGCCCTCGCAGAGGATTTTTGTTCTCTTCTTTCTTTGGCCTGGAAGGCGCGTGCTGTCCTTTTTCTTTCCGGATGGCCCCGTTCCCGATGTGAATTTCGCGCCTTTCTTTGCGGCTCGTTGTTGTGTTTCGCCCTAGACTCGCATCGCCACCCCCCCCCCCCCCCCCCCCCCCCCACCCCCCCATCGCCCGCTTAAATTCGAAGAACGGCTCGTGGACCGCGTTAGATTGCTGGAGTGATATTTCTTTGGAAACAGTCCGACAAATAACGAATGTCCTCCGGATTTTTTCTCTTGACCGGAGGTTACCTTGTTTCTTTCCCTCGGTCCCCGCAGACTTGTTTTTTTTTCAGAACAGCCAGTTCCCTCCGTCCCCCTTTCAGATGGCCTCGCAAGGACCATCCCCCATTTTTCTTTAACGCTCTTCTTGTCCGTAGCTTCCCCCCTTAGGCGTGCAAGTTCCCACCAAACTTTCTGCCGCAGAGATCCCCCCCCGGTGGCCGGCGTTTTTTTTTTGGAGGGTGACTATTTCGCGTGTCCTTTCTTATCATTTGTACCCCGCAGGTTTATCTGTTCTCTGTGCCTGCTGGGTCAAGGGATAGGGAACTCGTCTTTCCCTTGCATTCTGGCAGCCTTCTTTTTTTTTTTTTGGTCTTGCCTGGTCGTGAGGTCTAGGGCGCTGTTTTCTTTGCTCGGATAACCTGGACCTCTTTTCTTCTCACATTTTCGGTATCTGAGCGATTCGGGTTGGCGGATAGCCATGAGTTTTCTCTTTTTTTTTCCCCGCGGGTCTGTGCCGGACGACCCCCCCTGACTTTTTTGCTCGCGTAGGTCTGGACCGCAAACCCTTTCTTGGTGTTTTTCCCCCTTGGGCCAAGGTCCTGGTCTTCTACGTCGTTACCTTACGCCGAAACCTCTCCCCGCCGGAATCGGCGGACAGTTTTTTCCGAGCTCAGTTTTCCAGCAGTTCGCCTCCAGCTTGAGGTATCTTTCTCTGGCCTGCACTCCAGCCGGCACTTAGCGATCTATTGAATGGCCGGACGGCTCTAAAGTTTTTTTTTCCCCCCGGGCGTCTTTGGGACAGACAGACAGTTCCTTTAATCGATCCCCCATATTGAATGTCTGTCCGTATGCTAACTAATATGCGGCTTCTTCTTTTCGCGTTTGCCTCCTCTTCCCCTGGATATCTCGCGAAGTTTTCTTTTTGATAAGAGCCCTCGCGAAGAGGAATCTTCTTCTTTTCGATTTTTTCGGCGATGTCGCTCAGAGCGCTTCACGGAACATTGCCCTGAATTCCTTGAGAGGCTTTTGCCGATCTCCCCCCAGGATTAGGAACATGCGACTTTTTTTTTTCCCACTGGTGGGAACGTTTCCTTCCTTCGATCCTTGCACATCTTCTTCAATACCTACCTTTTTGTTCTTCTAGTGACTCTCGACGTTCTCCTAATATTCGGGTCCCCCTTTTTTTCTCTTGCCATTTTCGAAATAAAACCCCCCTTTTTTGCCGTCGAACAAGTGGGCCTTCTCCCGCGAGCATGCCCCTTTTCTTCCCCTTTCTTGACATCGACAAGCACGATTTTATTTTTTTTCCTCGAGCTTGCTCGACCTTGCCTTGCCCCTCCTGATCGTACGTTGGCTATGGACTAGACGCACCAGATTCCCGACGCAGAATCACTTTTTCTTTATCGTAGCATATCCATCACGGAAAGTGTTCCTTTCCTTCTTCCCCGGCTGCTCGTCCTCTCTTCGCCGACACCACCTGAGACCGGATATCTGAAGGTCTTGGTGCTGAAGTTCCCCTTTTTCTTTTGGAGACTCGTAACGAAGGCTCTCAGCCCTGAGTATTAGGAGAGAGAGTACTTCTCCCTCGCCGTGCCGCTTCCGAGGGGAGGTTGCCTTTCGCAAGTATTCTCCCTGTACTTACCCACACTTTTTTTCTCAAAACCCCCCCCGTTTTTTTCCCCGAATTACTCCTAGTTTTTTTTCGTCCGGCCCCTGAAAAGGCGAATTAATTGTCGAATTTTCCCCACGGATATCATCCGCATCGACGCGGACAGCGTTGCCTACCTTCTGAGTCCAGAGTGCTGCCGAGTCGACAGGAGAAAATCATCTTCCTGACAAGCGAGCCCCAGACATTTCCCGCACCATCGTGCCCTATCTCTTCTCGGGTCCAGGTCCACTATTCCCGTTAATTCATTTGCTGTACACACCTCCTGAGATCAATGTTTTTCCCCCCCTAGAACGTAGTTTTCTTCTTCTTGACATCCTTGCCCACCCGTCCCCCGTCCGTTGTGTACGGGGTCGTCTTTGGCGAACCTTATTGGTGGCTGGCGTGCCGAATAGGGTCTCAAGGAGAGCGTTCACACGCGTCCTGGTTGTTTTGGGTTTTTTTGTACTTATAGGGTAAAAGTCTGAGGTGACGCCTCTGTCGGAGCCCAGCCTTCCCCCCCACGTGGTTACGTCATGCAAGTTCTCTACGTACTTCCAGGCAGATACACGAAGCCTCCTGTACAGGAGAGGATGATTGATTGATCAGGGTTTTTTTTTTTTTTTGTGGGGGGGAGTTTCCTTCCCCTCGGATTGGCTACGCCAGCACCCCCTCTTTTTCGCTCTGCAGGTCCTCATGTTGTAGGACGATTTAATAGGTCTGCTTTGTATAGATGCTTTTTCTTTGGATTTTTCCCTCCCCCAAGAGAGCACGTTCGGCGTCCTCATCGGTTTTGGTCAGTTTTCTACTGAGGCAAACGTCTCCGTTAAAGCCCCCGAAGCATAAGCTGCCTCACAAGCTTCTCTATGAAGTAGAACTTGAGAACCCTCCCTCCGGAAGATCTTAGTTGAAAGGGAGATAATCTTATACCCCCTTTCCCCTAAGCGAACCTACTAGCTGTCCGGTCCGACGGCCCCGAGGAGCAAGTTTTCGCCCTAGACCTGGGTAACTTTTTTCCCGGTTTTTTTGAATCAGACGATGATCACCCCTTCTAAGCGGCCGCGGCACCTTCCCCTCCGTCCCCCTCCTGAGCACCCATTAATTTCTTGGGGGGCATCCCGCCTTGGGAGTTCTTCGTAGGTGATGCCCGTAGGTCCCGATCGGTAAGGTTGACCCCTCTCGGCGCGCCCCCTTAGCCCTTTACCACGACCAGAAGCCGGCCCATTCAGCCGTTATTCCCTTCTTCTCATCGGCGCCCAGTTTTGCTTAAGTTTCGCGAGGCTTTTTGTAGCCATCCTTTCTCTTTGTTGACCCTCTTCGATTTTGGTGACGGGGCGCCGCGTTCGGCGGATAATTCTTTTCCGGCCTACGACGCTCGAACTACCCCCCCCCCCCTTCCCTTTGCCAATGCCTGGTTTCTTTCCCCCTTCTCCCAGCGCCCGGTAGCTGGTTCCGTCCCGCCTCTATACTGCTTTAGGGTCGAGCGACCTATTTTTTTTTTTTGCGAAAGGCTTGACCCCGCTTGCAGGACTCATTAGCATCAGGGTATAAAATAGGAGCAAGAGTCCGGGGACTCCTAGACGGAGGAGTCTTTGTTTTAGAGATTGGTCTGGGAAAGACTGAACTACCCGATTCGTTTGCTACGAAAATAGTGCTTTGATAGATACCTTTCAAAGGACCTTTTTCGAAAGTGTATTCTTTCTTCGCAGTTATGAAGAGTTCCTGCCCCCCAGTCGTCGAGACGGACTCCTCAACCCTTTTAGGAGGGGGACCCGCTTTTTCCCGCTGTCCGTCAGAACTTTTTCCTCGGGAACATTATCGCTGACCTCCCTTTTCTTCCTAGGCTCACTCCTTAAACGCGGCGAGAAAAGAGCTCTACGTTTTTTAGGGAGTACTCGTTCAAAGGATTCCTCAGCCTTTTTATTTCTCCTGGTTAAGAAGATGGTGAATGCACATAGTCTCCCCGGACTGCCGATGAGTGAGTACAATCTCCCCTTTTTTCCCTTTCCCAAAGACATTGGACACCTTACAAGAAGTTGGGTGCCCCCAAAACCACCCCCCCCCACCACCCAACCCAAAACCACCCCACCCATGCAATTTCTGAACTTCATGGGTCCCCTTCGGGGGGGGAGAGGTTTTCTCATCTCTTTTCCCTCCCCTCTTTTCCGGTCCCCGGCCCCGTCAGCCCCCCCCCAAGAAGGTTTGACCTCGAGTCACTGCACCCTTTAAAAAGGATGGGAGGATGTGTCCCCCCCCGGTTTTTTTCCCTTCAGTTCTCGAGGTCTCGGACCGTCCTCCCGAAGCCTTCACAGGCACAACATATACACCCCCTTTTCTTTCTTTCACGGATCTTTTTTCTCCCTTTTCAGGTATGGGGGCCAAACTTTTTTTTTCCCCTTGGTTCTCCGCTGCAGGCCTGATTTTTTGGCCTCCTTTTCGCGCTTTTCCTCTGGAAGCGGTTCGGGAAGCTGATTAAGTTCCTTCCTTTTCCCCCCCCGGGAACTGCCCTGCTTTTTTCTGTCTCAGGGTACTGACTAAGCCCCCCAATTTATTGTAACGGTTTTCGGCGTAGAGAAATATTTTGTCCTTTTTTCCCTCGGAATATTTCCTTTTCCTCCCCAGATAAAAATTCTTTACCCCTTTTTTCTTCCAGTTCTCGAAAGAACTTCCTTTCGTGCTGTAGCAGGAAGCGTCAGAGTGCTGGTTTCTTCTGTCCATAGGACAAGGCTTCCGCTCCTCCCCCTTCCGAGTTCGTCCAGTCGCACCTCGTTTTCCTTTTATAGGATTGGAGCCTATCCGTGGGCCGCGGCTTGCGGTAGGACTTTTCTCTTCCCTTCTAAGGGAGAAATGACACTCCCCTTTGCGTTTTTTCAGACCTCACCTAGGATCGGTAGGATTCCCTTTCCCTTTGAATGGCCATCTCAAAGCTACTTTGAGCTGATGGTTAATTTTTCGCCGACAGGAATTTTTCTTCGCGTAATTGTTCTTGCTAGAGAGCCCTCCTTACATTTTTCCTCGTCCGCCGAACGTGGTCTTCGCCTCGACTTCATATTTGGCCCCCAACCTCCCCCCCCCTAGTCGAGAGAAAAGGGAACTCTCAGTTTCTGATCTAAGGTGAAGCTCGTACGTTTTCCCGTATTTGACGTTCTTCGGTTGCGGGTCATTTTTTTCTCAAGACCGCCCCCCCCTTAAGAACGGAGGCCCCCCTTTTCCGTTTTTTCAAGAGCCCCCACACGACGGCGCCCAATTTTTTCGGGCTTCCAGATTTCCTTTGCGGGAGGGTTGTCCTTTCTGAATTGCCCGTCCAGGATTTTGACGGGGATCTTATTTTCCTTCCGATGTTCAACCCCCACACTCTATGCCGCTGGCCCCTTTTGCAAGACTCCCGATTTCGTCGGCGGGCGTCTGTGCGCTGGATGTTCAACCTTTCTATGTCAGGATCCCGGATCTCGGCGTCTTCCGTTCACCTCCTCTTCGCGGTGTGTCCCGGGGCATCTGGCTGGCGTTATTGTCTCGGGACGGGGTTGTCGTACCTTCTTTAAGGAGCTGGCTCCGACACGATGTTCCCATTTCAGGGAGTTGCGCTTTAGCTCAGACTCAGATCGCGCTCTCCGCGACCAGAGTAGCGAAATTCGCCGTCCCTTTTGATTCCGCCCTGTCTACTCGGGTTTCTTTCCCCGTGCCCGACTCAACAGTACAGAGCAATAACCTTCCCTGTCTCCCTTCCGGCGTAGTAGTCCGCCGTTTTTACCTTGTCGTCGACCCGATCTGACGACTTCCCAAAAGACTCTCTTTTTTTTTTAAGAACCGACAGCGACCTCAGCCATAGTACGGTTAGATCCGCCAGGACATCCATTACGGGCGGTTTTGAAGATTTCTGGGCCGTGATGGCCCCAGGCGGCGTGTGGCCCGTCCACCGGTCTTTTGAGTGCACCCCCCCCGTGTTTGGGTTTTGGGACTTTTTTTTCCTGCTTTTTCCGGACAGGGACAATGTAATTCTTACGTGAGACAGACATTCTTTGGTAACTTGTTCCCCCTGACCGAGCTGACCCCTTTATGGCTAACTTATGAGGAGCTTGCTAGCCTGGTTTGGCTCGGGACGATGTTGTCTTAAACTGGGTAACATCAACCTTCTTTTCTCTTTAGCTGTTCTAGGAGATAGCATTCGCGATAAGGTGTTGCGGATAGCATGTCTTCTTTTTTTTTTCTCGCCTTTGATTGAAGGAGACAAAGATTGCTCAGCTCGTATGGTCCCCCCAAGGATGTCTGTTTCCCTGTCCTGGCTTCGACGATACTTGAATGCTGGCGCAAACCCTTCCTGCCTCCGGCGGCCGGGTGACGTGCCTATGCTTCTTGCTTTTTAAAGGACTCGGCCCTCCGAGCCCCTCAGATGGCTTCCCCCTATCCCGGTTACGATTATCCATAACCTATAGTCAACACGCTTCGACCGACCGGTGAATGGCCGGACGGCGTTTCATACAACCGTGAGGAAAGAGAAGACAGGACCCTTTTTCTCCACTTTGTGTCTTCCTTCCCTCCCTGATCCAGCCCTGCATGAGCTCGATTGCTGTTCTCGCTTAGTGCAGTCGCTTTTCCCCATACGCTTGACTCTCTCAGGGAACGCCGCACTCCCTCTAGCGAAGCTGCAGAGTGCTTTTCCGAAGTCCTTTTTTCCCCTCCTCAGAATGGCTCTGCGACCAGGGCCATGTTTCCCTGACTTTTCTGAAACGTGCCGCTCGCCCTTGCTTTAGTCCCCGTAAGTTCCGGTGTGGAAATCTCCGTTCCTCTTCTCACGATATATATCATCTTTTTTTCGAGTCTAGTGCAGCCCGTCCCTAAGAGCCTCTTTTCCCGGCCCTCCCCCTCCCTTTTCCATATACCTGTTATCGGCACGTTGCGTCGCAACTTTGATCATTGCCCATTCCTCCAGAGATGATTCTCCCTCTAACATCGGTCGCCCCCCCCGTATGTTAGCGAGGTTCCCTTTTTTTTCTGACTGCCATGCGCGAGCGTCCCGCTTTTCCCTTGCCCTCGACTCAAGCTACCCGGCTGCAGTCTTAGTTTTTTTTCGTCCGGTAGAACCTCCATTACGAAAAGGGGTCTGACTCATTTGGACAATTCTTCTTCTGGGAGAAAAGGTTTAGTCCCCCCCACTCTCCAAGTCCCTTCCATCATATGATCACCTTTGGTGCCTGACGGGCTTTGCTTTGAGGAGACTCTGGAGTAAGCCCTCTTCTGGACCTTTTTTTGCAGAGTACCATTTCCCCTTAACTTTTTTCACAACTCGGGCCGCCTGATCCTTCGGTGCGGCGGGAATCTTCTAGCCGAATCCACCTTTCCGCAACATCAGGTGTGCCCTTCCCTCTACCCTAGCCAAGTTTCTTTGTAGCAACTGACGATCCTAGATCTCGTCGTAGCCCCCCCGGCTCGCTCGCGAGCTTCAAGAGATTGTGCCCTAAGATCCTCGAGTACGTGTTTTTCGAGAGACTAGAACATTTCCTCACGCCAGGAAGAGTCAACGACCCATGAAAGGAAAGAAATGCATGATTTTCCCCAGGTCCACGAACTTGACCCCTGCAGGGCCTGATGTAGTAATTTCCAGATAACCTACCAACATCATCGACACTCATGATACCTACGGCCAACCTCCACTTTCCAAACCTCTTTGGTAGGTAATGTAAGTTGCGTGGAAGGGACACGTTTGCACTTACACGATCTCGGGGCACCCCGATTTGGTCCTTGGGATCATTCCCGTATCAAGTAGTAGGTCGGGTTCACTCCGACCTAAAGATGGTTTTCGTCTTTTTTTCAGTGATTTCTCCTCCCCCGTGTCCTCAAGTAGTCCCCATCGAAGTCGGCGTACAGTGCATGGCGTGCTTGCTTTATTGATGGTCTGACCGACAGACAAGGTCCGCATCGATAGAAGGAGAATGTCCGTTATTCTCTTTTTTCTATCGCCCTTTTTTCTTTTATTTTTATTTCCACCAAGAGCGCCTCTCCTTCCAGGCGAATCATGGTCTAATTTCGAAGACAGCCCCATACTCTCCACTCGACTAGAAAGACCTTTTCAAAAATAGATTCGAGCCCTTTCGATTCAAACCCTCTACCGAACAGGATCCCTTACCGGTGCCCCCATTTTCAATGGAAGCCGTCTGACACGATCTCCTCGCTCTTTCCCCTGACGCCCGGCGTCCAAAGTAGACTGGTTTTTTTCTAGACGTGGATCCCCTCTTTCCCGTGCTTTCGACGGCCCCCCCAGCTGCCTGAATTCTGTCACAATGTTTTCGCACGTTGGCATCGTCGGGTGAATGGCACGTCCTTTTTCAGTTGGTTTCCTCCCTTTATTGGGGCTCCTGAGCACAACCGGACAAGCAGACCCCCGACCGAAATCCCTTCCCCCTCCTGCTCCCTCGAAGCTTTTTGTAGATGCGGCACGTAGCTCCTTTTACGTCGCGTGACCCTCGCGTCCTAGCCTTTCGACCCGTCCGAACAAGGAGGCTCTTTTTTAAACCTGACGCCGATATCCGTAAGACAATTTGCCCCTTCTGACCTCTGGTCAATAAATGCTAGACCCTCGCCGTTACCCCCATTGCGTCCAGGCCGCCCCTGCGTATTTGAGAGAGCCATTCGTTAGATAGTCCCTTCTTTTCTGTACCTTGCAGGGCCTATGTTTCTGCAGCCCCAAGGATCTTTCTCCTCCTCTGGCCTAACGACGGGATGAAGCTGTAGATGTGTGGACAGATGCTGTTTCCTATGACTACTACCGCCGAACGTAAGTGATAAGCAAGAGGATGCTTGTCCCTCTAATTAAAAGCGATGATCTATTGGATTTGACGGACACGGGGATGCCCTTCTCTACCACATATCCCTTCCGACTGAACGTGGGTGCATGATTTCTCCTTTTTTCCTCTTGTAGTCCGAACTCGTTCTTCCTTACACGGAGCCCCCGCTAAGCGAAGGATTAAGTTCCACTCTGAGAGTTCTCGTCATTACAATGTCACGAAGGTAAGTCAACCAAGGCGCTTCCGGAGACCTGACGGTCTCTTCTAACTTTACGTGCTCGAGGGACATCGTTCCCTGCCGTGGTCCTCCTCCCCGCTGAATTCAGCAACGTGCGCACGACCCTTTTTCAGTGCCGCAAAGCGTAGATTCTGGGCATTGTGTTGGGCGACTGCTTTCCTTATAACCCCCTTTGTTGTTGTTTACGACGTGCAACCCAAAATTCCCCGGTAGATTTTTCTTTCCCCGGTCCCCCCCCGTTTAACCGTGTCCCGTGTTGCTTTGCCTAGAGTTTGAGGAAGCCTCTACTATTTGCCTCCTCGTCCCCCACACAATCTTTCGGGTTCTCCAGATCCGAGACCTGGAGTTTCCGTAAACGACTTTTTTCGCGATGCATCGGGGTCCTTCTTTTCGACTTTTCGCATGGACGACCCGCCGTCTTTAACGCGATTAAGGTTTCCACTGCCTAGTTTCCTTCGCCATAGGGAATGACGGCCTTGCGAGCGGTTTCCGAGGCCGTCGCGACGACTATTGGGGGGCCATTTTCATCGTGAAGAAACATTACGGACCAAGCCCCGAAGCAAGAGCTCCGCGGGTCTTGAAGTTCTACCGAACCATTCCTCGTTCTTCTCTTTTCTTCAGAGGATTATGTTCTGCCTTTGACAAGAATTCCAGAACCCCCCCCTCCTCGGACCCGTCTCCCGGGTTTGCACTAGGTTCTACTTTCCTCTTCTAACTGAGGTCTTTTGCCGATCAAGTTCTTCCTGAAATAGGCGTTCCCTCTGACCTTAAAGACGAAGGATTCCCTCTTCTCTAGTTTCCGCCCTAAGGCAACTCTTGCCGTGGTCAGTTTCGCGCCCCGGCATGGAGATAGTTCATTTCGGCGACTCTTTCGTGTTTCCGTCCCCGCGATCTTCAACGGTCCCCTGCGACGGCTCCTCTCCTTTATTCGCTCGTCGCGCTGGTAAACGCTTTGCCTTCCCCCTCATGGAGCCCCCCCCAGGCGCTCTTACCCGCTCAGCTGTGTCTGCCGTAGGCCCCCTTCTGTTTTGACGACTAGGCTTCGGTGCCGCTGTGTAGTTCCTCCGCTCTCGCACAAGCCCCTTCTGCAACCTGACCGAGCCGATCTACGGCCCCCCTCTTTCGGCCTTTTGCATGCATGATGCAGGTCCCTTGCCGTTTTCCCTCGGCTTGCGGCGCTTGAAGAACACTCGTCGTCGGTCCTGTAAAATTATGCGGCCACTGGGCATGACTCGCCGGGCCTTCGGCGCGCTCTTTTGCTCTTCTTTTTTTTTTTTTTTTTAATTTTTCCGTTGGTTCCCGGTTCGTCTGATGAATGGTTCTTCGATGGCTATTTGTGCAGCTGTCTGTCTCTTTTTTCCCCCTGTTCGGTCTTTCCTATTAGCTGGCCGACCGATGTTCCAATCCTGCGCGTGCTTTTTTGTTTCGTAAGAAAGAAATCAGATTCTCCTCCCCACCCTCTCCTCTTCAACTTGCTTTCCCCCGTGCCTGCGATCGCTGACCGGTGATGGTTCCCATCCTTGACGGAAGAACCCGCCGTAGCCCCCCATCACTACCCTGTTTTCCGCCTTCGTGACGACTTTTTCCTTCGAGCACTTGCGAATGCTTTTTCCCTGAAAGATTCTTCCCCCCCAGCCAGCCCGCGACGCACTCCCCCTTGTATCGACTTTGCCTGTCCCATTGAACATAACCAATTCGGTCGTTTTTCTGTCCTAATCGGCACGATTATTTTCCCCCGTTCAAACAAAAAGTTCATGTGGTCTCCGTTCACCAACCGGTTTAACCCTTCTTTTGAGTTACCATTTAGCGTGTCGCGGAGGACTTCCCCTGTACTTTCTAGGCTCATTCTTCTTTTCTAAATCAAGGACTTGTTTGTCGTCCTGGCCTCGGAGCGACCTTTGGAATTCTGCTGTCTGCGGGTCGGGATAGTTTTTTTTTGAGGATTTGACGCTGTCGCCCGGTTCCTGCAGCGCACCTGGCCGCGATTGATCTTCGCACGCTCCCGTCTCCCCCGATGCGAGCGATCGGGTTTTGTCGACTCAGGCGCCTAGAAGGGTTGCCGTGTACGAAAAGCAGGTAGTATGGTCCTCCAACCATTTTCCGTACAATTGGGCCTACGACTACAGGTGCGAAATGCCTTTTACACCCCTCCTGCAGGAATTTTCTTCAAGGTTGAGTTTTCTTACGGTATACTGAGTTCCGTAGTCGGTGACTATCCTGCTTTCATTCTCAATCGGTCACCGACGTTGCCTTCAATTCCTCATGGCCGTCGTTTTTTGACTGTTGTCGACCGACACACAGTTAGAATTTGATTGGTTTCTTTCTGTCCAAAATGACGTCGCTCCCCTTATATAATGGCGTCCGATGCTACAACCTGCTTTTCCCCTTTTTTTGCTTCGGGTCGCGTTCCTGTATCCCACCTGGAGGCTTTAAGATAGAGAACGTTCCCCGTTCCCTTCAAGAAATGACTTCTTCACTAGCGTCCCTCCTCCCCCTCTTGCGATCATTTCTGCGCCCGTTTCCTCATACTCCCTCTTGCGCGGGCGATTCGCCCTTTATTCGGAACTTGCTTTCAGGCGGGTGAAAATGGTGTTCCCCTCCATCTTAGAAGTTCGAGCTGATTTTCAACCCCTCTATCCTGTTTGTTACTATCATAGTCCGCTCGACCTTCGAAGCTGCCCCCATTTCCCTGTCTTCGCCGGCAATGTCCCGAAAGTCCCTGTTTCTAGGTTTTCCTCCCCTACAAGATGCCGTCAGGGAAATGTTCTGCTTTTTCGCCGCTCATGCTGGTGATAGAGTCCCAATCGGTCGGCGACCAAGCACGCTCTTCCTCGCCGAGTTCTGCGGATTTCGACCTTGCACTTGATTCCTCTCTTTGTACGATGACATCGGAACTTCACCGCGCCTAGAGATAGATCTGTCTCTGGTTAAGCTCCTTCCAGAGCACTTTGATCGCCTTTGCTTGCCCTCTTGTTTCTTCCCGCCCACGTTGGTCGCATCGGACATAACAACTTTTTTGACTCTTCCGGCCGGCGTCTCCTTTTTGTGAGACTTGATGGAGAACGTCCGATATTCAGCCCCTCTTTTTTTCTCTAGCGAGTCCCCCCCCTCTCTCGGCCATAAACAGTTTCGCATTACGATAGTGTCGAGGCATAATCTAGTACGAACTAAATTGGGTCACGGCACCCAACCCCCCGGTGCCCCGTTCCCCAACTCCCCGCGACAAAAGTTTATTGCTGTCCCCTGGCTTCGCCTCGTTTTCACGAGCGCCACCACTGGTCCTCTATCGAGCTCCTCTTATCCCCCGAAGAATTTTCCAGGTTGTTTTTAAAGTAAGCCCGAGGCCGGACTCCTGAACTTGCCCCCTCGTCACGACCACCATCCGTCGCGCATGCCATGGTTCGTCCTTCCCGGCATATTTTTTCCGCGGCTGGCGTCGCAAAAGTCTGAATGCCTACATGCCCGGACCGCCTTCCCTAAATCTTTCCCTCGTCCAAGTACCCGTGTGAAGGTTTCTGGCATGCAGACATGTTAGGGCCCTCCAAATCTGTCCGCTCTGAGAGCTTTTTGACCCGTCCCGGTTTATTTGCGATAGCAAAGGGCTTCGATTCGTTCTGCTGTGTTAAAGCCCCTGACTCTCGGTCGGCCTATCCGTGTTCGCCGACCAGTTCCCGCGTCGTCAACGACCCACGAGTGGAATGCTTTGATGTCGACGTTTTTCCGGCTTTTTCCAGGGCCCCGATCTCCGGATCGCAGTAGTGGTGTCGCAGTTAATATTTGCGGTATAGTTATCGGACATCTCTTTATGGAGACACACCCGAGCGCACGAAGTTCCCAATATTTTAGGCAAGATTATCCCCGCGAACACCCTGCCCCACCACTCCGCGCGCCAGACATTTTTCCCAATCCGCTCGCCTTTTTGCCGTCAGAATTAGAATCACGCAAGATAGACGCCCCCTGCCCCGGCCATCGTATCCGCCGCGTACGATCATCGAAGAATTTTGTGAGTCGGTGAGAAAGGTGCAGCCTTGGATGTGACCTCCGCTTTTCTCACCCCCCTTTTCCTTTTTTTCCCCTTCAAGGCGGCCCTTCATTGCCCCGCTCACGGCCAAAGGGATCTGCCATCATTTTTTTTAAGTTCGTTTGGGTTGACGTTTTCTTTTGAGCGAGCGCCGATTTTGTGAGCCGTTCTTGACTGGGATTCTCTCTGAGCCACCACCCCACCCACCTGACAAGCCGAAGAACGCCTCGTCCCATCCGACGAAATCCCCGCTTGTAAACCGTCGAGCTTATGTAGATCTGACCGATGACTCGCTCGACGCTAGCTTTTCCCCTGCGACGATCTACAGGGCGAAAGCGATTTTTCGCGCCGAAAACAGTTTTATCGCTTGACGCGATCCGTAAAATGCCGCGATGCTTCCCTCGAGAAACGCTCGACCAGAGAAACCTAGCTTCTTTAGGGCATTTCAAGTTGCCACGACGCGATCTGAGTTTCGGTCCGAACTTCCGAATTGACATGTCCATCTCAAGTATGATCTTGGACTTCCCCGTTTCGCCGCGGAAGGCCGTTCGAAGCCCTCCCGAGTGAGAAGGTTTGCCTAGCGGGCAGGAGTGGTTCGTCGATTCTCCGTTTTCTTCCCCCCCCCGTAAGAACGACGCTGCGGCCGCCCACCGGATGCGGTGATTTTTGGTCTTTCCCTGGAAAGCAACTAGGGTTCCTCTTATTTGACTTGAGGAGGTACCGGTTGATGAACGATCTACATAGGTCGTCGCGACGGCCGTACCCACCTTTTTCGTGAGGGGAGCTCTTCTTAAAGAGATGTCGTCCCTCCCCGGCATTTTTGAAGTGCGAACCTTCCTCCTTTTTCACGACGGCTTCCTCGCTCCCGTGCGGACGGGCTTCGCCCTGCACTAGCTACCGTCACCGCGTTACTGGATTACTGCTTTTCGAGGAACTTTGCGACGTGGACTGTCTGAGCGGCACACCCCCGGGCCCCCCTGGTGGGGGGAAGCGTTTTTACTCGACCTCTCCACGCACCGGACCCGAGCCAACGTTGGTTGTTTTTGAAGGAAATTTCGCCGACTTCATGGGAACCGTCGTTTTGGGCGGCGCTTTTCTCTGTCTGTTTTGAGAGATCGTTGCCGTCTTTTTTTTCCCCCACCAAGGTTTTTCCCCCGAGATCCGGAGTTTCTCACAGGCCAAACGTCTGGGTGATGTTTTGTGCTGGACATAGTGTATAGCCGTTCCTGAAGCAGCAGGGGCCTCCCTCTGTGCCGATCGCATTAAACTCGGCGCCATGATCCCGCGGACACTATCGGTGGCTCTCCTATGCCCTGGACAGGGGACAGACTGTTTCCTCGGGTCGCGTTCGCCGAGGTCAAGCAGTCGTAACAGATAGGTCAGCCGTCGGCCCTGCTTTGCCTTGAGTTTCCAACCCCTCTTTGAATAGGGGACTCTCAGCGGCCCTCCGAGCTAGTCCACGTCGCGGATTCCACTTGGTGCCAGTCCGATACCCTGTCTACCCGTGACCGGCCTCCCCTCCCTACCTCGTTCTGGCCTTTGATTTCAACTACCTAATCGAGTGGAGGGAAGGGAGTCTCGTCGGCGTATGGACCGGACAAGCATCTGACGCCTCCTTTTCGACGGTCCCGTTTCCCCCGCGGGATTTTCCTCGTTCCGAAGCGTGGTCGAGGCGAACCCCTCTTTTCCCGCCGGTAGAGCAGTCCAATTGTCCCTGCCCCCTCCCGGAGTGTATTTTTTCCTCAAGACGCCTTGATCGTTTCTTCCCCTGCCTACGTCCCCTATGAAAAAGTCCTGGGAGATGGTCTGCCCCTTTCCCGTTTCCCTGTACTGGTCATTTTTCGATTTTCGTCTCACGCGAATCGATCCGCGAACGTTTTTTCTCCCTCGATGTAGCCGCGCTCTTCGATAGTTGTAAAACTCGCTCAGACTGTATGTTCCCGTACATTCTTCTCTCCTTTCAGCAGCGAAGTGGCCCCGGCCGTGCTTTTCCAATTTGAATGACCCGGTTTTCCTATTGGGGCATGGTGTGGTATTTGATAATACCTCCATTAAGAAACCGGAGTCCACTTCAGTCCTCGGAAACTACGTCATTCACCCGTCCCTGCCGCCTGCGTAAGCGGCGGCTGCCCAGATTACGGGGACGTTTTTCGTGTAGTACTGCCGCCGACCGAACAAGAGGTATTTTCCTCTTCGCAGGTAAACGTAAACCCCCCAGGGAGACCCTGATTCCCCTGGGCCGTAATCGCCCTCCCTTCCCCGTCTGATTGTATATCGTCCCCTGGTGAGTCCTCTGGTCACCCGGGGTATTTTCGGCGATGATGGCCTCCTTCGACTTGCCATGCTCGAGCCAGGTCAGCTGGCTGTGCGGTCGGTTTTTTCTTTGCTTTCGTTTTCTGTTCGTCGGAAGGGTGGATTGGCTTGATGGTTCCGAGTGATTTTCTTTCTGCGCGATTTGTCTTTTTTTTCTCAGAAATCGTTATTCAATCGAGAGCGCCCCCCGAGGACCCGCCCCTGACACGGCTTCTCCTGCGATCGGCCTCTTTTTTGTGAGAAAATTCAGACCACAGTCCGAGATCCTCCTTCACCTCGACCGCGTCAGTATGAACGGCTTCGTCGCAACTTCCCCTCGACGTTCCTGACGTTACCGCTGTAGGTCTTTATTCCCTACAGCGAAGCGTCACACGTCTCCTTTGCTGATAGACACAAACCCCTACGGTTTTTTTCCGTCATCGTCAGAGCCCCCCATTCCCGGGAAACACCACAACGGAATGTCGGCCGCGCCCGACCCGTCCATTTTGGGGTCATGGAAATCGGTGCCGGAGGTACCTTCATCAGTAGGCTTGGCATTAACATGTAAGTCGGGCTTTCTTTGTGTCCCAGCACAGGGGGCGTTTTGGATTTTACTTCCCCCAATTCCCCCCCAGAAATAATGGAATTGGTCGTTGCGGGCGTGCTCGGGTAGTATTTGGTCCGGACCGCTTTTCGGCCGGGCTCTCTTTCAGAAACCTGTTCCCGCGAGGCTATTAGAAACGGCTTTTGAGACTCGATGCGAGCCCGGGTTGCGGCTCCGACGCGAAGGGCTACGTTTAGGAGGATTGGTATAGTCTTTTTTTTTTGCAAACAGTGTCTTGTTCCTCCTTTTTGAGTCGTCGACGTCAGTTCTAAATGCGCTCAACCAACTCACTACTAAGGAATCGCCGTGAAAGGTGATTTCCCCTATGAAAGTTGCCCCCTCCTCGCCTCATTCTGTCCGCCCAAGATGGCTCGTTTGTGACCCAGTTGCTGAAACACATCACCTTCCCCCACAGCTTTTTCTTCCAGATCGAGAATGGCCGGAAGGGTATTACAAGTCGCGCTTGAGGCGAGCAGCGTCCCGTACATCCGTCTCTTTCCCATCGTCCTTTTTTTTATTGATACACCCCCAGTAGACGCTCCCTTTGCTTTCTCTTTCTTGATTATTGAGAGACAAACCTGGAGCGGACGCTCGACGCAGGGCCGGTCCCATTTCCTCCAGCAATAGCGGATCAGTGCGAGTAGGTCCGCTCCCCCCTCTTTTTTTCTCTCCCTATTCTCCCTTTTTCTTTCAAATTAATATTTTCCTTTCCCCCGGTTGTAGAGCGACAACAGGGTCATTGGTCCCATGACTTTTTGGTTGTTCCGCATTCTAGACGTGTCCGATCCTCTTCTTTAATCCTCCTCCTTGGAGACTATAGTGTAAGTCCCGACCAGATGCTGTCCCACCAGTTCCCGCCTCTCCCTTTTCCCGACATCATGGGCCTCGGCACGTTGCCCCGTCGACACCTGATTCTTCCATGTGAAGGCCGGTTCTCCGTTTTCTCCCTAGAGTTGAGCATCACAGCCCCTATTTCCGAGGGATTTCTATACTTAAAGAGGCCGAGCGTCCGCTGTTGTTTTTCCACGATGCCAAGTCTACCCCTCCTCCCCTGCTCGCAATTTTTTCTGTTAGCTTAGTCAGAAAGTAACTTATCCCTTCATTTGGACCCGGCTGCTCGTCCTCCGCGGCGACCGCCTGAACAATCGACGCCCCGTAAGTAAATTCCAATTTCCTTCCGTGGACTCATCCGTTTTATGAATAGTCCCTGCAGGAAGTCCGCCCTTCTGCGAGCTTACAAGTCCCAATTGACTGCACCTTCAACTGTGGGCAGTCCGATTCGGCCTGTCGGTTTGGTAGGAATTTTCGAAAGTATGTCCTCCTCCTTCTTCAATGTTCCGCATACGTTTTCTTCCAAGCCTACTTTTGGTCTTTTTCCTGCACGACCGGCGATCTCCTATATTCCGCCCCCACCCGACACCCGGATCGATCGACATTTTCCCCTCCGCTTTGCGCCTCCGCGGGGCCTTTTGTCAGAGCATTCCAGTCGTCCCGCTCCTCAAGACCAGTGATCCTACTCAATCTTCGACCAGTCTGCAATGCGTACTCCCTGTCCCCGTTCCCGACCCCTTGCCTATTGAAAATCCGACTACTTATTGTACCTGCCGCCTCGTCCTCGCCCTTCGTCCCTCCGGCAATTACCCCATTTGTTGAAGGGGTATTTTGCTTTTCCTTCCCTTTTACGGGCCCGCCGAATCTCCCTCTTAGCCCCTCTCTCTAGTTCAAGTTATTTTTTTCCTTGCGGATAAGGAACCTGTATACTCGGTGGAAGGTGGGATGTCAGACAGTCCCCCTTACAGATTTTCCTTCTTTCTTCTTTCCCCCCTGATAAGGACACTTTCTTTCCCTCTTTCCAGAAGGACGCCGGCTACGAAGAGTCTTGCTAGGAAGGTTTCTTTAGTAGGTTGCGAAATCCACCGACGCAGAGTCCTAAGTCTACAGTGTTTTTGCTCTGTCGGTCTTTGTTTTGGTGTTGTTTTTGGTTGTTGGGGTGTTTGGGGGTTGGGGTGGGTTAGTGGCGGGGGGGGTTTTTGGGTCTGAGTTTTGTGGGGGGGGTTTGTTGTTGGGGGTGGTTTGGCTCTTAGCTCCAGATTTTTTATGGATTGCTACCCCAACGTCTCCCTCTTCATTCTGACAGTTAAAGCTAATCTTACGTCCCCTTAAGTAATCAAGTAGCCCCGAAAGATTAAGAACCCTTTCCCCTTTAGTCAAAGCGACATCATCGCGACCTCCCTTAATACAGGGCTAGGGACATAGTTCCCCTTTCCTAGTCCAGTTCCTTGAAGTCGGCCCTACCTTGAGTCTTGGATGCCCATATGATACCCCTTGTTTCTCCTTTGTTCCCTTGGACCTTTCTAACTTCAACCCATGTCTAGAACCCAGTCACAGCTCAATCCGAAGCATTGTCAGTTTTTGTAATGGGGTGTAGTTCCCTGTTTGCACTGACGTCCTCCCTTTCAGGATAGAGGCGGATCCAAACCTGTAAAATCCTCCAATCTCCTTCGTATTTCAAATGAGGACCATCACTCTCTTCGAAACTCTTTCATATGTCGGAGGTTTAAAGTATCTGTAATTGTCCCTGGACGCGGTGACACTATCACGAGGCCGTCAGGCCCGCTCACCCTGGCTTCGCTGCGTCGTGAAGGAGCTAAGCCGCTTCCCTTCCCCATTTCGCGATGCTCCATCGTTTTCTCTCAATGTCATAGACCGCTAGCTGTTTCGAGGGCCAGGCCAGGTTCCCCTCCTCTATATTGGGTTCTACGACAATCCCCTCTTTAAGGTTCGCTTCCCCTTTTCTTTTCCATCTACCGGCAGGCCGCCCCCTCGCCTTCCCAGGAAGTTCCTCGGAATATTCCCCTCGAGACACTTTTGACCCTATCCTTTTCGGTCTCGATTGTTACTGTGTTTTTTCCTTTTCTGCCCCAAAGACGACCTCCCCTGTCTCCTGTTTTTTTGTTCCCCCACGCGATGACGTTTGCCTGAATGGTTGTTGAGGCGTAAAAGGGATGCGCGCTTGGTCCACCCAAGGCGTCTTTCCTTTTTTGCAACCTTTTTGATTTTACGCTTTCATTAATCATACCCTCTTCCTTCTGAATCCTCCTTATCTTATCACTTCTCCCCTTCCCTCCAATCTCCCGACCAGGAGCCCCCCTCTTTCTGTACTTCCGGGCCATTCATGAAAACTTGGCGGTCGTTACGGCGATCTACGTTTCTTCTCCCTCTCCTACGATTTGCCTTTTGCTGCTCTTCACATTGTCGTTTCCGATAGTTTACTCTCCCTGAGAACGATTCCCAGTTCACGACGCCCAGCGTTGTTGGAACCGCAGACCTCGCGTTTTATGGGAACCTGTTTTGTTTTTCTTGATATCTATCCGGTTTGTTGGTCGCTGATGCCGCCGTTTCCCCCCCTTCCTCCCTTTTTCCTTCAGCGATTTTCGATTCGGCAAAAAAGTTGGCGGCGCTTTGCTGGCTTCTCCTAGGTAGATGCAGGCAGGAGAGAGGTTTAATTTCCAGGAACAACCTTTCCGTCGCCCTTCCTTTTTTCCACGCATCGCCGGAAACTTTCGGTCCCTTCGTAGATGCCCGGTTTCACTTCCTCCTTTCAGCCCAGGTAGAGTTCGCCGCGGACGTCCCCTTCCTTGGGTAAGATCTACTTCTAGTCCTTTTCGGTAATGCCTCTTTTTTTACGACATCGAGGGCCCCCCCGTCCTCCAGCTGATTTGGCGTTTAAGGGAACTTGTTTCCCAGGCTTAGCATCCCACTTTCCCCCCCTTCCCCCCCCCAGCATACAAGAGCTACCTCCTTTGGGTCCCCCTGGATCTCTGACTTTAGAACCGCATGTGCTTCGTTTATGGAGTCCATTTTAGTCTTGTATCTTTTTCCCTTAAAGCATTTTCCCCGAACCCTTTCCGCTTTGATAGTCCCCTCTCGTTTTTTTGCTTTCCGCTTTGACTCTTCCAGGGGCCGCTTCGCCGATGGTTCTTATCCAGCATTTCTCCTCGACTTTTCCCCATCGGTTTCCTTACATCACTCATTGATACGAGTCCTCCCGACGGACCTCTATAACAGTCTACGTTCAGTTAGGCTCCGCACTCTTGGTCAATTTGTTTTTTAATTTTATTTTTTACTTTCCTTCCTCTCGAGTCGTTCGTTTCCCCTGCGCAAAGCGAGCACGTTCCGAACGGTGTCTCGTCCTCGCCCCTGTTAGGCGTCTTCTTTTTTTGGTCACGCGATCCTGTCGCGGCGACTTCCAGCTAAGAGTCCTTTCTCTAAATTAAGGAAGTGTCCCGCGTTCTTTGCTTTCGTAGAATTTGAGACGGTCTGACTGTAGGGTTCTTTTTTTTTTGCGCCATTCCCGCAATCTTCAACTTCTGAACTGGATTGAACCTTCCCTTACCTAAGGGCCCCGTATTAGTAGCCCCATGTTTTTTCCCCTCCGTCCCTGTTCTTTAAGCTTTTTCTTTTCGACTTTTTCCTTTTCTCCCTTTATTGAGAAACAGGAGTCTCTCTTTCAGGTCCATCCAAAAAAGTTTTAGGCCTACTGGTTTTTTCAATAGTCAGAGTACTTAGTCTATTCTGCGAATGGACTGGCTCTTGATCACTTTCCCCCGAAGGAGATTCTGGTTTCCCCGTAGCCCGTGCAGATATGACTAGTCTTGCGGAAGCTGGCTTTTGTCTTCGTGTCTTTATTTTTCCCCCTTTTCGCTTCGTCGTACTTGAAAGGAGATGGCCTCCCGCTAGAAGGAGGTTTTTTCCCTTTCCCTGTTTCGCACATCATCGATGTCAGTTTACCCCCCGCTGAAAAGAGCACAGATCCCCCCCGCCGCCACTGATTAGCCTGAGACTTCTTACCTAGACGGTGATGGCGTCTCCCTCGAAACTTTCTACTACTATAGATTACGGCTTTTTCGTTCTTGAATCTTTGACCGGGTAGGCAGAGGGAACAGCCTTCTCCGGAAATCCCCCCCCGATGGTTCGGGTAGATGCGCTCCCCCTTCTAGACTTGTCCATGATCCGAACCAACCCCTACGGATGTTGAACCTGATCTTTCTTCTTTTTAGCGGTATCGGGAGGGTCCCGCCGGTGTCCTTGTCCTCAAGTAAAATTCCCCCGTGTCTTGATTCTTTTTTCCCCCTTCTTGCGTTTACTGCCCTGTACCATGTCTTCTTCGCATTTTTTCTTTTGTCCCTTCCTGCACTCTTTGTACTTTGATCGTTTCCGGCATCTTTCCCCCTGGAGACGATTGGCTGCTTCTTGTCTTCGTGCCATGGGCGTATTAGCGTCTCGCCGGGTTTACTCCCTCAACTTAACGTTCTTCGAACGGTTCGCGGATCTTCCCCCCTTCGATCCTCTTAAGTTTTCTGATCCGTATATTTGAAATAGCTTTTAGTTTGAACCTTTTGCTCTTCTGCCGCCCGGATGTTTACCGGCCCCCCCTTTTCAGTAGGTCTTTCTCCTTTCTAAAGGCTCCGTGCCCGCCTTTCCTAAGGCTCGTCCCTCAGCTCAATTTCTTCTTGTACGCCCGCTCACGTCCGTAAGTCCACGTGGACTATCCTGCGGGATCTTTTTTCTTCCACCAACAAGCTTCTTTGTCACAACGTGATGCTCATTTGCCTTCTTCTTCTTTTTTTTTTTCGTTTGTTGCCACCGTTGTAGCCAGGTGAGAGGTCAGGGAAAGGCTGTCCTTCCTGTATCAGGAAGTCGGCCGATGCTTAGCCCCTCTCCCTGTGATCTCTTGCCTTGGGTATCCGTTTCAGTCGATGGCTCGTCCCCCCCTGGTCTCCTGACGCTCTTTTGGAAACCCGTCAGTCAAGTTGCAGCTCTTTTTTCTCTTCTGACCCCGACCCGATGTCGAGCAAGCAGTGCTCCGGCGATCGACCCCAGGCCTGCCCTGGGCCACTCCTTCTTGTATTCCGGCAAACTTGCCGTTATTTAATCTACCCTCCCGGCTGTCTGAGGGGCGTTACTTTGGGCCTTTTTCCCTTCTTGATATAGCTCTGGTCCTCCTCCTCCGTTTTGCTTATATCGTGGACGCTCGAACGTTTCTCTCGTCCCCCCGACCGCCCCGTCGCTGCCAAGTTCGAAACCGGCGTATTCCTCTTTCAGGGGCCTTTTCGGCCCGTTCGCCGTGACTGCGAGGAAACCTGGGTCCCTCTTCTCTTTCCGCAGATAGAGCTGAGGATCGACTTTTCGAGCGCTCCATGGTTGGAGACAGCCACTGTCCGAAGCACGAGTCAGCAGGGGGCGTTTCCCTTTCTCCCCTGTCACGAATTAACTCCTGGAGCTAGTCATTCTTTTCCCCTTTTCAGATCCGCGGCGTTCCTTGTTCTCTTACAACCCTGTTCTTTTCCGCCTCTCATTCATCTGATCGGTCATGCATCCGTGGCTCCTTTTCATTTGAATACGTACTGTATAGTCCATATTGCCTCCTTTTTCTTTTTGTCTTCCGCAACTTGAGATTTCACCGTCCCTGGGGCCGCCGATTCTGCTTTTGTTTCGGCATTCGCCCGTATTCCCTGACTTTCCCAATTGTCCCTCCTTTTGTGAGCTGCCCCTCCTAGTACCTCTTGTCTCAAGACCCGTTCGATTAGCTCGAGCCTCCAACCCGGATTCTCCCTCCCCCTCTCCCGCGGCGCAGTGCGAGCTTTGAAAGGTTCGTTCTTTGGAGAACGTTCGTACCGATCACCAGAGGCCGAGCACGGACCCTACAACCCCCGTCGCCACTGCCATGAGTTTTTCCGTTTTCCCCCTATCAGATGACCAACGATCTGATTAAGACTAATCCAAATTGTAAACTCGCCTTTACACGCGAAATAGTGCATCCTTCCCCACCCCGGATTAAAACTTTTTTGACTTTTCCTTTTCCTTGCGAATAAAGTTCTTGAAACTAAAGAGATAGCCACTCTTAATGTCCTCAAAGTCTAGAAGATTCCCTTTCGCCCGGGATGGACCCCTCCGACCCTTTTTTTGCTCGACAGTGTCGACGAAAAGTCCTAGGCTCCCTACTACGATTCCCTTCCTCCCTTTCTTTATTCTAGGAACGTTTATTGTCCTTTTTCTTTGCCCAGCACCCGCAATTTTTCGCCTGATCCTCCTGGAACGATAGTGTATTGCCTCAGTTCCCCTTTTGGTCATTCTTGATCGGCGACCATTTTTTTTTTCCGAACTCCCCGCCTGCGTCCACCAAATCGGTTCCTTCCTGCGACGAAAACGTTCTTTCCGAACGAACTACCAGCAGATGGCTCCCCTCCTCTCTTCCCTCCTGCGAAATCATCTCGCCGATCGTTGATCCTTTATCCGGCCTTCTTTCCGAACAGGCGTACCCCTTAGTCGGCAGGGCGCCAGCCATATTTTTTTTTCTGAACTTTAGACCCCTCTTCCATTTCAACGACCGCCCCCTTCTGAGACTTCATAATGCCGGCCAGCCGCGACCCCTCCCCTTTTTTAGTTTTTGAATGTCCTCGGTACCGTTGCGCCTTCTGGAATTCTGAACGCTTTACTCAACACCCTGACCAGCGACTGCCAAATTTTTCTTTCCCTCCCACGCCGCGGAGACCCCTTTCCCTGCGCCCTGCTTTCTTCCCTCCTCTGAGCGGTTTACCCTCTCGACGAGTCGACCCCTTCTTTTCCCGGATTTGACCCACGCCTTTATTACTGACTTAGACTTCCGCGTCTCCTCTCCAAAATTGACGCGATTGCTCCCCTTCGCGCCTTGCTCGACCCGCCCGTCTGGAAAGGAGAAAGTCCCCCCTCTCCTCTTTCTTGAGGCGGAGCGAAACCCCTGATTTTGCAGTCAAGGCTGATGGCCGACCTCGTTCGTCTCGTCTCGTCTCCTCTTCGTTTCTTTTCTCGGGGAAGCCGATCCTCTGTTTTTTTTAAGTGTCCCCCGTGGAGGCCCCTGCGACGCCGCTGACATCCGGCTCTCCCGGCTTAGCTTCCCTTGGCCAGCGAGTTGTGGTTGGTGGTGTGTTGGTGTTTGGTTCGGGTCTTGAAGTACACGGGATGCCGATTCTTGGACCCACATAGGTCGTCGGCCTT